>ERZ1027236.56-NODE-56-length-62382-cov-12.947711_pt1 | contig 62382 bp, 59 predicted proteins | sample MGYA00519265_ERZ1027236 | MGnify/ENA primary metagenome ERZ1027236 (study PRJEB26926, sample SAMN06164642) | human gut metagenome | biome: ENVO:00009003; feature: ENVO:2100002; material: ENVO:00002003 | host: Homo sapiens | place: USA | collected 2012 ... | reverse complement strand
ACTTGCTAAATTATATGCTTAAATATAAAATCCCTCAGATTGTTACGTTGACCCACCCAAACTGAACCCTGAGTCCCGGTAAAGGGGGTATATAATAAAAAAAGAGGAAAATCATCACTGAAATTCCTCTTTTTCTTGGGTGACTGAAGGGACTCGAACCCTCGACATTCAGAACCACAATCTGACGCTCTAACCAACTGAACTACAGTCACCATGTTGTTGCATTTCTTAAATGCGGTGCAAAGATATGGATAATCTTTGATATTACAAATGTTTTGGCTATTTTTTTGCAAAAAAATAGCTATTTATTATTTTCATAAATTTCTGTATTATGCTGTACCAGGAACTTTCGAGTGTTTTTAATGAAGATATTCAGACGGTTACGGGCTGATTGCGGCAAATGGCTATGTGGTGAGTAAGAAGGATATAAAATGTAATTTTTTTCTCCGGTGAGAGTGGGGCGGCCGGTCCATACTAAAGTGTATCCGCATCGGACGACACGGGCGAATGGAAAAGAAGAGGCAAAAGATTCGGGCGACGGTGAATGACTTGAATGGTTTTGTAATGGACGGATGGGCTTGGGGAGAGGATATTTTTCAAGTTGCAGCGTAAAGATGAGTCCACCGTCTGTATTTGCAGCGCTCATATTGGAGATGAAGTTTCCTAAAGAATAGACGATGGCATGCTGTTGATTGCCGTTCGTGCGTAATTCCATAGGCTGGATTACGTGCGGATGCGAACCGATAATATGGGTCACCCCCTGTTTCAGCAACCAGTCGGCAAGCTCGCATTGCTCACGGTTCGGAAGTGATTGATATTCTTCTCCCCAATGCATACAGGCTATAATAGCATCCGGGCGTACGGCTTGGGCGCTATGTATGTCTTTTAGAATTGTTTTTTTGTCAATGTAATTGACGATGTTGGGTGCAGATGCCTTGATTCCATTAGTGCCGTAAGTGTAGTTGAGTATGGCTATGCAGAAACCTTTTTTCCGGATGAAGAGAGGATAGAGTTGTTTACGTTCTATAGCGTTCCGGTAAGTACCTGCATAGGGTATGGAAAATGATTCGATTTGTGTGATGGTTCGTTCCAATCCGGTCTTGCCGCGATCCAGGCAATGATTGTTTGCTGTGAGAAGAACGTCGAATCCAGCATCTTTGATAGCTTGCAGATATTCGTCGGGTGCACTGAAAGTAGGATAGCCTTGATAAGGCTTTCCACCGAGAGTCACTTCAAGATTACCTATTGCAATATCAGCACGGGAGATTTCTTCCTTTACAAGGGAGAAACAAGGAGAATAATCATATTTCCCGTCGGAAGTGCGGGCGGCATCTATTTGCGCCCGGTGTTGCATTAAGTCTCCTACAAATAATAGCGTAATCCTTTCCTGTGAGGAAAGGGTTACGCTATATAGTAGAAAGATAAGGGAGATGAGCGCTTTCATTATCCTTATTATTGATAAATAGCTTTCTTGCCTGCCAACAATGTATTCTTCATTAAAGAGACAATGGTCATGGGACCTACACCACCAGGTACGGGAGTGATGAATGAACATTTGGGAGCTACTTCATCGAACTTGACATCACCGGTCAGCTTGAAACCGGATTTTCTGGTTGCGTCCGGTACACGGGTAGTACCTACGTCAATGACAACTGCGCCTTCTTTCACCATTTCTGCTTTTACAAAGTTAGGTTGTCCCATAGCTGCGATGATAATATCGGCTTCTTGGCACTCTTTTACCAGGTCTTTACTGCGGCTGTGGCAAACGGTTACTGTGGCGTCACCGGGATAAGCCTTTTGCATCATTAGGGCAGCCATGGGCTTGCCTACGATATTGCTGCGCCCCAGTACAACGCATTTCTTTCCGGAAGTTTCTATTTTGTATCTTTTCAGCAATTCGAGAATTCCGTTAGGAGTTGCGGAAACGTAACAAGGCAATCCTATGGACATACGTCCTACATTGATAGGATGGAAGCCATCCACATCTTTGCGGTAGTCGATTGTTTCAATCACTTTTTGTTCCGATATATGTTTGGGCAAAGGCAGCTGAACGATAAAACCGTCTACATCTGCATCCTCATTCAGTTCGCGCACTTTCGCCAGCAGCTCTTTTTCCGTTACATCTGTCTCATAACGAATGAGTGAGGACTTGAATCCGCATACTTCACAAGCTTTTACTTTGGCTGCTACATAGGTTTCGCTACCACCGTCGTGTCCTACAAGGATAGCTGCCAAATGCGGGCGTTTTCCGCCGCGTGCCACTATCTCAGCTACTTCTGTTGCAATTTCCTGTTTTACCTGTTCGGAAATTGCTTTTCCGTCAATTAGTGTCATATTCAATATTATTGTATTGGTTATTATTTACATGGCATTATTCGCAAAAATAGGTCAAATAACCGAATAAAGCAAAAATCCCGCTGACTTCATTCGAACTATGAAATTAGCGGGATTTATATGCAGGATATTTTTCTTTCTTATCGTTTCAGTTTCGGCATCATCTTGCCCATTTTGCTGCCGGTCACCATTTTCATCATTTTACGGGTCTGGTCGAACTGTTTCAGCAAACGGTTTACTTCCTGAATGTTCGTGCCGCTGCCTTTGGCGATACGCTGGCGGCGCGAGCCGTTTAGGATGGCCGGGTTGCTGCGTTCTTCCGGAGTCATGGAGTAGATAATCGCTTCGATGCTTTTGAAAGCATTGTCGTCAATATCGATATCCTTGATAGCTTTGCCTACCCCCGGTATCATGGAAGCGAGTTCTTTCAAGTTACCCATTTTTTTGATTTGTGCAATCTGGCTCAGGAAGTCGTTGAAGTCAAACTGGTTCTTCGCAATTTTCTTTTGCAGACGTTTGGCTTCTTCTTCATCATATTGTTCTTGTGCACGCTCTACCAATGACACGATGTCGCCCATACCCAGAATACGGTCTGCCATACGGGCAGGGTGGAATTGGTCGATAGCGTCCAGCTTTTCGCCGGTTCCTACAAACTTGATAGGCTTGTTTACTACAGTACGGATAGAAAGGGCGGCACCACCGCGAGTGTCACCGTCCAACTTGGTCAATACCACACCATTGAAGTCCAGACGTTCGTTGAATTCTTTGGCTGTGTTTACGGCATCCTGTCCGGTCATGGAATCCACTACGAACAAGATTTCATTCGGATTGATGGCGGATTTGATGGCGGCGATTTCGTTCATCATCTCTTCGTCTACGGCCAGACGACCGGCTGTATCGACGATTACGAGGTCATATCCTTTGGCTTTAGCTTCCTGTATGGCGTTTTGGGCTATGCTCACCGGGTCTTTGCTATCAGGTTCGGAATACATGGGCACTTCGATCTGCTCTGCCAGTACGCGCAACTGTTCGATAGCGGCGGGGCGGTAAACGTCGCAAGCCACCAATAAGGGCTTCCGGTTCTTTTTGGTTTTCAGCATGCGTGCCAACTTTCCGGAGAAAGTAGTCTTACCGGAACCTTGCAGACCGGACATCAAAATAACAGCCGGTTTGGAATCAATATTGATTTCTGCAGTTTCGCCACCCATGAGTTGTGTTAACTCATCGTGTACGATTTTTACCATTAACTGGCTGGGTTTTACAGCTGTCAGCACGTTTTGTCCTAAAGCTTTTTCCTTAACGGTATCAGTAAAACTTTTGGCAACTTTATAGTTTACGTCAGCATCCAAAAGTGCTTTACGCACATCTTTCAGCGTTTCCGCTACATTAATTTCGGTGATTTTACCTTCACCCTTCAAAATTTTAAACGACCTCTCAAGTCTCTCGCTTAAATTATCGAACATAGTATCTAATTACAATTACTAAATTACAAATTACTCTTATTGAGGCGCAAAAGTACAAAAAATACCTGTAACTGCCTTCTTTTAAGGACAGAATATTATTATGGCTTTGCAGCAGATTGCCTTGAAGCATAAAATATATCCGTTCCAACTGACGGGAAGACTGAAATCATGTTTATTCTCCATGCTTTTGCTTTTTATTATATAATAACATTGAAAAAGAGCGGAATAACTTATGGCTATTCCGCTCTTTTTCAAATATTTGCTTTTATATCTTAGTTGGTTCTTTTCCGTGTAGGCATTTAACCGTTCATGCTCATCAGGAATTCATCGTTGTCTTTGGTTTTTTCCAAACGGTCTTTTACGAAGTCCATTGCCTCTATCGGGTTCATATCGGCAAGATACTTGCGGAGAATCCACATGCGATCCAGTGTTTGCTTGTCTTGCAGCAAGTCATCGCGACGAGTGCTGGAAGCAACGATATTGACAGCCGGGAAGATGCGCTTGTTGGACAGGTTGCGGTCGAGTTGCAGTTCCATATTACCAGTACCTTTGAACTCTTCAAAGATCACTTCGTCCATTTTGGAACCGGTATCTATAAGCGCCGTAGCAAGGATGGTCAGCGAACCACCGCCTTCAATGTTGCGGGCAGCACCGAAGAAGCGTTTCGGCTTGTGCAGTGCGTTGGCGTCCACACCTCCGGACAATACTTTACCCGAAGCCGGGGAAACAGTATTGTAGGCACGTGCCAAACGTGTTATGGAGTCAAGGAAGATAACAACGTCATGTCCGCATTCTACCATTCTTTTGGCCTTCTCCAAAACAATGCCTGCTATTTTCACGTGACGTTCTGCCGGTTCGTCGAAAGTAGAGGCAATAACCTCTGCATTTACGGTACGGGCCATGTCGGTAACTTCTTCCGGACGTTCATCAATCAATAGCATAATCATGTACACTTCCGGGTGGTTGGCTGCAATGGCGTTGGCAATGTCCTTCATCAGAATAGTCTTACCCGTTTTGGGCTGTGCTACGATTAGTGCGCGCTGGCCTTTACCAATGGGCGCAAAGAGGTCTACTACGCGGGCAGACAGGGAGTCGGAATATCCGCCTTTGCAAAGTTTGAATTTCTCGTCCGGGAAGAGCGGGGTGAGATGTTCGAACGGTACACGGTCGCGTACAAAAGCCGGGTCACGTCCGTTAATCTTGGATACTTTTACCAGCGGGAAATATTTCTCTCCTTCCTTGGGTGGACGGATAACACCTTCCACTACATCACCGGTCTTCAGGCCGAACAGCTTGATTTGTGATTGTGAAACGTAAATATCATCGGGAGAAGAAAGGTAGTTATAATCGGATGAGCGCAGGAATCCATAACCGTCCTGCATGATTTCCAATACGCCGGTTCCTGTGAGTATATCGTCGAATTCGTACGCCTTTTCACGTTCTATTGCCGGCTTGCGTTCGGGAGCAACATAATTCTCGTTGTTGTTCTGTTGTTGTGCAGGACGTTGCTGCTGTTGTGCAGGACGCTGGTTGTTATTGTTACGATTGTTGTTGTATGGCGTATTGTTATCGCGGAGGCGAAGACGGGAGCGTTGTTGCGGTTGCTCTGTTGCAGGAACGGGAGTTTCTGCTTTGGTGGCTTCGAATTTGCCGATGAGCTCTGACGGCAGTTCTATTTTTTCGGTTGGCAAATCCTCGATGGGGATAAAGTCATCCTCTGCTTCCGGCAAGACAGGACTTTCATCCGGTGTAGGCTGGGGGGCTGCAACAACTTTCTTGGGTTCTGCTTTTTTCGGCTCTGTAGTTTCTACTTTAGTTTCTGCCGGAACGGTTTTAGGTGTTTCCGCTACGGGAGCCGCTTCTTGTTTTACTTTGCGAGGACGTCCCGGTTTGCGTTTGGGAACTTCAGTCTCTGCTGCGGGAGTTGCGGCTACGGTCGGCTCTTTAGCCGCCTCTGCTGCTTGTACGGAAGCTTGTACGGCAGGTGCTTCTTCGGTTTTCCCTTTTGTGAGTTCACCGTTCTTGTTGGCTGTGAATACCTTGTCCGCTGCTTCTTTCTTGACCGTTACGCGAGAACGTTTTTGCTTGTCCCCTTTACGTTCTTCTTTTAATTTGTCGGCTGCTACTTTCTTGGTTGCTCCAGCAATGGCTTGTTCGTCAAGTATCTTGTAAACGAGTTCTTCTTTTTTGAGAGAGTCTGTTTTTTTGATACCCAATTCTTGGGCAATAGCTTGCAGTTCCGACAAATTTTTGTCGTTTAATTGAATGATATTATACATATAGTATATGTGTGAATGGTTTTTACTTATATCGGTAAGTCTACCTTTTGTAAATTATGATTTAATAGGGATATTTGTTATTGAACCGGAAATCTGACTAACAATCCTCACCTCAGCAAGGAGTTGCAGAATGTTTCAACGGCACAAAGGTAATAATAATTTTTGGTTTCATAAATAAATCGTCTTTTTTTTAATTTTAAAAGTCTATCTTTGTTTCATTATTATATAAGAAACAGATTTATGAATATATATACAGTTCGTTTGATTACTTTTTCGCCTACCCATACCTCTAAACAAGTGGGCGAGGCGATTGTTCGCGGTACGGGCATTTCCGATGTTGCCCGGACAGACCTTACTTTCCACCCGGCCGGCAAATTGGAAATTCCTGAAAACACCTTGACGGTGATAACCGTCCCCGTCTATGGCGGGAAGGTGGCACCCCTGGCATTGGAGCGGATGAAAGACGTTCATGCTTCCGGTGCTCCGGCAGTGCTGGTTGCTGTGTATGGTAACCGTGCCTATGAAAAAGCATTGGTGGAGTTGGACGCATTTGCATCGGACAGAGGGTTTAAAGTGATTGCCGGTGCTACGTTTGTAGGCGAGCATTCGTACAGTACGCAGCAAAATCCCATAGCTGCAGGGCGGCCGGATGCAGATGACTTGCAGTTTGCAGAAACTTTCGGCGCTAAGATACGGACTAAAATCGAAGCGGCAGCCGACATGGATAAGCTCTATACCGTTGACGTCAACCGTATTCAACGTCCCCGTCAGGCGTTTTTTCCGTTATTCCGTTTCTTGCGGAAGGTGGTGAAACTACGCAAAAGCGGAGTTCCTATGCCGCGCATTCCGGCTGTCGACACAGAACTTTGCAACCATTGCGGATACTGCGTGAAGCATTGTCCGGCAGGCGCCATCGCGAAGGGCGATGAATGTAGTACCGATGTGGAAAAGTGTATTCGCTGCTGTGCTTGTGTAAAAGGGTGTCCGCAAAAGGCCCGTACTTTTGATACGCCGTTTGCCGCCTTGCTTGCCGATTGCTTTAAGAAGCAGAAGGAAAATAGGATTATCTTGTAAGTAGATTTTGGCATATCTGCCTTCGGGCATAAATTGAGTTCAAAGAGTATTTTCAGCTTCTTTTGAAGCTCTATCCGGTCTGTTTTTTGTTTTTATAAGAAGCATAACGGGGTATGTGACGAATAAAAATAGAAAAATATCTTCAAACAAGGAGTGCTGAAGAAGATTTAAGCAGGTTCTTAAGGAGAAGGATTCTTGTCGGAGAGGAGAGATGTTCTCTTCAGGTAAGAAGCCGGTAAATATAGGAGAAGAACTTTATCTCCGGCCTGAAGATGGGTGTCTTTTGGCTGGAGAGATCCGTTTTTAGGTTAAAGTTCTGTATCTCTAACCTAAAGATGAAATGGATAATGGGGTACTCTTCGGATGCAGAGTTATACCGCTTGGGGCTCAGGGTGTGACAGGACTGTCCCCGGCGGGAAGAAGCCGGACTGTGAGTACCCGTTTTGTAGAGGTACCGATGCGGAAACGGTTGTCCGTTCTTTCACCTATCAGCCAGATAATCTCTTCGCCGCAACATAATACCCATTGCTGCTCTTTGCGCAAAAGGGAGAACTTTCGGTCGGTCATATAGTCGCTTACTTTTTTCCGGCCTTTCATGCCGAATGGAATAAAAAAGTCCCCTTGTCGCCAGGGGCGCAGAAGGAGAGGATGTGTCAGTTTATCCGCATCAAAGCAGGCAGTGTTCTTGTCGCGGGGAATGACAAAGTCCGGGGTAAAGACATGTTCTTCCATTGCCAGTGCGGGTTGTATGGGGTGTCGGTGTGCTTCAATCAGCAGATATTCGCGGTCTTTCACGATGCACCAATGTTCCGAAGTGAAGATTTTTCCCGGCTGTCCTTCCAGCGAACGGTATATGTCTCCGATTTGGGCAGTGTTAAAGCCGAGCGGGTATAGGATTTCAAACAGTAATGTTGCGGGGGCCGGTTCCTGCATCAGTCTCTCGATGCAGATGCCCTCTGCTGTCCGCACCCGTTTTATGCCTTCGTCTATCCCTTGTTTATATATGGCGGATGCGCCATCCAGGTGCTCGGCGGTATTGAGAATGCTTTCTTTGACGGATGGGTTGATTTCCTGCATCATGGGCAACAGGTTCAAGCGTATTTTGTTACGAGTGTATTCATCCTGCAGATTGGTGCTGTCCGTTACGTAATCCTGCCCTATGCGGTTCAGATAACTGATGATTTCTTTTCGTTCCAGGCAAAGCAGCGGACGTACGATGTGCCCGTTTTTTGGGCGTATTCCCCGTAACCCGTTGATGCCCGTACCACGTATCAGGTTCAGCAGGAGGGTTTCCACGCTGTCGTCCTGGTGATGGGCCACGGCAATGGCATCGGCATTGATTTTCTGCCGTATTTTCTCAAACCATCCGTAACGTAGTTCGCGTGCGGCCATTTCAATGGAGATGTGCCGTTCTTCGGCAGTGCGCGCGGTGTCGAAGTGGACGGTGTGTAGCGGTACTTGTTGTTTTACGCACAGTTGGCGGACAAATGCCTCATCTCTGTCGGATTCTGCACCTCGCAGGTGAAAATTACAGTGCGCAGCTTCGCAGTCGTAGCCCGACGCTTGCAACAGTCGTAATAAAGCGACGGAATCCGCACCGCCACTTAGGGCGACAAGTACCTTGTCTGTCGGTTGCAAAAGCTGTTTCCGGTTGATATATTGTGCTACTTTTTCCTTTTCCATAGCGGCAAATATACATGTTTCTTCCCGGATTTTGTTACTTCCGTGCCGAAAGGTTGCTTTGGCAGACCGTTGTCAGCTTGCTTACAATGCAGAATCGGCTCTCTTTGATACCTCTTATTTAAAAACATTCTAAATTATTTGCGCTATACGGACTTATCCTTTATCTTTGCGGAAAAAATAAAAAAGGCAGAAGACTATGCGTTTGTCCGAATTGAAAACCGGTGAGAAGGGAGTAATCGTTAAAGTGTTGGGACACGGAGGTTTCCGTAAGCGAATCGTGGAAATGGGATTTATCAAGGGGAAAACCGTTGAGGTGTTGCTGAACGCCCCTCTAAAAGATCCCATCAAGTATAAGGTGATGGGATATGAAATCTCTTTACGGCGTCAGGAAGCTGAGATGATTGAGATTGTCGGTGAAAAGGAAATGTGTCGGGAGTCCGTGCAGCTCGACTATCACGAGGGATGGAGCGAAGATATGCGTTTGGACGAAGAGGAACTGAAACGTATCGCTTTGGGAAAACGCCGCACCATCAATGTCGCTTTGGTGGGTAATCCCAATTGCGGCAAGACATCCCTTTTCAACATCGCCTCGGGTTCGCACGAGCATGTGGGTAATTACAGCGGTGTCACCGTAGATGCTAAAGAGGGGTATTTTGACTTTCAGGGGTATCATTTCCGCATCGTCGACTTGCCTGGCACTTATTCGCTTTCTGCCTATTCTCCCGAAGAGATTTATGTACGCCATCACATCATCAACGAAACTCCGGATATCATTATTAATGTGGTGGACTCTTCCAATCTGGAACGGAACCTGTATCTCACCACCCAGTTGATTGACATGAACGTGCGCATGGTTATCGCGCTTAACATGTACGACGAACTGGAAGCAAGCGGGAACACGTTGGATTACGTAAAGCTCGGGCAGTTGTTTGGCGTGCCGATGCTGCCTACCATCAGTCGCACCGGAAAAGGCATAGAACAGCTTTTCCATATTATCATCGGCATTTACGAGGGTGGTGATTTTCTGGATAAAAAAGGTAAGATACGTGCCGAAATCCTGAATGATTTGCGCAACTGGCACAAGGAGTATGTACCCGACCATGACTTCGGCACTCATAAGGAGGAGAAGGAGCATCCGGCAGGCTTTTACCGCCACATCCACATCAATCACGGGCCGGAATTGGAGCGGAGCATTGAAGAGGTGAAACGCATAATCAGTGTCAACGAGAATATACGGTATAAATACTCCACGCGCTTTCTTGCTATTAAGTTGCTGGAGAATGACGAGGATTTGGAGAAGACCGTACAGGAGTTTCCCAATGGGAAGGATATTATTGAAGTCCGTAACCGCGAAGTGCAACGCCTGCGCAATGCAATAAACGAAGATAGCGAGCAGGCCATTACAGATGCCAAATACGGTTTTATCGCCGGCGCGCTTCGCGAAACCTATGTGGACAAGCAAGAGGATACGGCACGTACAACGCGTGTGATAGATTCCATTGTGACACATCGCGTATGGGGGTATCCCATCTTTTTTCTGTTCCTGTATCTGATGTTTGAAGGAACATTCATCTTGGGAGATTATCCCATGCAGGGCATTGAATGGCTGGTAGGTGCGTTGGGCAGTCTGGTGCGTGACAACATGTCTGAAGGACCGCTGAAGGATTTGTTAGTGGACGGCATTATCGGCGGTGTAGGCGGGGTGATTGTCTTTTTGCCCAATATCTTGATTCTATATTTCTTCATATCTTTGATGGAGGATTCCGGATATATGGCGCGTGCCGCCTTTATCATGGATAAGATAATGCATAAGATGGGACTGCACGGCAAGTCTTTTATCCCTCTGATTATGGGATTCGGTTGCAATGTACCGGCTATTATGGCCTCGCGTACTATTGAAAACCGGAAGAGCCGACTGGTGACCATGCTTATCAATCCGCTGATGTCGTGCAGTGCACGTTTGCCTATTTATTTGCTGTTGGTGGGGGCGTTTTTCCCGAACAATGCCAGTTTGGTATTGCTGATAATCTATGCTATCGGCATTTTACTGGCTGTGGTTATGGCACGGCTTTTCTGTCGCTTTCTGGTAAAGGGAGATGACACGCCGTTTGTTATGGAGCTTCCCCCTTACCGCATACCGACGTCGAAGTCCATTTTTCGCCATACTTGGGAGAAAGGCGCGCAATATCTGCGCAAAATGGGAGGTATCATCATGGTGGCTTCCATTGTGATATGGGCGTTGGGGTATTATCCGGACCACGATGCATATCAGGATGTGGCCGAGCAGCAGGAAAACTCGTATATCGGCAGAATAGGCAAGGCTGTGGAACCGGTGATAGCGCCGTTAGGCTTTGATTGGAAATTGGGGGTCGGTATCCTTTCCGGTGTAGGGGCCAAGGAACTGGTGGTAAGTACGCTGGGAGTTCTGTATGCAGATGATGCCGAAGCCGATGCGGTGAGCTTGGGCGAACGGATTCCGATTACTCCGTTGGTGGCTTTTGGCTATATGGTGTTTGTATTGATATATTTCCCGTGCATCGCCACCTTAGCGGCCATTAAAGGAGAATCGGGCAGTTGGAAATGGGCTTTGTTTGCAGCGGTGTACACTACTGTCCTTGCATGGGTGGTGTCCTTTGCAATTTATCAGATAGGGGGGCTGTTTGGATGAGTAATTGGCAAAATTGGGCGGTAGCTCTCATTTTATTGTTGTGTATCGTCCGTATCGGACAGCGTGTTTATGCTTTTTTCATGAAAGTAAAAGAAAAACGTAATCCTTGCGAGAATTGTGCAACAGGCTGTGAATTAAAGCAATTGTACGAAAAGAAACGCTTGGAATGCAGTGACGGTAAAAAAGAAATAAAGAAAAAATGCTGTTGATAGTTGGTAGTTTCAAAAAAATGACTACCTTTGCAACCGCAAACGAGAAAGATTGGTTCCTTGGATGAGTGGCTTAGTCAGCGGTCTGCAAAACCGTGTACGGCGGTTCGAATCCGCCAGGAACCTCAATAATCCCTCTCAGATTATTTCTGAGAGGGATTTTCTTTTGGGCACGCTCGGAACGAGCATTGTCTAACGGGTGGAAGCGGAGCAACGTAAAAATCTAGAACATCGGTAACTGATAAATGAATCCCACCGATACTCTGTTTGTAGAATAGTTCTCTTGTCCGAGTGTTTTGGCGCGGGCGGTGAAGTCATAGGAGCGTCCTACGTATGTAAGGAAGAAATGCAAGTTGGTATCCATAGGATAGAACTCCACACCGGCAAAATAACCCCATGCAGTGCGGTATTTGCCTTTTTCCAAATCTCCCTGCTGTTTGGTGAGAGATGCTGTTTCATACATTCCTTTTACGAAAGCGTTCCATTTAGGCAGGAAACGGTAATTCAACTTGGTTACCATTGAAAAATATCCGGCATCGAAAGCATTGTGTCCTTCCATACTGCCCGTTATTCCTGTCATGATACCCTTGCGGTCAATACCTTCTTTGGAGTACATGAAGTCGAGGAACATGTTGAACTTATTCAAGTTCAATTCATTACCAAATGCAAAATAATAAAGATTCTTGTCCTTTGCTTCGTTCATGATAGAGGCGGACCAGCGTGTCTTGAATATGTCATTGAAATTACCGTTCCAGTTCAGGGTGTATACGAGCGGCAGCTTGCCCGATTCTATGTTAGGCTGTTCGCCGTCTTCGGTTTCAACTCCATACGTCTTGTTGAAAGAGCCGTTGCGGCTGTCCAGTATTTGCAGGTTCAACTGCTGGTGGGCATTGATGTCATATCCGATGTTTAAACCGGTCATGAAGTTACTCATGTTCTCAATCATATCGCTGTATTCATATATCTCGATAGGATTCAGGTCGAACTCGATACCGCCGTATGCGGTGCATTGCTTACCGGCAAAAATAGAAAATCCTTTTCCCAGTTTCACACCTATCCCTGCAATGTCAATGGAAGTAGGAAGGTTGTCTATGTTGCCGCTACTGTCGTTCGAGCGGTTCAGCCGTTGCCTGTATCGGTACGAAAGCCAGTTGTTGATATTTCCTTTGGCTTCAATGCGAAGTTGCCTCATTTTGAAAGCTCCCTCTTCGAAGCCGTCGCGGAAGTTTGCATCGAAGCTGCCCTGCATATTGAGGAATAAGTTGAACTTATCTTGTTTTTTCTTTACATTGGTGAGTTCTTCAAATAGGGTCTTGTTTTCAAGGAACTTCTCGTTCTTCTCCGTGCTTTGGGCGTACATGATTTGTGTACAGCCCACAGCCAGAAGTATAAATGTGAGTTTCTTTATCATTTCTATCTGTTTTTAATATTCGTTGAAATATTCCTGAATCTGTTTCCAGTCGGTGGTTTTGGTCAGTGCAAGCATCAGCAGGACACGTGCTTTCTGGGGATTCAGTTCCTGTGATGCGACAAACTGATACTGTGCGTCGTCTACTTCTGCATCGAGCGAAGTGGGACCCGTCGGCACTCTTGACGAACGGACTACGAGAATACCTTTCTTGCGGGCTTCCGTTAATACGGGGAATATATTCTTGTGAATGTTTCCATTGCCTACTCCTGCATGGATGATACCCTTATAGCCATTGCTCAGCATTGGAGTCACCATGTCAGCCTCGATGTTTGAATAGCTGTAGACAATTCCCACTTTGGGGAGTGAGTTCAGATTGGTAACATCAAATACCGAGTGGGTGGTGTGTTTCTTTACAGACGACATATTATACGTGACCTTGCCGTTCAGTACATAACCGAGTGCACCCGCGTTGGGAGCTTGGAAGGTCTGCACGTCAACAGTGTTCATCTTCAATACGCTTGCAGCACCAAGCACGCTTCCGTTCATTGCCACTAAAACACCTTTCCCTTTGGACTCTTTTGCTCCGGCCACAACGACGGCATTGTATAAGTTAAGAGGTCCGTCGGCGCTGATAGCGGTAGAGGGGCGCATTGCTCCGACCAGAACTACCGGTTTGTCGCTCTTGACTGTCAGGTTGAGGAAATAGGCCGTTTCTTCCATCGTATCGGTTCCGTGGGTAATTACGATGCCGTCGATGTCAGAGCGTTTCAGAAGCTGGTTGATTTTCTTTGCAAGAGTCAGCCATACATCATCGTTCATGTCTTGTGAACCTATCTTGACAATTTGTTCGCCGGTTACGTTAGCTATGTTTTTAAGTTCGGGTACGGCATCGAGCAGCGTACCGATGGCTACTTGTCCGGCAGTATAGTTGGTGGCGGTTGCAGATGTTCCGGTTCCGGCAATGGTTCCGCCGGTGGCAAGGATGTGGATGTTAGGCTTCTGCTGAGCGAAAGCCATTGTGACGGAAAGCAGTAGCATAACGGCTACCATGCTGAGTTTTTCTAATCTTTTCATAACTTAATTTGTTTGAATTAAAAAATAGGTTAAAGGTAAATATGCTTAGAAAAATTGTATGAATAATAATCCCAAGGCTATGGCAACTGCCGTAGAGACGATACCCGGCATCATAAAAGAGTGGTTGAGTATATATTTACCGATTCGGGTGGTTCCTGTACGGTCAAAGTTGATGGCTGCAACTACGGTAGGGTAGTTCGGGATGAAGAAATACCCGTTTACGGCAGGAAACATGGCTATCAGCATATATGGCGATATGCCCAAAGCAATGCCCAGCGGTATTAAAGCACGTACTGTGGCTGCCTGACTGTACAGCAGGATAGACATGACGAACAAAGCGATGCCGAACAGCCAGGGCATCTGGCGTACGATACCTTCGATAGAGGCGGTGAGTTGCGCCATATTTCCATTCAGGAACGTATCGCCCATCCAGGCAATGCCGAAGATGGCGATTACAGCCTGCATTCCAGCCGGGAAGACAGAGCCTTGTGTTGCTTTTATTCCGTCTGTCTTAGTTACCAGCAAAATGAGGGCGGCAGCCGAAAGCATGATGATTTCGATAATGGCGGACATCCCTAAGGAAACTGTTTTTCCGTCAATCAGGAAAGAAGGACGCATCCCTTCGAATGAGCCGAAAAGAACGATGAATGCCGTGGCAAGGATAAATATGAGTACCGAAATCATAGCATGGCGTTTGTTTGTTACATCGTCGATTTTCACTTTCTTACCGTCGAAGTAGCCTTCTGCCATACGTTTTTGATATTCCGGGTCGTCAATCAGTTCTTTTCCCACGCGCATGGAGCACAATGCGCCTACCAGTACGCCGAGAATTGTTGCCGGAATCGTTATTTTAAGTATGTCGAATAAAGTGATGTCGAATCCGGCAAGCAGACCGAGCAGTGCAACCGTAGCCGCCGAAATGGGACTTGCCGTGATAGCCTGCTGTGAAGCGATGACAGCGATACCCAGCGGACGCTCAGGTCTGATTTTGGTTTCGGTTGCAACTTCGGCAATGACGGGAAGAACCGAGTATGCCACGTGTCCTGTACCGGCTACGAAAGTAAACAGGTAGGTGACGATGGGGCTGAGGATAGTAACCTGAGACGGGTTCTTGCGCAGCAGTTTTTCTGCTAACTTTACCATGTAATCAAGTCCGCCGGCCGCCTGCATGCAGGAAGCTGCGGAAATAACGGCAGCTATCATCAACATTACGTCTATCGGTGGTGCAGTGGGTTGTAAGCCAAATACAAAAGTCAGTATGCCCAAACCTACGCCGCCCATTACTCCGAGACCTATGCCGCCTAAGCGTGCACCTATGATAATAGCGGTCAGTACAAATAATAATTGTAAAACCATATACTTATTATTTAAAAAATTAGATAAGGTTGTTATGTTCTCTACTATTGGCTAATTTCTAAAATAATCCCTTATATAACAATAACAGGGGGTGAATTTGTTGTATTTATTATTTTATATTTTCTAAATTAAGCATATATTAACTATTTAATGATTTGGAGTGATAACTCTGTGTGTTCTTACATTTTGTCATATTATATATAGTAATATGTGTATAAAAATGCTTGTATTAAATGTTGTTAACCTAATAATAAGTATTATTGTTTACAAAACAATTTATGCTATCTTTGGTTATTCTTTGATGACCGCTTATTGAAATAGTTAATAAACATATATTATGAAAGAAGAACTATCTACAAAAACTCGCACAGAAAGCGATTTAATCGGCAGCCGTGAAATACCGGAAAGCGCCATGTATGGAGTACAGACTCTCAGAGGTATCGAGAATTTCCGTATCAGTAAATTTCATCTGAACGAATATCCTTTGTTTATCAACGCTCTTGCCATTACCAAAATGGGAGCAGCCATTGCCAATTCCGAACTTGGTCTGCTTACCGGGCAGCAAACGGATGCTATCCTTAAAGCCTGTAAGGAGATACTCGAAGGCAAGCACCACGAGCAGTTCCCGGTAGACATGATTCAGGGGGGAGCAGGCACCACTACCAATATGAATGCCAATGAGGTAATAGCTAATCGCGCGCTTGAAATCATGGGACATAAACGCGGCGAATACCAATACTGCTCACCGAACGATCATGTCAATCGCTCGCAGTCCACTAATGACGCTTATCCTACTGCCATACATATAGGAATGTATTATACTCACCTTAAACTTGTGAAACATTTTGAGGAGTTGATCGATGCGTTCCAACGCAAAGCCGAAGCGTTTAAACACATCATTAAAATGGGACGTACGCAGTTGGAAGATGCTGTGCCCATGACTCTCGGACAGACATTCAACGGATTTGCCAGCATTTTGCGCAATGAGATAAAGAACCTGAACTTTGCGGCGGAGGAATTCCTTACGGTCAATATGGGAGCTACCGCCATCGGCACGGGTATTGCGGCAGAACCGGAATATGCGGAGAAATGCGTGAAGGCTTTGTCGAAGCTTACCGGATGGGACGTGAAACTGTCCGGTGACTTAGTGGGAGCTACTTCGGATACTTCTTGCCTTGTAGGCTACTCCTCGGCTATGAGAAGAGTTGCGGTGAAGATGAACAAGATATGCAATGACCTTCGTCTGCTTGCATCCGGTCCGCGTTGCGGATTGGGAGAAATCAATCTTCCTGCCATGCAGCCGGGGTCTTCCATTATGCCGGGTAAGGTCAATCCGGTTATCCCTGAGGTAATGAATCAGATATCCTATAAGGTAATCGGCAACGACCTTTGTGTGGCTATGAGTGGCGAAGCAGCTCAAATGGAGTTGAATGCAATGGAACCCGTAATGGCGCAATGTTGTTTTGAGTCTGCCGATTTGCTGATGAACGGATTCGATACCCTGCGCACGCTCTGTATCGACGGTATTACCGCTAATGAGGAAGTATGCCGCAGATATGTACACGATAGCATCGGTGTGGTTACGGCTCTTAATCCGGTTATCGGTTATAAAAATTCTACCAAGATAGCCAAAGAAGCCCTTGCAACGGGAAAAGGTGTCTATGAATTGGTTTTGGAACACAACATTCTTTCCAAAGAAGATTTGGATACTATCCTGAAGCCCGAAAACATGATTAAGCCCGTGAAGTTGGACATAAAACCCAATATCTAAGGAACGGGCTTTCGGAGCGGTAAGGCTTTGAATATAAGTTGCGCGGATTTACACAAGACGGTTTATGAATGACTGAACGGTCATTAGATGCTGTCTGTGTAAATCCGCGCATTTCGTGTGGGGTATGAGTTAAATATTTGCAAAGAGTTCATACTCTATTTGTTTTGTTATGCCTAATTAGTTTCTTTTGCGACAGGAAATCTATTTATGAATACTTAAAAACAAAGAAAAATGAAGCGACTCAGATCATTGGTACTTGTCCTATTCGCATTGTGCAGCATGGTAGGTATGGCGCAGGAAGCAGAGGCAGACGATACCGGTTATATTGTGAAAGTGGGGCAGGTGGCTCCCGATTTTACCGTTACGCTGACAGACGGCAGGACCGTTACGCTTTCCGATTTCCGTGGCAAGGTGGTTATGTTGCAGTTTACGGCAAGCTGGTGTGGTGTATGCCGTAAGGAGATGCCTTTTATCGAAAAGGATATATGGCAGAAGCATAAGTCCGATCCGGATTTCATGTTAATGGGCATCGACCGTGACGAGCCGTTGAATAAAGTCATAGCTTTTGGCAAGTCCACAGGCGTTACCTATCCGTTGGGATTGGACCCGGGGGCTGATATTTTCGCCAAATATGCGTTGCGCCAAGCTGGTATTACCCGTAATGTATTGATTGATAAGGAAGGACGCATCGTGATGCTCACCCGCCTTTATAATCCGGAAGAGTTCTCGGCTTTGGTTAAGAAGATTGATGAACTTCTGAAATAACCTGTTCCCGTTTAGAACGAAAAGCTTGTTCCGGCATTTAGCGACATCATGATGTCGCTCCCCTGCACATTATCCTGTATTAGCAGTTCCTTGCCATAAATGCGGATTTTGGGTTCGAGGAATACCTTGAAGCGGCGACCCACCCGGTAAGATGTTTGCAGTCCCGCTTCTCCGCCGATAAAGAAGCGGTTCTCATGTTTCATCCGCATAGAAGCCACTATTCCGGCGAATAGCTGTACATCGTATTTGCGTTCGGGGTCATATCCCGTCATCAGATTGGTAAGGTTCAGCATATAGTCAAGGCTTCCGCTTGCCATATCATATTCCAAGGTTTTCCCTTTCCGGTCTGTGGACAGAGGTCCGTAATCCGCAGCTAAACGGAGCGATGACAATGGAGTGAAAATGCGTCCTGCACTTATCGTGGCCATGTAGTCGAAGTAGCGTTTCGGTTCATACCGTTTCATTTGTATGGGAACGGAGAAACCGATTGCGCCGCTTACAAAGAAAGAAGGCTTAAACAAATCACGGTTTAAAGAGCGTGCCATACGGTTTTCTTCATCGCTACGTTGTATCTCTATACCTATATTGATACTGTACAGATTGTCTGTGAACTTTTTGGCTACGTATCTGCCTTCTTCCTTTTCATTGGTCTTTAATGAATAGGATGCCAGACTGGTACGTGGCTCTGCAAATAAAGAAACATCGCCCCAAAGCCGGTATTTAAATTGCAAGCCGCCTGTAAATCCCGTATATCCGCCTTTTGCGGGCCGATAACCATTTTCTTTTTGAATATATCCCAGTTCACCGCCCGCCAATACATTGACGGAGAATTTGGGACTGAGTTGCCTGCCGTTAAAAAAATAAGTGGCATCCAGCATACCTTCCAGGCGTCCCCCGGCGTATGCGGACATCTCATAAAACTCTTCACCGGCCGAACTCGCCGAAGAGGCGATTACTTTCTTATGCCAGGTATCGGCCGATTTGAATGCCGACAGCCGTAAGCCGAATGCCGGTATCAGCCATTTGCCGGCAGACAGGCTGATGTGCGGGCCGATGGAGTTTGTCAGTCCCATTTCACTTGTCAGGCGGGAAGCTTGAAACTGCCCGCCGGCAGCGATGCTGAGAAAGGTATTGTCCAAAAAATGATTGCCTTCCAGTATGCGCATTTTGCCGAAAGGTTTCCATGCTTTCAGGCGGTAGTTCATTCCTACGGTCGCACCGTAGGTCATGTCATATTTATGCCAGTTCTTTTGGAAAGAATGGTCTATGCCGTCACTCATAATGGTGAAGCGGGGTTCCAGATAAAAGTCCACATGTGCGGTAGGGTGCAGTTTCAGTTGGAAACCTAAATGCAGGTCGGCCACATGTTCCGCTCTGCCTGCCAGTGAAGATAATTGATAGCCGACTCCCGCTACGGTCAGGAACTCGAAGATACGTCCGGGATTGTAGCCGTTGACGTAGGATGATACATTCAGCAGATAATCCGCCTGCAGGCCGAAACGCAATAGGGTTTCGTTGTCTATTTTGCGCGAGAAGTTACCCGCCAGCAATGAGGCACGCAGGGCATGGGCGGGGGCGAACTGCCAATTAGCGGCGATACCGCCCACGGGACCGGTGTTGAAATCCGTGTTTCCGCGCGGAATCATTTTGTCCATGCCGCCAAACAAGGAGATATACACATTGTTTTTCCATAGTGTGTCGAAAGGCACTGCATCCGGATGCTGGTAACGTCTTTGGAACATCTGCCGGGTAGCATCGAATCCTATGCCGACACTATCTTTAGGATGTGTTGCCGGAGAAGGATTATTGCCCGCTTGCTGTTGGGCAAAGGCAAAAGGTATCAGTGTGTGCAGTATAATCAATATAATCAGTGGTTTCTTCATGATGTTCAACTCTCCATATCCGTTTAATAAAGTTTCCAGTCGCCCTGGTCGTAATATTCCATAAATTCCTTACTGATTTCACCGTCGTTAACGGCTATTTTGTAGTATTTCTCATCCAGTTTGACGATTTCTTCCAACTTCTTGCAGGCTTCGTCAAAGTCGAGGGCGTTATCGTAGCTCCATTCATACAGTTTCTTTTCCCGGATGTAAATCACCAGTTTCATGTATTTAGTCATGGCCGTTTCAGGCAGTTCTTCCAATGCTTTCTGTGCTTCTTTGTTGTAATTGTCCGTTTCCATAGCCATGCACATTACAATATTATTGAGCGGTGACGACTCCTTTACCAATTTGAATACCTTTTTACGTTCCTCGCCCTCCTTTACGGTGGCTGCACCCCGGTAGTCGTAGTATCCACCCAGACAGTTGGCAAATGCCTTTATCATCTGGAAGCGTTCGGTATCCGGAAGTTTGTCGGCAAGGATGCTGGCCTCTTCAAAGTTATAGGCGCGTATGTACATTGCGAGCTGGTTGGCAACGATTGTTTCGGGGTTTACCTCAGTCTTGGTTATGCTGATGCCGTCATTGAAAGAGTCCACCATGTTCACTTTCCGCTTAAGGTCAATCAGGGGTTTCAGTATCTCTACGTCGAAAGTATCCCTGCGTAGCAGCGCTATTGCAAGGTTGTTTGCCGCCAGAATCCACGGCTTTTCTTTCCCTTTCGTGTCGTAGGCCATTGTTTCCCTGTAAGCGCGCCGATAGAGTTTCTCCGCTTCTTCCGGGGCTTTTATCATCCGGAACAAATGCCAGTACTCGTATCGGGTAAACGATTTTTTGCCATCGGCGTATTGAGGGTCGTGCAAGTATTTGTCCAATATTTCATCCGGATTCAGTTCACGGAATATTTCATGTTTGTATTCGTACTGTACGGTGCGTAGTTTGGGCAACCGTTCTTTGATGATGGTGGAGTAGTAGGGCAGACGCGATACGGCGGCAAACTGCGCATCCGGATTCTTATATTTCCCGGTGATTTCCCTTATCTCCCGCGCTTCCGCAGTGAGGCTGTCCCGTTCCAGTAAATCGGCTACTTCATTCCAAGTGGCAACACGGGTTTCCGTAGGATGTTTGTATACCCGGCTCCATTTGGCGGCAGGTATTACCGAAGTGATTTTCCGTAGGGCGAAAGCCGTTCGTTGCTTGGCAAGCGCAAGGTTGCTGGCATAGCGTCCTTCGGGAGACGATACGCCGGTTATCTTAAATTCTTTCAGTGTGGTGCCCTCACCGTTTACGATGTTCATCAGGTCTTCCTGCAACTTGTTCATCTGCACCACATTGGCAGAGTCGGCAGGATCCAGTTCGGCCTTGCCCACAAGGAATGTCAGCGAAATATTGCCTGCCGTATTCCGGCGTTCGCGCCGGGGCGTTTCCTTGTATTTATCGGGGTCTAATTCAAAATCGGGGAACGAGAACTCCAGAAACTGCAACGGGCGTTTTATTTTGCAGGTAGTCATTTTCCATTCCGCTTCGTATGTAGGGTGGGTATAGTCTGCTATAATAACTTTGGACAATACACTGTAAATGCGTCTGGGGTCGGGTACGGGTACCGAGTCATTGATGTCCAGGTTGAAGCGTGTGGCATCCAGTTGGCGGCGGGTATTGATATAGGGAGCCAGTTTGTCGTTCCTGATGTCGTAGGCCATGCGGCGGTCTTGCGTCAGTCCGTATTCGGGGCCGTCCATAACTGTCGGGTCCATGTAGCTCACTATCTCTTCGGTGGTGCAGTCCATGATATAAGGTTGCATGATGAGCCGGCGGTTGGGCGCACCGTAATTGCTGGGAATGGCTACCGAGTTGTTTACAATCAGTTTGTTGCCCACTATTTTCCCGGCTACGGGCCGGGGTTGCGGGTTTGGGTTTTCTGCCACAACTTCCACCTCCTCAAGAGCGATGCCGCCGTCGATGTTGGCGTTTATCTCCTGTTTGTAATTCACTTCGCGCAGTTCGTTTTTCATTTGCACGTTAAAGATTAGCGCGCCGTTTTCCGCTACACGTATTTCATAGTATCCGTCGGCGCCCGCCACGGCATCGGCGTCGAAGAGCAATGTTCCGCCACCGCCGGTTTCAAGCGCTTTCAGGGCATCGCGTGCCGAGGCCACGGTATTGAAAGCAAAAATACGCACGGTCTCTCCCATGGGGAAGGGGCGCGGCTTTTTTTCACCTTCGGGCAGATTCAGCACTTTGCCGGACACGATAGTGATTTGTTGCGCCATGCTTGATGCGGAAGATAAAATCATAGCAATGCAAACGGCTGATGTTATGATGAAATTTTTCATGGCGGTTATTCTTTATTTGAAGATATAGGATATGGAGACACCTATTTTGATAGGCAGCAGTTTGTAGCCGTTGGCGTTGGCTTGTGCCGTTCCGTCGGTGTAGTCCTCTATGTTATCGTTTTTGTAGTATTGTTTTTGCTTGAAGTACACGGCGCCGAATCCGCCGTAAAACTCTACGTTGAGGCGTCGGTTCAGGTTCAGCGCATAGCCGAAGGTAATCCCGGCGCCGGCAGCATCGCCCTGATAGATGCGGTCTCCCCATGTGATGTCGTAGGACACGCCGAGAGCGGCTATTCCCACAAATTCCCGTGTCATGGGGCGTCCGTTAAACCAATAGCGGTATTCGGGCAGAAGACCTATCATTTTGGCTTTGTTGCCATAGATGTTGACTGCGCCGAAAGCCGAGATGTCGATACTGCTCCGTTCGCCCACAACGAATTCGCAGCCGATGTTGGGAGCCATGGCGGCAAGCATCAGGCCGTTGGTCTTTACTGCCAGTTGCTGGGCGTGCAGGGTAGGGAAACTGCAAAGTAGCAGCAGAAAGAAGATGCTGCTTAAAGAGAGTGTATGGTGATTGGTTTTCGGCATATCGGTTTTTAGCGTTTTGTTGGTTGGGATTTGTAAGTTCCGTTCTATTGAAATGTATGTTCCGTACCCTTGTTCCAGTCGTTTACGGAAGCTTTTGCAGCCATGCTTTGCGTATATAGGATGTTGAGGGTGGTTATGCTGCCGGCTTCCAGTACGATTAGCGGGGGAGTGTTTGCACCGGCATCGGCTTCGTCGAACACTACGATGTCTTTTTCGCTTCCGTCCGGCTCTTTTATACTGAATGTCAAGCGGCGGAGCGCACTGATAGTCTCATGCCCGTATGGCAGCAGCAGATAATCCTTTTGAATGCCGGCTGTTCCGGGGATAAGGTTGAGCGGGGATGCTTCGTTCCGGTAATCGGAGCTGACGGATGTACCGGTGTCCGGATTGTCGGATGTGATGTCGCCTGTTTGCAGGTCCATTGTCCCTGTTTGTCCCTCACGGGTGGTAAAACCAATGCTTTGCAACACCGGGTATGAGTCCGCCGTATATTCGGGGCGGTCGGTGGATATGTTGAGGCGTAGCCGTGCCAAGGCATGTTTCAAGGAGACGGCAATGCCTGCTGCGGTTGCAGCCGCTTTCTTGCTGCCTTTGGTCTCACCGGTGTAAAGGTAGTCTGTGGCGTCCTTTGCTTCCAGAGCGGCGGTAACGGGAATGGATACTTTACCGTTTTCGTCTGCAGCGGCTGTTGCCGTATAAGGGTAATAACCGTACAGATAGAGCGTGTCCTGCCGGGCAGGGTAGTACACTTTTGTTCCTTCCGGCTGCAAACTCAGTTGTCCGCCCTCTGCATATCGATAGGGAAGATTCTGCAAGTATGGGGTGCTGAAATTACTGTCTCTCATCAGGAATATACCTATTTCATCTCCTGTATTCAGGGCCGTGCCTTCAATGACGCTTCGGCCGACGGTAGTCTCTACGGTGCATACCGATGCCCTCAGCCGCACTTCCACAGCCCTCTCCCCGTTATCGGGAAGAGGAACTGTGGCAGTGTCTGTGTCGCATCCTGCCAATAACAGGAATGCGAGGCCGAACAGGTACGATATGTTTTTCTTTTTACTCATTACACTTTTTCTGTTTTTATGCGGGTGCTTTCCGCCTTTACTCTATGGGTACGTCTACGGAGTCACCGCCCGGTTTCCAGGTAGCTAAAGTGGCGGTGGCGTTGATTTGTTGGGTGGCGTAGATGCCGATACGTACGTTGTAGTAATAGCCGGCATAGAACAAATTGTCATTTTTGCCTGAATCGACGGCGGGAGCGGGAGCATTGACGGGTATGTCGCGTACAATCAGGTCTTGCGGCACTCCACTGGCATCGGGAGCCATGATGGTGACATCCATCAGGAATTGTTCCATGTCCGGTTTCACCATCAGATAGCCTTGTATCAGCGGGTTGGCGCTTGACACGCCGTTAAGCGTATATTGTCCGCCTTCGTATTTCTGGACATAAATGTCTTTGGGAACTTCAACGGTTCCGTCGGCATTGTCGTCTGTAAAAGTAATATTGCCTTTGCCGTCGTCGGTGGCTTCCCGCATAAGCAGGGAACCGTTGCCGGTAAAGGTCAGTTTCCCGGTCAGAACGTTGAGGGTAGCCGTTGTGCCGTGGCTTTTGATGGTGATATTCTTCACTTTCATGTTTTGGACGGCTGTTCTGTCCTCTTCGGACTGCTCGGTGGCGGGAATCACGGAGAAACGCAACTGTGCCAGTTGGTGCTCGAAGTTGATGTTGGGTATCCACGGATAGTCCTGTAACTTTTCAGAGGCTGCCTGGTTCAGTTCGTGGTGATACTTCAACTGGCGGATGTATTGGGCTTTATAGCCGGTCAGGGAAGCGTCGTTCTTTACATCCTTTTTCAGGTAAATGCTGTTTGGCGCTATCTCTCCGGCGGTGGCATTGTTCCAGATGATGTCCTGCGAGCCGTCGAAGCGGGCGAATGTTATTTCCGGCTTTGCGGCACTTATGGTTTGGCCTTCCTGATAAGGGGCGTAGCCGTAGAAGCTATAGTCGTATTTCTTCTGCATCGGGTAGTAGTACACACCGTTTGCGGCATTGCCTTTATATAATGTGATTTTCTGTGCCAGGTCATTCTCCAAACCGTCCGGCTTTACGTCGGAGCCGTCTTGCTTGGGCCAGGCGGTTACTGCTGCCTGTATATTGTTCAGCAGAATTCCGTAGTTCTCTGTATCGCCCCACGCTGCGGCTCTGTTGACATCGGTAATGGCGGTGTTGGTGGTAGCGTCATTGGTGGCAAGGGCGAAAATACCCAATCGGGTAGTAGCACCGCTGGTCTCATCGTATAGCTTATCCAGCGGTGCGCGTGTTACGCCTACGCTGGCTCCTATACGTGTCTCTATTCCACCCAATTGGATGATTAGCCGTCCGTCCGGCGATTCGAAGTCGTTGTCGCTGACCGGTTGCTCTATTACGATATCCTCGTTTTGCGAGCAGGCTGTCATGCAAAGGGCGGCTGCCAGCATCCATAAATTCTTTTTCATGATTGTAGTGAGTAATTGGTTAAACATATCGTTGCTCTCCTATGTTCCTCGGTATGGTACTTCCGGTACCATGCTTTGGTATTCCTTGTACCAACGTTTGGTAGCTTCCGTACCAACAGTTGGTAGCTCCTGTACCACGCTTTGGTATTTCAAGTACCAACGGTTGGTAGTTCTCGTACCGCCCGTTGGTAGTTGGATTGTCCTTAGGAGTTATTTCCCGATAGAGGAGCCGGTTCTTATTTTCCGTCTTCGATGTCGGTTTCAATGTCACCACCGTCTTCCCATGCGGTCAGCACTGCGGTAACCTCTATCTTTTCGAAACCATAGATTGTAATGTATACGTTGTAAGAAGCACCGGCCTTGAATTCTTTCACATCTTTTGAAATCTTGGCCTGGTCGATGATTAAGGGAGTATCCAGCTTCTCAACTTCTTTGTATGTAATCTTGTCACCGTCTGTTTCGTCTTTTGTATCTTCTACATATTGTTTAAGGTCTATGGACAAGCTGATGTTTCCGTTAGGGAAAAACATTACGGGTTCACCCACTTGAGTTCCTTTAGCGTCGGGGTCACCTTCTGCCGGAATATTTTCGTGGCCGTAAGGATACTTGGGCACTACCGGAGTGATTAAACCTTTGTCCGGGTCTAACTTGTTTTTGTTATCAACATCTTTACTGCATACAACAAAAGGAGCGGTGGAGGCTCCGTTTCTTGCGGAAGTCGTAGTAGCCAGATCCATGTCGACAACATTTACCATATCTTTCAAGGTAATCTTAGTAACTTGCATACCGAGTGTCTTATCTTGGCCGTCAGTGCTTTTGCGTTCCACCCAATTGCTGGCTTCATATTTATAGCCGGCTGCGCTTTCACTGCCTGCCCTTACGAAAAACTTCAAACGAGCCAGCTGATGGTTGAATTTCAGGACAGGAACAATATCTTTACGGGCTGTACGGGCGCCGAACTGGTATTTCATAAGTTCCGTCCACTCGCCGCTTAGCGTGGTAGCTATGTCTTTATATAAACTTTGGTCATTGGAAGCATCGTTCTCGGCCATATCTATGGTACTGGCTGCCAATAGGTCTTGAGTACCGTTGATTGTTACATTCTTCACTTTCTTCTCATCTGCCGTAATGGTTGCATCATCGTGGGTTGCATCGTCAACATGATAACCGTAGAATGTATAGGTGCCGTTGGTCGGGTAGTATTTGTATTGAATCACGCCGTTGTCGGTATCTTCTACATAATTGTTATAGATTCTGATTGCACCGTTATTGCCTTCGGTTGCTTTGGGGGCTCTGAACTGGAGAGTTGCGTTATCGAGAATCGGAGTTTTTGCTCCTTCAGCACCTTCTTCGGCTTCTAAGCCGGTGGCTCTGTCTACCATGTGGATATACAGTCGTTGGCTGTTCCACTTGTTGTTCTCGCCTTCTACATCGCCCACAGAGCCGGTTCCTCTGCTGAGGGCCGTAACCGTGGGTACGTCCACGCCTAATGCAATCACTGCCTTGTCATTGTTGTCGTCCGGATTACCGATACCCGGATCATTGTCCTTTGAACAGCTGCTCATTACTGCGAGCGCCATTGCTGCATAGAAAAATTGCTTTTTCATACTTCATTGAATTTTTAATTAATAAAAGAAAATATATAAATCTCTGTCTGTTTCAATTTTATTCTTCTCCTATCTCTATATCTCCGCCGTTTACCCACGAGGCAGCCTGTACATTCAGCTTTATATCCTGCGGACCGTATATATAGGCGCTGATGTTATATTCGCGTCCGCCCATAAACCCACTAGAGAGGTAAGCGCCGTTTTCGTCTTTGTTGTACACGGCATCCTTTAAGTCGTAGCTGAAAGTCGTGATATAGGGTTCACTCCCGGTTGCGTCGGGATAATATACCGTACTTATAAGGAGCGTGGCATTGTTGCCCGGCGGCAGCAGGAAAACCCCGCCGTCTGTTGCCGGACGCTGGTTTACTTCCTTGTCCGCATCTTCTTCCCTTACTTGCATCGGATAGAGTGATTTTCCTTCTTCATCGGTCCATGCTATTTCTTTTCCCTCTGCATCACGCGCCGGTAATTTCCCCCGTTCTCCCTCTGTGGGGAAATGGACGCCTACGTTTGCAGGGTCGGACGAGGCTACAGTGAAAACGCCTTTGTTGACGCATTCTATCCAGACACCCGTGATGTAAACGATGTCTTTCGTGCTTTTACTGGCAGGATAGAATTTTAACTTGACGTATGAAAGCTGATGCTTCATGCGGATTATGGGCCAGATGTTGCGGCGTGCCGTGTACGTGCCGTAATAGCAGCTGCGCATGAGCTGACGTTCGTCGGCGCCGAGCTGTTTCAGGCGGGCAGCCTGTTCGCTGTAGTCGGCAGCTATCTTTCGTCCGTTTTCCACGTCTTCTATCAGCGCTTTGAGGTCGGCGGCAGCGGCGCACATCAGGTCTTGCGAGCCGTCTACGGTGACATCGAAACAGATACGGTCTGCTTCGCGCTTCACTTCGCCCACTTGCGCATTGTCGTAGTAATAAGCAAAGAAGTTGAAGGCATCGAATTCTTCCTGCAAATTGTAATAGGGGATGTAGCCGGAACTTTTCCAGTTAATGAACGAGCCGTTTCCTGCATAAGCAGCCCGTTTGCCGTGCAGTTTGCATTGCTCGGCGGTGAGTCCCAGTGCCGTGCATTCTTCGGCGGAGATTTCGTCCAGACTGCCGTCGATGAGGCAATAGCGCCGGTCGGCATCTTCGGCCCGGCGGTGGGCATAGGTCATTCCGTTGGGATTGTCGCGCCGGAATGCGTATACGAAGAAAGTGCCGTCGGCTATGCGTTTGCTGAAGTTTGTTTCGTCTGTGGGATTCAGCACTCCCGCACCGCGTGTCAATACATTATATATAGGGTCGCTGAATGCTACCATGACAGGCAGTTGCGTCTGGTCGCCCTGGTTGTCCTGATGATTGGGGTCATAGAGCGACTCGTCGCCGGTGTACAGATTACCGCAACCGGTAACAAGCAGCAGTATGCACCATAACGGCAGAATAAGTTTGTGCCGGTGTCTCCGCTTTTGCATGCTATTGCTATATGTCAGGCGTTTCATCTTTATATCTCTATTATTATGTCATCGTCCGGATTGGTGGGATCGTGCGGTTGCCATCCCATGCCGGTATCGTTGGGTACTATCTGGTCGGCCTTTATTATTAAAGGCGTTGTGATTTCGATGTTTACATCTTCTTTGCTGTAACGCAGGTATATTTTGCCGTCGCGCACTTCAATGAGCTGCGCTGCGGTCAGTTCGTCATAGGGATTGATGGCGCCGTAGATGTAGCGGCTGTTTTTTACGGGATTGCCTTCCTCATCCACTACCGGTGCACCGGAAGAATCCAGTTGGGGAGTAGATACCTGCAAGGCAACTTGCAGGATGCCCGGTCCGTTGAGATGTCCTTTTGCCGCGCTGGGGATGACGCCGAGGGTGTGGAAATGGACCACGCATCGGTAAGTACCCTCTCCGGTTTGCGTAAACTCGTCCGGTTGTACCTGATGTGCCATCCGGTAGAGGCGGGTGGTGTCCAGACAGGCGTCGGCGATGTTGAAGCGTCCGCAAGCGCCGGACAATTCGATGATGGGCGCCGCGAGGTCTTCTCTTTTTATGTTTCCTTCGGTGCGGATATTGAAGACGATATTGATACGCTGGCTGATGCGTTGCATATCAAAATCCAGGATGGTCGGTTGTCCGGTTTGGATGTTTATGTTCTTTTGCACCGCATAGAATATGGGCGACTTTATTTCCTGCAGGTATTCATCGTCAGGATTGAAATCGGGCAGGTCATTGCCCTCTACGATGTCGGGCTTTTCATTGCCCATACTGCTGATTTGCAGATAAAGGTCTTTCACGCTTACCTTATTGTCGTGGATGTAATTGTCCAGATTTTCTATGCTGATGATGGGAGTAGGGGACTGCTCCGTATCGCCTGTCTGTGCCGGAACATCCGCATACTGCTCGTTGATGATAAAAATGTTGTACTCACCTCCGCGCAAGTAAAAAGAAGAAGCGGTTTCTTCCGGACTCTCTATTGAGTTATCTTCCGAATTTTCTTTTGTATTTGAAGCTGTCCGGGTGTCGGAAGACGTTTCCTGTTGCGTTATATTATTGTTTGTGGCAGGGTCTATGGATGTGTTGATGATGCCGCGGGTGCGCCAGGTGTTTATGATACGGCTTGCTACGATGTGCATTTCTGCCGGAATCTCATCTTTGCTGATGTCGCCCCAGTTGAGCCGTACACGCATGTCGGTGATGTGCGGATGTTCCGCTTCCGGACAGAGGTCTACCGAGGTGCAGGCACAGATGCAGCACAGCAGGCTGAGGGCAAGGTATGTCAGTGTCTTGTTCTTCATCCTTTATCCTCCTTTTCATCTTCTTCTTCACCGGAAGTATCTCTCTTTTCTTTGTTGGCGGCTGCCGCTTCCGGTTTTCCGTCTTTTTTCCGGTTTTTCCCGGAGTCTTTATCTTTCTTTTCTTTGGTATGCAGTTTGGCTTTCCTGGCATTGGCAGCACGTTTGCCACGTTTGGCAGAATCTTGTGTTTCGGCTTTCTGCTTCAATTGGTCTTCACGTACTTTCAGTGCCTTGCGTATGGTCTTTTCCTGTTCGGAAGTGAGTGTATCGCTAAGTTGTATGCCCAGAGAATCGGCTACCTGTTTGCGCAGTTTGTCGGCAGCTTCTTTCAAAGCGAGTTCCTTGCGCTCTTGCTGCATCAGCTTCCATTGTTTCAGCTCTTCTTTGGTAAGCAGGCTGTCCGGGCGGCTGAAACCTTGTTTCCGTACCGCATTGTTGATGGAGTCGATGCGTTCGCGCATCTTATTTATCTTTTCATTGAGTGCCTGGCGGGCGAAGTCGCGTATCTGTACACGGCGGTACACCGATTCCTTATACTTGCTGCCTGCCGACATGAACCGGTAAACGAAAGCCACGCGTAAATCCGTTATCAGAGGGAACGGCACGATGTGCCCGCTTTTGCATTTCTCCGCTATGCGCGGGTAACAGTCGCTTTCCGCATCGTGCGTATAAACATCGTATGAGGTGTAAAGCAGTCCGGCGGAACCTCCCAGCTCCAGGTCTATGTAATTGTTGCGGTAGCCGTAAAGCGGAGCGGTATATCCCACGCTGATGCCGGCTCCGTAGGCGTTACCCTGCTTGCCTTCCTTACCGATTTTAAAGTTGTAGCTGGCGGCGTTGACATATACGCCCCAGTAGTAAGCGCGTTCCTGGCGCGGATTCTTGCGCTGGGTGGTGAATACGGTTTCCTTGAGACGTGTCATCAGATTGGCATCTTTGGTGACGCCGCCTCTTTTACGGGTGCGAAAATACTGACGCCACTCTACCCGTGCATCGAATACATTGAAAATAAGGGATGGGGTGTATTTTTGCGAGGTGTTCCAGTTCCACTTTATATTGGCACCGATTGTACGTTTGTTCCGGATGGTATTGCCCAAGTCAAATTCTACGCCAATATTAGGAACGGTCAATAACCAGTCAACAGCATTTGTCTTGATACCCCAACGGTCTTTGAAAGATATTAATTCGGCTTTCGCATCGTCTTTCTTGCCGCGTTGCACCTGGGCATATGTGTTATTCAAAGTTATTGATATAAGAAAACACACTACAAGTTTTCTGGATAAAAAAAAGTAGTGCTTTTTTTTATACTCTTGTGATAAAATCACTTTCTTTTTAATATTATTTGTTTGTTTGCGATGCCAAAGATATATATTGTTTGTATAAAAACAAAACTTGTCATTAACTTTCTTTTATTTATCAGACCTTTTTTAATGTAATATATCTAAATAGCGTTTTGATTGGATAATTTTTCAATGCTTCTCTGTAATTCGGGTAGGTATGGTATAAAAAAAAGGTGTAAGTTTTTCCCAACGGGACTTACACCTTCTTATCTGAAAAAATAATTATTATTTTCCTTTATGCCTGTTCGCGCGTTTCCTGCGGATTTCGGCTTTCATTTTCGCCGCACCGGAACCATGCAGGCCGGTGATATAGGTCTTTTTCTTGGCTTTGGTCTTGATTTTGTTTTCTTCTTTAGGCTTCTCTTTCTTGCCTTTGAAAACAATACCACCCATCATTGCTTCTTCTATACTCACGTTGTTGATGTATTAAGTAATTAATAGTAATCCTCTTGTTGCAAAGTATGCCGTACAATTTACTTGGCGGGCAGTATCTCAATCCAATAATCGTCGGGGTCGTTGATGAAATAGAGTCCCATGGCGGTATTTTCGAAACATACCCAGCCGTTTTCCTTGTGATATTGGCGGATTGCATCATAGTCTCCGGTCACGCGGAAGCAGAGATGGCTTTCGTTCTCGCCCAGTTCGTAGGCTTGGGGATGTTCTTTCAGGCAGGTCAGTTCCAGAAGAAAACCCGTGCTGCCGTCGGTGAGATAGACCAGCGTGAAAGAGCCGTCCGACGACTCTTTCCGATGATGTTCCTTCAGTCCCAATGCTTGTTCGTAGAAAGCGATGCTGCGTTCCAGGTTGGTGACGTTTATATTAAAATGGTCGAATTTGCTTTTTATTTCCACTGTTGTTACTTTTTTAGGTTTATATATCGGTTTATTTAATTTTTGCTTTCAGGATTTCGCCGATGTATGTACGCGGCATACCTTCTATCGGGGCTTGTGACGGCACTTTCTTACATTCCAGAATGACGGAAGGCTCTGTCTGTCCGTTGGGATAGAAGCGTACGGTATAATTCTGGGTCGCTTCCATCTGTGCATAAGGCTGTTCCGGTGACAGAATGGTGAAGATTACCGGCTTGTTGCCTGCTATCTTGCCTAACGAGCCGCCGGCATTGGCAGTCATCATCGTCATATTGAAAGGTTCTTCGCCAATCACAATCACCAGCTTGCCGTTGCCGGTCTGGATGGCATCGGCGGGAACAGCATCCGGAGCTACCTCTTTATAGGCGCTTGGTGCAGCCTGTACATTTGTTTGCGGTGTGGCGGCAACCGTAACCGTAGCCGGTGTTGTAGCGGTGGCCTTGGGAGTCTCTACTGTAACTTGCGTTTTGGGGGCAATCACCGTTGTACCCGAATTGACGAGTGCCTTTGTCTCTTTCTTTTCTTCTTTCTTTTCCTCTACAGGAGCTTGGGCGGCGGTGCTGGCACTTAAGGCTTCCGTTACCTCAATGCAGAGGGCATCGACGAAGTCCACAGTCTTTCTGCGCCATTTGGCAAGTCCGCGCACCAGTTTGGTTTGAGACTTGTTCAGGGCGTACTTGTCGGTAATCCATTCTTCGGCGGTATATTTCTCTTTTCCTTCGCGGTAGTTGAAACGTATCTTCTCTACTTCAAAAACACATTTTTCCGGTTGGCAGGTGACGGTGAGCTGATAAAGAATTTTCGTTCTGTCCAGTGACAATGCGGTGGAGCTGAACACAATCCATTCATCGCCGATGCCTACAATCTGTCCTTTCTCCTTGTCGGAAAAGACTACGCGGCTGTTATTCCCGTTCTTTGCCAGACGTGCATCCATCCACCTCAACAGGCGGGAGTAGATTGTGTCTTGAGACATTCCGGGGATACTGAAATCTTTGGTGAATACTACCTTGCCGTCCACTTCCGGAACAGCGCCGGCCAGATATTTGCTGTCATCCCTCTGGGCATGCAGCAAGGCAGGCATGCAAAGGCAGAACAGCACAATAAGAACCTGTGTTAAATTTTTCATAATGCTATGTTTTATTTAGTAATGTCAAAACTCTCACCCCGGCGGGAAATTGTAAGGAAACGGCAACCCCGGCTTTCGGCAAAGGTGCGGAAAGCGTTGCCGCCCCGGTAATCCTCACTGAAGTGCATAGGTGCAAATATAGCGGTTTTTATCCGTTCCACGAACTGTTCCGCACCGCGCATGTAATCTTTTCCGATGCGGCTGTCCACCGGAAACATGGCTATATCTACCCGGGGAGCCTTTTGTTGCAGGTTTTTTATCTCTGCAAGAAAGTCGCCTTCCGCCTTGCGTATCTCCTGCGGAGTGGACTCTTCGCTCCAATGCCAGTTGTTCAGGTCGCCGGCATGGAACAGGCGTACGCCTTGCAAATCTATCAGGAAAGAGATGCCTACATCGGTGGAGCCGAAGGCTTCGATACGGATATTTTCGTCTTCGTAGACATCCCCCTTATTTATGTAAACGGCATCTTCCGCCGTGGCACGCCGGTGTTTCAGAATATCTTTGGAGAAGATATACCGGATGTCGGGCCGCTGTTCCTTCCATGAAAGGATGTCGCGGTTGAAGTGGTCGGGGTGGAAATGCGAGGAAAGCACGTAGAGCGTTCCCGGCTTCTTTAGCAGATGGTCGTGTACGATTCCCCGGTCCGGCGCCTCTTCCGAGGAGTCTTTGTAGTAATCGATAATGACCGTTATTCCGTCCGCTTCGATTGCGAAGCCGCTGTGGTAAATATAATCAAGTTTCATTGTACGGTTTCAATTATAGCGCAATATTACAAAAAACACCACACAAACTTCCGGTTTGGCTGTTATTTTATGCAAAAGTCCTACATCGGGACTTCAATCAGCAGGATATGCGAATCTTGCAGCGTTTCCAACTCAAAGCTGTCGGTTTCGTATACTCCCATACCGTCGCGGCGGGACAGCACTGTGCCGTCTACCTTTATTTCGCCCTCTATGAGGAAGATGTACACGCCGGCGTGCGACTGGTGCAGGTGATACCCCAGCCTCTTTCCGGCCTCGACTTCTCCGATGGAGAACCATGCCTGTTGCAGCATCCTGGCAGGAGCATTGCCGTCGGGCGATACGATAAGCGAAAGCTTGTTCTTGTGCAGATAGGGACGGATGTCATAATCCTGATAGGCGGGCGGGGTATTCAGCTTTTCGGGTATTACCCAGATTTGGAGAAACTCTGCCGGTTCGGTATCGCTTCCATTCATTTCGCTGTGGTAGATGCCCGTGCCTGCACTCATGGTCTGGATGTCGCCTATGGTGATGGTACGGCTGTTTTGCTTACTGTCGCCATGCTTCAGCTTGCCTTTCAGGGGAATGGAGATAATCTCCATATTCTTATGCGGATGGGTTCCGAAGCCTTTTCCCGGAGCTATCCGGTCGTCGTTCAGAACGCGCAGGGCGCCGAAATTCATCCGGCGGGGGTTGTAATACTTGTCAAAACTGAATGTATGGCGGCTGTCGAGCCAGTCATACGAAGAGCGTCCACGGCTTTCGGCTTTGTCTGTTACTTTTTTCATAATCTGTCTTTTTAGTGATTTATCTGTGTGTAACAAGCAGGCGGGCCTGAAAGTTTGAGCCGTGGATGATTAATGTTCTATAAACGCTTTTTACAGTCTGACTTCGTTTTCCAGTTTCTTGTGTTCCATGAAGTCCTTTATATTCATCAGGGTAGTGGCTGCGATGTTGGCAAGGGCTTCACGCGTGAAAAATGCCTGGTGGGAAGTCACGATTACGTTATTGAATGACAGCAGGCGTGCCAGCGTATCGTCGTCGATAATCTTGTCCGACCGGTCTTCGTAGAAATATTCGCTCTCTTCCTCGTACACATCCAGCCCGGCAGAACCGATTTTCTTGTTTTTCAGTCCTTCTATCAGGGCATTGGTATGGATGAGCTGTCCCCGGCCGGTGTTGATAATCATCACGCCGTCCTTCATCTTACTGATGGAGTAGTCGTTAATCAGGTATCTGGTCTGCTCCGTGAGCGGGCAGTGCAGGGAGATGATGTCCGAGCTGCGGTACAGTTCGTCCAGCGTGGTGTATACCACCTGGTGCTCGCGGGCGAAATTGTAGTCGGGATACAGGTCGTAGGCGAGAATGTTCATGCCGAAACCGCGCAGGATGGCGATTAACTTCTTGGCTATTTTGCCTGTGCCGATGATACCTGCCGTTTTGCCATACATGTCGAATCCCAAAAGGCCGTGCAGGGAGAAGTTGCCGTCGCGTGTGCGCCAGGTGGCGCGGGGTATCTTCCGGTTGAGGGAGAGCATGAGGGCAACGGTGTATTCCGCTACCGCGTAAGGGGAGTAGGCGGGGACGCGCACCACGGTGATGCCGTTTTCCGCTGCCGCTTTCAGGTCTACATTATTATATCCGGCACAGCGCAGGGCAAGGAGTTTCACTCCGTTTGCCGCCAGTTGCCGGATAACTTCCGCGTCGGCAGTATCGTTTACGAAGATACACACGGCATCCACGCCCTGCGTCAGTATCACGTTGTTCAGGTTGAGGTGTCCTTTATAATAGCGGAGTTCAAAACCGTATCCGCTGTTTTTTTCATTGAATGAAGCCTCGTCGTAGGGCTTGCTGCCGAAGAATGCAATAGTATATGCCATGAGATTTTAAGTTTTGGTGAATATTCGCAGGTTATTAAGTGTGCATGACGGATGCGCTTCGTATAAGTGCACTTTCTGCATTTGTTAAAAGGCGGCATGCACAAAGAATATAACGTGCGCAAAGGTAAGAATGTTCGGGACATATCCGGCAGGTTGTGCCCATAATCTGTTATCCGGATGATGAGTGCCGGCGATAGCAGGCGCTATGTTGTTCCGACACGGAGAAAGTTTTGTTCCGTCATGGTGGAACGGAACTTTCTCCGTGGTGGAATGAAATTTACCCCATGGTGGAACGATTTGGCATCGGCTGCTTTTCCCTTTGGGCATAGGGGCAGTATATGCAAGCGGCAGGGACGGCAAATGGAGCAATCCCTTGTCTGTTTCAGCATGAATATTGGTGAATGTTTCAGTAGAAACTGTTGATTTTTTCAATTAAATTCTTCGGTTCTCCTAAATTAAATGCGCAAAATTGTTATTTATGTGCAATATTATTGTACCTTTGCGCCCGAAAACAATAAAAAAGATTTAGATGAGAAAAATTTCTTTGATTAGCATTGCGATGTTAATCGTTTCAATTCCAACTTTTGCAGGAGGTCTCCTGACAAATACAAATCAACACCCTGCCTTTCTTCGTATGCTGTCGCGCGGCGCAAACACCACCAGTGTGGATGCTGCCTTGTCCAACCCTGCGGGTCTGGCTTTCCTGCCGAAAGACGGGTTTTATACATCCTTGAGTATTCAGAGTGCGTTCCAGACAAGAAATATCGATGCTTCGTGCGAGGCTTTGGGTCTGGACAAATATTATGAAGGCAAGGCTTCTGCGCCTGTCATTCCCAGTGTGTTTGCCGCTTATAAGAAGGGCGACTGGACCATCTCCGGTTTCTTCGGCATTACCGGCGGAGGCGGAAAAGCTTCGTTCGATGACGGCTTGTCCATGTTCGATGCCATGGTGATAGGCGGATTGCTGCAACAGGGTATTCCGGGCAAAGCCTATACACTGAACAGCTACATGGACGGCAAGCAGTATATCTACTCCGTGCAGTTGGGGCTGACCTATAAGATAACGGACTGGCTATCTGCCTTTGCAGGCGGGCGCATGAACTACTTTACGGGTGGTTACAAAGGTGCGCTGAATGCCAGTGCGGCCGTTGATTTGCCTTTGCCCACCGGTGGGGCGATACCCGTTGGAACCGAGCTTATCGGCATCGACCTGGATTGCAGCCAGACCGGTTGGGGATTTACTCCGGTTATCGGTTTGGATGCCAAGTTCGGCAAACTGACGATTGGTGCGAAATACGAGTTCAAGGCCAATCTGAATATTGAAAATAACACGAAGATAAATTCGCTACGCATGATAGGCGCTCCCGAAAGTGAGCTGGAGGACTACAAACACGGTGTAAATACGCCGAACGACATTCCCGCCATGCTTTCGGTGGCTGCTGCCTATGAGTTCCTTCCTGTGCTGCGCGCATCGGTGGAGTATCACTTCTACGACGATAAGAACGCAGGCATGGCAGGTGGCAAACAGAAGTTCCTGACGAAAGGGACAAACGAGTATCTGGCCGGTATAGAGTGGGATGTTATCAAAAGACTGACCCTGAGCGGCGGTGTGCAGTTCACCGATTATGGTTTGTCCGATGACTATCAGAGCGACACAAGCTTCTCGTGCGATTCCTACTCGCTGGGTGTAGGCGCGAAGTTGCAACTTTCGGAAAGAGCCGATTTGAATGTGGGCTATATGTGGACCAACTATGAGGATTATACCAAAACCGGCCAAAACTATCAGGGTACAAATCTGCCCGGTACAAACGTGTACAGCCGTACCAACAAGGTATTCGGTCTCAGCATAGACTATCGCTTCTGATCTTTCATAATCCTTTATATACGTAAGAGAGGATGTGTCGCAAATTCGGCTGGCACATCCTCTCTTTGTCTTATGCCTTTAGGGCTTTTATTTCTTTCCTTTTTATTTCTTTCCTTTTACGGATTTCCGTGCAGGTTTCAGAAGGAATATTGCACCAGCAGGTTCATGCGGTTGGCATGGTTGGTGGAATTGTCGAAGTTCGTACGCCAACCGCGCAGATACTCCGCACCTACCTGCATGTTTGGGGTGACATTCCAGAACAGGTTTGCTACGAAATATTGTCCATAGCGGTAAGTGGACGGTTCGTTGGCAGGATACCCGTTTTCGGAATAGAGGCGTGACATGCTGTATGTGCTTGAAAGGAACACTTTCGGACTGATGTTGTATTGCAGTCCGGCATACCAGCCCAGCATCGGCAATGCTTGCATTTTGCCTGCTTCATCGGGATTGGGAACGATGTCCACGTTCAGGTTGCTGAGGTCGTTCAGGTATTGCCCGATGCCTTTCCCGTAGGTGGCTTGCCCGAACACCTGCCATTGTTTGCCCAGATTGAAGGTGGTGGATGCCTGTATGCCGAAGCCGGTAACGGCATGCGCCTTGTCGCTCAGGGTGCTGGTGTAGGTCATGCTTCGGATAAGTCCGCCTACGCGCACATGGCTTTTGCTGTTCCAGCCGTACTGCGCATAAGCGGTGAAGTCGGGCATGCGCTGTTGTGCGATGTCAAGCTCGCTGTTGGTCGTGCCGTCTACCGCAGGCACTTCGACAGAGGCGTTGAAACGGAAGTTTTTCAGCCCTTTGTAGGTGTATGACACTTGGGTGGCGCGGTAAAAGGTGGCTCCGTTAGGCCCCTGGAAGTCGATGGTGGAAGGCATTGCGCCCAGGTCCATGAAGCCGCCGTAGGTGTAGCCCACCGTCACGTCGCGGAAAGACACGTAGGCATTGCGCAGTTGGAAGCCTTTGTTGGAACCGTCGCGGAAGTTGCCGGCGGTGTACACCACGAAGTCGCCGAGAATCTTGGTATGCCCCACCAGTTTCAGGAAAATGGTGGACGTGCTGGCATCCATTTGAAACTGGTTTCTGATTTTGCTCCCGTTGGGGATGTAGGCGGGGATAAAGTCGATGTTGTCGACGATGCCGCCGAAGTCGTACTCTGCCGTGGCGCGTACATAGCCGCCGATGCCCAGGGCGAACTTCCCTTTTCTGTCCGTCAGCAGGAAGCGGGGCGCCTGCGGTTCGTGGATGTAGGGCATTTGCGACTCGTTCATGATGCGGATTATCTCGTCGCCCGCTTTGTCTATGGTGACCAATACGACACCTTTGGGAGACTCATCCTCGATAATCACTTTTTTCTGTGCGTGGACTGCGAGGGCAGACAGTGCCGCACCGCACAACAGAAACATTGTTTTTAAGATTGTTTTCATTTAAGTTAGGTTTTGGTGAATGTGCTTTGAACAACTTAAATTTAAAATGGTTTTGCAGTCATCGGAAGAAAGCGTATCTTTGCACCCGATTTAACAAGAGTGAAATCATTAGTTACATGTATGATGCCGCGAATAGCGGTCGTGTATTCTAGAACACCACGTAAAAAACAGGAATATGAAGCAAAAAGTATCTGTACCCTTTATGCTGCTGGGCATTCTGTTCAATGTCTGTCTGATAGCAGCCAATCTTCTCGAGACAAAAGTAATTCAGGTTTTCGGCATTACCGTTACTGCCGGACTGTTAGTGTTTCCCGTTTCTTATATCATCAACGACTGCATTGCCGAGGTGTGGGGCTTCCGCAAGGCGCGCCTGATTATCTGGAGCGGCTTCGCCATGAACTTCTTTGTGGTGATGTTGGGACTGATTGCCGTGGCACTGCCTGCCGCTCCCTTTTGGGACGGGGCGCCCCATTTCAACTTCGTGTTCGGCATGGCGCCGCGCATTGTTGCCGCCAGCCTGACGGCATTTCTGGTAGGTTCGTTTCTGAACGCCTACGTCATGAGCCGCATGAAAGTGGCGAGCGGCGGACGTCATTTTTCCGCACGTGCCATCTGGTCCACGGTAGTGGGCGAGACGGCCGATTCGCTGATATTCTTTCCGGTGGCGTTCGGAGGCATTATCGCATGGCAGGAATTGCTGCTGATGATGTGCACCCAGATTGTACTGAAATCCATGTACGAGGTGATAATACTGCCGGTGACCATCCGGGTGGTGAAAGCCATTAAAAGGATAGACGGTAGCGATGTCTACGACGAGGGGATTTCTTACAAGGTGTGGAAAATCAGTGAAATTTAAGTAGTAGAGGTTGTCATAAATATATAATAAGGTGAATAAAGAAGCAGCATTGGTCGTATTCAGCGGTGGGCAGGATTCGACAACTTGCCTGTTTTGGGCAAAGCGTGAGTTCAGGAAAGTATATGCGTTGAGCTTTCTGTATGGGCAGAAGCATCAGAAGGAAGTGGAGCTGGCGCGGGAGATAGCGCGTAAAGCGGAAGTGGAGTTTGAAGTAATGGATGTTTCCTTCATCGGCAAGTTGGGGCATAATTCGTTGACGGACCCCGATATGGTGATGGACCGGGAGAAGCCGGCAGACAGCGTTCCGAATACCTTTGTGCCGGGGCGCAACCTGTTCTTCCTCAGCATTGCCGCCGTCTATGCCCGCGAAAAGGGTATCAACCACATCGTGACGGGTGTGTCGCAAACGGATTTCAGCGGGTATCCCGATTGCAGGGACGCATTTATCAAATCGCTCAACGTAACGCTCAACCTTGCCATGGACGAGCAGTTCGTACTCCATACTCCGTTGATGTGGATTGACAAAGCCGAGACTTGGGCGCTGGCGGATGAACAGGGAGTGCTCGACCTGATTCGTCATGAAACGCTGACCTGTTACAACGGCATCCCCGGCGACGGCTGCGGACACTGCCCCGCATGCAAGCTCCGCAGAGAGGGGCTGGAGAAGTATCTGGCGGGAAAATGACGAATGTATTATACCACAAAGGAAACAGAACCGATTATAAACCGATTGTAATATGACCGAATTAAAAGACCAACTTTCCTTATTAGGAAGAAAGACAGAGTACAAGCAGGATTACGCCCCCGAAGTGCTGGAGGCATTCGACAACAAACATCCCGGTAACGATTACTGGGTACGTTTCAACTGCCCGGAGTTCACCAGCCTTTGCCCGATAACGGGACAGCCCGATTTTGCGGAAATCCGTATCAGCTACATTCCCGATGTGAAAATGGTGGAGAGCAAGAGTCTGAAGCTCTATCTCTTCAGTTTCCGCAACCACGGCGCTTTCCACGAGGATTGCGTCAATATTATAATGAAAGACCTCATCCGTCTGATGAATCCCAAGTACATTGAGGTTACGGGCATCTTCACCCCGCGCGGCGGCATCTCCATTTATCCCTATGCAAACTATGGACGTCCCGGCACGAAGTACGAACAAATGGCGGAACATCGCTTGATGAACCGCGAATAGAATGGTGGAATATACCTATCAATAGCGATTGCGGGTGTGATACTTTCTTAGCATGGCGTCGGTATAATTACCTAAAAGAGGTGATTGTGAGGTTGCTTTTTTCTAATGACCTTTGCATACGGTATTAGTAACAACTTAACAATCACTTCAAATTGAAAACAGCCATATTTAGTTTATTATTTTTCTTCTTGACGGCATGCGCCTTTTCTGTATATGCGCAGAGGCCGGGCAAGACGATGATTTCGGGTAAAATCCTGTCTACGGAGAAAGAAGTCGTGGATTTTGCGACGGTCTATCTGAAAGGGACCGGTTACGGGGGAATAACCAATCAGGAAGGTATCTATCATGTGAGTGCGCCTGCGGGCGACTATACGCTGGTGGTGTCGGCCGTCGGCTATAAAACCGTAGAGAAACCGGTGACGCTGGTCAGAGGGCAAAGGGTGAGGCAGAATGTCACAATCACCCCCGAAACTCAGCAACTGGACGAAGTAACGGTGGTGTCGACGGGCGTGAGCCGTGTCAAGCGGTCGGCATTCAACGCCGTGGCGGTGGATACGAAAGAGTTGCAGAACACTACCAGAAACCTGAGCGATGCACTGACCAAAGCGCCGGGAATGAAACTGCGCGAGTCGGGCGGGGTAGGGTCGGACATGCAGCTCATGCTGGACGGCTTCAGCGGGAAGCATGTAAAGGTCTTTATAGACGGCGTGCCGCAGGAAGGCGTCGGAAGCTCTTTTGCGCTGAACAATATCCCCGTGAATTTTGCCGACCGCATCGAGGTGTACAAGGGCGTAGTGCCGGTGGGATTCGGCACAGATGCCATCGGCGGGGTTATCAATATCGTTACGAACAAGAAACGCCGCCGCTGGTTTCTGGATGCGTCCTACTCGTACGGTTCGTTCAATACGCATAAGTCCAACGTACACTTCGGGCAGACTTTCAAGAACGGTTTTACGTACGAAATCAACGCGTTTCAGAACTATTCGGACAATGACTACCGCATCGACTCCCCGGTGGAGGACTTTGAAACGGGCAGGATAGACCGTGACAAGAAGGTGCGCGTACGGCGCTTCAACGATACTTACCACAATGAAGCGGTTATCGGCAAGGTAGGCGTTATCGACAAGAAGTGGGCGGACCGTTTGATGTTCGGTTTCACTTACTCCAATATGTACCAGGATGTACAGACCGGCGTACGGCAGGACATCGTGTACGGACAGAAACACCGCAAGGGACATTCGCTGATGCCTTCGTTGGAGTATAACAAGCGCAACCTGTTTGCGAAGGGGCTGGATGTAGTGCTGACCGTCAACTACAACAAGAACCTGACGACCAATGTGGATACCGCTTCCTATAAGTACAACTGGTACGGGGAAAGGAAGCCGCTGAACTCTCCCGGAGAGCAGTCCTACCAGCACTCGCGCGCCGACAACAATAACTGGAACGGTACGTTTACCGCCAATTACCGCCTCGGAAGGGTGCACATGCTGACGTTCAACCACGTGCTGAATGCTTTCAGCCGTTCCAATACTTCATTGCTTGCCAAAGAAGAGCAGTCGGATGCCATTGCCAAAGAGACCCGCAAGAATATCTCCGGCCTCTCTTACCGCCTGATGCCGTCCGAAGACTGGAACTTATCCGTATTCGGCAAGTACTACAACCAGTTTGTCGCCGGACCTGTGGCTACGGATGCCAATCAGAACGATTATGTACGCACCACCCGCAGCGTACATTCCGTAGGCTATGGAGCGGCGGGCACTTACTTCATCCTGCCGGGACTGCAAGCCAAGCTGTCCTATGAAAAGGCCTACCGTCTGCCCACCATCGAAGAGATGTTCGGCAATGAGGACCTGGAAATGGGAGACATCGGCATCCGGCCGGAGAACAGCGACAACATCAACCTGAACCTGAGCTATAACAAGACTTTCGGCAAACATTCCGTGTACGTGGAAGGCGGCTTTGTCTACCGTAACACCAAAGACTACATCCAGCGCAACATCACCGACCTGAGCGGCGGCAAGTCCGCAGCCACTTACGTCAATTACGGCAAGGTGCTGACGAAGGGATATAACATCTCCGCCCGCTACGGCTTTGGCAGGTGGTTGAGTGTGGGCGGCAACTTCACGCAGATGAACGTGTGCGACAATATGAAGACTTCCATATCCGGCAGTGCGGAGAATATAGCTTATAAGGAACGCATGCCCAACCTGCCTTATATCTTTGCCGATTCCGACGTGACCTTCTACTGGCGCGACCTCTGGAAAAAAGGCAATGCGCTGACCGTATCTTACGACAACCAGTATTTGCACAGCTTTACCTATTATTCTTCCAAAATCGGTTCGAACAAGGGCGACTATGTGGTTCCGAGCCAGTTCTCCCACAACCTGAGCCTTTCCTACAGTCTCCGTAGCGGACGCTACAACCTCTCGTTCGAGTGCCGGAACTTTACGGACGAGCAACTGTACGACAACTTCAGCCTGCAGAAAGCCGGACGGGCATTCTATGGAAAGGTGCGCGTATACTTCGGCAATTGAAACCATGAATCAATAACGATTAGTGTAATATAATAAAACAAAACAACATGAAAAAGAATCTTTTATCGGCCGTACTTCTCACTTCTGCGATGGCAGGGACGGCATTGACATCCTGCACGGATACAGAGGTGCCGGGCGGTGGAAACAATAGTGGAACCAAAGGCGATTTCGTGATCGCTTCCTCTGTCACCGCTTCGAGCAATACGACTAACGTATTGCTGACTTCCAAGACTTTGGACGAAGGCTCTGTTTCTACCATCAACAACGGACTCGTCAACGACGGCGCTTCCCAATGGGTGTTCTACAAGAACCGGTATCTCTATGGACTGACTTACAATCAGGGAAGTGCCGGAACCACCCGTTCTTATGTCATGAACTCCAACCACGAAGTGCAGGCGCGTTCGGGAGAGTTTGCAGTGAAGAGATTCACTACCTACGGCATCTACGATAAGTATATCATAACCGCCTCTACCGGTGACGGACCTGCGGAGTATGCCGACGGCAACCTGTATCTGCCTAAAACCTTCCTGCTCTCTTACCTGGATGTAGCGGACGAAACCTTCAACACCAACGATACGAAAAACAAGGCCTACCAGTCTGAGAATTTCCTGGGCAACGGCGAGTTCGTGACATTGGCCGGAATTCAGGAGCATAACAACAAGATATACAGTGCTGCCGTTCCCATGGGGCTGAGCCAGTATGGCGCTGCCGTAGACGGCGGTAAGTATATATTGCCGGGCAATGAGGATTTGGTAAAGACCGAAGACGGCGGTTCCAACAGCAGCTCGTATAAGAAAGGCGAATTGCAGTGGACACAGTATCCCAATGAATGCTGGGTGGCAATTTTTGATGATGCTACGATGACAACGAAGAAACTCATCAGTACGGATAAAATCAGTTATGCCTGCGGCCGTTTCAAATCCCAGTATTACCAGACTATCTGGGAAGCCGGTAACGGTGATATTTACGTATTCTCTCCAAGCTATGCCAAGACGATGAAGGATGCCCGCCAGCAGACAATCTTGCCGGCAGGTGTGGTACGCATCCCCAATGGCCGGGAAGACTTCGACAGCTACTACTGCGACCTGGAGAAACAGAGCGGCGGAAAATCCTTCCTGCGTTGCTGGCATATAGCAGATGATTATTTCCTGTTGCTGATGTACGACCGCCCTCTGACGGAGACGGGCTTTGAAGCCAAAGAACTGGCGGTGTTCAAAGCGGAAAGCAAGAAACTTACCTATGTCACCGGTCTTCCGTCGGCAGACCTGATTTCCGGCTTCGGCAACACTCCGTATACGGAGAACGGTTATGCCTATATGGCTGTGACTACTACCGACGGCCATCCGGCTGTTTACAAGATAGACCCGTCCAGCGCCACTGCCACAAAAGGTGTTACGGTAGAGGCTACGCAGATTACAGGTATCGGCAAGTTGAGCCCTCTTAACTGACTGCAATGAAGAAAGCATTTCGTAAAATACATCTGTGGCTGTCTGTCCCTTTCGGGCTGATTATTACGGTTATCTGCTTTTCGGGAGCTGCGCTGGTATTTGAAGACGAAGTAATGGAGCTGTGCAGGCGCGACCTCTATTATGTGGAAAAGGTAAGCGGCGCTCCGCTTCCCGTGGAATACCTGATAGAGAAAGTCTCCGAAACACTGCCGGACGGTGTTGCTGTTACAGGCATCTCCATCTCTTCCGATGCGGAACGTGCCTGTTGGGTCAGTCTGTCGAAACCGCGGCGGGCATCCGTTTATGTAGACCAATATACCGGTGAGGTAAAAGGTAGGTATGAGCGTGCGCCGTTCTTCCTCACCATGTTTCGCCTGCACCGCTGGTTGCTGGACAGCATGAAGCCGGACGGCGGAATATTCTGGGGCAAGATGATTGTGGGGGTAAGTACGCTGATGTTCGTGTTCGTACTGGTTTCGGGCATTGTCATCTGGTGGCCCCGCACAAAGAAAGCCCTGAAGAACAGCCTGAAGATTGTCGCCGATAAAGGCCGGCTCCGCTTTTGGCACGACTTGCACGTGGCGGGCGGCATGTATGCGCTTGTCTTGCTTCTGGCAATGGCGTTGACCGGGCTTACATGGTCTTTCCCCTGGTATCGCGCAGGCTTTTATAAGGTATTTGGAGTAGAGGCCAAACAAGGGACGGGGCATCATGATGCCCCGCAAGCGGTTGCTACTTCATATGCTTGCTGGCAACAGGTTTATGAGGAACTGAAAGAACGTAACGACGGCTATAAACAAATTACGGTTTCCAACGGTTCTGCCACCGTATCTTTTGAACGTTTCGGCAATCAGCGGGCTTCCGACCGTTATACCTTTAATCCGAGTAACGGCGAAATCACCGGAACCGCCTTGTATAAGGATGCCGATGCTTCGGGCAAGATACGTGGCTGGATATATTCCGTGCATGTGGGAAGTTGGGGAGGTATGTTCACCCGTGTACTGACATTCATTGCCGCATTGCTGGGCGGAACGCTTCCGCTGACGGGCTATTATCTGTGGATACGGCGTATCGGCCGCAAGGCTAAAGCCGCACCGAACCGATAAGGGCAGCTTTTTGCTCTACCTATAATTTGTATCTCTTTCAGGCCTTACTTTGCCTGCATCCTTTTCTCCGGACGTGGCTAAGGTTCCGGCAGATATGTTCCCCGCCGTGAAACAAACCGTTTCCCGGTGGGGAACAACTTGTTTCACGGCGGGGAACGGTTAGTTTCTCCTGAGGAAACTTCCGTTTCCATCAGGGGAAATTATTGTTTTCATCAGGGGAAACCGAAGTTTCTCCTTAATGAAACGTTTGTTGTCTTTTATGCAGGATTGATTATCCTTCTGATTTCAGCCTCTGTTCCGCAGAATGGTCCGTGTGTTTGCAGCTTGATGGTGCACATGGCAGCGGCAAAGCAGCCTGCTTCCCGATAGGATGCGCCTTTGTTCCGCATATACAGATAGCCCACCATATAAGTATCTCCGCATCCGGTGGCATCCACTATCTGCAGGGCGGAGTAGGCGGGAATTTCATGGAACTGTCCTTTGGCATATATCAGCGAACCTTTGTCTCCCAACGTCAGCAGCACTTCTTTCACACCCCAGTCTGCAATGAGCAGGGCGGCTTCGTGAGGCTCTTTGCAGCCGGTAAGGACTTCCATTTCGGTTTCGTTGGCCTTTAAGATATGGATGTGCTTCAGGGCTTCTCTCTTTTCCGGCCAGTCTACGGGCAGCACCTTTTCATTGTCCACCTTGCGCAGGAACCCCTGAACGTCTACCGAAAGCAGGCCTTTGCCCGACAGGTATTTGATGACGTCCAATGAAAAGTCGTCGGCCAGCAGGCTGCCCAAGTGGATAATCCGTGCATTGACGTCCTGCAGGCCTTCCATTGTGAACGGGTCGGCCTTTGCCGTGACGCGTTGCGTACGTTCGTTCTGGTTTTCTCCGTATATGTTTTCAAAGCAGACGGAACGGGCACTGGGCAGAGCCTTTACCTCAATGCCCTCTTTCCGTATGTCTTCCACAACGTTCATCTCCGTGTGGGCAAGGGATGTGACCAATAAAAAGCCGTTCGGGTCGAGATGCTTGATGGCATGCGCAAAGTAAAAGGAAGTGCCGCCCGGCATGTATATCGTGTTCTTGGTGGTAACTATCTTGTCTTGTGTAATATAACCGATGCAGCATAAATCGTGTACACTCATTGTTCCCTATTGTTTTGATTCGTTTATTTGTAATTTTGCTGCAAAGGTAATGAATTATTGAGAAAAACGGTAATACTTTGTCAGTCCAGTATCTTCTTCATGAGTTCGTCATACTTCTTGTCGTCACCTGCCATGACCTTCAGTTGCCGGGTAAGCAGTTTGAGGTGAAGGCTTTCGTCCGCAATCAGTTTCGTCAGCAGCTTGCGGGCGATGTCTGCGGTTGGTGTACTTGCGGTAATTCGTTCCTTCACCGACTTGTAGAACCCGATAGTGGCCACTTCCGAATGCGCGGCGAGGGTGAGCGCTTCGACGGGTGTTTCGCCTATATTGACGTTCTTGCTGTCATACGGTTTGGGAAGTGTACCGCCCAGTGCTACGATGGCGTCCCGTATGTGTGCGTAATGCTTCATTTCCACCAAGGCAATGCCCAGCATCAGTTCGCCGATTTCATCTTCAAAGACGGCTTCCTGCTGGGTATATTGCAGGATAGCGGTAATTTCGGAATACTCCGCATTTTCTATGGCAGGATAGAACCATTCGGGCTGTACGCCGTCATTGGGTTTCATGTCATCGGGTTCCACCCATTCCACATCCTGGTTCGAATACTTTAGCACATCCACCAGGGCATCCGCCATTTTATCCACATAATTAATCATATCAGTTAAGTTTTAGAGTTATGTGGGGGACAACAATCGGTAAAGGCACTTGGTTTGGAGTATTTTAAAATATTCGGGAATGTTTGCAGTATATTCGTGCGATTTAACCGTTTGTGGCGTTTGTTTTGTGCCAATGCCGGCAAGATAATCCTTTTTAATTCTGTGCATATTTATATTCCGTCGGTGTCATTCCCGTTATCTTCTTGAACAGGCAGGTGAAGTGCTGTGAGTTTGCATATCCCAGCTTCCTGGCTGTCATGCCGACCGTATAATCCTTGTTCCGCAACATCTTCTTAGCCATGTCCAGCCGCATCAGTTGAAAGTATTCGTGCATGCTTTTTCCGGTCTCGAACTTGAGCAGGTCGCGGAAATAGCAAGGTGACAAGTGAAGAGCGTCTGCACAATATTCTTCTGTGGGCATCGCACCGCCTTCCAGCCTGCCGGACAAGATGTATCCGTTCAGAAGTGAATGGATTTTGTGCAGAATTATTTTATTGGCCTCGCAACGGGTAATGAACTGGCGTTCGTTGAAGCGCTCGCAATAATCCAGCAATAGCTCGATATGGCGCGATATCAAAGTTTTGCTATGGCGGTCTATGGCATGCCGAAGTTCTTCTTCGATATTGCGGATGCACTCTGTGATTTTCATCTTTTCGCGCGATGAAAGATGCAGCGACTCGTTCGGTTTGTAGAAAAAGAAGGAATAGTCTCCGATGTGGTTCCCCAATGCAGTGTGCGCCATTAAATCCGGATGAAAAGCCAGCATTCGCCCTTTGGGGGCAAGCATATTGTCTATATCCAGCTTAATGGACTCGCCCGGCATACGGAATATCAGTGTGGCGTTGGAATAGTCGTAGTATTTGCGTCCGTACATAAGTTTTCCGGCTTCCCCTTCTATCAGGATAATCGTATAGAAATCACATCGGATGGTACGCTGCTCCAGATTGGCTTCGGATAGGTCAACGACACTTACCAGCGGATGCAGCGTCTTGCAGCCCATACAACAGTTACACTGATGTACGGTCTCTATATTCAGTATTTCTTTTTTCATAAGGATAATCTTATCGGTATCCTTTATATTTGCAGCTTTCTGTATTCTCCGGGTGTATATCCCGTATTCTTCTTGAAGATGCGATTGAAATGCTGCGAATATTGGAATCCCAGTTCATAGGCAATCTGGCTGACCGTCTTTTCCGTTCCTGCAATCATCTCTTTGGCTATGTCAATCATTCTGGTCTGGATGTATTCCTGTGCGCTTTTTCCGGTTTCTTTCTTTATCAGGTCACCGAAGTAGTTGGGTGACAGGAACACTTTGTCGGCGAAGTATTTTACGGAAGGCAGTCCGTCCGTTTGCGGTTTGTCGCTTTGGAAATAATCGTCGAGCAAGGCTTCGAATTTTACCAGTACGCTTTTGTTGCTTTCCGAACGGGTGATGAATTGTCTTTCGTAGAAGCGCATGCAGTAATCCAGCAGCAGTTCGATGTTCCGTGAAATCAGACGTTTGCTGTGCTTGTCGATCGGATGTTGGAGTTCCATTCTTATTTTCTCCAGACAATCTGTGAATATGCTTTTTTCTTCTTCGGATAGGTGCAGGGCTTCGGCCGAGGCGTACGAAAAGAATGAATAATGTTTGATGTCTTGTCCTAAAGAAGTTCCTTTAATCAAGTCGGGGTGAAACAGCAGGCCGTGGGCGTTCGGTCGTACTCCTTGCGGCATGTCCACCTCAACCACCTGTCCCGGGGCAAAGCTGGTGACCGTTCCTTCCTGATAATCGTAAATCTGCCGGCCATAACGGATGTCTCCGCATTTGACGTTTTTCAGGAAAAGGGCATACACCCCATAGTTCATCGTGAAATGCGTTGGAAATCTGGTGGCTTCCGACAGGTTTACCACACTTACCAGCGGGTGTAGTGTTTCGAGTCCGAAGAGTCGGTTGTATTGGTCTACCGTGTCCAGTTTAATAACTTCTTTCATAAGGTATTGTTCTTTAGTTCTACGCAAATGTAGAGAATAAAAGCATAGGTAGTACACCTCTCCGCACAGAAACAGTAAATAGGTTACAAATGTCCGTAATTCATTCACACGAGCGCTGCCGCCATTCGTTTACATTTGCAGTGTAATCTATGTAATATTCAGAACCATGACACTTGATAATTTTTTAGAATATGTAAAGACACGAAAAGCCCTTGACACGGAAGATATACATCGTTTTATGGATGAAATGAGCAATGAGGCAAGACGCATCACATTCAAACTGAATGCATCTTTCCATGCTCCGGATGAGGTGAGAGCATTGCTCTCCGAACTCTTTGGAAAGCCCGTTCCACCCTCATTGCGGGTGTTCCCGCCGTTTTATACGGATTTCGGAAAGAATATTGAAATCGGCAATGACGTATTTATCAATGCCTGCTGTCATTTTCAGGATCACGGCGGGGTTACATTGGGAGACGGTTGCCAGATAGGGCATAACGTCGTTTTTGCCACCCTCAATCACGGGCTTGCTCCCGAAGACCGCCATACGACTTATCCTGCACCTATTATACTTGGCAGGAATGTGTGGGTAGGCTCAAATTCCACTATTCTGCAAGGCGTGACAATTGGCGATAATGCGGTGGTGGCAGCCGGGGCGGTGGTGACAAAAGATGTTCCGGCGGATGCAATCGTAGGGGGAGTGCCGGCTAAGGTTATCAAATATATCCGATAACTCCATTCATCGCCATGATAATGATTTTGGTAATACGGTCTGCTTTAGTTTGTTCTGTTTTTGCAGAATTAACCCAATCAACGAGCGCCTTTTTCTGAACGTTACTATATGCTTCAATCTTTTCCTGTGCGCCCTCTTCATATTGCATACACAAAAGTAATTCTTCCGTTATCCGGTTCTTTTCAACCTCATGATATAGTAAACAGAGCATCATACAGATGCTTTTCATGCTTTTTCTTGAAATAATTTAAAGCAAGTGCTTATAGTTTAAAACTTTGTACTATATTTAAAATTGAATTACATCCGGTAGAGAAATAGGTTTGTCTTTGTTCCGGATGATTATAGGGAAAGAGCGGATAAGAAGTGAAAAAGAAATTAGTGAAAAAGTATGACTCTATAAGAAAGAATTCAATAGATTTGCTTTGAGAAAAATAAGTAAAATGAGGGCTGAATTATGAATATCATAGAACGTATAGACAGACCTTGTGAATATGTAGAAGTGGCACAGACAGCCTTGATTGCCTGCCAATACCTATATTTATGGTTGTTTGCCGGACCGGATGATGCCTATAAGGTATATTCGCTGGCAATCCTGATGGCATTTGAATTTGTTATGGTGCATTCGGGACTTTTTATGGCAGCTATGCCGCTCAAGGCTTCAATACGGCTGTTTATTCCGTTGTATGGGCTTTTTGCATTTGCATTTGGGCATTCAATGCGGGAGGGGGATTATACAATCATCATTCTTTACCTTGCAACTGTGCTCAACAGAATGCGTTTCGCTTTTTTCAATGTCAGTAAATCGGTCAAGCAGAGGGTAGTCAGACAGTCGATGATTGCCTTGGCCGTTTATTTTGTGTTGACGGTATCGGTGGTATGTGCAGAATCTGTCATTCCTTCTTTCAGCTTAGGAGCCGCTTTTTCCGAATCGGCATCCTATACCCGTGAAGTACGTGCCGGAGGATTGTTTGTTGAAAAGCCTTATGTACCAATATGTCTCGGATTTCTGTATTACAGTGTACTTTCTTTTTTTAATTTCAAAACTGTATGGTGGGAACGTGCTTTCATTAAAAGAAGATGCACCGGAGGCTATACTGAAGAAGTGACAAATGAGAGACAACAGAAAAATAAATAATTATGAAAAATGCGATTTTAACAATTGTGCTGTCAGGTATGGCACTATTCTTATAATAAAGTGGTTGCTCTTGAAAAGAAAGACACGAATGACATTTGAAGCGTTGCGCAAGTTTGAAGCAGGGATATTGAAAAAAATCATTCCGGTACTTCACAGCCCGGAATGAAAGCATAATGTTACAAGAGTTTTATGAATGAGAGATCAGAATATCTTTTTACCTTTTTTACTAATACGTTCTAATTAACACTTTGGTTTCTATCTTACAAATCTACTGTAGGTTTCAATGATAGTATAACAAAGGCTGTGCCAAAAATGGTATAAAAAGGTAAGTGGTTTAATATCAGTTATATAATACTGATGGCTTTTGCGCTATTGTGGAAAATTATGCTATAATTCCACATTAATATTCCACAATTCCACATTAAGATGAAAGACTATTGTTTTCTATCTTGTTGATATTTAGTTTTCTATCTTGTAATTCTAATTTTGGCACAGCATTTGTTCGGAATTTTATGTCCTAAGATGTAGACTAACTGAATTATTCCAAGCTTATAGTTGTGTAAAGTTAGTATTGATAATGTTTAAGAGATAGTGTTCTCGTAAAAATGTTGTAGTGTCGTTCCGGTGTTGTGAAACATCGGGACGATATTGTTTTGGTAAGCAGCAGAAAATGAATTGTTATGGGTATTGGGAATAAAAAGATTCTATCTGAAGTCAGAAAAGTCAGGCAGGTTTCCTCTTTTCGGAATAGCCTCTTGCGCTTTCCGGCAAGGGGTAAAAGTCAGCCCATCCGTTATCTCGGACTATTCCGATTATTATGCGTTTCAGGTGCTTTTTCACTTGACCCTAAAAGGATCCTGAATTTGCACCTGGCATACTTCGGGACACCGAAATCTCTCTACGACTATGATATACGAGGATGTGACTGAAGAACAGAAAAGAAAGGCGATTGATACATTGGAAGACACTATTACTAAATCTCAAGATAAAAAAATGGAAAAAGCCAGAAAATATGGAACTTCTTACTCTTGTTGGGCTTTAGCGATGAAATAGTTTTGATTAGCTAGTTTTTGCAGCAAATTTAGCCTGCAACATTTGCCTAAATCAACTTAAATCATGACATTTGCAAAAAACATCAATAATCAAACTAATGGCGCAAATTAATAGACTAAAAGTAGTACTTGTTGAACAGAACCGAACAGGGAAATGGTTGGCAGAAACATTAGAAAAAAATGAAGCAACTATTTCGCGTTGGTGTACAAACGAATCTCAGCCATCACTCGAGACGTTGATAGAAATAGCCAAGGCATTGAATGTAGATGTGAAAGATTTACTTATTTCGACAAAGAAGTGAAAACTGTTACATAATGAAAGAAATATCATTATATCATTTACCTATGGGATGGGAGACTGCAACAATTGATAATTTGATTGGAGTAGATGGCTTATTTGTAGATGGTGATTGGATTGAAAGTAAAGATCAGAATCCCAATGGGAGAATTAGATTGATACAACTTGCTGATATTGGAGACGGAACTTTTAAAGATAAATCTAATAGATTTATGAGTTTTAATAGAGCTGTCGAACTCAATTGTACTTTTTTGCAGTATGGAGATGTCCTTGTTGCAAGAATGCCTGACCCTTTAGGAAGAGCAATTATTTTTCCGTACAAAGAGGTGAAACAATATGTAACAGTTGTTGATGTAGCTATAATACGTACAGGAAACGGAGTTTATAACAAATGGTTGATGTATTTTCTAAATTCACCAGAAATACGAAAAAAAATTGGAGCCTTTCAAACAGGAACAACGCGTAAACGTATATCAAGGAGTAATCTTGCTCAAATTAACATCCCTATTCCACCACTAAACGAGCAATATCGGATAGTTGAAAAAATAGAAGAATTATTTAGTGAAATAGAACATGTTGAAACAAGCTTGGATGACATAAAAAAACGCCTTGATTTCTATTGGCAAACTACATTACACTATTCTTTTAGTGGACATTTATCACAAGATTGGCAAGTGGGAGAAATAATAAATAATAACTTCGAATCCGTTAATTCAATTTATGAAATACCAACAACATGGAAATGGGTAAAGTTGGGTCGATATGTAGATTTTATAGGTGCAGGCTCAACACCCAAAGGAGGTCGGAGTATTTATACCCATAATGGAATTCCATTTATTCGCAGTCAGAATGTTTTATATTATTCTTTAAACTTAGATGATGTTGTTTATATCACGGATGAAATAAATGAAAAAATGTCTCGGACCCAAACTCAGACAAATGATGTTTTGCTCAATATTACAGGTGCTTCAATTGGCCGATGTGCTTATATTCCAGATAATCTTGAACAAGCAAATGTAAATCAACATGTTTGCATTATACGGACAAAGCCTACCCTTTTATACAAATATTTATCTCTATATCTCAATTCACCTGCAATTCAACGTCTAATCCAAAAATGGAGTTCGGGAGCTACTCGTGAAGCGTTAACACTTAGTCAAATTAGGAGTATTCCTATTCCAATGTGTTCATTGGAAGAACAAGAGTTTATCGTATCTGAGTTGGAATCTCAACATACAATTTTGGAACATACCAGAAAAATGTTAGAAAAGAAAATTAACCAAATTCAGATGCTAAAACAGTCTGTTTTGAATAAAGCATTAGAAGGTCGACTTGTGTCCCAAAATCCAAATGATGAGCCGGCTTCTGAACTTTTACAGAGAATCAAAGCAGAACGGATTGAATTGGTGCAAGGAGAGCCTAAAATAAAAAAAGTCAAAATAAAGATAGAAAAAATGGAGCGAACAAAATCGGTTCTTGATTTATTGAAAGAGGCTCAAAAACCTCTTTCTGCAAAAGAGATTTGGCAACAGTCCAAACATTGGGATAGCATTGATGATTTCTATGCAGAATTAAAATCAATAAGTGATTCAATTGAGCAAACGAAGTCAAAAACAGAAATATTATTGTCGTTGAAGAAATGAGAATACATAAAGTTTATATAGAGAAATTCAAGAATCTCCAACAGTTTGAGATAAATCTTAGTCCAAACGAGATGAACACCGTCTTGTTAGGACAAAATGCGACTGGTAAATCTAATTTTATTGAAGCACTTGTTCTTATTTTCAAGTATCTTGATTTAGGGAAAGAGCCATCCAAAGAGATAAACTTAAAATATAAGATCGAATACGAATGTCGAGGCAAAAAAATATTTGTGGACTATTTGAATGGGAAATATAGTTTTAATATTGGCTATCGGAATATCATTGATGGAAAAGAAGTTTGGCAAACTGAAGCTAAAGGTTTATCCAAAACAGAATTTTTCCGTAAAAAGAATGAATATTTGCCCAAATATGTATTCACTTACTATTCGGGAATCAGCAATCGTTTGAAAGATCATTTTGATGAACATCAGAAAAAATTTTATGATAAAATCATTGATGCCGATGCGACAAAAGATAATGTAGACGAACTACGTCGCTTATTCTATGTTCAGTTGGTTCATTCGTACTTTGTACTTATGGCATTTTTTACATACGAAACAAATGAGACTAAACAATTTCTTCAAAAATACTTATTCATTGAAGATTTAGAATCTGTCTTATTTAAGTTTCAACGACCATATTTTGCTACCAATAAAAAATTCCAAGATTTATTTATGTGGGGAGCAAAAGGTTTGGTTCGAGAGTTTTTGGATAAATTATGGGAATTGGCATTAGCACCAATTGATGTTGAAGAACCGTATAAAGAATCGTTCCGTGATAAAGGAAACAAAAAGAGAGAATTTCTTTACTTATTCATTCAAGATAAAGATAAACTGCAAACATTGGCGAAGTTTTATCAAGGAGGAAATACAGAATTATTTAAAGCATTAGAAAGTACATACATCTCTGATTTAATTCAGGAGGTTAAGGTTCGCGTAAAAAAGCGGAATGTAGATGGTAATATTACATTTAAAGAATTAAGTGAAGGTGAACAACAACTTCTAACGGTATTGGGGCTGTTAAGATTCACAAGGGATGAAGAAACCCTTATTTTACTAGATGAGCCTGATACACATCTTAATCCGCTTTGGAAATGGGAATATTTAGATTTATTAAAGGATGTGGTGAAAAAAGATATTACTACAGATAGCGAAGATGATACCACTCAAGTAATTTTAAGCACTCATGACCCATTGGTTATTGGGAGCATGGACAAAAATCAAGTGCGTATATTTAAAAGAGATTCTGAAACGGGCAAAATTACAGCTGAACAACCTGATATTAGTCCAAGAGGTCTTGGTGTTGCAGGGATTTTAACAAGTGAGCTATTTGGTTTGCCCACAACATTGGATGCAGAAACACAAGAAAAATTGAATGAAAAGAACCAATTGACAACAAAAAATGCATTGGGAAAGCTAACCAAACCCGAAGTTGAACAACTTAGGAAGTTATCAAACGAGCTAACTGAACTTGGATTTTCTCGAACATTTAGAGACCCTCTTTACCAAAGATTTATTATTGCTCTTAGTCAACGGGAAGAATTTAAATTCCAGAATTATTCGAATGAAGAACTTGAACATCAAAATAAAGTAGCATTAGAAATTTTAGACGAACTTTTGAAAGAAGGGAAGGAGGGAGAAAAATGATTTATATAGACTTAGAAAACAATCCCCCCGCCCCAGAATGGATAGATAAAGCAAATAAATTGACTCAACAATTAATAGCAGAGCCTGATTTGCAAAAGAAAAAACAGATAATTGATGATAATGCTAAAGTGTGGGGTGAAATTAAAAAACATCTGTTATCGCTGTCCCATCAAAAATGTTGGTATTCGGAAGCAAAAGAAAAATATTCTTATTATCATGTAGAACATTTCCGTCCAAAGAAAAGAGCGATTGATGACAAAGGGCAAGATAAAGGCGGATATTGGTGGCTTGCATTTCATTGGAAAAATTATCGGATTTGTGGTGCTGTTGGTAACACAAAGAAGGGCGACCGTTTTTTAGTGAGATCCCATAAAGCCAATACTTACACAGATAGTATTGATGATGAAATAATCTATTTTTTAGATCCTACTGTAATTGACGACCCTCTAAAAATTTCTTTCATCGATACAGGAGAAGCAATACCTTCTTCTTCCAATTCCGCAGATTGGGATTACATAAGAGCAAATTATACCATTACTAACTTGGACTTGAATTGCGAATCTTTAATAGAGGGACGAAAATCGTTATGGGCAGGTATTGTTTTAAGAATTAGGGAAATTCAAAATCTAATAACGGAGAACAATGCAAATCCGAGTGCCACTAAGGCTGTATTGATTAAAGAGAAAATAAAAGAGTTAAAATTGTTGTCCAGTCCACAATCTGAATTCTCTGCAACAGCAAGTGCTTGTTTGTATAGTTCAGGATTGGAATGGGCGAGGCGAATAGCATCATAATATAAAATTAAAAAATGGAAACAACTCAATTAGTAGATAAAATTTGGAAGTTCTGTGATACACTACGTGATGATGGCGTAACATACGGCGATTATCTGGAACAGATAACGTATCTTTTGTTTCTTAAAATGGCGGATGAGTATTCATCTGCCAAAGAATCAAAAAATTACAATATTCCAAAAGGGTGTGAATGGAGTATATTAAAAAAATATGATGTTAGTATAATATCATACGAATACCAAAATATATTAGATACTCTTGCAAATACAGGAGGCATGATAAAAAAGATTTTCACCAATGCTCAAAATAAAATCAGCGATGCGAAAAAACTAAAAAAGCTGATTGAATTTATAGATGAAGAATCTTGGGTATCAGAATCGACAGATATAAAAGGAGATATATATGAGGCGTTGCTTCAAAAAAATGCAGAAAATAGTGGCGCGGGACAATACTTTACCCCACGTTCTGTGATTAAGACAATGGTAGAATGTGTCTGTCCTCGATTGGATCAAACTATAGCTGATCCTTCCTGTGGAACAGGTGGATTTTTTTTAGGTGCATTAGAGTATATAAATAAAACAAATCAAAATATATCATCAAGAGATGCTGATAATTTAAAATTTCGCACTTTTCATGGTTGGGAAATAGTGGATGAAACAGCACGTTTGTGCTTGATGAATTTATTCTTACACGGAATAGGAGATTTGATTAACACTCCGGAAATAGAGGTTGTAGATAGTCTGAAAGAAGAACCTCAAAATAAATTCAATATTGTGTTGGCCAATCCACCATTCGGTAAAAGTAGCAGTGATATTCCCACTAATGATATTAGAAAAGCGGAAAAAGATATTCATTATTATTATCGAAGTGATTTTTGGACGACAACAAGTAATAAGCAGTTAAGTTTCCTGCAACATATCGTATCTATGCTTGCTAATAATGGAATTGCTGCTGTTGTATTACCCGATAATGTTCTATTTGAAGGTGGTGCAGGAGAGGTTATCCGGAAAAAATTGTTGGAACAAGTGAATCTACATACGATTCTCCGCTTGCCTACAGGGATTTTTTATGCCAATGGAGTAAAAGCGAATGTCTTATTTTTTCAAAAAGGATCCAAAACTCAAGAAATATGGTATTATGATTACCGGACAAATATAAATCGAACACTGAAGAAAAAACCATTGAAATTTGAAGATTTAGAAGAATTTATTTCACTTTATCTTGCATCTAATAGAGAAGAAACGTGGAGTGAATATAATCCTGAAGGACGTTGGAGAAAATTTTCAGTTAATGAAATAATTTCACGAGAAAAGACAAACTTAGATATATTTTGGCTCAAGGATGAAAACTATATTGATTTAAATAATCTACCTGAACCTGAAGAGATAATTGACAAAATCTATCAGGATTTGGAAAGTGTTTTGAGAAGTATCCAGACTATTAAAGATAGCTTAAATTGATTCTAATGCAATAGGGCTGTCCAAACATTGGATAAATGTATTGATTGGGATTTAGTTACTTTCTTCTAAATCCCAATTTTATCTTTAATTATATTGGACTAGTAGTAAATGTAACCATAAATAAAATCACAACAATGCCCTAATTTATAATAGGCATCTTTCATTTGTTTTCAACTTGCCCAATACCAACCACATGGATCTACGTAAAGCATCATACTACTGGAAAAGAAAACTTTTATTAGGGTCATTTCTTTATTTTGTCATTTTAAGTCTTAAAAATTATCCAAACTATTATCTGCTTTATCTTTGTGTGATAAGGTGTTATATAAGTAGTTTGGATAATAAATAAGTTTTGATAAGCTACTTTTGTGCCGCCTGCTCACTGTCAAAAGTAGTGCCGGGCGGTTTTCCGCCGCCCGTACTCTCATAGTCTTGTGTACAATCCTGTAACAGAAGTGAACATTTCTTCAAGCATATCACAATAGACACCTTCATGGCGTGCAACTTCTTTTATTGTTACCTCCAGCGTTTTTTTGCTGAATGAGTGCCGGTAAAATCTCATGATGTAAGTGTCTGTTTCTTCATCGAGAAGAATATCAAGCCTGTTGGCAGAGGTCTTGTTACGTGTGAGGTTCATCCGTAAGCCGTTCCCCAAATCTATGAAAACTTTGCTTCCCGTCATGGCTATAAATCTTCCGCCACCTATCTGTTCTAAAATAGTCTTTGCTATCATTATTTGCCCTCCTTGTTCTTTAACCATTCATCCCTGCGCTGCCTGCATATTTCTAATGTAGGGGCAACTGTTGTGAATAACTCCCCGTCTTCCTCATGGCGGTAATCGTATTGGCAATACCTGCTTTTCCTGCGCAAACGGGGCATAAGGTTGAAATATACATAGTTCTCTTGTCCTGCCACGCAGGTGGATACTCCGTTGTTGTTCAATGATTTCATAAGCTATATTTTAATTATTCTATTCGTTATTGTGATTAAATAAACCTCTCCAAATATTTTTCCTGTACATTCAACGCTCTTGCATAGACGCTTAATTGTACGGCATAACGACCTTTGTAAAAATCTTCTTCCATGTTGTTCTTTGAGGATTTGATGCTCTCTTTTATATCGTTCAAATGCCTTTTTACAATTTTCTTATAATAGCAGCACTTCTTTTGCCTTGCTTGGCTGATAGATACTTCGTTTTTGTTTGATGATTTCATGTTTCTTACTGATTGAATTTATACCAACTGTCACGGTAGTTTTCACCCAAAAGGGTGAAAACTACCGTTAAATTACTCTCTGATGCGAATTTCTTGGCTTCCCAAATACTTGGGAATACGTCTATCTTCCGAAAACCGATGAATAATGTGTACATGGCTTATTCCTCCTTTTGTATTGTCATTGTTGTATGTCGCTGTAACCACTCAATAACGAATGGCATATTGTATTCGGAAGTGATTACAGCCCTATTCTCGCCAACTTGTGTGAAGCGCGTGGTTTCATAGTAGTCTATCCACTCTTTGAGGGTGGATGCTCCCCATGTTTGGGGAGTATCAAATATGCCGTTCAGTTCCTCGATGCTTTCACCGAATGTTACTATTACCGCTTTATATGTTGTTTCCATATTCTTCTTATGTGTTTTAAGATTATGCTGCCATCCGTTTGCGGATGAGGCGTTTATTCTTGTTTACAAGTTCAATGATGCGTTCGTGGTATTCGGTATTCTGATTGCATACCCCACGACTTTGCAGGACTTTCAGCGTTTTGAGCGACACTTCTATCGTTTCTACCCGTTTCCCGTCTATGCAGGCGGAAAGTATTAGGCTGTCGGGTTTGAGGTAGTATTCGTTGGAATACACGCAATGGTGCATGGTTGTTCCCTCTTCCAAAAATTCCAATACGCTTTCCAATACCCGTACTTGGATTGTACCGTCCGTAAAGGCGATGCCGAAAAACTTGCCTTTGAGTTCTTGGAAACGCTGTTCATTTTCCAATGCCTTGTGTTTCTGCTTCTCAATCCGTTCACGCTCCATACGTTCCGTTTTCTTTCGTACAAGGCGGTCATGTTCGGTTTTCAAGTCGGCAGGGCAAACGTATTTCGGACTGTTTGTGTCCTTGCCAAAATAACGGAGCAAGTCGATATAATCGCACCATATACCTGCATCGCCTGCCATATAGCCGTTACGGGTTGCTATGCGGATGGCATTCCAATAGGTGGAGATACTTTTGGACGGATGGTGTATGAAATAACTTAACAGGCTGTATTGTCCCGTCTTCATCAGCGTTTCCGCTTGGTTGTTTTTCAACAGTTCACAAAACAGGTCAAACGGTTGGAGTTTGTGAAAATCACCTTTGAAGCCGTTACGCTTGAGTTCGGGAATTACCCTTATTCTCGGATAAGTGCATACGGGATTTATGTCATACACATGGTGGTTCCTGCGAATTTCCATAGAACTGCCTTCCTGCCATAAATCGTAATAGATGAAAGCTATCCTTCTCAATCGGGCAATCGTTTCAAACTTACCGTTGGGGGCAATCCAGCGTTGTGCCACTTCGTAAATGGAATATTCGGCAGGCTGTCCGACCTTGTAATATGCCTTTGCAAAAAAGAAACGTATCACTTGATAGCCTTTGCAGGTTGTTATCATGGAGAAATATTCAATTTCTTTGAATACCCGTTTTCGGGTGGTGTGGACTTTCAGTTCCATTCCGCAATGCGGGCAGGTACAACCACAAAGCGTATCTGCCAATTCACCGTTCCCCTGCCATTGGTGCCCGCATTCGGTGCAGGTGATAATGCCTTTGGCAGACCTGCGTCCGACGTGTTCAAAACTGTGCAGGAAAGCATATTTCTTTTGTGCTTCGCTGATTTGGGGCAATCGCTCGCTCAATGCGGCAACCTCTTTTTGTATTTTCGTTCTCGGTTTCATAATCGTTAGAATAAAAGTGTCATTTGTCCGTTGTTGCTGTTCTCTTTCTTGGGGGCAGTCTTGCGCTTCGTCATTCTGCTGTAAGCCTCGCTTTCGGCTCGTTTGATGGCTTCCTTACGTGCTTCCGCTTTCTCTTCTTCGGTCAGTTCTACCGCATGGTTGACTACTACTTTGCAGTCGATAGGCTTGCCTATCTCTATATTCGCTTCATCGTATAGTGTACCGCCATGCCGAAAATCTCGTCATCGGCAAAACCGTTGCAACCGCTTTTCTGCACCTCGTTCAGTATGAAAGTAATGCAGTCTTCAATATTCTTCAACGGGTTGCGATAGGAACGGGCGAACAAATCGTCATACTCGGCACGTTGTTCTAAATAATTCTGTATTTCTGTTTGGAAATGAATGGATACTTTCATGTTGCTATGTATTTCGAAGGTGTGTCAAAATGCACACCTTCATTATTTTACGTACAAAGCCCCGACTTTCACAAGCTGGGGCTTTGTTATTACCTAAAGATTCTGTATCTTTAGGCATAAGAATTTCACTATGACAAAGATACATTTTCGTCCTTACATTCCCAACCAAACCGTTCTTTTTCCTCAAAGAATTGATGAGGATATTGCAGAAAACGATCCGGTGCGCATGGTTGACGCCCTGGTTGAGGGCTTGAATCTTGAAAGTTTCAGAAAGCTGTATAAGGAATGCGGCCGCAGCCCTTACCACCCCAAGATGATGCTCAAGGTCATTCTGTATGCCTATATGAACAACATCTACTCCTGCCGG
>ERZ1027236.53-NODE-53-length-63390-cov-13.944738_pt1 | contig 63390 bp, 63 predicted proteins | sample MGYA00519265_ERZ1027236 | MGnify/ENA primary metagenome ERZ1027236 (study PRJEB26926, sample SAMN06164642) | human gut metagenome | biome: ENVO:00009003; feature: ENVO:2100002; material: ENVO:00002003 | host: Homo sapiens | place: USA | collected 2012 ... | reverse complement strand
ATCATGTACGGTTCTTAGGGGGGAAAGGGGCAGCAATGCCCCCGACCTACCCGATCCAACAGCTTAACGCTGTTCCTCACCAAACCATTATAAACAATATGTATTGCATTGCAAACATAGTACTATTTGTTCTTGCCATTTTCGTGGTAATGGGTTGCTCTTGTAGTAAAACTCTGTGTGAACGTAACATACAAGATGATATACTCAATATTGATAAATTCCGTAAACAAAGTAAAAAAGAGTACCGCTATATAGAAGAAGATGCGAAAAGATTGTTTGCAAATTCGGCAGCGGTTTATCCCGATACATTATACCGCCAACAATATACTTCATTGCAAGGTTATTTCTATGGAGAAACTGGATTTGACTTATATTGTATATGGTATGCACAGTTTAATGCCAATAATAGGAAACACTATCGTTGTGAACAAGACATTAAACAAAATATTCTATTGTGTAAATGATATGTTGAGATGTATTGCCGGGGGCGGAACTGGCTTTGCACATGAAACATACCGCATACCAGCATACACAGAGTATTACATCTATAAATATCAGAATATGGAAGCCAATAAACAGTACCAAGATAATGACATAAGCCAAACGATTTCAAATTTATGGCAGATAATGGCTACATATAATAACGAAGATATGCCCTTTGAAATATTAGCTTATAAAATGAAATACATATATGAAAATGTGGAATATATAAAATCATTACTTACTGCTGAAATATATAATTATTGCCTGCAAGAATATATGTGCAGACTAATAAACGAAAATGTAAGTGAGCAAGAACAATTAAGTTTATAAGTATAAAACTAAGTATTTTTTTAAGATGTGCAAAGATAACGCAACAAAGCTAAAAATCAAATAGTTATAAAACATATTTTTAGTAGGGAGGCAAAAGGAAAGCAAAAAAAAGCAGGTTTGGAAAGGAGTTAGGTTACCAAATCGTAACTCCGCCAAATATGCTATAAAAAGAAGTGTAATATATTATATTTCAGTATATTGCTTATTTTTGCATAGTGTCAGATAACTCAACAGAAAGTAAATTTGTAACTAAAAAAAGTTGAGTTATGCGAAGCACATTCAAAGTATTGTTCTACACAAAGAACCAGTCAGTAAAAAATGGTAAGGCTCCGATTATGGGCCGTATTACAGTCAATGGAACCCAAGCGGGTTTCAGCAGTAAAAGAACGGTGTCCCTTTCACTATGGGATGTAAAAGCCAACCGTGCGAAAGGCAAGTCCGAGGAGGCACGCACGCTGAATCAAGAACTTGACAATATCAAGGCGCAGATAACAAAGCACTATCAGTACATTTGCGATCATGACAGTTTTGTTACGGCCAAGAAAGTATATAACCGCTATGCAGGTTTCTCAGAGGAATGCCATACTCTTATGGTACTCTTCAGAGAACAGATTGAATCGTATAAAGAAAAGATAGGCAAAGGAAAGGCGGAAAGCACTTACCGTGGACTGGTTGCCGACTACAAGAGTCTTTTGCTTTTCATGAAAACCAAAAAGAACATCGAGGATATAGCTATTGACGAGCTTGAAAAGTCGTTCATTGAGGACTATTACACATGGATGCTCGGTACGGCAGGCAATGCGAATGCCACCGCTTTCAACCGTGTCAATACCCTGAAATGGCTGATGTACATCGCGCAGGAAAAGGGTTGGTTGCGAGTCCATCCTTTCACATCCTTCGAGTGCAAGCCGGAATACAAGAAAAGGTCTTTTCTTACTGAAGAGGAATTACAGAGAATCATCCACGTGGAGCTGAAATACAAACGCCAGCGTGCCATGCGAGACATGTTTCTCTTCATGTGCTTCACCGGTCTTGCGTACGCCGACCTCAAAGCCATTACTTACGACAACATCCATACCGATTCCGACGGAGGCACATGGCTGATGGGCAACCGCATAAAAACCGGAGTAGCCTATGTCGTGAAGTTATTGCCCATAGCCATTGAGCTTATTGAAAAATACAGGGGTGTGGACGAGAAGAAGGATTCCCCCGATTGTGTTTTCCCCGTAGGCGAATACAACACAATGTTCCTCAGCCTCAGAATCATCGGCAAGAAGTGCGATTGCCATACCGAAGTCACCCCACATATCGGACGTCATACATTCGCAGTTTTGGCCATTCTCAAAGGGATGCCGTTGGAAACCCTGCAAAAGGTATTAGGACATAACTCCATCCTTTCCACACAGGTATATGCCGAGCTTATCAATCCGAAAGTGGGCGAAGATACCGACAAGCTTTGCGAGAGGATAGGCCATGTTTACAAACTGACCGTCTAAGACCGACTAGAAGGAATGCCCTTTCAGCCGGTAGGCCGGAGGGACATTCCTTTTGTCTTTTCTTTATTTTCTAAACTTTCGGAAATCCCGATAGTTCTTTTTTAACACCTCACACAGTCCGCTTTCGGGATAAAGAATCTTTCCACCGATGGTAGTATAGGACACCATGTTCTCATTACGCAAGGTTTGTAGTGTCCGCCGTGAGATGTGCAGTCTCTCGCATACGTCATCTCCAGTCAGGTAATGCTCATCCGCAATCGTGGGACGTATCCTTGCCGTGGCTTCCTCAGCCGCCTTACCCGCTCTCCTTATCCATTCGGTCAGTTCCTTGAACTCTTCCGAATCCTTTGTGATAATGTCTGCCATACTTATTTCCTTTTTATAAGTCCTTCACTCAATATCTCCTGAATATCCGTTTCCCGATAGAAGAATTTCCCGCCTATGTTTGAATAAGGGATAAGGCCGTTATCCCTGTAATTTTGCAGGCATCTCTTCGATATTTTCAGAGCCAGACATACCTCTTGCGCATCCAATCATTTATCCGGTGCGGGCGGGGCAACCTTTTTACGGAAGTCTTCCAACTGTACCGCCAGCAGGCTGAACTGTTTCCTCATTTCCAGATACGCGCTCGTTTCGATAATAGTCAGTTCCATACATGATGTTTTTAGTTTATACATTTTAATGTTTTCTCCGGCAAAATAAGGCATACTCTCCGATAAAAACAAATGTGCGGAATCAAAGTCGGATTTTGTCGTGCATTGTCACAACGGTAAAGTAAATGACATGAAGAAAAGCTTGCCCCTCTATACTTCCACTTTTTTCCTGAGGCTGAAGAAACAGTTTACCATATATCACAAGTAGATGGTGCGTGCTTTCACCCTTTTTTACGACCCGGAAAGAAAGTGTATTCTTATCCGTTGCTAAGCAAACATACGCTGATTCTTATTGTCTGCCGAAACGGGCAAGTTACCCGCTTCGACTGTTCGATGATGCAACCAAAGGCCTGCCCAATCTTTCAATAACACCATAACTTGATTCATTAGTTAAAAGCATTTTTAGTTTCATAATCCATAATTTATTAGTCATTTTTTCTTACCACACAACGGCAGCAACGCATTAGCCTGAAAGCATCCCAATTCACTACTTCTGTGCCAGTCCTCACAAGCCCCGTTCTTATCGCCCGACTGGTAACGTGCCAGCCCACGACCATAGTACAACCTTCCAAGTATATCATTTATTGTCTTCGGTTACCCCATATTTGAGTAACAACGCTACTATTCCGTTTTCTCCTAACCTTTTAGCACAAGACAATGGCGTTTCTCCCTCTTGATTTCTAATATCTATGTCTGCTCCATTGTCTAATAATAGTTTTACAGATTTTAGGCTTCCCCATATAATAGCATGAAAAATCGGAGTGCCACGATGTGCCTTTGCATTGACATCAGCCCCGTTTTCAATCCGGAAAACAGCCCTCGTAAATTCCGGATCAGTATGGAGGCGGTCTTCTTCTACCATATCACTCAATAAATAGCTTGACTTCGATATATCATATCCATTCTCAATCATTTCACGAGCCATATCAAACTTGAAGTATTTAACCAATTCATCAAAGACATGCCCCCTATACTTCTTGGCTACTTTTTCTGCAAGTGGTTTTATTTTTTCATTAGGCGCTCCGTCTGCAAGCATTTTATTCAATTTGGATTGATTTTTCTCAAATTGATTATCTGGATACTCTTTAATAAAATGAATTGTCGGATATATTGCAAATAAGAGAATGATTGCTGCCCATACCCCGGTAAGTACCCGTCCATTGGATATTTTACAAGCCGCAACAATCAATGCCGTTAGAAAAACGATCAGCAGCAAGACAGTTACAATGAATCCGATTATCGCAATACCATAACCATCCCCACCCCCTTGCGGGCCATACTAGCCCGATGTGGGAAATGGTAGCGATACAATTGCTTCGAATAATGGTTTGGCGAGTATTCCCGCCAGAACTATGGCTATAAATATTAACATCGTTTTCATTACAGATTTATTTTATTGTTTTACAAATAGAAATACTTTGCCACAAAATATAATACTTATGCGAATCAGTAGTTGTACTCTGATTCTTGTTTAAAAAAAATTAGATAAATGAATGCGATGGCAATTTTTCCCATCGTATGTACTAAAAGTCCAGATATTGATCTGGCCTTCATCGCTCTTTGAATATTTGTTTTCTCATTCAGCCAGTTGAAAAACGATTCTATGGGTTGTCTGACCTTTGAAACAGCTGTAGAGAATAGGTCTCTTCCTGCTTTCTCTCTTTGAGTAATAATGGTTTCTTCTCCTTTTATTGTTTTTACGGGTGTTAGCATAGTAACCTCTTGTTCCTGCTGCTTGTTTCCCCAGAAAGAGAAATCTGAGTATATCTTATCCGCAAATATATCCCTGTGAATAAGATTATCAGCCACCTCTCTTTTAAGAACCGTCAAGTCATTTTCCTCTGCCGATGATAAGATTATCATTTCAGGGAATGGTATGATCCCTTTTCTGCGGAAAGCTAAGGTATGAAGTTTGATTCCGTAATAATACATGTTCTTGGTTGAGCAATAACCTTTGGATGCTATTTCAGTAGCCACTTTTCCGTTTTTGTTCTTTCCTGCACAGGTAATAATGGGCATAGAGACAATAAGTGATGTCATAGAATCGCAATCGGCTGGTTTAAAGAATGTAATGAGATGCTTTGCGAGTTCGTTAATCGCTCCACTCATCCAGTTCAACCGATAGTTGAATGTCTGATAAGAAGGAAGATTGGGAAACCAAGAAAGCAAATATTCTTTAGTAAATGTATGTATCTCTTTGGTGTTGAAGTAGTGCTGATATGCTCCACAGAACAGATATACAGTAAGCAGTTCCTCATCAGTGAAGACAGGATTTTGCATTGTTACTGAATCTCTGGCAGTTGAATTTCAGTGAAAACTGGTAAACATCGCAGATATACATATAATTTTAATAAGTTTTAGCTCTTTCTCCTTGGAAATCATAATTAGAACAATGAGTGGTTTTGTTTTTCTAATATACTGATTTACAAGGAAATTAAGAAATAAATAAACGAAATGATTATTTGAATAATAACATTTTAACTAACAGAATCAAGTAGGGATTTCAACTACTGATTCGCATTACTTATAAAACACGGCCTTTTCATTTAAGTCTTAACCAAAGTAAAAATTAGAAAATAATAGAAAATGTTACATTTCTATTGAAATCCACCTACAAAATATGAATGATAAAGATCGCCTTGAATAGTGCTTCCGTATCGTTTGCAAAATTATTTTTTCGTAGAAAACAAATCGCTGATATGATGTTTATCCACAAAACTATGATTTATCCATCTGTTTTTCAATATCTACATAGAAACTATTATCTTTTTTACTACTTTTGCCGACCTATACCATGTTATAGGTCTTGCGTACAGTGATAATAATGGATAATTTAGATAACAGAGAACTTCTATCTGCAATAAAATCAGGTAATAATGCTGCTTTCGAGTATCTTTACCGAAGCTATTATCCCCGTCTTCGAGGCTATGCACTTCGTTTTGTGAAAGACGAAGAAACTGCCGATGATATTGTACAAGAATGTTTTCTAATTTTTTGGGAAAAACGCCATTCACTCACTTCTATATCACTGACCTCATTACTTTTTTCCATGATTCGAAATGCTTGCCTGAACTATTTAAAGCACCTCTTTATTGTGGATAATTACCGATTGGACTATCTGGCAAACATCGGCGGAGAAGAACAACTTTACCAATTTGATTTTAATAGTCATACAGACAACCCGTTACTCTATAAAGAGCTTCAGGAGCAAATAAAGTTTGTTATAAATAAATTACCAGAGCGCTGCAGAGAGGTTTTCCTGATGAGCAGATTTCAAGGACTGAAAAACCGCGAAATTGCAGAACAGCTACATATTTCTACTACAGCTGTAGAAAAACACCTTTCTAAAGCATTGAAGACCTTTGCTTTACATTTTAGAGAAAGCTATCCGGTGAGCATTTATTTGGTGCTTATCATTTGGTTGCTTAGTTAAATGATTTAAATATTATTGCGACAAGGTTGGGATAAATCAAAGACAGATGTTACAAATATATGAAGACAAGGTTAAAAAAGGATGAAAAATATTGATTTAATACACCATCTAGCCATTAAATATTTCGAGGGGAAGATTCTTCCTCAAGAGGAAGTTACTTTATTTCATTTTTTGAAAAAAAAACAGGACGCTGTGCAGCAGTTCCGGCAATGGGAAAGAGAATGGAGGAACTGTTATGTCCATACTCCGGAATCGGATGCACATTGGGTAAAAATGCACCGTAAAATGCAAGTTTCACAAAGTATCATTCAACAACATGCCCCATCCACATCCAGAATGATGTGGATAAAGGCTATGTCTATGGCTGCTGTAATCACCATAGCTGTATTGGTAGTCTGGAGTATTATCCACCCACAGAAAGATGTAGGTACTCAGTCTTACTACTTGTGTTCTACTGCCTACGGTGAAAAAAGTAAAGTGGTTCTTATAGACGGAACAACAGTTTGGTTGAATGCTGGCTCTTCCTTAAAATACTCCAACTTTTTCGGAAAAGAACATCGGGATGTATATTTAGAGGGAGAAGGCTATTTTGAAGTAAACAAGCATAAAGAGCTAGATTTTGTAGTACACACAGATATTTACGATATCATTGCGAAAGGTACCAAATTCAATGTGTCAGCTTATACAGAAGATCCTGTGGTAACTACCACTCTGCTTGAAGGGGCTGTCAACATATCCTATGGAGATGAAGTAATGCAATTACTTCCAGGGGAAAAGATAAACTTTATCCGCAATAGCAAGCAATTTGTCCGTAGCCAGATAGATGCAGTACAGTCGAAAGCCTGGGCAGAAAACAGGATAGAATATTCCGACATCACTTTGCGGGAATTGATAGCCAGATTGTCTAGACAATACGATGTTTTCATACGTTTAGAACCATCAGCAGAGCAATTGGCAGAAAAATCATTCCGTATCTCTCTGCGCAATGGTGAAACCATAAATGATGTTCTTTCGGCACTGAAAGAGATTTTGCCCATATCAGTAGAAAAAAATGGGCGGAATATTTTAATCAAATAATGATTGCATGTGCTACCTTTTGAATTATTAACAAGACGGAAATCCTTGTAAATTGAATTGTTATAAATAATGCGAATCAGTAGTTGACAATCATCTACCATTTCGCTTGTTAAAATGTTATTATTCGGGTAATTATCTCATTAATCAAATTTATAATGCAATTGATAATCAGTATATTAAAAAGTAAAACTACTCATTATTCTAATTATGATTTCCAAGGAGAAAGAATTAAGGCTTATAAAAATATTACATATTCACAAAAGCCGTTTCAAAAGAAATTTAGTTATTCTACATACTAGAAGCAATAAAAACAACAATATAAAACCAGAGAATAATTTTGAATACTAAATCTTTTTATACATTTACAGTTGTCTAATCTTTAAAATTATCTTGATATGAAAGCTGTAAAAATTTTATTGTATATCTTATTAATCTTCTGTAATATACCATTAAAAGCACAAAAAGAAAAAGTAAACAAAACTATAGAAATAATAAAGAACAAAACACACTACCCTAACTATGTTTTGGTATCAGCCCATAGAGGATATTGGGCAGATTCTCCGGAAAACACATTAGATGCCTATCAAAAAGCAATAGATATTGGCGCAGATGTAATTGAGATGGATGTTAGAATGACATTAGACAAGAAATTAGTTATCTTTCATGACGCTTGTTTAGACAGAATGACATCCGGATACGGTGTGCTTCGCAATGAAAATTGGTCTGATGTTTCTAAACTGCGGCTAAAAAATAGAGATGGCAGTCTATCCAAATACTCCATGCTTACTCTTACTGAAGCATTAGATTATTTGAAAGATAAGGCTGTAATAGCTATCGACATCAAAGAAGGAGGAGCTAACTTTAGAAGTATCCTTATCCAAATATTATCTATGCTGAAAGAAAGAGGAATGCTCTATCAAACAATCATCAAAGGCAAAATCCGATTGAGCGAATTAAATGGTATTTTAGAAAAAGCTAAGGTCACATTAGATGATTTTATATATACGCCAATTGCATTTTCTAATACTGCTGATTTAAATGCATATCTTATTGAATACATAACAACTCATAAAATCTATGCGATAGAAATGGTTTACAAGCAATCAAAAGATCCTATAATTGAATACTTAGAAGCTGTTCAAAAAGCTCATATATGGGTTGGTCAATATTCATTTTGGCCAGAAACAGGAGATGGGGTCATTGCTGAAAAAATTCCTTTAACGGATACTGATCCCATTATTCGCAAATATGATTTTAAAGATAAAGATTTGTCTGACCCGCTTGATGATGGACGAGGTGATTGGGATTGGTTATTTGCGCATGGAGCTGATTATGTAATTACTGACAGAAGCGAATTGCTTATAGAATATCTTACAAAAAGTGGAAGAAGAACTAAATAATTAAAAGATTATGAGCCATAAAATATTATTTTTAATGATGTTTTTCATTGCTTTAAGCGTTGATAGCATTGCACAAAACATAAAACCTATACGTTATTATCCGTTAGATAATAACGATGCAAAGGAAGTTGTCAATAGGAAAGATGGCTCCATTGTTGGAACTACCCAGAGTGTTACGGATAGATTTGGGCAACAGTCAGGGGCATTACAATTTTCTAAAGGAGCCTATGTAAAAACTCCAAATTTTTTCGAAGGTTCTACCTATAAAAATGGATTTACAATAAGTTTTTGGATATATATAGATAAGGACTACGATCAACATAAAGGTCTAACACCTTGGTTACCAAATGACTCAATTTTTCGCTCATTTTACGCGACTCATGAAGACCAGCCAATTTTAGGTTTTTATCAAAGGCGTGACAGAGCTGTTGTAGATCGATATGTTATAAATATAGCTACAGGAAATACTTCTAATTATGGTATTTGGTATTGGGATCCGATTAATTTTACTTTGCGAAAAGGTTGGTATCAGATCTTTCTTTCATACAAAACTAATATGCTGACATTACACATGTTCTATCCTAATGGACAATATGAATATGCATTGCATTATTTGGGAATTCAGAATTTAGAACAGGCAACAGAATGGGGATTAGGTAGTAAAGTTGATAATTCTGTAAAAGCTTTGGATGATTTTAAAATTTATGATCAAGCTATTTCACAAGAAAATATAAAAAAAATTCATGCGCAAGAAGGTATGCCTAACGGTATGTATACTATTTCATCAGCATTTGATTCTAAAACTTATGTACAGACAAAAGATTTGTCAACAAGTTTTGGCTCATTATTACAAGTGCAAACTCCAGGACAAGATAAAGAACTTACTATGCAGTGGGTATTTGAACCTATCCATAATAAGCCAGGACAATGTAAAATACGAATGGCATACAGTAACCGTTATTTGTCTTCTGCAGCAGTTTCTGCACATTCTAATGTAGTGTTAGATGTGGGTGAATCCACCAAAGCTGAATGGATTATAAAACCTACTGGAGATGGCTATTTCTTTATCATTCATGCACATGATTTAAATCTATATATGAAATCTGTCGCAATTCCCTTTAGTTCCTCTCGAGTATTGACGGTAGCACCATATAACAGCGCAGAAGCACCCTATTATAAATGGAAATTTAACCTTTTGTATATTGCTCATGAACTATCATTAGATATGTTTGGATCAATGGATTATGAAGTGATTGATGCTAATAATACAGCTTTTGCATTACAACCCGTAGTGCCATTTACTACTTCATCCTCCAATTTATCTGCCACTCGTGGTGCATACCCATCACTGCTTAGTCATTATACCTTTAAAAAAAGTATAGATAATTCGTATGTCATACATAGTAAAGTATATCCTACTAAAGCTATTCATCCCAAAAGTCGCATATTTGCAGATAAACAATCGGTAGAATTGGAAGAATGGCACAGTGGATGGGAAGATTATTATAAATTCATTATAACTAAACCTAATCCATTAGGTAAGCAAATTGAGATAAAACCTGTTTTGGCACAGTCTTTATCTGTCTTTTCCGGAGAATATCCTACTTCCAATTTTGTGACTTTCAAAAAACAAGGTAGCGAATTTGTTGGAGGATATTATTGGGAAGTATTCAAAAGCTATTCACAACTGAACGTAAATAGGCAGGTTAGCACTATTAGACCTGGAATATATAAAATTCGTTCTATGCTTGATGAGAATAAATTTTTAACACCTAAAGATCTTCTTTGGAGAAAAAATACAAATATTGTTCTATCTTCATTTAATAAAGAAAGACCAAGCTCATATTATTGGATTATTGACTATGAAAAAGATAACAGAGGAAATCTCATTAAAGATGGAGCTTATAATATTAAACTCTTTGGGTCAGATTCCCTTTATATAGGAAGTACCAATAAAACAATACCTGAAGGGGAAAGAATTAAGAATGTAGATATGAAGCGTGAAGATTTCTCGTTTTTTAAATGGTTTTTTACACCGGTTAGGGATGGTAGTGGAAGCTATTATATAGAATCTGTAGCTGATAGATTAAAGCATTGGCATACGGTTAATTCTACTGCAACTGAGATGAATGAAGTAGAATATAGCTATTTGAAAACAATTGATTTTCCCAATTCATATAAATGGATGTTTGAACCTGTTAATATATCCACACCTTTAGAACCGGGTGTATATAAAATAAGCTTGGAAGGTTATCAAATACATACAAGACATGATGCTGTAATTGAAAACATAGATGTAGAATTAGGTGAATATAATGATTCCGGTACATATAAGTGGTTGGTAGAACTGAATAAAGACAACACTTATTCTATCAGTTTATATGGTCATACTCCTAAAGTCTACATTCATACAGCCAATTATAATTTAGGAGAAAGTACAGCATTAGAACTTAAAGAATATAATCATGAAGAAGCTGTTAGTTACAAATGGATTATATCTCCTGCAAGCGGTGAAAATACCTATTATTTGAGATTGGTAGGCAATATGGAAGGTGGATATATGCATATATTCAGCAATGCTGTCACTTATGGCACTCCACTAGAGATATATAAATATGTGGATTCTGTAGATGAAACATATAGATGGACTTTTGAAAAAATAAAGTAATAAAGAATTTTAATCAACAAAAAGAGAGGCAAAATGACTTTCCCTCTCTTTTTGTTGCATACTTAATACTGTTTTATATGGTTAGCATACAAAGCTAATTATATTAGTCGTCACTTTTAGCATTCCATACCAATAATGCCAAAAGTACCGAGGTGAGTGCAGCCCCAATCCAAAACCAGTTGATGAAGGTAAAGTCATACGTTTCCACTCCATTAATTACTGTTTTGTTGCCTTCAATCAAGACTCCATTCATAATGTCTTGTAAGCCTGCTCCAGCATAGCTGGCTATGCCAACTACTCCCAATGCAGCCCCGGAAGCATTGCGAGGCGCAATATCCACCGCCATCAAGCCCCCAAGGAAACACAGCAATACTCCAATTCCTAGACCGAACATTATCATTGCTATTACATCTATCCAGAAGTGAACCCCTGGCACTAGCAAGAATAGGCAGAGGGCTGCTACGTTCATCAAACCGAAAATAAGCGCAGGTACATTGCGGCGTCCACCGAATAATTTATCGGAAATAACACCAGAAAACATTGTACCTACAATGCCGCATACCGAACTGATGGAGATAATTAAACTGGCGTCCAAGGTGGTATAACCTTTTTGCGCCTCAAGGTAGAACACGCCCCAGCTATTTACCGCATAACGGCTGATATACATAAATGCACTGCTTAATGCCAATATCCAAATGGCAGGATTCCGCAAAACAGCCTTTTGTGCTCGGTTGAACTCTTCGGTTTCTTTGGCAGACTTTTCTTTTTGTACTTTGGGCGTATTCACAGCTGGAAGGCCTTTGCTCTGCGGTGTATCGTGAAAACAAAGCCATATAATCAAAGCCCCGAACAAGCCTACTAAACCTGCTCCTAAGAAGCCGTAACGCCATCCTAAAGTACTGACAATCGAAGCCACTACAATGAAAGTCATCGCTTCACCAATATTGTGGCTGGCACTCCAGAACCCATAATAAGAACCTCTTTCTTTGTCTGTAAACCAACGAGACAGTCCCACCACACAAGATGCAGCTCCCATGGATTGAAACCAACCGCTGATTCCCCAAAGAATGGCAAAAAGAATAAAGGAGTTTACAAATCCTAAGGCCAAGTTCACCAAAGCTGTTACAAGCAGACCGGTAGCCATGAAACGGTTGATATTGCTTCGGTCAGCTAAAAAACCGTTGGTAAACTTTCCGATAGCATATGTAAAAAAAAGGACCGAGCCGATAATTCCCAGTTCTGTTTCACTGAAAATACCTTCTTCTACAATGGGCTTCTTTACTACATTTAAGCTGAGTCGGCATACGTAATATAGACCATACCCAAAAGTCGCTGCTAGGAAAGTGGACCATTGCAAGCGTTTCAGCCTTTGTCTCTTTTCTTCCTCAGCCCCTGTCATTTCCTGAGAGGGGTGAGACATCTGATAAAATTTTAAAATATGCTTCAACATGATGCCTTGATATTAGTTATGATGTCCATTCTTTTTCAGATAGTCCAATAGTAAAGCTGGACGGTCAGTTTGAATTAATTTAGCTCCCTGTGAAATAATCCATCCCCAACTCTCATTAGGTTCATTCAATTCAACAGCACGATCATCGTCGTGTCCACCGCAAAGTTCTGGCCAAAGAGCGTTAATAAAGATGGAAGCTCCACTGTCATGTACCTTTTTGATTAATCGGCGTACTTCTTTCGTATCTTCTTTAAATACCAATTCAAAGGCTGCAGGTTTCATGTGCTTCAGATAATCGTCTATCATTTCTTCTGCGTCTTCTTTACAAAGATTAATTACTGGCATGAAAATCATTTTATCAAGTACATCTCCGTTTTCTTCTTTTACTTGTTCATAAGGAAGAGATGCCTTGATTATGCAATGATCTACTGTGCCTGTCTTTTCTAGAACTTCATAAGCTTCCTTAAAGTAATCATACCCTTTATCTAGGTTAATCATTACTTTTCCTTTGCATAGCAGCAAGGCTTCCTCCAACGTAGGAACTAGATGGCGCGTTTTGATACCTGCTCCGTTTTTCAAACGCAGTTTTTTCAGCTCTTCCAAGGTAAAGTCTTTCGCTTCCCCCTTACCATTCATCGTACGGTTGATTAAGCGGTCGTGCATCAAAATTAAGTGGCCGTCTTTTGTCTTTTTCAAGTCTACTTCTACCATGTCTACTCCCATATCGATGCAGTTTTGGATAGCTTGCAAGGAATTTTCCGGTGCATTGCGCCAATCTGCACGGTGTGAAACTACTAAAATTTGATCCGGCTTTCCATTCAATAAGTTCTCTCTGATTTCAGACACTTTATTTTGGGCATTTATCCAAAGCCCGCAGCATAATGCTGCCAATAGTAAATATGTTCTTCTCATATTAGTTTAGTTTAATTTATTATTTTTCCATATCATTTTTTCTCCCCACATGGGAACATAAGTTTGGTTACAATTAATCTTCGAAGCTCTTTCCAAAGCTGAAGATATACTCCATCGAGATTCCTCTTCACTGGCATGAGTCAGTTCTAATATGTGAGATAACAGTACGTATGCTGGTTGGGTCTGTCCTTCTTGATTTCCGATGATGTTATTCTCAGTCAAGGCGTTGGGTGCATATCTCGGTATCAATAAATCCACGGTTCCCAAGATATTTGTAAATTGAGCAGGTTTGTAATTAGAATCACCCGTATGCATCAAAGTAAAATGATTGCTATCTGCTCCACAATCAATACTGAAAACTGTGACAAAATTAGAAAGGCCACTGTTGTTATGATCCGTAATTGAAGTACGAATAGTAAAATTTTTGATTGTATAATTAGCTGGAACTGTAGAAGTATATTCTTTCCCTTTCTTTATATAATTAGAAAGAACGGGCTTTCCTGATTCCAGCATGGCAGTAATCAACGCATTGTTATAATGGTCTTGATGATTGTGGGTGATACATAGAAAATCCAAAAAAGGAGCAAGCTTTTTAGCCCATCGATGCATGAGATCTATGCCAAAGCACCCGGATGGCGTTTTAACGATGTATCCCATATTATACAACATCCAGATATGAGCTGTTCCGTTTTCTACTTTATCTTCTTTTATTTCTTGAATAACCTTATCTATAGCCAAGCGGTAGCATGAAAGCAAAATGTCATATTTTTCGATACTTTCAGCTTTTGTGTCTATACAGGATAAATAGTCCGAAAAATACGTAGCGGAACATCTATCCGCTAATTCCTGTAATTTATCCAAGGCGGTTATACGTTCTGGCTGCAAAGGTAATCTCTGTAGTGGAGTATACATCCACAGCTGTTTCATTAAAGTTTCGGCTTCTTGCTGCTGTTTGCTCAATCCATCCACTTCATCTTGTGATGGTGGCAACATTCCCCTATCATCAGAATTGCTTCCACATGAAAACAAACAGAGCACCACATACCCTATAAATATCCAACTTTTCATTGTTAGAAAGTATAAAGGGTATGTCGACTCCTAAAAGCCAACATACCCCAATAAATTAACCTTAATATTGATTTGTTCCGTAAATATTTCCCCCGCGGCAACTCCACGTGGTTGTTTCTGGAGCAGCTGCAATAGAAATAGTTTTCAAGTTGCCACCGATATAAGCAACATATAGCTTTTGATCTAGACCTATAGACAGTCCTGCCATAATTTTGGCATTGTCTCCTGTACCTTCAGCATCCAAATGCCAAACTTCTTCACCTGATTGTCCGTCAACGGCAAAGACTTGTCCTTTAGAAGTACCGAAATAAACAATACCTTTGTTGTCAAGTACCGGGAAGCAGTAGGTCAGTGCAGCACCAGCGTTGAACTTCCATTTCAAGTTACCTTCAGCAGATACTGCATAAAGTGATTCCCCGCCTTTATCTACAAAATAAACTGTTCCGTCTTTGCCTATAATTGGAGCATATGCATCGCCATTGGCTGCGTAAGACCATTTTACCTGACCATCCTGCGTATTTACAGCCATTACACCAGCTGAGCCGGTCTGTGCAGCATAAAGCGTACCATTAGTCAAAGCAAAAGAGCCTATTTCTGTTACACTAGCGGCTACTTGCCACAAGAGTTCACCGGCTGCATCAAATGCATAAATGTAGCTGCGGGTGCCGGCATAAATATGTCCGTTTTGGTCGATAGCTACCGCACCTGCTTTATTGGCCGTGCCTTCGAGTACTTTCTTCCACTTTGTGCTTCCATCGGCTGTTTGAATAGCATGAAGTACATTATCAGCATCTAAGATATAAACAACGTTTCCATCAGCTGTTACAGCAGGGAAGCAGTCTAGATTCTTATTTGTGGCTTGCGTATCATACACCCACTTTTGATTGCCATCTGCATTAATTGCATACAGCTTGCCGTTACGGACTCCTTGATAGATAGTGCCGTCAATTGCTACTGCAGCACCACCACCATAGGTAATCTTATCTGCAATTTCAAATGTCCACTTCTTACTACCCGTTTCAATGTCAAAAGCATTTAAATCACCAACCTTGTTGGCCGTAGGTAAATAGAATGTTTTACCATCGCGCGAGAATACTGAGTTGGAAGCCTTTACATATCCTGTTGAAGAGTTCCAAGCTGTACCTACTACAGTCAGAGTAATTTCAGCCTGTTCTTGAGTTTGGTCGCTATTTGTTACCTCTACTCTAATGGTATATACTCCAGCTTTGGAATAAATTTTTTCACAAGAGGATTCTGTGCTTGTGGTACCATCTCCAAAATTCCAAGAAACAGAAGTAACGTCTCCCATAAAGTACATATCATTGTATGATAAAGTAAGAGTTTCCCCCGTCCATACATATGGCTTAAAGCCTACAATAGGCCCTATTATGCCCGGAGTAACCTTAGTAGTAATCGCTTCAGAATTTCCTTTGTCGTATACAGCCTGTAGTGAAATGGTATATTCTGTATAATTTTGCAGATTGGAAATGATGTAGCTTTGTGCATCGGCATCGTTTACATTGAAGACTTTATTGCCCGGTTCTACTGTAATTTTGTATCCTTTCACATTAGAGGTTAAAGGCTTAGTCCATGTTATCTTTGCTTTTGCACTTCCGGCCAATGCCTCTATGTTAGTAGGAGGTACTAAAGAGGAAACTGGTGTAGATTTTACTGAAACTTTTCCAGAATGTTGATTACCGTAAATGGCTTGCACCGTAAACGTGTAAGCTATCTTATTTATCAGATTTTCAACGATTGCCTCTGTTACTGTAGACTCCAGTGTCATACTTCCTCCTTCATAAGCGGAAGAGGAAGGAGTCCACTCCAGAAAATAGCCGCTTGGAGTTACCTCTGACGGTGCTGACCAACTCAATTTTACACTGGCATCCAGTGGAGCTGCAGCTAAGTTTTCTACTTCATGTAAATCCCAGCTTGCTTGAGGCAGGTCATCCTCACAAGCCCCACATATACAAGCCATCACAAATATTAAACTATATATTATCTTCTTCATGATAAGATGCTCCTATTTTTATTTATCATAACCCGGATTCTGCCAAAGAATGGAAGAATTGCCAATTTTTTCAATTTCTGTTTGCGGTATAGGGAAAAGCAATTGATAATCTTGCACATCAATGCCTTCGGCACTCAAAGCCTGCTTAGCGTATCCCATACGTACCAAATCAAACCAACGGTGACCTTCATAGGGGAATTCACGTTGGCGTTCATCTAGAATCGCTTTCTTAAATGTTTCTTTATTAGGAACATCTGCAGAAGTTAATGTAGAAATACCAGCGCGTTCGCGTACATCATTCAACTGTTTCAAGGCTACGGATCCTTCAGAAGCATCATAACTAATTTCATTCAAAGCTTCTGCATACATTAACAAGACATCGGCATATCTCAATAAGATTTGGTCATTGCCTACCACATTGTAAGTAGTGCTCTTTGTGTCCATAAATTTAGGCATCAGACAAACATTTGTTCCTGCCGATACATATGTAATCAATGATTTACGTTCATCGCTTCTATCAAAGCAGTTCAGTAAAGAATTTGATTGGTTTGTTTCATCTGTTAAGTTAGTGATGTTGAACCAGTAGCTATGCCCTTCACCTTCCACTTCTTTATTAAAACGGACAGCAAAAATAATTTCATTATTCATCTTATTATCCACACTGAACACTTTATCAATCGGCTTAATCAGTTCATATTTATCGATTAAAGAGGATAATACATCCCGGGCTTCCGTCCATTTATGGAAAGTCAGATAGACTTTACCCAATAAGGCCTTTGCTGCATGCGAAGTAGCTCTACCAATAGAAGTTCCCTTGTAGGAATCGGGTAGCATATTCTCATCAATAATCTGTTTCAAATCACCTGCTATAAAGTCAAATGTTTCTTCATCGGTACTGCGACGAATCTGCATGGCTTCATTGGCTGTAACTACTGTACGAGTCATTGGAACTCCGCCCCAAACCCGGTACATATTGAAATAAGTTAATGCCCTTACAAATAAAGCTTCTCCTTTATATTGTTTTTTCAACGTTTCATCAAACGTAGCTTCGTCAATACGATCCAATATCAGATTACAACGATAGACATTATTATTGAAATTAGCCCAATAATTAGATAAAATTCCGTTTGATGGTTTCTCGCTGAAATGGTCAATATCATAGCGATCTTGCGTACCTGCTGTTGGAGCATCCAAATTTAAGTTATCACTGCGGTATTCGCAGCATTCTGTATAAAAGTGTACTTGAGATTGCAACTTGGCATAACAGCCAATCACAGCTACATCAAAATCACTGGCTGTTTTATATACTTTCCCTACAACCACACTATCATTCGGCTCAAGGTCAAAGAAACTGTCTGCGCAGGACGATGTCAATAAAGCAACAGCCAAACAGGTTATATATAATTTCTTTTTCATACTTTTCGATTGATTATAAAGTTAAGTTAATACCAAACATAAATGTTCTGGCCAACGGATAAGTACCATAATCCTCACCGGGTGTCAGTGCTGAACCGGGGCGAGCATTAACTTCCGGGTTGTAGCCGCTATAATCGGTAAAGGTTACCAAATTCTGTCCGGAAACATACACTCTCAGCTTTTCCAAATAGAGGTGTTTGATCCATTGTTTTGGGAAGGTATATCCTATGGATACATTCTGTAAGCGCAAATAAGAACCGTCTTCTAAATGCCAGGTGGAAGTTCTTCCGTTATATCCGGTCTGCTTGCGGTTTGCTTTATTCACAAGACCATTACCAGGATTACTTTCGCTCTGCCAGCGGTCTAATGCAATGGTTGTACCATTTACATTACCCTCCATATTATCGATATAACGTTTGTTTAAGTTCAATATTTTGTTACCATATACCCCTTGAAAACTGAAATCTAAATCAAATCCTTTGTACCAAAGTTTACCACCAAAACCATACGTAAACTTCGGCATATAATTGCCTACCACGGCACGGTCTTTATCCAAATCAAGAACGCCATCTCCGTCTACATCAACAAAACGAAAATCACCAACTTTTGTGTTAGGGAAATGAGGATATTTCTTTAAGTCCTCTTCTGTTTCAAATATGCCATCCTGTACCAACAGATAATAATTACCGATAGGTTGTCCCACTTCTGTTATATAGTAAGCATGTTCCACACTACCGGATTTGATAATAGGTGCATCACCGGGACCTAAAGCTTTTACTTCATTGGTGTTTTTTGCCCAATTGGCATTTACTGAATAGCCGAAATCATTCGTAAAGTTTTTCTGTGAAGTTACAGCTATTTCCCAACCCCGGTTATTTACCTTACCGATATTGGTAAGTGAGGTGCTATAACCCGTTAACAAAGGTACTGGTACGCTCAATAGCATGTCAGACGTATTAGTGTTATAATAATCCACCGTAACTCCCAATAAACCATTAAACATAGTAAGGTCTACACCGGCATTCATCATCTTGTTTTTTTCCCAACTCAAATCATCTCGTTCAATGTTATCTGGTTTATAACCATAAATCTGTTCTCCTAGTCCCGTTCCTAAAATATAATTGTCAAGAGACATGGTTGCCCAATGTTCATAATTACCAATTTTGAAGTTACCTGTTACACCATAGCTCAATCTGATCTTCATATCATTGACGAAAGACAAGGCTTTTTGTTTTTTGAAGAAATCTTCTTCACTGATACGCCAAGCAGCAGAAGCAGAAGGGAAATATCCCCAACGATTGTTTTTACCGAATCGAGAAGAACCATCAGCACGGATAGCTGCAGAAAACATATATTTCCCAGCAAAACCATATTGTACACGAGCCAAATAAGAAGCGATAGACCATTGTGTCTTATTGGACGAACCTTTGGTAACTGTACCGCCACCAATAGTTTGTATATAGTCATTCGGATAATTCGTAGCTGTTACACTATTTGTCTTAGCTGTTTCCTTCTGAGCTGATTGAACTAAAATAGCAGTCAGGTTATGTTTTTCTTTAATTGTTGTTGTATAAGTAAGCTGATTTTCAATCAACCAGTTGAAGTATTGACTGGAAGAGCTATATCCTTCCGGATTGGAAGGAGTATCGTAATAATCTTTCCCTTTTAAAGGCAGGGCTGATTGGCGGTATTTATCATTATGTGCACCATAATAATCACCACCGAAAGAAATTTTATAAGACAAGCCTTTCCACAATTCTAGTTCTGCAAACATTTTACCAGCCAATGACATACGGTCAGTCACGTTTGATTGAAGAAGGGCCATAGCAACAGGATTAAGCACCTCATTGTGTTGGTAGTCAGTTCCGATACGCCAATAGCCGTTACCCTGATAATTAAAACTACCATCAGAATTATATACAGGCCAAACAGGAGGCATCATCAAGGCTGACTTAAATCCGGAAAAACCAGACGTGCCGCTTAACAAAAACGATGCGTTTCAAAAAGTACAAAAACGACGCGTACAAGAAAAACGGTGAGCGCGGTCCTATTCAGCATGATCAAAGCCCACCGTTTTTCTTTCACTTGAACCCTCTTTAAATGGCTTTAAAATATCATTTAAAAGCCATTGCAGATTCAAAATAATTTCCTATCTTTATGCAATTGTTAGGCTGCTATACCTGACACCTCATCCGGCTTCGTGTACAGCATCATGTCTGTATATTTAGCTTGATAGTTTACGCTTGCACTAAACTCCACTTTCCTGCATTCCTTGAATGGGCTGCCGACAAATGGGTTTCGGTCCATCCAGTCGCACAGTTCTAAAATGGAGGACTTGTTCGAGGTGAAGTACACGAACGAATGCCCTTTCAGAACGGTTAGTACATCCAGATAGTCAGCCAGACGCCAGAACATCTTGTAAGTACCCACCTCGGTGGAGAGGTACGGCGGATCAACCAGGAACACCACACCCGGAACATCTTTGTAACGTTTGAATACTTCCTTGTAGTCTTCGCTGGTTATAGTCAGTCCTTCCAGATAATCCTTTGCTTCGGGATAGTCTGTCTGCCGAATCCTATTGTAGATGGCTTCTTTCTTCATTCCTTCCAAACTGGTCACATATTTCATGGCGAACAACAAGGATGCGGAAACCGTGATATAATCCACGTAACCGTGCTCTTTTTCTTCCCTCTCAATACGAGCAAACATTTTATCGCGAACCTCCCCGGTTATACGTTTGTTTCTGGGTTCCCCTTCAGCTATCCGACGCAAATCGGATAACAGCACATTGGTGGCCGGGATATTTACAAGTCGGCAGCGGTAGTTGTCGAAGTCATTATACACAACGGTGGCATCAGGCCTGACACATTTGGTAATATGTGACAGCAGGCCCGAGCCGCCAAACAAGTCCACAAACACGGTGCTGTCCGGGAACTGTCCCAGCACCTTGATAAATTCCCTCGCAAACATGCGTTTCTGCCCCACGAAAGGAAGCGGGGCGGACAAATACATCTTTCTCATTTCATTCTGCTTTAAAACGGCCGCAAAGGTCCACAGAATAAACGAAAAACAGCGGGAAACATGAACTGTTCCCGCTGCAAGACATATACAGCAAACTACACGTTCAACCCGAAGCGGACCGTCTCGTCACCGGCGATCAGCGCACGGGTGCCCGGGATATTATTCTCGTAGATATGTACATTGCCCAGATAGAGAGTGATCGACTTCAAGGGAAGTTCTATCTGCCGCGCCATCAGGTACAGGTGGTAAATATCGGAAGGTAGCCCGAGGTTTGCGTCACTGCTGCGCTGGTAGGCGGACAGAACCAGTTCACCGCCATCTAACTGGAACTGTACCAGACTCAAACAGGGTGCCTGGTTGCTCTCGGCACCGGTTTCGCCCAGAAAAAGCACGTAGTTCTTGCTGTTGCGCCTCTCCCGGTTAATTTTCGCTATCAACGGAGGCAGCTTCTCGAAATAGGTCGGGTAACTGTTCACCAGGATGGAGCCGCAATAGTCCCACCAGTTGATGCCGGCCTCCCGGTACTTCTCCACGTTGCGCTCACCCTGCATAAATAACTGCAACTCGCTGCGGAGCTTCTTGCGGGCGATATTATGCCCCTCGAATATGTCAAGCAGGTCCGCCGGTGTCAGTGACAGCTGCTCGTTCAGAAGGTATTGTATATTTCCCTTCTTGTTGGTCTGTGTTTTTCCCGTGGCAAGAATCTTGTCCAGGATACGGTAATACTTGTTCATAGCCATTTCCTCCTTCTAAATTTGAAACACCCTAAAGATAAGGGGAAACGGCACTCCCTACGACATAAAACAACCCGTTCACACTGCAAGCGTCTTGCAGTCGCTCTGGAATCGTTTCACCAAGGCATAAACCTTGCGTTCGCTCACCGAATACTTTTCGGACAATACGGCCACAGCATACGAGACTTTTTCACCTTGATCGAGTAGGCGGGTATAGTCCGCGTACAGGTCGATATACCGGGCATCTTCCAGACGGATGCCGGCCGCCTGAAGCCTTTTCAACAGCTCCCGGTTAAAGTTTAATATCTCAATCACTTTCATACAACAAAAAAATTATATCTTTGCATCGCCAATCATTTTTTAGACAACAAAAAAAACGTCAAACCGTGACAGAGGGTATTTGCCCCCGGTCGCGCGGTTTGGCGTTTCATGTTTATAAAAGTGATTGGCGTTACTTTTTAACAGGCCGGGGGCTTTTTTCTTATCCTCCCCCGAAGGATTTATTCCACCCGGTACTTCTCCGGATCAAAAGCGTCTTTCTTCCTCCAGCCGTCAGACAGCGTGTCCTGAACATGCTTCATGGCTTTCGTGTAGAAATCGGTCAGTTCCTCCAGTGTGACGAACTCCCGATATTGGGGAACCTCATCCGTACCGAACTTGAATGTCACGGGAAGCGTAGCACCACCAGTCTGTACGGCCAGATCATACGCTGCCTTATAATTGAACTGGTTTTCACTTGACAGCCATACCGGCATACCTTCATAGAGAAAACCGGAAAGTATCTCACGGTCAATTTGCTCATTACACCAGTCTGTAATGACGGACTTTATAGTATCCATGTGAGGTCTGCCGACAAAGCCTTCCTCCATGTAGGAGGCGGATCCGTCCTCACGTTCCTGTACATCCCAGCGGATGCGCCATCTGTTGCGTGCCGGGCTCACGCACTCGATCAGTTTTATCCCGGATGTTCCTTCTACCCGTTTCATGTAAATATGTATTTAGTTCGACCCTTGCCGAAGGTTTCCGTCTTGATGGTGGTCTCGAACGGGAAGCCGTCGGGCATATCCTTCACTTGCAAGAGGATGTTCTTCATCTCCTCGCTGTTGGTAAAGAACTTTTTCGGTTCACCGTTCATCTCAATGGCCACGATACAGCGGTCCTCGCCCTGTTCGGTCTTGATGCCCGTCTCGAAGTCCTTCACCACAATCGGTAAGTTCACCAGCTCCCGGATGCTTACCACCACCCCGGGAAAACGTTTCTTGCCGTCCTCCGGCTTGTAGGAAACGTTCAAGTCTTTAAATGATCTCATGTCTTTGCCTGTTAATTTTTTAAACAACGTATGACAGTCGGCGTGCTTGGCCATCCCGTAGAACGACGCTATCAGCTCACGCCTCCTCCTTCTCGATTTTACCTCGTGCATTTTTCGGGCGAACTTCTGCTTGATGCGCTTGCGAAGGCGGACATGGTCCGCACCGAAAGTCACATACCCCAGAAAGTCGATGCCCTCGCCCGGCGGGAACACGCGCTCGTTCCCCTTCACCAGGAGACCGGCACACTCCATGCGCCCGTGGACGGCATCACGAATCTTCCACAGTTCCGCTTTCGTTTTACCCAGTACGACGCCGTCATCACAATAGCGGTAGAAATGACGCACGGCATACCTGTCCTTCAGATAATGGTCCAGATACACAGACAAAAGCAAATTGCCCAGCCCCTGCGAGCTGCGCAGGCCGATACTCAGACCTTCAGGCATCAGGCGGATAAAGCTCTCCAGCATGGTCACGAGCTTTGCGTCCTTGAACACCCGGCTGACGCAATACATCACAAAATCCTGCTTCACGCTCTCGTAGAATTTGGTGATGTCAAACTTGTAACAGTAACGTGTACCATCAGGGTCTTCGGCCATGTCACGGCGGACATACGCCAGGAGGTCGTGCATCCCCCGTCTCTTGATACTGGCGGAGGTGGTACGGATGAAACGTTTCCGCAGATGGCGGTCCACCACCGCCATGATGGCATGCACGGCGATGCGGTCCTTCATCGGGATCACCTGAATGCGGCGTAGCTTGCCGCCCTCGATGATCTCGCGTTCACGGTAGTCCTTCACGCGGAAAGTACCGGATGCGATCTGCGCGACCAGCTCCTCCAACACCTCGGGCTTATGCGCGAGCAGATAGCACCCCTGGCGGCTGCGTTTACGCTTGCTGCCGCGAAGGACCTGCCGGAAGGAAGCCTCCATGTTGGAAGGCTCCACGATCTCCTCGATGATATACCCAACCCTGCGCATAAATTACTGTTTATTGCTTTTAATACGGGGCCTTCAATCCCCCGGGCCCGGCTTCTTCGAACCGTTTCCGGCCTACCAAACCCTACCCGACACTTTATTTTTCAGTTTTCCGGCCCTTACGGACCGCTGTTACTGCGGCTTGCCCCCCTCGGCACCACGGTGGGGACAAGTCCCCGGTGTTGTACGCCGATTAAAATTTCCTTTCGATTGTTGTTCAGACGAGAACCGATGTTCGTGTTCGTATTCGAGGAATCGTTGTTCGCATTCGACATCGAAACACCGCCATTCGGGTTCGCGTTGTTGTTGCCACGATAGACCACACGGCCTATGGGGAGGCGCCACCTTTCAAATGCAAAAGTACTATTTTCAAATTATTATTTAACAAACAGATACAAAACCTGACGTCAAAAAAATATTTTTCGACGGGCTGACGCCCGTAATGAACGGCGTTCCCCTGCTCGGGGAACACCGGATGTTTTGTCGCTTCGCTCCCGCTTTGACGCTTTACGCGGCCGATCATGCAACCTCGCTTATCGCTTTAAACGCCACGGCGCTCGACGCCTTAACGAGCCGGCCGCGGAAGGCCAGACGAGAACCGATGTACGTGTACGTATACGAGGAATCGTAGCTCGCATACGACATCGAAACACCGCCATTCGGGTACGCGTAGAAGCTGCCACGATAGACCACACGGCTGGAGGCAGTGGATATGTAGTAGATGTCGCAGTAATTTGTCGAGGAGGAACCCGAAACGGAACCCACCGGAATCACGTCCATATATTTGCCATGCGCCACGGCGGTAATCCAGATACCGGAGCTCACGGAACCCTTAACCAGGCGGGTACTGCCGTCAGGCATCCAGATGCGCCACTTCCCGGAATTGCCCGTGTCATTAGGAAGATCCACGCCGTCCATCATGTCATATTTATGACCATAGATGTCCTCGTAGCCAAGGCAGCAAATATTATTCACCTGCGTAACCGTGGCCCCGCCGTAGTCATCCTTCTCACGGTACCACGCATACTGGTGGACGGAGTTTTCTATCAGGCTGTTCGTCACATTAGGGTTGATTGAGGAGGCTTCCTCGTAGCCGATCGTGTCCGTCATACCGCGGCTGGCAGTACCACCCGTAGTACGGTTGTTCGTGTGAGAGCCCGCGCCGCATTGTTCCTGGCTGTCACGACGACCGTACTTCGCGTAGAAAAGATTCGCGATGCGCGAGTGCATAAGGGCATCAATCTGCTGCATACCGCGCTGGACACTGTAATAGTGGAAATCAGCCCAGGTCATGCTCGCCGTAGTGCTCCCGCCGGTAATGCAGGCGCGAAGTTTGGAACCGACAACACTGCTGCCCACAACGGCACACAAGTGCTCGTCATTAGGCGCCCATTCGGGTTCCATATCCTCGATCCTGTCACTGTTAGAAAGGACAACCTTATCGAACTCTGCCGTGTTCAGAATGGAGAAGTGAAGAGCAGTGGCACCCTCCGGAACATCGGCAATCAGGTACATACCGGCCTCGAACTTGTTGCTCAAGGTAGGGACGACGATTGAACTGATGACCGTGCCGGAATCGTCTGTGAAAATGCTTCCGACAAGGCTTGTACCGGGAACGCTCGGGAAACGCACACGCTTGTAACCGTCCACGTTCACCTTGCATACCGAATACGTACTGTCAGTACTGTAGCTGTTCGAAAGCGTATCCTTTCCGCTCATGATCTTACGACCGGAAAGATAACCGCCACTCGTGCCCTTAATGTCGTCAAGCGTAAGGACGTCAGCATCCGGAACGGAAGGCATGTTATCCGAACCGTTACTGCTGTAACAGGAGTAATGCTTGCCGTTCAGGTAATCATTGATACCCTTGCTCCAGAAGAAGGGCTCGTACATCATCCAGTCACCTTCAGTGCCGTCCAGTCTGGCAGCCGTGCCGTCGGCGTACTTGTTGCTGTCCGTGTCGTCCAGCGGGTAGTAGGTCATCTCACCGTCCAGGTTGTTCACCGTGGTATCAACGTTCGCCATGTTCACACCCCGCGTCGTCGCTTTTTTAGTCACTTTAGCAAGTACACGGTGACGCTGCTTCAGGATGGCGGAAATATGACCGCTCACCTCATACGCGTTGTCATACTTGTAGCCGGTACCGTTGTCAAGGTTGCTCACGTTCGCGTCATCCGATACCTCGTCGTCGAACTCGATCATCGTGTATTCCGGCTGCCGGATATTCAGTTCCGGGAAGTGCGCCTTCAGAGCGCTGTACGTATCGTCATCAATGTAGCGCGTGAGCTGTACCGTACCCACCAAGGCGCACGTGTCCGTAGTGTTGCCATCGGAATCCACACCGCCCATCCCGACAAACTTATCCAGCCACGTACCGTCATCCTCGCGGTCAATACCGGTTACTCTGATACGTTCCACACCCGTGCAACGGCCCAGCAGGGTTTCCCAGTCAATACCTGGACAACTGTCAAAGATGAAGGTCTTCACCTTGCTGTAGCTTTCCAATGTCAGCCCGCCGGTGGTCAGTCTGCCCAGATATTCCAGACGGAGGCTGGTCAGTGTACCGGGAAGGTGGAGCAGCGTCACGGGAGAACCCTTGGCTAGCACCACGCTCTGCACCTGCGTACCGCGGGCCTCAAGTTCTTCCAGCTTGGTCTGCGCACTCAAATCCAGCTCGGTACTGGTACTTCCCCCGGTTTTCGCCTGTGCCTGGTTACGAAGGTTGAGTTTACGTAGCTGCTTGCAGTTGCCGATGTTCAACCACCAGCCGGTACTGCCGTTGCCGGAACTTTGAAGGTTCAGTTCGCGCAGCACGGTACATTTGCCCAGGTCGAAAGCGTTTTTCAGGTGGTCGGCGGCCCCGCTCATATCCAGCACCTTCATACGGCTCGCGCCATAAACCCTCAAGGGATCGTTCACCGTATAGGCACCGGTGATGGAAAGGCTCGCAGCCGCATCTTTCTTGATGATGCCGGTATTCCCTATATTCGGGCTGTTGTTCGTACCGTAGCCGAAAGCATAAACCTCGTTGGCCGTAATCTTCAGCACGTCGGGGGTGTCAGCAGCCGTACGTGCCAGATAGAGGTCGATGTTGTCACTGGTGAAATTGCTCGTGCCGTACTTAGCATCCAGAAGGGCGAAACGATTACGCACGAAATATTCACGGTGCGCACGGTTACTGCCCTGAAGGGCGTAGATGAACGGCCACACCTTGCCGTACATCTCCTGCGTGGCGGGCAGGATGTACTTCAGCTCGCCGCTCTTGTTATAGGCACGGTCGCACCAGTTGCCCGCCTGCTCCACGTTCAGCATGTCCAGGACACGGCTGGTGGTAAGTACACCGCGAAGAGCCTGCGCCTGTGTCTTCAGGTCAGCGTCCAGGTTGGCCAGAACGAGGTTCCAAAGCCAGCTGTCACGGCCTTCAAAGGCATATTTCCCGGCCTCGGCGTCATAAGTGTCGCGGTCGGTGGTGTAGTCATACACCAGGAAACAGTCGTTACGTTTTCCCATCTGGGTATCACCGTCGTAGTAGGTGATGTACCATATCAGGCCGTCCCACGTGCGCAGCATCATGTTCTTCGCACGCTGGTCAACGGCAAGGAAATAGTCCGTCCAGAGGTAATACGTCAGCAGGAAAGCCTTGTCGAAATAGTCACTTATCTCGTCCCTGAACTTCTCGCTCTTAAAAGTGGAGAGGTCGGCGCTCGTCGCACCGTCCGGAACACACGAGCGTATCCATGCGTACAGCCGTTTCACGGCCGTACGCTGCGACTCGTCAAGGCCCGCCCATTTCACATCATCCGGAACGTTGGTCTCGGCACCGGCATCAAACACCTCCTCCAGATGAGCGTCACTTGTGGTCTTGAAAAGGCACATGGCCTCGGTATTGTTCAGCATTTCCAGAGTGAGGGGACAGGCAGGATCGTAACCCTCCACGCCACTAAGGCCGAACAGGTCGCCGCTCTTGCTTTTCTCGTTGTTGAAGTTGTATTGCCCCACATAGTTGTTCTCGCCGTCCTCCGCAGCCGCCACAAACATGTCGATAGGCACACCGTCGATAGCGGTACGCACGGTGACCGCGTTCAAATCGCTGCCGCCCGTCTCGTACTGGTAACGCTGCGGAGGGGTGAGAAGCCCCATCTCCTTCAGCACGTCGTTGAACAGTTTGGCACCGCCTGTGTTCAGCGACATGGACGAGTCGGAATAATCACTCTTCAGACAGATCAGGTTCATGGCGATGCCACCGGGACGGACGGGATATTTCTTTTCCGCCTGCTCCTTGCCGCCAACGGTGAAGCTAAGGTTCGTGCCGCCCTTGCTGATATAGATACGGATGTTCTTGCTCGGATATTTCGTGGAACTGGTACCCTGAATACGGATATAACAGTCACGAAGCACGAAGTCGTATTCGGATCCGAAAGGGGAGTAATAGAAGATATCCGCCGAAAAGTCCGTCTTCTTGTTGTTCTCGGCATACACGTCATCGAGCTTGTTCTGGCGCACGATACGCAGCACCCCCTTGCCCTTGGCACGCAGCTTGTCCATATCCACAGTGTCGGTATCACCCAGGATATCGTTCTCCTCATACAGCGCGATCATCTCCTCACCGTCCGCACTGTCCACCATCCGGTTCTCCAGTTCCTCGTCGTCACTCAACCGGCGGGTATAGATACGCACGCTCTTTACCTCCACGTCCGCCCCGGCGCTGTCAATGGTGATATATTTCGGATTGTCCTGGCGGAAGCTGAAGGCGTTGTCGTAGATGTCGGCACCGGTACGGTTGCCGTCCACATAAAGCTCCATCAGACGGCTCTCATTGCGGGTACCCACCATGAGGGCCACCTTGATCCACCGGTCTTCCACATAATTCGTGCCCAGCTTGATCTCACGCTCCACCAGCTCGTCGTCCTCGTTGGTATAGGACACTTTCTCACCGGTCTTGAAACTCGCTTCCGAAGGGGTGATATAAAGCCCCTTGCCACTGTCGAGACAGTCCACAACTGCGGTATCGCTGTCAGTGGGATTGCTTACCCGGAGGGTCAGTTCAATGGTCAGCCCCGTACTTTTCACATCGGTGGCAAAGGGCCGGTAGCCGATGACGGCTTTCGCACCGTTGGTCAGCTTCAGCGCCTCACCCGTCCAGCCGTTGCTGCTCCAGTCAAAACCCTCGAACGTGGTCTCCACGCCGTTCGACTCCCATGTTCCGGGGTTACTCTCCCCGTTGCTGCGGCCCGCCGCGTCAAGCTTGACCGCCAGGCCGTAGGTGGCCTCGCTGATATCGATACCGCTCTCACCCACGTCGATGCGCAAAGTGTACCCGGTCGGACCGGCTTTCAGGACAAGCGTCTGCGTGCCTTCCTCGGTAAACCGGTTACTGTAGGTCATCATGCTGCGGGGAGCGCTCACGGTACTGCTCTTGACGCCGTTTTTCCAGAACTCCACTTCAGCGGGCACACGGTCGGGATCATAGGCCACCCAGTCGAAAGTGAGCTTCTCGTAGCGGCCGGCTTCAAGGACCGGCTCCAGATGCTCGTCCCGTCCGAGGACATGCCCGTCGGCATGAATGAGCTTCAAACCGATGAAGGGCGCGCCGGTTCCGGCCTTCAGCAGGTCGATATGGATGCTCTCGCTTTTCAGCGTGAGGTCGTCAGTTTCCATCTCGGCCACCAGCTGGGCGGTATGCCGCCCCACGGACAGGCCGGTCATGGAAACCTCGAAACTGCCGTTCGTCGTGCCGCTGCGGGTGACCGTATGCGCGTTCTGCTGTACACCGTCCACGTACAGGCTGACGGTTTTCGTGCCGGTACCGCTCACGGCGTAGGGTATACTCGCGGAATCATAGGTACCGTAACCGCCGTTCTGGATGGTGGCCGCCAGGTTGTAACCGCAGGAAAGGGACAGGGTGACGCTCTTCACGCTCACGTACGCCTGCTTCTTCTGCGCCTTGCCCGTGGTGGGATCGGTAGTCTCGGCAATGACGTAGATATCGCTCGTGCCCACCAGCAGGTATTTGGTCAGGTCAAGGGTATAGGTACCCTTGCTCACTTCCTTCAGCGAGGAGGAATAAGTGGTGGTCGTCCCGCGCTTCACCTGGATGGTGACGGTCGCTTTCTGTCCGGTACTGCTACCCTTGTCATCACCGCCGGCAACCTGGTGGTCATAGGTATAGGTAAGTTTCACCGCTCCGCCTTCCTTCACGGTTTTCTTGTCGGTCTCGGCAAGCAGCACGATCTTGGTGGTGGAGGACTCACCGCCGCCACCGCTGCCGGCCGGGATGTCAACGCTCGCGATCTCCGCCCCGCTCTTGTTGGTCAGCGCAAGGCGGACACTGCTCTCGTCGTCGCTCACTTCCGCGCTCATGCCGAACACGGTACCGGCTTCCACCTCCTGGAATTTGGCGGCGACGGTCTTGTTCTGGACGGGATTGGTACTGTCGGCATCCAGGCTCTCGTCCACTTCCAGCTTGTCGATGGTCAGATCCACGTTGCCCTCGCTGTCGGGAACTTTCTTCTCGCCGTTCACCGTCAGGCTCTTCATCGTTCCGGCACCGCCGAAGTCCTCCCAGCTCGCCTCCTGCTCCCAGCTCGACAGACTTGTCCCCACGAACTGTTTGGTCTCCCATTTGCCCTGCGAGACTTCATAGGTGATGCAACGGCCCTTGTAACGGTATTTCTCATCCACGGCACCGATCGCGGAGGAAAGGACATAATAACCGCTCTCCAAAGGGACTTCCGCCGTCACATTATACGTGTTACCGCCACCGCCCGTACCACCGGGAATATCAACGGAGGCAATCTCCGTCCCGGTCTTCCCCAGCAGGGTGAGTTTCACCGTGTCGTTCTCCTCATCAGGGACGGCCGTCATGCCACCGACCAAACCGTCGTTCACACCGGCGGCGGCATCCTCCGCCTGTTTCGCAGCCGCGGATGCCGCTGCCGCGGCGGAATTTGCAGTTTCAGCAGCCTGATTGGCGGTACCGGCCGCATCAGACGCCATACCCGCAGCTTTATTCGCCAAAGCCGCAGCATTATCCGCTTTCGTGGCAGACGCATTCGCCGTGGCAGCGGCATCATCGGCCGGTTTACGCAAAAGGGTGAGCGGAGCACTCACCAGCTCACTGCCGCGAAGGGCGGGGAGACTTTTGATATTGTCAAGGGAGCTGACCTCCACAAGTTCATCAACGCTCTGGCTCTCGGCCTTGATAGCGTTCAGGATGTCGTTCTTAAGTTCCGTTTTCTCCGATTCTGTAAGTGCCATAAGTTATTCCTCCTTTTTTATTGTTGTCAGTCATTGTAATAATGGTATGAAAGCGCGCTGAAGCCAAGGATGCACCAGCCGCACTTGTTCAGGCTGTTAATGATGGCGGGCTCCTCCCAATCCTCGCCCGTGTAGAGCAGGAGGAAGCGGTTCACGGAGGTGACGTACAGCCAGTTCCTCTCCGGGTTCTCCGGAGCGGAAGAAAGCTCTCCCTTCCACGTGATGCGGAGATCATCGGAAGCGCCGCCGTAAACGGGGAACTCCACCCACGCGCCGTACCAGTAAAGGTAGTTGCGGTTCCTTTTCGTGTCGTAGTAAAGCCATCCGCTCGAGGGGGAAGCGGGGGGACCGGCCGACGCTCCCCGCCACGAAACCAGGTCCGCAAGGATTCTCCCGTTCAGCTCGGGGGTACCGACCAGCTCGATGATCCCGCTGATCCAGTCGATCCTGTAGGGGTCGGAATAGGAAAGCAGCGAATCACTGCTAAGGTTCACGTTGGAACCGCGGAGCAGCGTGCCGTCGTCCACACGGACGGAGCTGTAGCGGATAGAGCCCACCGTACGCGTATAGGGAGGGTGGCAGCCGTTGTAAAGGGTTACGCGCGAGCCGATATAACGCACGTCGTTCGGAAGGATGATGTCCGCACCGTTCGACGAACCGGCCATGTCCACCTTCAGGCTCAGCTCGCGGCCGATCAGGTAGCCGGCCTCGCCGCGGCCCGAGCAGGAGGTCAGGACGGCGTCGCTCGACTCCACAAGGTGGAAGTTCGTGCGGATATGCCCGGAGAACGTGCCCGCGTTCGCCTCGATGCTCCCGTCCTCCAGGATCTTGAAATTATCGTTGGCCGTCACGAGGCCCTCCAGCTTGACGCGGTCACCGGTCAGCTTCACCACGCTGATCTTGTTGCCGTCAGCGTCCGTCCCGTCCACACTCACGCCGATAAGCGCCAGTTTCCCGTCCGCGTCCTGGGCGTAGATGCCCGCGCCTTCAGGCTTCACCACAAGCCCCGTCTCTTCCAGCATATTCTCGTCACGGTCAAAGACGGCGGCCGTTATCTTCACCAGACGCTCCGACTGCTCGAAAAGCGTCCGGTAGCGGTGTGCAAGGCTCTCCACCTTGTCAGTGGACAGCACGAGCATATACAGGTAGATGTCACCGGTAAAGGACAGTTTGAAATCACCGGTACCGTTCCAGAGGCCGCTACAGGTGTACTGCACGTAACCATCAGTTGCAGACAGTTCCTCCTCCACCTCCAGGCTGTTGAAGTTCGCGAAACCCGTCTTGTCAACGTCCAGGAACTGGACTCTTAGAGTCCCTTTGGTTGCGCAGCGGTAGAAGAAGGAAAGGTACACCGGCACGGCCTCCTTCTCCCCGTCACCGTTCACAGGCATGGAGGGGATGCTTTTCAAATTCGCCCGTTTCTGGAGGATGTACTTGTTACGGATGTGCACCACCGTCCGCCCGTCATCCACCGTCACGCTCGCCCCGTCGCCCTTTCTGGTCAGTACGTTGTTGTTCGCCCAGATCCATTTGTTACCTGCCAGGAAGAACACCGTCTCGTTCTCCGTGTTCCATTTCTCCAGCCCGTCATCGAAGGCGGGGTTGTTCAGGTAGCCCTTCTCCGTGGCGAAGTCGTTCCTTAGGGCGGTCACCGCGCTGGTGATGCGCCCCTCCACGATCTCGAACTTGGTCTTGATGTCCTCACCGGTCACCAGAAGGAAAGTCCCGCGCAGGTAGGCGTTGTCGCTGTAAAGGCCGTTGCCGTGCGGCTGGTTGTCAGCCGGGAACCAGTCATCGCTGATGCCGTCCAGGTTGCCCAGGCGCGCACGAAGGCAGCCGGTGAAGTTCTTCGCCTTCACCCCGTCCATCACGTCCACGCGGGGCTGACCGTCCTCGGTGGCGGAGATCAGGATCAGGTTCTGACGCAGCGGGTTCTCCGTGTTGCCCATCAGCACGCACTCGTCACCGGCCTCCGGAAGGGAACCTGAAAATTCATCCTCACTTACGAGAATGGAGTCACCCTCCACGCCGGCCACCTCCACCCAGTACCCTTTCAGGTTCCCGCCGCTGAACGTGGCGCAGCGCATCAGGTCATGGGCCTGGAAACTGTTGTCCTGCTCGAAAGTGATCCTCCAGTAACCGTCCTCAAGTACGGCGGTCTTTATTTTCCCGTTGGCGGCGCTGACGCACAGCTGGCCGCCAACGCTGCGTACCTTCTCGATAAGCAGCTCCAATACTACCATGACCTGGCGTACCGTCAGCTTGTCGATGGTAAGATGGGACAAAGCGTCCTCCATCCACAGCCGCCACCCCTCACCGAAAAGACCGTCCACGAATTTCGGGCTGCGAAGGAACTCACGCACGACAAGGGTCAGCAACTCGGCATTGCCCTTGTCATCAATACCCGCATTATCCTCCTGTCCGAAAGAGGCTCCCGCTTCGAAGGTGATCTTCCCCTTTGCACGGTCATTCTTTTTTTTGCTGATGTGTTCCGCCTGACTTCTCCGCGCGGAAAAAAGATTGTTGTCCGTAGGCAGTGTCTTGTCCCAGCTACGGATAATGTCAGGAAGCGCGGCACCCTCCGCCTTTGACTTCGTATAGTTTTTCAGTTCCCCGATACTGTCATTCACCCGTTCAAACGCACCACTATGCAGGGCATCGCTGATCTCGATGTCCATCTCCCCGGGTTGGTTCACCTTCCGGGTAATTTTCGTGATGCGGCTGCTGCGATAACCGGTTTCGGGGAAATACTCCTCGCTTTCAAGTCTCACACGGCGGCCTACGGACAGGGAAACACCGTTCTCCTCAATCCACACATGGTCGGTCGGGGCCTTGTAAACGGCAAGATCCTGCCAGCATTCGGTATTGAACTGTTCCACCGCCGTAAGAAACTCCTCCTCGGCAAGCGGGTAATATTCGTCCGGCATACGGATATTCCAGAGAATATAACGGTCACCGGATTTCGGAATAAGTTTGCCGCCGGGGAGTTGCGTGTCATCATCATAGGGCCATATCGTAATAATCTCGAACTCACGGGTGGCACTGTTGAAATTCACCTCGAAATAGTGGTCCTCACCCTGCCCCAGTCCGGAAAGGTCACCGTCCTGGAACGATACACGTTTGGTCTCGTCGGGCAGCTCGTAATCGTTCGGATCGAAATTCAGGCTGTCGTCCCTGAAATAATAGACCGTGAAAGGGTTGCCGTCGTCATCTTTCACATCTTCGCTGCGCACACTGCTGACAGCCCCGATCCTGCGGGGATAAATGCCGCTGAAGGCGTCTTGCTCGTAACGGTCATAGATGCCGTACTCCTCCGTATGTATCTCGACATATTGCCTGCCCCCCGGAAGCATCAGGCGGCTATGCCCGTATTTTGACGGATCTATGTTCCGCGTGCTGCCTACCGGGAACAACCGGGTATAAAAATTGTCGGTACCCGTCGTGTCGCGTTCGATTCCGGTCAGTCCCTTCCCGTAGCCCAGCGTTATTTCCTCGCCATGCTCACACCGGCACACGTTCACGGTCTGGCCTTCCACCCACCATTCAGCCTGCCCGCCGACCGCTTCGGCTATCTCTTTCAGGGCTTCGTTGCAGTACTTCCCCTCGTAATCGATGACGATAAGGTCCGTACCGTCCACCCGCCCCACTTTCCAGTCGGTGGTGTGGTTCATTCCGTCATTGATACACTTCACGATCATGGCCACGTGTTCACGCGGAGTCGCTGTCAGCGTGAACACAGGCTCGGTGTTCCCGTCGGTGGTCTCCAGCACAAGAAAACGTCTCACCAGGCTCTCGATACCGTAAAACTTCAAATCATATACCCACTCCTGGCCGCTCTTCTGCTTCGGGATGTACCGTTCGGTCAGCCAGTAGCGCTCACCCTCAAAGTCCACCCGGTCATTCACGTCCAGGGCGATATATTCGTAATGCGTGAAAGAGAGTGTCAGGACATTGTCACCCTGCACCTCCTTCACCTGGGTGGAGCTGTCGCCCGCCTCGATATCGGTCCGTCTGTTGCCGTTGCTGTCATAGATGGTCAGCATGTCTGTATCTTGTTTAAACGTCGTTTGAATAGGGTTTGAATCACATTTATATGACCGGGACAGGTTCCCGGAACTTCACCTTGAACTTGCCGGCGTGCACGCCTTCCTTCCAGAGATAGGTCAGAGGCTGGAACTTGCTGCAATCCGTATATTTCACACGGAGAGTCAGGGCAAGTTGGGGAAAGGAAATCTCAAGCCACCCGTCACGGCCTTTCTTCAGGAAATTGATGAACTCGAAATACTTCTTCAGCCAGCCGGCCTGCGTTTTGCCAAACAGGGCGAAATGAAGCGTCACGTCACGGGCCTCGTTCCTGGGCGTCAGCACGGAGGAATATTTCTCCCCGTCCTCCTCCCGGATATTCACAGCCGTGTCCGTTTTCGTCTTGCTCGGGGTCAGGATGGCGGTCAGGTTATCCATCCCGCCGCGCTTGTCCTCAACGAGGAACACCCCGTATGTACTCCAGATGTCGGTACCGTTGACAAGTACCAGACCGCCTAATATCTTTTCCATATCATTTACATTTTACTCCGTCACGATTGATTTTACGAATCTCTTCCTCTATTTTGCCAAGGTGCGACGCGCTCGTGCCGGTGTTCTCCTCGATACGGGCAAGATGCCCCTCGGCGGTGTTCATCTTGTCGATGACGCTCTCCATCTTCTCATCGATGCTCGACCAGTGTTGCAACCCGCTGGTGAACATGCCGTCCAGTTTTGTACCCTGGTCCTGTGTCATGGCTGAAAAACCGCCGGTTTTGGCGCTCTGGCTCGTACCGCCCGAGTTATCGTACCCGGTGGCCGCGGCAAGATTGTCACGAAGAGCGATGGCTTCCTCGACATACTTCATGTACTCGTCCTGGAGGGCCTTACGCTCGGCTTCTGTAAGGTCATTGTCTTCCATCGCCTTGCCGAATTTCTCCCACCAGCCTTTCAGCTTGTCGGAATACAGCTCACCGATCTTGTTTGACAGCATCGCACGCATGAAATACTCGGATATGTCCTCCGCCGCGGCTGCGGCATCATACTTCATATCCATCAGGTTATCCACGAAACTGCTGTACATGCTGTCGAAGGAAATACCGGTGAGACCTTCATACAGCTGGTCGGTAAGTTCCTCCAGCTTGCCCGCCTGGTCGATATAGTCATCCAGCTTCTCGGTCAGACGACCTCCATATCCGCCCTTGCCGGTATCCTGGATCTGCGTCCACATGTCCACGTTACTGCGCAACTTCTTCATCTCCTCCGGACTTAGGTTCCAGATGTCACCGTTCCAGCTACGCCCGATCTGACCGCTCAAACGGTCAATCTGTTCCTGTGAGAAACCGCCCCAGTAATAATTCCAGCTGTGATGCGAACCGTGATAGCCGGCCTGCGACATGGCCATGTCCAGATAGTTCGAGTTCGTCTCCTGCTGGAGCCTGTAGGCATCCCGGTAGGCGGCCACGGACTTTGTACCCTTGCTCGCCTTGATCTCCTCCGTCAGGTCCTCGATAGCCGTCTGCAAGGTCTCGTTGCGCTCGGTCAGCCGGTCGATGGTTTCCTGGACCTCTTTGGCATTGCTTGAAGTCGTCCAGGAGGAAAATCCGCCCCAGGTCAATGCGTCGAATATCTTGCCCACACCGGAAAGCAGCGATTTTCCGATAGTCACAAAAAGATCACCGGAAAGCACATCGTCAAGAATACCGCTCACGGCATTGAACACCGCGTCGAGCAGGCCACCGATGACCACACTCAAACCATCTTTGAAAAGGTCTATAATACTTACAATCCAGCCGACAACAGGCACATCCTCAAGTGTTTCGGAAACCTTTCCGAAAGCCTCGCCCAGTTTGCCGTCCACTTCCTTGGCACCTTTGCCGAGTGTGATCAGGCCATTATACGCCCCGCTGATACTGCCGGAGGCAATCTGCTGCAATCCGTCCCTCACATTCTCCATACTGGTCTTCAGACCGGAGGCAGTATTCGAGAGGGACTGCCGGGCACTGTCAGCCGTTTCCTGCAAGGCGTTTATATTCTCACTCGCGGCATCGGCATTAGCCTGCGCCGTTTCCAGGGCTTGCCGGGCGGACTCCTTCTCCTGTTCGGTTCCGGACTGTTGCGCCTCAATGTATGATTTCTGGGCGGCAATGAGTGCCGTATAGGTGTCCGCATACACCGCCTGTGCCTCCTTCAGGTCTGAAAGGGCTTTCTGGTAGGCAGTAACCTCGGCACCCAGTTTCTTGAAACTGACCTTGCCGGAACCGCCCAAAGCCCTCTCCATCTGCTGGACGGCAGAGACAAGCGCGTCCTGGCTGGCATGGTCGGCATTTCGGAACTCGTCAGTGAGCATGTATTTTCTGGCATCCGCCAATACAGGCTTTATCATATCGGAAAACATCCCGCCGAATTCACCGAAGACAGTACCCCAGTCAATACGGGCTTTCAGTTCCTGCACTTCGATGCCGGCAAGTTTGCTGTCACGTTCAACACCGAGAGAGAGCTTCTCGCTGCCGGACGTCGTCTTTTGTATCTTTTCCGCATATTCGGTCGCGATGGCGAGTTTCTGCTGCTGGAAGGTGCCGTAGGCCTGCAAATATTCCTGCATCACTCCGAACTCTTCCCGATAAGCTTCCGCTATTTTCTTCTGTCGGCCGGACTCGTTCAGCTCACGGGCCTTGTCTATTTCGGACTGCTGATCTTCCGACAGCGAACCGGACTGCCCCGCTTTCGCGTTGTCACGTTTCCAACCGGCTTCCTGCCTGGCTATTTCATCCTTGCGTGCCTGGTATTCATTGTCTATCTGGCGCAGCTTCTTCTCCAGCCCCTCGGTCATCATCTCAATCTCCGCCTCGTCATTCTTCCTTTGCAGCCCGGCGAGTTCCTGGCCCAGCTTTTCAGAAACCTGTTTGCGGCGTTGGGCTTCTTTCTCCGCCTTGTCCGCCTTCTTCCGTTCGGCCTCGGAATCCTTATCCTCACCGGGCTTGACCTTGTCGTACTCCTTTTTGGCGGTATCGACGGCATCCTTCAGTTCTTTCGCCTTCTTCTCAAACTCCTCACGGGAAAGGCTGTTGGACGTTTCCTGAAGAAAGGCGTTATAAGCCTTGAGCGCATCCTGGTATTTCTCTTTTGCCGCAGCCACCCAGTCAGTGCTTGAATCCGTGGGCAGGTTACGCCGGTTTTGTTCCGAAACCAGTTTGTTCAGCTGATACTTCAGTTCGTCACGGGAATAAGTTCCGGTAAGATTTTCGTCACCCTGCGTAATCTTTCCGTATTCCTTCTCCTGGACAGACATCCGGGCAAGCAGGGTTCTACGCTGCTTTATCTGCTGTGCAAGGGTCTCGTTACTCACACCGGTCAGGTTTTCGAAATAGGCATTTACCTCGTCCTTGCGGATTTGTCCGTTCAGGCTCTTGCGTTTTCCGTACAGATTCTGAAGCTCTGCCTCCTCATCCCTTGAACGTGCGGATTTCCGGACATATCGGGCTCTTTGCCGTCCGTAGCTGTCCTGGTAATATTCGGTTGCCAACCGGGTCTTGCCTTCAAGTTCTTTTATCCTGTCATCCACACGTTTCAATTCATTGGCGGGATTGGATATGGACTCACCGGCTTCCAATCGGGCTATCTCTTCCTTGATTTTCTTGATATTCTTCAGTTTCTCATACTCGGTGTCGTATTTGGAGAATATATCCGGATATTTCTGTTCCAGCTTGTTTAGCGCCTCACGCCGGGCATCCGTGGACACGGCTTCATCCCCGGCAATGGAACACAGTTCCTCTATTTTGCGCCTGTGCTCTTCCTCGGCCTCTATGGTTTTCTGCTTCTGCTGCTGATACCTTTCCTCGGATTCCTGCAAACGTTCGGTTTCCGTCTTCATGGAGATCAGTGCCACGGCAACACCGGCAAGCAGGGTCGCAACCAGCACATAGGGATTGGAAAGCATGGTCCGGTTGAGCATTTTCTGCGCTTTCTCAACCAGCAGGAGCCAGTTGTAATGCAACGCCTCCGCAGCCACCGCCCAGCCTTTCACGGCCGTGACTGTCATGACGGCGGTCCGGTACACACCATACGTACCGACAAGCCCGAGCAGGATACGGCCGAAACGTTCGTAATGCTCCACCATGTAGGAAACACCGGAAAGCGTGGTGTTGATGACACCTTCCGACTGTTGCCCGATTTCATTGAACATCATTGAAACGGCATCCTCTATATTGGAGATCTGTCCGGTTATCGTTTTGGATTGTGCCTCCATCAGACCACTGAATTTTCCGCCCTCGTCCGTCAGGCTCTCTATGACCTTCTGCACTTCGGGAAAACCGACCTTGCCTTCCTCCACAAGCTCCTTCACCTTGCTTTCAGCCACGCCGAACTGCTTGGCCAGTTCGGCGATCATAGGGATGCCCCGGCCGGTGAACTGGTTCAGGTCCTGTGTATAAAGCCGTCCCTGGGACATGGTGGTGCCGTAAAGATAGACCAGATCGTTCAAAGGGATGGAAAGTCCGGCAGCGATGTCACCCAAGCGGATCAGCGTCTCGTTCACTTTCTCCGCTCCAAACCCGTAGGCAAGAAGCTGCTTGGCACCCTGCGCGACATCCTCCAGGCCGAAAGGAGTGGTCGCGGCCGTATGTACCAACTGCTGCATCAGGGTGTCGGCCTTCTCCGCACTGCCGAGCATGGTCTGAAACGACACCTCCAGCTGCTGGAACTCGCCGCGTACCTTGGTGATGTTCGACACCAGCTCCTTGATAGTAAAGGCGGCCGCCAGCTTGCCGACGGTGTTGTTCAACAGGGAACCGCTCCTGTCAAGTTCCCGGATCTGTCTGTTGGCGGACGATGCCTGCTGGGACATCCGCTCGATCTTGCCCACGGCCTTGTCAAGACGGGCGCTCAAATGGTCCACCATAAGGAATTCTATTTGTACCGGTTTCATCTATTTTAGCTTGCTTTGAAAAAATCCTACTATTCCATCCGCTTCATCCTCGGCGCTCCGCTCATCCGCAGGACCGGAAGATCCGGACTTGTCACGGACATACCGGGGAGCGTCACTAAGCATCATGATCAGGGTCTGGTAATTCACCTTGTTCAGTATATAGTCCACGCTCCAGCCGGTGGCACTGGCAATCTGCCACACAAAACCGAAAGGGCTATGGGAGCCTTCATAACGGCTCTTTAACTCCCCTTCTTTCTTTGGCTCAGTCTCAAGCTCATCGGATTCGTCCGCTCGGCTGATCTGATAATAGGTATAAAAGGGTCGGTACCCATCAGGCTGACAAAACGCTTGATCGCACCCACCAGATAACGCTGTTCCATGAAGTTCCTTATGAGCCATGCCACCGGGCGCAAAAGCACGCGGCGGCTGAAAGGGCCACGACAAAGGGTATAGGCCACCATACGGCTCACCGCCTTGCCGTGAGAGGCCAGAAACTGCATTTCCTCCTCCTTGCTGAACCCCCACATCTCCTCACTGGTGATCCCCATCGACAAATATGTCCGGGCAAAAAGAATCTGACCGGACATATAAGGCCGCCTCATGGTCACGCGCAGCTCCAGCGGGGATTTCCTGAAAGGGATATGAAACGCTTTCAGCGGGACGCTCACACCGATATCCAGCAGCGCGTCCGCACCCTCACGCTGGATCTGCTTGATGACAGCTTCGTCCATACGCTACTCCTCGGCCAGGTTAGTGGAAGCAGCAGCGGCAGATTCAGCAGGAGGCAGTTTATACTGTTTCCACTCTTCCGGGATAGAATCCGTATTGAATACGCCATGGGGCTGGGAGCCGTCTTCCGGCATGGCCACTTCCAGCGTGCATTCGATTTTCGCCGTTTCTGTCAGGGTCAGCTTGCCGCCGAGATTGGAAAGTAGCGTGCCATTGGGAATCAGGATGCTCTGCCCCGAAACAAGGGCTATTTCCCACGGACCGGTCAGCAACACGGCTGCCGTCGGGGCCGTCCAACCAATCGGGGTTTTCTTTTCCGAGTCCTCTTCCTTGTAGTGCATGGTACCACCCAGCAAGCTATGCAGGTTTTCGTAGTTCAGCTGGATAACGTTGAACGTGGGGGCGATGCTGCCATTCGACTGGGGAATGATAAGCACCGGGGTTCCCGGCACCTGCTCCGCCTCGATTTTGGCGGATTCGGGTTTCTGCCCGCCCATGTCAAACGAATTCTTCTCTATGTAACCCACCACAAAGTCCTTGTATTTCACGGCACCGACGCCGTACATGAAATTCTTATTCATTGTTTCTTGATTTTGAAAGTTAATACTATGCCGGCAACACATCCGGTTATAAAAGCGGCCAGCGCTATTTTAACGGGACTAAAGCGACGTCCAAATTCCGTTTCAACTGTGAATGAGTCCTCATGTGTCTCATTACGGATACGGGTCAGTTCCTCCTCATAACACAGTACCAGCCGCTGGAGGCTGTCGCAGGATGCCTCCGCTATGATATTGCCGGCCGCATCGCTCTTCACCGTCAGGCCCGCCTGCCCGTTCCTGGAATGGTAGGACGAACCGGAGGGAAGTTTACGGAGGCTGTCCGGAGGGATCGTCAGGCTCACCGCCGATTTCGGAATCCCCGCCATCAACAACCCCCGCCTCACGTTTGACACGTTGTCGGCGCTTGACGACAGGCTGCTGTTCCGGTTCACCTCCGTCCTGCTCTTTCGAGTACTCGCGCATCCCGTAAAGAACAGGACAATCATCATGATGCCTGCAACTGTTGGCAGTATCAATGGCTTTCCGGAGGCGTGCCATTTCACGCCGGGTCGCCTGCAAAGCTTTCCTGTTTTCATTCAGTTCCTCTTTTAAGGGTTCTACAATATTCTCGATCAGGATACGGGTGGCATGTTCGGTATTGTCAATCCGTACCGTCTCGGCTTCGGCGGTAGCCTTCTCCGCTTTCGCCCTCGCTTCCCTGACCGTTGATTTCAGGGTGATGATGGCTATTATCGTGGCTACCAGACCACCGCCCAGCACCAGATTCATGACAGCACTGAAGTCCATACGCACACTGGTCTTTCAGGTCAAAGCCTATTTACCGGCATCCTTACCCGCAAACAGTCCGATGAGCCACTGGACAAATCCCGTATCGGCAACACCATTGGACACAAGGGACGCACCGAACCCGTAACACAACGCGATATACCACGTGGCATCAGCGACAAAGCCCGCATCCAGCCACCATAAAAGCATGGCGGCCACAATGCCCACACACCAGCTGACAATCTGTGTCGCCAAGCCCTGCATTTTTGGAAACAGAGCCTTGATCCCTTCCGTGAGCAACACCACGCCACCGACAAAACCGGCAAAGGTGGTGATCATCGCGCTATAATCGACTTCCGGTACTGTACCGGTCTGGGCAAAAGTTGCTGACACGAATCCGAGTATCAGCACAAAGAATAAAAGAAATCTTTTCATGTTGTTGTTGATTTATTGAGTTATACCTATTTGTTTAAGCCATCTCTGTACATCAAAACTGGGGCAGGCTTTGGCCGCCAGTTCATTGTGACCGACGATTCTCACATCGGGAAAACGACGATGGAAATCCTTCACGTACTTCTCAAGCGCCTTTTTCTGCCAGGAGGTACGGGTGTCCGCAGGCGTTTTACCATCCTTTGCACACCCGCCGGCATAGACGATATGGCGGCTCACGGAATTGTAACCGGCCACGCCGTTGGTCACTTCCCACGGGTCCACATTCGCGTCCTCGTTATTGTTCACCAGGCGTTCCACTCCGCCGTTCAGATGGAACAGGTCGGTATATCCGACCTGCTTCCAGCCGCGGCCGCCCTTTGAGACGGGGTTCGTATGCCAGGCGCGAATCTCCGCACCGCTTACCTCACGCCCTTCAGGAGTGGCCGTGCAATGGATGACAAGATACTTCAGCTTTCCCATCACTCACCGCCTTCCTCTTCATCAACGGCCGCCTGGGACAGTGCTATCTCCACCTTCTTCTCCGGATCGGCGTCCAGGCCCAGTACAAGTGTGCCGGATACCGCCTTGCCGCTACTGTTCACACCGGCGGTGACCGTCAGAGAGCCATCGGTACCGACTGCCGTGAAACCGGCAGGAATGGAAACCACGCTGTAATCACCGGAGGCAGTGACCTTCACCTCCTTGCTCTCACCGGCGGCCTTGAAAGAAAGAGCGGCCGGATCGGCAGAAATGCTGCGTTCCACTACCTTGAACACCGGAGTCTCACGGGTGTCAAGCACCACGAACTCCTCGCCGAAGGCGATTTCCGTGTCGGCCTTCATAAGCAGCTTGAAGAAGTACAGCTCGCTGGAGTTCATCCACTTGTCAATCTGGATCACCTCCTCATCGTCCTGGAGGTTCACACCGGCAAAAAGGTTGCCGTCAGCGCTCATCGAGCAGAGCGTGGCTACGATAAGGCCATCAGGCCAGGAATTCAGCGTCTCGATGGTGATACCCTTGTAACGCTTCTTGTTGATGTCCGTCTCGCTCGTGTTCTTGTACTCGCGTTCGGTCAGCTCGTCATCGTACTTGTCGAAGTCGTCAATACTCATCAGGATACGCAGGTTCGGATTCTCACGCAGGGCTTTTGGAATAGCCTTGCGGACAGCCTTCAACTTGCCGATCATGGAAGTATCGGAAGGAGCCGGAACCACGATCACATCCGGATCTTTAGCCGCCTGGGTCAGGATACCGTTGAAAAGGTGGTCGTCGTCCGAACCGAACTCGCCGTTCAGGTAATGCCAGCCCAGCTCGAACTTCACACTCTTGCTAAGTTCATCCAGAAGCGTGTTCTGCGCTTCGGGGGGAAGTTCGGCAAACACGAGGTTGCCCTTCGGCTGCCACTTGCGCCAAACATGCTCGAAGGCACGGGGATTGAAAGTCGTGAACGCCATGAAGTCCTCCGGATCCAGTGATTTCTCCGAGTAATTGAAATTGCCTTTCGAGTCTTCCAAAGTCGGGTTCTCCTTACGCTTCTGGAGCATCTTGCCCGTCTTGATACGCGGCAGGCTGATTTTTTTCTCCACACCGGGGATCACCATGATCAGACCTTTTTCTACAAGGTCATTCCCGGTGGTGGCCAGGACCAGTATTTTCTCCAGTACCTCGCCGTTGTAATTCGTGTTTCTTACTACTATTGCCATGGCAAATGTTTTTATTTATGGTTCAACTTGTCCTTAATCTCGCTCATGCGCTTGTTCCAGGGGCTTTCACCCGTCGGATTCACACGAAGGTCGGTCATGACACTACGTTTGGGGGAAAGCTTCTCCAATGCCTTTTCCCCGTTCTCCCGGTCTTTTGCCAGAAGGTTCTCATAGATGGGGCGGGTGGCGGCATCGATACGGCCGTCCTGTTCCGCATCATCAAGCAGTTTCTTACGCGCGGCAGCGTCATCCGCATCCGCCTTGTCCTGGAACACCTTCAGTTCGCCCTTCAGGCGGGTGACCTCGGCATCAAGGGCTGGGACTTTGCCAGCCTCCGTTTCCAGCAGTCCGATTTCACGCAGGAAATCGTCATCCGTCGCACAGTTCTTGAACCGCGGACGTCTCTTGAGTTCGTCTAAATTCATGCTATTCTCGTTTTGTGGCTTGTGCAGCCGGTTATTGAATATTTGAAATACTTGTTCGGGGGTACTGTCCTCCGGTACCGGGTCAGCGTCATAAATACCGTCGATAAGCCCCAGCGCCAGCGCCTCGTCGGCACGCAGCCAGTGATCCTTGCCGTCAAAATACATCGCGCGGATTTCCTCCTTGTCCTTGCCCATACGGGTGGCATACATCTCGCAAAGGGTATCCTCAAGCGCCTCGATCTCACGGATGCAGTCCTTCATCTCATCCTTGTTGCCGTAACAGCCGCCCTGGACACTGTGAAGCATCAGACGGGCATAACGGCTCATCTGCACGGGCTTGCCGCAAAGGGCGATGACGGAGGCCATGCTGGCGGCGATGCCGTCCACGTAGATGGTAATGTCGGCCTTGCTGTTCTTCAAGGCATTGAAAATGGCGATGCCCGAATAAACCTCGCCGCCGTTGCTGTTGATACGCACGTCCACCTTCCCGGTCAGGGCTTCCGCTTCCAGAAGTTCACGGGCAATATCACCGCTGCGCACGTTATCATCGTACTCACCGATGTCACCGTAAAGAAGGATGCAACAGGCATCGGTTCCGGGTATCATATTGAAAAATCTACTCATGTCACTATCGTTTTGGCAGGTCCTTCCCTGCAAAGTTTACGGTGCGAAATTAGGGGGATTAAAAGCCTTTTTCAAACCGCGTTTTCATCATGGAGACTTTAAAGGATTGCCATGACGCTTTAAAATGTCATCATGCGGAGCGCGTTTTTTTTCGCTCCTTTTCCTTATCAATTTTGCACGTAAAAAAGGAGGTAATATGGCCGAACTTACAAACGAGCAGAAAAAGGCATGGGCGAAAACGCTCTACACCCGCGAAACGCTCACGCAGGCGGAAATAGCCGAGCGTGTGGGGGTTTCACGGGTGACTGTGAACAACTGGATAGGCAAAGGAAACTGGGAGCAGCTGAAGGCTTCCATAACCATCACACGGGAGGAGCAGCTGAAGAACCTGTACCGGCAGCTGGCGGAACTCAACAACGCCATCATGGGAAAGCCGGAAGGGGAACGGTTCCCGAACGCCGCGGAAGCGGACACCATTTCCAAACTGTCGAACGCCATCAAGAAACTGGAAACAGAAGTGGGGCTAGCGGACATCATCTCCGTGTTCTCCGACCTGCTCAAATGGGTGCGGACCTACGATTCCACGCAGGCGAAGGAGATCACCCCGCTTCTGGACGCGTTTGTCAAATCAAAATTATCCTGACATGGCAAAGAAAAGACTCACACCCCAGGACAGGATCGCACTGGACAACTGGAACGAGCTGGTGGCATCCGTGCGCGAACATTCGGACATCAACCCCACGGACACGGAAACGGAAATCAGGCAGAGGCGGGAAAGACTGGAGAAGAACGACGAGGAGTGGTTCAAATACTACTTCGCCATGTATTGCACCTGCGAGTCCGCCGCCTTCCACAAAAAAGCCACCGGGCGGCTGATGAGGAACAACCGCTGGTACGAGGTAAGGGCCTGGTCACGCGAGCTGGCGAAATCCGCACGCTCCATGATGGAGATATCCAAACTGGCACTGACAAAAAAGATACGCAACGTGCTGCTGATCTCCAACTCGGCAGACAATGCGGAAAGGCTACTGCTGCCGTTCATGGCGAACTTCGAGGAGAACCAGCGGATCATACAGGACTACGGACAGCAGAAAAAACCGGGAGCGTGGGAAACCGGGGAGTTCACCTGCATGTCCGGATGCTCCTTCCGCGCCATCGGAGCCGGGCAGTCACCGCGCGGTACGCGTAACAAGAACTTCCGGCCGGACTTCATTCTGGTGGACGATATAGACACCGACGAGGAGTGCCGGAATCCGGAACGGATCAAAACCAAATGGAAATGGCTGGAGGAGGCGCTGATACCGACCATGTCCGTATCGGGAAACTACCGCATCCTGTTCAACGGGAACATCATCGCGCCGGACTGCTGCATCAAAAGGGCCATCGAAAAGGCAACCGAACTGAAGGCGAAAGGAATCGGGCACGTGGATATCATCAACATCCGGGGAAAGGACGGGCTGTCCGTATGGCCCGAAAAGAACTCCGAGGAGGATATAGACCTCTTCCTCTCACTGGTCAGCGCGGCGGCGGCACAGAAAGAGTTCTTCAACAACCCGGTGGTGGACGGCGGCGTGTTCGCGGAAATCACCTACGGGAAAGTGCCGGCACTTTCCAAGTTCAAGTTCCTGGTGATATACGGGGACCCCGCACCGGGAGAGAACAAGACGAAAAAAAGTTCCACCAAAACGGTGTGCCTGCTCGGGAAACTCGCGGGAAGGCTTTATCTGATAAAAACGTTCCTGGACAGGGGGCTGAACGCGGAATTTGTAGAGTGGTACATCAAGCTGCTGGAGTTCGTGGGCGGGAAAACCACCGTATACTGTTACATGGAGAACAACAAATTACAGGATCCTTTTTTCCAGCAGGTATTCCAGCCCATCGTGCGGCGGATACGCAGGGAAAGGAAAATATCACTGTACATCACCGGGGACGAGGAGAAGAAGACCGACAAGGCCACACGTATCGAGGCGAACCTGGAACCGCTCAACCGGGAGGGGAACCTGGTACTCAACGAGGCCGAAAAGGACAACCCGCACATGAAACGGATGGCGGAACAGTTCAAGCTGTTCAACCTGCAACTGACCTATCCGGCAGACGGACCCGACTGCGTGGAGGGGGGAAACAGAATTATAGACCGCAAGGCCAGACAGTCGGAAAAGCCCGTCATTGTCACAAGGAAAAGCACGCGGTCACAAAACAAGTACAGAGTGTAAACTTCAATACCTATCATTATGAGCAAATTTATCGAACTTTCAGACTACGACGCGAGCATACACCGCGAGATTCTGGACGCACTGACAAGGGAGGACGACGCCGTCGTGGAGATATGCGAGGACCGCGCCGTCGCCGAGATGCGCTGCTACCTTTCCAGACGTTACGACTGTGACAAAATATTCACGGCAACCGGTGACAAACGCAACCAGCTTGTCCTGATGATGGCCATCGACATAGCCGTGTACCACATCTTCTGCATACATAACCCGAGGAACCTGTCACCGCTGCGGAAGGAACGCCACGAAAGGGCGGTCGAATGGCTGAAAGCCGTGGCGGCCGAGGAGATATCGGTGGACGGCCTGCCCCTGCTGTCCGAAGAGACGAGGGCGGCAAAATCAAATTTCCTTATCAAAAGCAACCGTAAACGTGTAAACCATTGGTAATATGAACAAAAGAAAGAAAGGGGCCGGAAAGATAACCCAAAGCGGGAACCTGCCGAGGCCCGGGCAGAAAGGACCCGCAACCATCATACTGACACAGCCCAGAAGGTTCGGTATAGACATAGCGGACTACATGCTCGCGGTAAGGGCTTTCGAGAATGTGGACTACTCCAGACGCTTCAGGCTGTACGACCTGTTCAGCGACATACTCATGGACACGCACCTGACAAGTGTCATAGAGAAACGGAAGAATGCCGCACTGGCATCTTCCATAGAATTCCGCAGGAACGGGAAGCCGGACGAGAAGGTGAACAAGCAGATCAGGTCCCCATGGTTCCGGAAGTTCATAGGGGACATCCTGGACGCCAAATTCTGGGGGTTCTCACTCGTGCAGTTCTACCGCAAGGGGGAATGGGTGAACTACGACCTGATACCGCGCAAACACGTCGATCCCGTGCGCAGGCTCATACTGCGGCACCAGACGGACACCACCGGGACGTCCTGGGACGAGTACCCCGACCTGTTGTTCATCGGTTCACCCGACGATCCCGGACTGCTGGTGAAAGCAGCCATCTGGGTGATATACAAACGTAACGACGTGGCGGACTGGGCACAGTTCGCGGAAGTGTTCGGAGCGCCCATCAGGGAGTACACGTATCCCACGGATGACGACGAGGCACGGCAGAGGGCGCTGGACGACGCGGACAGCACCGGAAGCCTGTCGGTTTTCGTGCACGCGGAGGATACGGTGCTCAAGCTCGTGGAAGCCGCGAACAAGACAGGGAGCGCGGACCTCTACGACAAGCTCTGCGAGCGCTGCAACAACGAAATCTCAAAGCTGTTCCTCGGAAACACGCTCACCACCGAAGCCTCCGACAAGGGCACACAGGCACTGGGAACCGTACACAAGGACGTGGAGGAGAAAGTGACGCTCTCCGACAGGCAGGACATCCTCGACGTGCTCAACTATGACATGGCCGACATATTCGCAATGCTCGGAATAGACACCACAGGCGGGGAGTTCTGCTATCCGGAAAAGAAGCTTATCGAACCGGAGAAAAAGATGTCCATCCTCACACAGCTGCGTACGAACTTCAACCTGCCGGTAGGTGACGACTACCTCTACGAGGAATTCGGGATCGAGAAACCGGCAAACTATGACGAGCTGAAGAAACGCCAGGAGGAGAAAGCGGCGGAAATCGAGGCAGCGAAGGCCCGAGAGACCGAAAAGGCGGAAGAGGATGAACCGGATCCGGAAGAAGAACCGGAACTGGAAAAGCACGGTAAAGGAACACCCAAAGAAAAGAAAAATGCCCTTAAAAACGCATACAACTGGCTGAAACGTTTTTTCGGGAAAGCCCCGGGGAGAGACGGGGCAGCTTTAGAATGGTGATAAACGACCTCTACAGAATGGAGGACAAACAGGTGGAAACTTTATTCTCGTTCGATGAAGAGGTACTGAAGAAAGCCCTGAAGAACATATACAGCAAAGATTTCCATCCCATGACCGACATCGAGGAGAACCTGTTCGAGGCCACGTGGAAAACGATGAACAAAGCCACCGACAAGGGGTTTGGGACACGGAAAACCGATGATCCGGATTATGACTTCTACCGTGAAATCCGAATGAACAACGCCGTGTTCGCAGCTTTCAAGGTACACAGGGCACAGAACGACATGGCAGCGCTGCTGCTGGACAAAAACGGAAGTTTAAAGCCGTTTGAACAGTGGGTGAAGGAAGCCATGCCCATAGCCGACCACCAGATGATCCATTGGCTGCGTACAGAATACGACACGGCCGTCATACGGGCACACCAGGCCGCGGACTGGAGACAGTTCGAAAGGGAAAAGGATGTATTGCCGAACCTCAAATGGATGCCGTCCACAAGTGTGACGCCGGGAGCCGACCACCAGATTTTCTGGGGGACCATACGTCCGATAGATGATCCGTTCTGGAACGAGCACAGGCCCGGAGACAGATGGAACTGCAAGTGCACGCTCTCATCAACGGATGAAGCGCCGACAGCGGTACCGGACGAAAACGGGCAGAACAAGGCACATGACGGTCTGGAAAACAATCCGGGAAAAGACGGCAAACTGTTTTCAGACAAACACCCCTACATTACTGAAGCGCATCCGGGAGCAAAAAAAGCCGTGGACGCACTGACCAGGCGCATCAACGAAATGATAGCCGAAATGCCGGACAACCTGACGCTGGAGGAAAAAACCGACATCGCCCGCAACAATCTCAAGATAGAAAAGGCACTCGGCGTTACCAAAGGCAAGCCGATGACATACGAACAGGCGAACAAGGGAAAGGAGAACCCGAAATTCGGAAAAGAGGAAGGATACCGCGTGAATTGCCAGACCTGCACCGTGACACACATGCTCAGAAGGTTGGGGTTTGACATCGAGGCAAAACCCAACATCAGACAAAGCGCATACAATGAAATGGCAAAACAAGGTATCACATGGGAAGAACGTTTCCTGAACCGGGACGGAACAAAGCCGGATTATGACTATACCTATAAATGGCAGGTCAGAAAGGGATATCAAGTAATGAATGCAAACCGGCTGAAGGAATACTTCAGGGAAAAATTCAGAGAGGATGGAATATACGAGATATATTGTGCCTGGAAAGGCGGCTCCGCACACGTGTTCTGCGCAGAGGTGACTGAAGGAAAGACAAGGTTCTTCGACCCGCAAACCGGAAAGGATGATGCAAGCAATTACATACAGAGCATGAAAGCGGGCCGTGTGGGAGTGATAAGAATAGACAACAAACTGGTAAATCCCAAAATCATGGGACTATTCATCACCAAATAAACGGGAAGAAAGTGCCAGCCCCTCCTCACCGTCCACCAGACGGCAGGACTGGCCGTCGAACAGAATAAAGGCGGGAAGACCGACAGGCAACTCAAAACCATCCCCGTCAACACAGCCCACGGAATAGATGCTTCCTTCAGGGGAACTGGCTGATAAGACAACGGAGTTGTAACCGCTACTGTTTGCTAATTCCGACACTTGTTTAGGTATTTCCATAACGCAAAAAGGCACATAAAAAACGCCTTGCTGCAAAAGTATAAAATTATTTTTTAATTCAGTCATTCATGGACATAAAAGAATATTCAAAACTGATAAAAGCCAAACGGAAAGAACTGGATGGGCTAATGAAACGGAAAATGCCGGTTATCGCTGGACGAATGGCAAAAGACCATTTCCAGGACAACTTCCGCCGGGAAGGTTTCGTAAACGGAGGATTACACCCGTGGCCGAAAGCGAAAAGGCTGTCCTCGGGACGGACCGATGCGGCAGGGAGCTACGGGACGCTGCTCTCCGGAAGGAACCATCTCTTCAGCTCCGTCAAATACATGCCGGGAGAATACCGAGTGAGGGTGGCAAACGAACTCGTCTATGCGCCGGTCAATAACTGGGGAGGAGAAGTTCATCCGACTGTTACGCCCCAAATGCGGCGTTTTGCATGGGCGAAGTATTACCAGGCTTCAGGCAAGGCTAAAAAAGCCGCCACGGGCAAAAGAAAAGGCAAAAAGAAGGGTTCTGCCGCAAACAATGAACCGCAGGAAAATCAGGAAGCGCTGAAATGGAAAAGGCTGGCGCTGACCAAAAAGAAAAAGCTCCGGATAAAAATACCGCAACGCCAGTTTATCGGGGAAAGCCGGGAACTGTCCGAAAAGATAGACCGTAAAATGGAGAATGAAATCAGAAATATTTTAAACTTATAACAACATGGAAGAAATTTTTATCGCGATCATGGAACGCATCGCCGAAAAGATGCCTGAACTGTCATACATTGACGAGGACTACGGACAGCTTGAAGCCGGGGCGGAGGAGGACCACTATCCGGTAACCTTCCCCTGCGTGCTTGTCGGGAACGCCGAATCGGACTGGAATGACCTCGGTTACGGGGTACAGAAAAGCGAGTCACTCATCACCATACGACTGGCCATTGACTGCTACGATGACACCCACTACACCTCCGGAACCTATGACAAGGTAAGGGAACGGCAGCTGAAGGCCAAAGAGCTGTACAAAGCCTTGCAGGAGTTCCAGTGCACGGAAGAGACCAGCCCGCTGGTCAGGGTAAAGAGCCGGGACTATTCGCTGCCGGGAAACATCAAGGTGTACGAGACGGTTTATTCTTTCACGCTGCATGACGAGTCGGCCATGCAGTAAGGGGAAGGTTCATTCCCCCGTGAACAGGGAAAGCTGGACGGCTGTCAGGCGGGGTTTCTTAACCTTTGGGACGGGCTTCACCTCCAAGTCCTTCAGCTCCCGGCACTTGCACCGGATAATGGACATGATCCGCTCCTCGGAAATGAAAAACTCCTGGCGGGACAACACTTTCAGGGCATCATCAAAACGCAGGCGCTGCACCTCCGTCCAGTAATAGTAACGGCGGCACAGGGCTTCATCACGGAGTTCTATCAGTTTTTTGTCTCGTCCTTTAGCCATAAGTTCAGGTATATGCTGCAAAATTAGGCATTTAACCGGGGATGTTAATAAAAAAACGCCGCATCGTGTATGAATGCGGCGTTTTTCTGTTTAGAGTGTGAACAAAATCACATGGTCATCAGTTCGGTGTCATCCTCACCCGGAACAAACGGCTCGATGCGGGTGATCACCTTGCTCTGTACCTTCACCCGCCCGCTGCCATTACAGACCGGACATTTTGCGGATAAAGGAGCTCCTCCCTGGTCCAGGTAAAAGATACGTCCCTTGCCTTCACAACGCTTGCAGGCCATGACGTGCGGCGCGATGTTCTTCGTCTTCTCCATGACTACAACCGGCAGAATGAGGGTTCGATACGGTGCCAGACACCGTTTTCGTCACGTTTGTGGAAATAGTAGTTCACCGCGGTCTTGTACACCACGTTGCTCTCACGGAAGAGGTCCATGATCTCCGTGTACTCGCTGTCGAAACGGTCCTCGAGCTCGTACAGCTTACTCACGGACTTGTAGTCCAGATCGCCCTGGCGGTTGCGCTCGATCATGGTCATGCCGAGCTGGTACATCGGGTCGTCGGTACCCAGCTCGCGCCCCATGGCGTAGCGCTTCAGGTAATCCACCAGGCGTTCGGCGGCAAGGTCGGCACGCTCGTCGAAACTCTTCACCTTGTTGCTCCTCACCTCCAGCTTCATGTCACCGTCCACGATGGTGAAGCTCACCTGCTCGTCCTTACGCAGCTGGCCGTATTCACGCATCACCGCACGGAAGGCGGCGGCCTCTTTCTCCACCCAGTCGCGGAACGCCTTCACGTCATCCACAACCGGGAGCAGCCGGTTCTTCACTTCAAGCATGAACTGCGCACGGAGGCCCTCATAGGCATCGCGCCGGTTACGCTTGCTTTCCTTCTCTTCCTGCTGGAGCTGTTTCAAAAGCTCCTTCCTGTCCTGGGCGGACAGGCTTTTTAATTGTTCTTTCAAATCCATAGCTAAAAAATTAAATGGTTGCTATTGTTGTTTATTCTCACGTTTACGGCGGATGGCACGCAGCTTCACCTGCAACGTGTCCAACGCCTCACAGTCAAGTTCACGGAACTCCTTGCCGGCGATACGGCTGTCCCGGCAGAAGGCGTTCACCCGGTCCCAGTCGGCCGTATCGATACCCAGCAGCTGCATCTGGTGCAGTACCGCGGAACGCTTCTGACGGAGAATCTTCCGGAGCTGTTCCTGATAAGTGGGCGGTACCAGCTTCTGCATGGCGGACACGGCGGCACTGTATTCCTTCAGTGTCATGTCACGCAGACTCGTGGTACGTCCCTCCGTGTACTGGGAAACGATGCTTTCCTTCAGTGCGTCACGATCCGATGTCGGAAGGCGGTTCAAAAGGCTGTAAAACGCCGCATAATTCTCGGGTTTATTTAACTGCTTGCGGCTGTTGATGTCTATCTGCATGGCTATACTGTTTTTTTGTTTATTTTAAGGTCATTGATTTCCTTAATCACTCTCTTTACTCTGATAGTACACAAATAATCAAGAAGATGCTCTTTTTCATTTTTTGTACACTTATACTGGTCGAAAAATTCAAGTATGCCCATTCTATTCAGATTTTCATTAACTCAAACTATTCATACCACATCAGCACAACTCTATGATTTCACCCACGGCAGAGCGTAGAAGAGTACGCAAAACCGAAGGGTTTCCGCTATCATAGATGACTTCCACACAACACTCATGGCGTGCGTTACGTGACACAACCAGCTCGCAAGTCATATTCTCACAGAGCCATTTTTCCACTACTTTACGGACACCAACTGCGGTGACCACAATTACCATTTTTTTACTCATAATATTGACCGTGCTGTATGTTATTCAACTCTTATCCTCCCGGTGTACTGGTTTCCCCGAAACTTCATCCCCTTAGTGAAGCCGCCCGGATATCCCAGTTCCTTGCTTCTCGCGTTTGCCAGCAACAAATGTTCCCGGCTAAGGGAGGCTACAAAACCTTTGTCCTTTTCCAGTCCCATCTCTCGGGCCTTCCGGGTGACGCTGCGTTCGGAAACACCGAGCATTTCAGCCAGCTCCCGGTTGAGGGTATTGTGATAGTGGCGACGCATGATGGAAAGCATATTACCGTTCCAAAAGATACGGGTGGAATATCCCTTATGCTCGACGAGCCGTCCCAGTGTCCGGTGCATGAAAGTACCGTCAGCAACCTTCCGGTGCTTGCGGTACTGTTCACGCTTGTACACCAGCACACATTCATGACACCAGGAACTCCGTCCCCCATTCTTCAACGGATAGAACTCACGCATCCACAACTTTCGGCCGCAATGCGGACAGACACGTTTACGTTTCTGCTTGTTGTTATTTTCACTCATAGCTGTTTATGCTGCATTCATCAGTTCATATTCAAATTTTCACCGAACGGAATAGTATTAATGTCAGCCTTTCTCGTGTAGGCCTGCATAAGTCCCACGGAAAGCAGCATATAGACATTCTTATTCGCTTTGACAACCCCGGAAATAGAGCCGACAATATGTTCAGTCTTGCCGGTAATGATTGAGCCGGCTATCTGCTCAAGCCCGTCTGGATGGTCCTCACTGGCCGCAACGCTCATAAAGGCACTAAGATCGTTTTCCTTACAAAAGTTATCCACGTATTGGCAGAGTTCCTTTACTGCCTCTTTCTGTTTTTCTGTAATCATTTCTGTTAAATTTTAATGGTTAATAATTATATGTTGAAATCGCGAAATCTCTTTTTTGATACTGGCTGTACATAGTTTCCTCCCAATCCGTCTCTTCCTCCTCCGGAAGGTCATCCTCATCAAGTTCTACCTCCTTACGGTAAATCAGATACCGTGCCTCCAGAAAGAAGAGGACCACGCGGCGCAGGAACTCACGGGCGGAGGCGATGCCGTGCTTTTCCATGAAGGAGGCGATACGGTCCGGACCGATAGTGTTCGTGCGGATGCTCACCAGACACTGCCGGCGGAAGTCCTTCAGCGTGCTGCCCCTCACCTCGAACACGCGGTCAGCGATACGGCCGAGACTCTCCGGAATATGGTATCCGGAACCTTCGTCATCCGTTCCCACCAGCAGTTCAGCAGCAGCCGTCAGCATACCCTCCACGCTCATGCGCTGGGCAGCGGCCGTCTCCTTCAGGAACACGTACTGGTAATTGCTCACGTAGGTATGTATGAGGTAGCCTTCAGGACGGCGGAACACCTCTTCGGAGGCAAGCTCCATCGAAAGGTTGTTCAATGTCACACCGGCACCGCAGCAGAAGGCGCACACCAGGCGGACGACAAGACGCTGGCGGTTGCCCCAGCCGCCAGCGATGATGGCACGCTGCAGGCTGCCGGCAACGGCCGGATCCATCTCGAAGAACAGCACCGACTTCTCCTGACGGCGGAAGAAGAACGACATGTCCGGAATACGATCCATGCAGAGGAGGATGCGCCGGGTGGCCGTGGAGACCCTGCCACCATCCGTCATGCGGATGTAGGACTTCACCAAGTGGTTCATCACTACCGTCATGTCGGAAAAATGATAGTCGGCAACCTTCCCGCGGAACAGTTCATGAAGCAGAACGGGCAGCTTCACAACGTAGTTGTAATACTCCTTTCTCATGGCTCACTTGCTTGAAGGTTTCCAGTCCACTGTTATAATCGCATCCAGCTCACCGCTGCCGCCACACACCGGGCAGGATACATGCACGTCCTCGCGGCTGCCCTCTTCCGTTCCCCAGAACCAGCCGTTGCCCTTGCAGTAACCACACTTGTGGCCGGTACTGACGAAGTTCTCACGGTTAGGCCCCTTACACATATAGGCGGGAGGACAAATCTCCAGCTGTTTCTTTATCCTGCTCATGCCTGGCCTCCTTTCTGTTTCGGTCCCGCCACATTCCAATAGTCATAGGCGCCCTTCTCCCAGATTGTGTATTCACCAGTGGCCCCCTGATAACGTCCCTTACTGAAGGCGACGTAGCCCTCTACCCATATCTTCAGGTCGGCATCATACATCACGCTCGTGGCCGCATCACCTTTAGGATTCTTGCCACGGGCATGGCTGATGAAAACAAACAGCTTGTCCGGAAACTCCTCCTTCAGCTGGATATAGTCACGATACGTCATCTGTGTGTATTGGAAGCTGTCAATGATCACGATGTTGAAACTCTTATGACGCCGGAGCCTGATCTTCAAGGTGGGGATGTCCTCCTTGATGAACGCCAAATGGCGGCTTACCTCGGCCATACCAAAGCGCCGCAGGTTATTCTGGACTGTCAGAGAAGTTCCTTCCTCCAGGGAGTTGAACGCCACACGGTCATACTTGCAAAGTTCCTTGCAGAGCTGCATCACGAAAGAGGTCTTACCGTTACCGCTGTTGCCCCACACGAACCAGCAGCCCCGGACTTCCGGAGTGTCGAAGGCATCCTTCCATTTCCCTTCGAAAGGGAATACGTCATACTTCTTGTTCAGGATGTCCCTGACATTCAAGGCACGTCTCATGCCCGCTTTTTTATTATCCTTTTTCTCTTCTTCCATGGTCAGAACAGTGTTAGTTGTCGGATATTGTCAATTCGGTCAAGTACGGCCTGCCGTGCGGCACCCCGCAGTTTCTCGTGGCAGAGCATCCTGCCGAGTGCCCACAAAAGGGCATTCTCACGGGTGGCAAACTGTCCCCATTTACGTCCCGGGTTGAAACCACCGCCGGAACCGCCCACCTCCATGTGAACGCCGGCAACCCACCAGCCGTCCTGCTGTCCCACAAGGGCGTCCAGGTAGTCGCGACCATTCCGGTAAACGGTCACCGTCTCGTATTCCCTCAAGACTGGGTAATCGCTCCAGGGAGCGGGAAGCTGCTCGCGACCGTCGATCTTTAAGTATTCAAATTTGTTTTCCATATCCTTAAAATTACGTTTGAACGGTATTTGAACGGGGGTCATTCCCCCGTCATGCGTTTCACCTTGTGAATGGACTTCCTCACACGCCGCAAATCAAAGTCACATGTCGAAGCCTCCTTTATCACCTTATCGATGTCTTTCCTGTCAGTCACACCGTTGGCGGAACAGATCGCAAACACGTCGTTCACGTCCGTAGGCTCCAACTCATAAAATTTCCGTCCGATACGGCTGTAGAACTCCTTGTAGCCGGGCTTCTGGTACCGCAAGCCGTTGCTGATGCGCTTGGCAATATAATCGGTACTCAAGAACACGACACCGCATTTCTCCTCCAGCTTGTTGTACAGGCTGATGAAATAGTGGAACACCGGTTCGGTCAGCTTGTCCGCCTCGTCGAACACCAGCAGGGGCGCGTCCATCTGGATGATGTCATCCAATATAAGCCCCCACACCTCACGGATATTATACCCTTCGGTCCGGATTCCGACCGTACGGGCGATCTCGCGGACAAAGTCACCTTTCTTCATGTCCTCAGAGCAGAGGATATAGAAAACCTCCTTATGCTCCTGGAGGTAAACACGGGCGGTGGTACTCTTGCCACAACCGGCCTCGCCGGTCACCCAGGTAACATTGCGCCAGCGCTGCGCATCGGAGAGTACAGCCGTGATCTCCTGGTAAGCACCGGTCTCCACGATCTGCCAGCCGGTAGCGCTTACACCACCGACCTGCGAGGCGACATTACGGAACATCTCGTCGCTGATATTCTCATAACGGCCATTCAGGATATTGCTAACAGTACCTACACTAACCCCCTTCAGGCTGCCAGCAGCCTTCGTCTGGCTCGGGTATTTCGCCACGTAAGCCCGGAGGCTTTCACTGATGGCGTCCTTTTCTTTCATTGTAATTTCCATAATCAATATTTTTTATCTTGTTATAAATCTGTTCCTTATAATTTCCCGACCACCTTGCGGATGCTCACTTCCTTCTTCTCAAAGCTGTCCCATGTCACGTTGCTGATGACTTTCATGTCTCGGCCGATGGAAGGACGGGCCGGCTGGCTGTATTTTCTTGTGCGACGGTCAATCTGGCGTTGCGCCTCCTTTCCGAGACCTTTCAGGTCAGGGGTACGCAGACCGTTCTGTTCCGGTGCGACACCATGTTCGTACTCGATGTCCTTGGCAACGACCTGGCGGTTTATACGCTCGTTGATGACGGCCTCCTGCTGGGCGCGGATGAAACGTTTCTCGGCTTCCGTCTGCTCCTGCTGGGCACGGTGGATCATCAGCGGGAACGAAGCCACACACTCAAAGCGCATCGCTCCGCCCTTATCCTTGTACAGCAGACGTACGCTGCTCATGTCATAAGGATCGTACTGGACATAGAACTTCTTGTAGGTGTTACGTCGGCGCCATTCCAGATCAGGCTCACCGGGGGCGGAGAAAACCTCGTAAGGGTATTTCTTTCCCTGTACCGTGATCTCGATACCGTTGGCGGTGAACAGCGACGGTTTCTCGGTCGTGTACCAGAACATCTCCACCATATCCGACACACTTACCGCATCGGTAGCCTCGTTCACGCTGGTATTGTACATCTCAATCCGGGAGATGCCGGTGGCAGGGTGTTTCATTGAATTCCACTGCTCACGGGCGGCGGCATACTGTTCCTTCAGTTCCTCCAATGTGGGGAGGGAGTCGATGTTCGCGTTGATGAATTCCAAATTCGGACGGCTTGTATCTCTCTTTGCCGTAATATTCTGCCCGGTGAAACCGAAACGTTTCTTCAATACCTGGCTCTGGAAGCGGTAGAAAATGTTCTCAATCGTCTTAGATTCGCCATTATACGGAGCTGTCGGGCGGTGGATACGGCTGATCTTCGAGAAAAGGCCCAGCGCCGCGTTCTTCTTATGACCGCCCTGGTTGTCGCACACGATCTCGTAGGGTTTGTGCCGGCTCGTCTGGATAGCCATGCGGAAAGCATGGTACTGGGCGATATAGTCCTCGTTGTCGCTGATGTAATAACCGAGCAGGACTTCACTATAGGCATCCACCACCTCGTACACGCTTGTAGTGCACTTGTTTCCGTTCTCGTCACGATAGTAGAGGTTCAGCTTCGTGCCGTCGCCATACCAGAGGCTGTCACGACGGCCCGGAAGGATGGTCCGGTGCTTGCGGTCATAACGCTGGTGTGCCTTCATTTCCCCATAAACGGCATCGTACCACAGAGGTTCGACACGCGGGCTGTTGAACCATTCGCGGAGGCTGCGGGGACTCTTCAGGGGCTTCCAGCCACGTTCCGGAGCGACACGGTTGTACTCCTCGAAGATCTCCATGTCAGTATAAACCGGAACGCGGCTGCGTTTCAATGCTACAAGGTAACGCCCGCCGTCCTCCTCGATCTTCAGCGTGTTGCTGTTGCCGTATTTACCGCTCACAAGCACACCGTAGTTGTCGGGACGGAACTTGTTTATCAGGGCTTTCAAACGCCCCACACTGCCCGGAAGACTGTGCCCGTACACCGGACGCCATTCCTCACTCGTGACAAGCAGAAGTTCCCAAAGGTTACGGCGGAAACCGGTCAGCTTGTTATTGGATGAACTCAAGCGTTTGAACTCTTCCATCAACGCGTTCAGCACCGAAGCGTTCCAGGTGTATTCCTTCTTCACATCCTCGGGAAGAGCGACCATCTCACCGTTCTTGTCGTAACGGTAATCCTCGAAAAAGTTCTCGGCCTTCTCGTCTTTCTTCACTATGTTACGGATCATTTCCTGTCTCATTTGTTTCTCGGGTTCGCCATGACGCTCAACCCAACGTTTCTTGTATTTCTCGGGAAGGGAGGAATAGGCATACAGAGCCGGATTATTTTCACCACCGCCACGGGAAACGACATCCAGTTTTTCTCGGGACAGCTGGCTATTCAAAGTGCCTTTGGGCATTATATCCAGCAACTCTTTGTAAGTTACACACAATATATTATCAAAGTATTCCATCTCCCAGCTTGATTATCAATCCTCTAAATCATTCAAAGGGACATGCTTCTTCAGCAGCCGCACGGAGATCCCGAAATTCAACACTACGAGAAGTTCCAGCAGCGGATTAATAAAAAAAATAGAGAGCAGGATCCCGAAACTCATACAGAAGTAAAGCACGCAAAAGCGCTGTTTTCGTTTCAGACGAGCAAACCAGTGCAGCTGGTCGCTGAACAATGTCATCAAATCATTTTTCATGGCTACTTGTATTTTGAGGATTACCACCTACTTTGGATCCACCGCGCTCAATGGCGAGCTTACGAATGGAACGGGCCAGTTTGCTGTTCTTACGGAAGGCAAGCGCATGACTCACCATCACGTTTGTACAGCCCATCAGTTCGGCAATTTTATTCACCTCACCGTATTCTACAACTATTCGTTCTTTCATACTATCTAATATTTAAATTATCGTAGTGGGCAGTCGCGGATTCGAACCGCGGACCATAACCTCTCCATTATAGGAGTTTAGTTTGTTCTACCAGCTGAACTAACTGCCCGAGAAAATTATTAAAGCTCCTTTATCGCATCCTCCGGAACACATATTACAGTCCAAACCTGACCATTTTTCATATAATCGATATTATATTCCCGCACGAACGTACAAATGTTATAATCCCAGTCACGAACTATACCATCAATGATCTCACCATTTCTCTTGGTGATTCTCACACTTTGTCCCTTTTTAAATTTTACTTCCATTTTGCTTCTTTTTAAATTCTCATTGTTACCTCAAGCCTTTTTTGTAGCTTTGGGGCGTGTTTAAACTTTAATCACGTGGCAAATATAGTCTAAGTTTCTTAGACAACAAAGTGTTAATCCAAATAATTTAGATTTATGAGCGTTTTTTCTAAGAATCTTAGATATCTAAGGGAGAGTAGGGGACTTAAATTAGATGAATTTGAGTTTCTGGGCATCAAAAAAGGTACAATGTCAAACTATGAACTGGGTAATACAGAACCTAAATTGAGTTTGTTATGTGAAATATCTAAGTTTTTTAGAATATCAATCGACGACTTTCTTTTAAAAGATATAGAAGCCGAAAAAATTACACCAGTAGTAACGGAAACAGCTCCTCCAGAAACAGCTAACAATAATTTTAGGGAGCTTCTGGATGTTTTAAGGGAAAAAGACTCCACCATTCGAGAAATGGCAGAGGAAATAGGGATGCTCAAACAGACAATTACACAACTTAAACAGGACAAGTCGGGGCGTGTTTCGGATGCAAGCGATTCTACGGTTGCCAATGCCATCTAAAACGTGTTTTATGGGGAAAGGGAGGTAAAAACAGTTAAATCACTATTTTACAGCAGAATATATAAAAATACAGGGGAGTAAATAAATATTATCTATATACAATTTACCCCCTACAATATTATAAAAACCGATGAATACCAAATAAAAAAAAGATATTTCCCCGTTTTATTAGAACAAAATAGGCACAAAAATGAATAACCAAATGAATAAGCAATCAAAACATTTCGTTTTTGTAATAGCTTAAATGAATAACCAAATGAATAAGCAAGTGAATAACCTTTCCACTTTTTAAGACGTTCAAAGCGTTCAAACGGATAAATACAGCCTTCCATCATAGTTTGACACTTATAAGGGCAAAAAAAGCCGCTTTTGCGGCTTTTAATTGCGTTCTAAGGCATTTTATCCCTTTCTGGTACATGTTATCAAGCGAGACTGAATAATCATTGCACGTTTCGTGTATTTGGCAATGTCATCAACCAGTCCAGCATGTAAAAGACTACTCTTAGTGATTCCGACCTGTTTCTCCGTCAGAGTTTCAAAAATGGCCGATATACTACCAAAGTAGATGTTCTTTTTCTCAAAAATCAAATGTACATGGATAACTTTACTCATGATATATAGTATTTATTTCACTGCAAATATACCAAATATCAGCTATATGGAATAATTTTAATAAATAAAAATAGGAGAGAAGCGAAGCGCTCCCCTACTCCACTTGCATAAATTACACCATTTGGTTATCTTTGTATATGGAAGTATGGCCTGGGCAAAGCATCGGAGTGAAATAATACCATACTGCCTGAATTCTCCCCTACTCCACTCCTAATGTAAAGAGATTCATTTGAACGGCGTTCAAACAAGGTTCAAATGTAAGCTCGATGTAAAGCGATGTAAACGCTTCGTTTTTCCACCCAGCTCACTCCTACCCCGTTCTAACGCTTTGAAAACCAAAGCAATCAGATATTTTCAGACCGACCGAACTTTGACACGCATCGTTTCTCCCCCCTTAAATGAGAAAAGTAATCATCATGTTTGCCCTCGCTATGGGCATCGCATCTGCCCACGCGCAGGAGAATGTAACCGTTGAAACAACCAACGGAAGTAATGAACAGCCGACCTTGACAAAGGAGGTCTATCCGCAGAAGGAGGCGGACGGCGACCTGTATCACGGGCTGTCACGCAAGCTGACCTTCGACCGCATGATACCGCCGCACGGTC
>ERZ1027236.31-NODE-31-length-85660-cov-22.220630_pt1 | contig 85660 bp, 76 predicted proteins | sample MGYA00519265_ERZ1027236 | MGnify/ENA primary metagenome ERZ1027236 (study PRJEB26926, sample SAMN06164642) | human gut metagenome | biome: ENVO:00009003; feature: ENVO:2100002; material: ENVO:00002003 | host: Homo sapiens | place: USA | collected 2012 ... | reverse complement strand
TCTCGGAGCGGCAGTGTCTGAGCGCAGCGAGTTCTGCCGCTCAGCCGCAGCGCGGGCGCCCTCGCCGTCCGGCTTTTCTCCGCGCCCCTCGGTCTTTTGGTTCTTTTCGACCCGCGAAAAGAACAAGCAGAGCGTTATGTAAGCATGTTCAGGATCCATGCCCCATAGCGGGGCGTCGTGTGTTAAATCGATCGCTATAAATTTTTAATACAAAATTTGGGAAAATGAATAGCTATCGTTACTTTTGCGAATCATACTATGAAACCGAAACCAATCATCATGAAGCATTTCATTTATTTGGGTCTGTTGGCTGTATGTCTAACAGCCTGTAGCAACGATGAGAGTCTGATTACCGAAATGCCGGAGAACCAGGTTCCCGAATCTCAAAACCCCAATATGAGGACACCCGACGAGGCGGTTGAGGCTGCTGAAAGGGGGCTTAATCTGTTGGACTGGGAAGCGGAAAATTCGCGAAGTGCGACGAGTTTCAGACGTAAAGTCAACAAACGCGAGGGGGCCATCGTGTTGCGCGATTCAAAATCCCGGTCGGCTGATGATTCCGAATATCCTCTTTATGTTGTGAATTATGAAGATGAGAGCGGCTTCGCGTTGGTTTCCTCTAATAAATCGACCGAGGAACTGCTTGCAGTTTCTCTCGCCGGCAATCTCCACGACATGAGCGAGGTTGACAACCCGGGTTTCCTCATGTTTGTCGAAGCGGCGAAACAATATATCAATCAACCGGAAGAACCCAAGTCCCGAGGGGATGTGAATTGGTTCCCATACAAACGTGATATGTTTACATATTACGAGACCGATACAATCTGGCATAGTAGGATTGCACCACGTACGCCAAATTATTGGGGGCAGGGCAGCCCCGAAGGGTGGTTATGTCCAAACGGCTTGTCCGGATGCTCAAACACTGCTATGATGTTTGCCCTATCGTATTATGAATATCCTAAAGACCTTCCATTGACATATTCCGATGAAGTTAATGGGCAGGTACTTCATCTTGACTGGAAAGAAATCAAAAAACATTGTCATTTCACTATTCAATATCCATATAAGCTTGTTGAAGAGAGGTGCGCCGAGAGTAATATAAGCTCCGTGCATACCCAAATTGCACACTTATGCAGACAATTAGGCGAACTCAATGAAAGTGAATATAAAATTCCGGAGAACGCGACATCTACCAATCGTAACAAATGGAAGAAAACAATGGAGAAATGGGGGTATGAAGTTGTTTTCAGGGATTATGAATTCAGAGCTATATCAAGCGTCCTCAGGTATTCTCCAATTGTAATTGTAGTTGGAGAGGGTAATATTGGAGGTGGACATATGTGGATATGTGATGGCACTCAGGATTATCATCTAAGGCGAAGATTGTGTGAACTTGACCCGATGCTGGGTAAATTTAGGATTCTTAGCGACTGGGAGGAGATTGACGGCTCCTGCTATAACTTTTTTAACTGGGGGTGGGGAGATAAATGTAATGGATGGTATCTTGACGGGGTTTTTAATCCCAAAAAACCAACAAAAGGCAATCCGAATCCGACAGAATTTGGGAGAAGTTATACAGATATAAAATTTGCAACAATACTAAAATAATCATCATGAAACAATATTATCGAATTTGGATAAACGCGGTAATCCTTTGCATGCTCGCGGTTTTTGCCTCGGCGTGCAAGGATGATGAGAATATTATTATTGGAGGGGAACCTTGGCCCGGTTATCCCGATTGGGATCAGGAAATTCTCAGGGTTATTGTGGAGAACGAAAATGGAGAGAATCTCCTGAACTCTGATACCGAGGGCCATTGGCTTCCGGGCGTATCCTGGATGGAGGGGAATTTTTTTCTTTCCGACCTGAAGTGTGAAAAGTGTGATTTAAATTGGAAAGAATATAAATCCGGCAATCGACTTCCGAGTTACGAATATACAAACGGCTTTGTCGTTAGAAGCTTAAAACTACAGACTGAACCATGGCAGACATGGGATGTTTCCGATTATAGCGATAAAGACTATTCGCTGGCTATCAGTGCGTTTTGTAAACGAAAGCGTTTGCCGGACTTTTCATACAGTTTCAAGACGAAGTTTTCGCTGTATGTACCGATGCGGCAGGATCCTTTCGTATTCGAGATAACAGGAAAATACAATGATGAAACGCATCTTTATTCCGACCTCAAAATCCTGATGGACTCGCAGGAACAGGAGAGCCAACTGATACATATGGTTATCCCCAGCCGCCCTCCGCAGCCTTAGGGCGCATTCATCCTATAGGTACGGGAGTTCTGTTAATGCGTGAGGTGCGAAATGATTCGCACCTCCTATTTAGACCATCTTCTATCGGGTGGCCGGGTGGTTATTTGACGGCGGAGGCGGCGGAGGCTATGTAGGAGCGGAGGGCGGGGCGGTTGCCGGAGGCTACGGCGTCGCGGAGCGACTGGAGGCTGGCGATGAGGGCGTCGAGGCGTGTGGCGCTGTGTGGGTTCATCAGGATTTCAACCAGCAGGTTCTCGTCTTCGGAGGTTACGCCGCGCGCTATGGCTATGTGGCGCCCGAAGGTGGTTCCGGGGGCTTCCTGGCGCCCGGCGATGTTGGCGAATGCCATTGTGGCGGCCATGGGGACGGTGAGCGAATAGCTCATCATCTGGTCGTGGGTGGCGAAGTCGGCTTCGGCGATGTTGAGGTGCAACGAGCTGTAGAGGTCGCGGAAAAAAGCTTTGCCCAGGTCCGACCCCTCGCTGATTACTATGGCGTTCTGGTGGCTCAGATTGTCGAGCGAGGCGAAAGTCGGGCCGAACATGGGGTGGGTGCTCACAAACGGATGCCCGGCTGAGGCGTAGAATTCCGGCAAGCCTGATTTTACGGAGGCTATGTCGCTGAGTATGCAGGTGGCCGGCAGATGCGGGAGCGCCTGGCGGAATGCCTCAATGGTATGGCTGACGGTAGCGGCGTTGATAAGCAAGTCCGGGGCGAACTCGTCGGCCTCGTCGAGACTGAGCATACGCCGGGCATTGAAAATGAACCGCATACGCTTCGGGTCGGGGTCGTAGAGCGCGACATCGTGGCTGAACGACAGGAGATCGCAGAAGAAAGTGCCCATTTTTCCGGCACCGAGTATCAGGATTTTCATAGGAACTGGCGGTTGACTGAATGAACTGAATGGCTGGCGGTAAAAACACCGGCAAGGGAGCCGGCGCAATGTCGACTCCCTTGCAAAGGTAATGATTTATCGCGAAAAACTCAGATAAAGTCGCGCACCATGTGCTCGAGTTCACCCAGAGGCTTCGATCCGTAGTCGCGCCATGCCAGTTTGCCGTCCTTAAAGAGGAGCCAGCAGGGATAGGCGGCTATTTTGTATTCGTGCATAATATCCTGGTCGACGGTGCCGTCGATTTGAATCACGTTGGCCTTGTCGGCCAGTCGGATGCGGAGCTCGGCTACTACCGGCTCCATATCCACGCAATGCGAGCATCGGGGCGAGAACACTTCGACGAGTGTCGGCTTGGCTTCGGCCAATGCGTTTTTCAATGTATCCATAATTTGTAAATTTTTAAAACCGTTTCCGCTGACGGGTCGTGATGACACTTCTTCAGTTGAACTTTTCGTCGGATTTTTCGGGGATATACTCCCTGATTTTGCTTTCGAGCAGGCCCTGCTGCTGCACCCCGACGGTGCGCCATACGGGTTCGCCGTTCTTGAACAGAATGAGGGTGGGCACCGACTGTACGCGGTAGCGCATGGCGAGTTCCTGATTCTTGTCGATGTCGATTTTCACGATGTTGGCTGTGTCGCCTACGGTTTTCTTGACTGCTTCGAGAATGGGAGCCTGCATTTTGCATGGGCCGCACCAGGTTGCGAAAAAGTCGACCAGAGTGGGTTTCGATTCGCCGATTATGTTGCTGAATTCGCTCATAATGATATATGTTTTTAGTTTGTTGTTTTCTTGTCGTATTGTCTATAGACTATAACGTTTTATCCTCTGCCGATGTTCTGGCGGCGGCGCGTCGGGCAGCCATCTGCTCGAGCAGCTGGGGGGTGAGCAGGGTGCGCTTGTCGGCCAGGTGGAGCGCATTGAGCTGCAGAGGAGTGAGTTCGGTGAACTTCACCGAGGGGTCGGGCGGAGGTATCTGTCGTGGTTTCATTGCTGTCGGTTTTCAAAACGTGGCATTACGCTGTTGAGGGCCAGGAGAACGCCTGCGTAGGTGAATCCAAGCACGAAAAACTGGATGCGGAGCGGAAACACATGGCTGAGCCATCCGCCGGCAAGATAGAAGCCGAACAGCCCCCACAGTGAAGCCTGCACCGTAAGGCAGAGGGTGCACCACGCTTTGGCGCGGAACTTCTGATACCATACGCTCCAGAATGAATACGGAAGGCAGCATACATTTATTGCGGCCAGATAGGGTGTATATTCCGGAAAAATCAGCAGGCAGAGCAGGCTCACCGAGAAATAGGTGAAGCCGACCTCGCTCCATGAGAATAGGCCGAAGAATTTGGAGGCTGCGCTGTGGACCACGTCGTCGCATCCTCCGGCCTCGATTATGCCGCAAACCCTGTCGGCGGCGCGGCTATGGATTTTCAGCGTTTTCTGCAGGAGCAGCCAGCTTATATATATGCCCGTAAGGTCGATGGCGGCGATGCCCCACATCGACCAATGGCGCCACTGGCCTCCGCTCACGAAGAGGTAGATTCCCAGCACTACGGCGATAGCAATCAGAATCCATCGCTTGGCGGCCTGGGCTATCTCCAGCCGCTTGTGGAGGCCGTAGCCCGGTTCGCGCGCGTCGCGACGCGGATAGGCGAGCAGCGCGGTGCCGCACCAGGCCGGTGTGAAATCCTCCACGGCGATGGTTTCAGGCTGTCCGCTCGATATGTAGTCGAGCTTATGGCCGTCGCAGGCGGTCACGATGATGAATCCGCCTACCGTCCTGGCCAGAAACGGGGTGGGAAGGCTCACGATGTCGGCCGGATTCTCCAGCCGGATACCGCGGCTTTCCACACCATATTCCTCCAGCAGTTTCTTCAGGCCGAACAGCGTGGGAAAGGGCATCGACACGTAGCGCTCCGACGTGTAGCCGCGCGTGTGGGCTACGCCGAGCTGGCCGAGAAAATCGCTCAGGAGGGTCGATGAACTGTCCATGACGTAGGTAGCTCAGTGGATTTTTCAGGCGTATTTCTGCACGTGGCTCAGGAGTACCTCGCCTTCGATTTCGCCGCTGTGGCGCCATACTTCCTTACCGTCCTTGTAGACGATAAATGTCGGAATCGATTCGGCGCCGGCGGCTTCGGCGGCTTCCTGGTTGGCGTCGATGTCGAGCTGATATACTTCGGCGGTTCCGGCGAGGAGTTCCTTTACCTGTGCCACTACGGGCATCATACGCTGGCAATGGGGGCACCAGCTTGCATAAAACTCGATGAGTACAAGGGGACTTTTGTCGGTAAGGTCTGTGTAGGTCATAATGGTAGATTTTTTTAAGATCGGTGAGTTTTCCGGAGCTGTGTCTCCGGTATGGCAAGAGTATAACGCTGTTCGGCCCCGATTGGTTTGCCCCCGGAGGGGCGGGGGGACGCCCGTTTAATGAATGCTTAAGAATTGTGCAATAAAAATGAAACAACTTTTCGGTTGCTTTGCATCGGAGAAAATTGTTATTGACATATAGAAGTCATCATAAACTAACACTGTTTCCAATGGATTTCTTATTTATCGGAGTAGTTATCTTTCTTTTCATGCTCGCCGTGTTCGACCTCTGGGTGGGCGTGAGCAATGATGCCGTCAACTTCCTTACGTCGGCGCTCGGATCGAAAGCCGCGCCGCTGAAGCGTGTTCTGCTTGTTGCGTCGGTGGGCGTCTTCGTGGGAGCCGCCATGAGCAACGGCATGATGGATATAGCCCGCCACGGCATTTTCCGTCCGGAGAATTTTTCGTTCTACGAAATCATCTGCATTTTCATGGCCGTGATGGTTACGGACATTATTCTTCTGGATGTGTTCAATACGCTCGGAATGCCTACGTCGACCACTGTGTCGATGGTTTTCGAACTTCTGGGAGCCACATTTGTCGTGGCGCTGATCAAGATGGCTGCAGGTGCCGGCGTAGGGTTCAGCGAACTCCTCAACACTGAAAAAGCGCTCTCGGTGATTCTGGGCATTTTCCTTTCGGTAGCCATAGCATTCTTTTTCGGAACCCTGGTGCAGTTTCTTGCAAGAACTGTGTTTACCTTCAACTACCGGAGCCGCCTGAAGTGGAAAATCGGCATTTTCGGTGGTGTCTGCACTACGGCGATAGTATATTTTCTGCTGCTGAAGGGTGTATCCAATATGGCGTTTATGACTCCGGCCCTGAAGGAGTGGATAAACTCCCATACGGCGGTAATCATTCTGGGTTCGCTCGGAGTTTTCACCGTGGTGATGCAGGCGCTCCACGCGCTGAAGGTTAATGTGCTGAAGGTGATTGTGCTGATGGGTACGTTCGCTCTGGCCATGGCCTTCGCGGGCAACGACCTGGTGAATTTCATAGGTGTGCCGCTCAGCGGACTGTCGGCGTGGCAGGATTTCTCCGCCAACGGCTCGGGCGATGCACAGGGGTTTCTTATGGACTCGCTCAACGGCCCTGCCGATACCCCGGTCTACTTCCTTATCGGTGCGGGTATGATCATGGTGGTGTCGCTTGCCACCTCGAAAAAAGCTCATAACGTAACCCGCACGGAAATAGGGCTGGGCTCGCAGCAGGGTGGCGACGAGATGTTCGGATCCTCGCGCATAGCTCGCCGGTTGGTGCGCTGGACGCTCTCGCTGCTCGCATGGGTGCGTCGGGTAACGCCCGCGCGCGTGCGCGGATGGTTCAACCGGCGTTTCAATGTGGATGAGACCATAATGGAAAGCGGCGCGGCGTTCGATCTGGTGCGCGGGTCGATAAACCTCGTGCTTGCCGGTGGCCTTATCGCTCTGGGTACTTCCATGAAACTGCCTCTCAGCACTACGTTCGTAACCTTCATGGTGGCCATGGGCACTTCGCTGGCCGACCGCGCATGGGGCCGCGAGAGCGCGGTGTTCCGCATTACGGGCGTAATATCCGTGATCGGCGGATGGTTTCTTACGGCCGGTGTCGCCTTTATCGGTGCCGGTATTATCGTGGCCATCATGCACTTCGGCAGCTACTGGGCAATGATTGCCCTCGGATTGGCCACGATAGCGCTGCTGATACGCAGCAACCGGCGTTTCAAGGAGCGCTGCAAGGAGGAGCGCGGCGACGTTCTATTCCAGACCATACTCGCCGAGAAGGATCCGGCCGAGGCGTGGCATCTGCTGCGGATGTATATCACCGGGCGCCAGGAGAGCTTCATCGGGCTGGCCGCTCAGTGCTACGATGAGCTGACACGCGCATTCCTGGCCGACAATCCCCGGCCGCTCGGAAAGACCGAGCGGGCACTCCGGCAGACGAAGACCGTATTGAAAAACGACCGCCGTAAGCAGACTCTCTGTCTCCGTCAGGTGGACCGCCCTACGGCCATGGAAATGAATACGTGGTTCTATCTCGGCAACAACTGCTGCATGAGCATCCTCTACAATCTGCGGCGTATGGCCGAGGCATGCCGCGAGCATGTCGACAATAATTTCCGTCCGCTTCCTCAGGCATATGTGGATGAGTTCGAATTGCTGCGCACTCGTATCGGGGTGCTTTTCAACGATGTGCTCACCATGATGAATCAGGAGGCCATTCCTGCAGTGCCACTGTTGCGTCGCCATTGCGACGAGCTTAAGGGCGCGCTCTCGGCCAATTATCACCGTCTGCGTCAGCACCTCCACGAGGAAGACCCCGAATCCATGAGTGTGCTGTATGTATACCTCAATCTGCTTCAGGAGAGCCGCGAGATGGTATCGTCGCTCCGCAAATACCTCCGCGCGTACGCCAAACTCTACACGCCCGACTTCTGACCGCCTCCGCGGCCAACTGTGCTAACAGAAACCGGCCAACAGATTGTAGGGATGCACCCTGGTGCATCCGCCCGACCTCGCAAAACTATTGATTACGTTGCTATTGGCGGATGCACCAGGGTGCATCCCTACAATATGAAGGCAAACTGAATTGCAATCTGATGCCTTACTGAATATGGCATAAAAAATGCCGGCTTGCGGGCCGGCATTTTTATGGTTGGAAGTTGGTCGGTGGCTTGGATTAGCCGTTGACTTTCTTCATGTGGGCGATGAGGTCGAGCACCTTGTTGGAGTAGCCGATTTCGTTGTCGTACCACGAAACGACCTTAACGAAGGTGGGGGTCAGCTGGATGCCAGCCTTTGCGTCGAAGATCGAGGTGAGGGGGCAGCCGAGGAAGTCGCTCGAAACAACTGCGTCTTCGGTGTAGCCGAGGATGCCTTTGAGTTCGCCTTCGGAAGCTTCCTTCATGGCGTTGCAGATTTCCTCGTAGGTAGCGGGCTTGGCGAGGTTGACGGTGAGGTCAACAACGGAAACGTCGAGGGTGGGAACACGCATCGACATGCCGGTGAGCTTGCCGTTGAGTTCGGGGATAACTTTACCTACAGCCTTGGCAGCGCCGGTGCTCGAGGGGATGATGTTGCCGGAAGCGGCACGGCCACCGCGCCAGTCCTTCATCGAGGGACCGTCGACGGTCTTCTGGGTAGCTGTGGTGGAGTGAACGGTGGTCATGAGGCCTTCAACCACGCCGAACTTGTCGTTGAGCACCTTGGTGATGGGTGCGAGGCAGTTGGTGGTGCAGGAAGCGTTGGAAACGAACTGAGTGCCCTTAACGTAGGTCTTTTCGTTTACGCCGCATACGAACATGGGGGTGTCGTCCTTCGAAGGAGCGGACATAACCACGTATTTTGCGCCGGCTTCGATGTGAGCCTGAGCTTTTTCTTTGGTGAGGAACAGACCGGTGGATTCAACCACGTATTCAGCGCCTACTTCGCCCCAGCCGATTTCAGCGGGATTCTTGCATGCGGTAACGCGGATGGGCTTGCCATTGACGATAAGGAGGCTCTTTTCCATGTCGGCTTCAACAGTGCCTTCGAAACGACCGTGCATTGTGTCGTACTTGAGCATGTAAGCCATGTAGTCAACGGGGAGAAGGTCGTTGATGGCAACAACCTCGATGTCGTCGCGCTTGGTTGATGCGCGGAAAACGAAACGGCCGATGCGGCCGAAGCCGTTAATACCAATCTTTGTCATAGTTGGAAATAATTATAAAAGAAGAGTTTTTTGGTTTTGTAGTTGTCTGTATGATGTGTGCCGGATGGCCTATGTATCAGTGTCGTATGTTTCTGGTTCTCAGGCCTCCGGTTTGCCTCGGGGCGCCCTCTGGAGCCGTCGGGGTGTTTTGAGCATTGCAAAGTTACTAAATTTTCCAATAAAACATCCTGCACCGCTCCTGTTTTTTTGCAAATTAACTTAATTACGCAGATTTTCAGGTTTAAAGGTGAGGGGAGGAAAAACAAGGCAGCGGTACGGATTTTTGGGAACCCGAACCGCCGCCTGGGGATATTATGTCTAAATTAATCGTGTTTGGGAGTATTGGGAATATCGTGAGAAGATGGGAGGTGAGTTGGAATCAGAGGCGTTTGGCGTCGAAGCGCTCTTGGGCTGATTTGCCCTGGAGGGTGAGGTCCTGGAGGGTGAAAGTGCCGGTGAATATCACGATATTGAGTTCGCCGCCGTCCTCAGGGTCGTAGTCGTAGACCACACATTCGCTGCGGCCGTTGCCGAGCTTTCGGAAGAGGATTTCGGAAACCTCGCCTTCGTCGCGGTTGCGCAGAAGGAGGTCGTAGCCACCTTTGTCGAGTATGGGACGTGCTTTGTCGCGCAGGGCTGTTGCGGCTTTTTTCTCTCCTTCGAGCACCTGGATTCCGTCGAGCTTACCGACAATATGGTTAAGGTTCATCCCTTGGGGATACATATACACTTGGTTCTGCGCCGCTCCGAGTAAAACTTTTGAAACGTAGGTTGTCGAGATGCCGGGAATATTCTCGCATGCGTCGTAGAGCGATTCGGCTTTTGCGCCGAGGGCGGCCAAGCAGATGAGCAGGCCGAGGAGGAAATGTTTCATATGGAGTTCTTTGATTATTTATGGTCGGTGTTTTGCTACCTACTGCAGTTTGTTGAGCTTACGCATGGTCTGCTCGATGGCGTGGGTGGTGGTGGAGTCGCTTTTGGCGATGGCGGTTTCACCTTTGGCCATTACCTGGCAGAGGAGGTTGAGGGCACGCTGGGTAGTGGCATGTGCCTCATCGGCGGTCAGTTCGGTAGGCATCGGGGCGTCGGGCGTATGTGGAACCGAAAGATATGTTGTGGTTCCGACGGCAAATGTTATTGCGACAGCCGCGGCAACCCTTTGCCAGAACGGGCTTATGCGCTTTATGAAACGCTCGGATGTTTCCTTGCGGTCGATTTCCTTGTAAATTCCTTGTTTCAGCTGCTCGGGAGCTGCCACAGGGGCGTTGATGGCGCCGAACATCCTCTTGTCGACCGTAAAAGCCGGGTCGGCGTCGGGCGAAGCGAGATATTCGCGGAGTGTCTGCTCGTCGGCGAGTGTCGACTGGCCCGTATAGTACAGGTCGAGCAGTCGGGCGATTTCTTCGTAAGTATGTGTATGGTTGTTCATTTCGTGAAGTGTTTGCGGATAGTGGCCCTGGCCCTGCAGAGCAGTACGCGGATATTCTGTGCAGTCAGGCCGGTGAGCTTCTCGATTTCGTTCATTTCAAGTCCTTCCACGTCGCGCATGGCGAGCACGGTGCGCTGCCGCGCGGGGAGGGTGTCCATGAGTGCTACCACGAGGTTGGCGGCGTCGGCGTTTTCGAGGCGGCTCTCAGGGGTGGTGTAGTCGGGCGGAGGGGGAGCGGTGTCGATGCTGTCGGCGGGATGGCGGCGTGCAATGAGCGTCAGGGCAGCGTTGCGGGCTGCTCCCACGCAGTAGGCCTGCATGTTGGCCACACCGTCGAGCCGCCGGCGTTTTTCCCACAGGTTGATGGCTGCATTCTGGACGGCGTCGGCCGCGTCGGCGCCGTCGCCGCACAGGGCGAGCGCCACGCGATACATCGCGTCGAGATGTACGCATACTATGGTTTTGAACGTATCGGCCGTCATTGCTTGTCCGCGAGTTTCCGGAGGCCGTCGGTTGAGAAAGTGCCGCCAAGCCTTATAAACGAGATCTCGCCGGGCTCGGAGGTGAGGATATACAGATCGTGAAGCTTCTTTCCGTCGGTCCGCGAGAACATGCGTACGAGGCTGCCGTCGTCGTCGTCGCGCGTGCGGAGCACTTCCTCCCATCCTTCCGTCTCCTCAGCGAGTCGGCGGTCGAACCGATTCTTCGTGTCAGGTGTAATGCTGTCGAAATTCAGCACTTTGATTCCGGTGATATTGCCCACTGCCGGAACATCCTTGAGCATACCGGTGGCGCGGAACGCCCAGAGGAAGGCGCGCCTTACGCGCACATATTCCGTATTTTCGACCTTTTTGAACTCGTCGAAAAGTTTTTCGGGATTTCCGGCCGAGGCTCCGAAAGCAGCTGCGGCCATAAGCATTGCGAACATTATTTTTTTTATCATAGCGTAGCTTCTGAAGTTGTTACACTATGTAGACTTCCCCACCCCCCGAACGTTACACCAGGGAGTGAATTTTGTCGGAAAAAATTGGGTGTCGGATCAGAAGGGGTAGCCGATGGCGAGGTGGAAGGCGAGGGATTTGCCGAAGGATTCCATGTTGTAGTAGCCGGAGCGGCCGGTGTCGTAGGGGGCGTGGATGCCTATGCCGAGGTCGCCGCGCACCACGAGCATGCCGATGTCGAAGCGCAGGCCGGCGCCGGTGCCGAGGGCGATGTCGCGCAGGAAGGTGGAGGCCTTGAGCTGGCCGCCGGGACGCAGGGGGTCGTTTTTCAGCAGCCAGACGTTGCCGGCGTCGATGAAGAGGGCGCCGTGGAGCGGGCCGATGATGGGGAAGCGGTATTCGACGTTTGCCTCGAACTTGAATGTACCGGTCTGGTCGAAATAGCTGTCGCGCACGTTCTCGGGCGGCCGGTAGCTGCCCGGGCCGAGCGAACGCACGGTGAAGGCGCGGATGGAGTTGGCGCCTCCGGCGTAGAACTGCTCGGCATAGGGAACTTCCTTGGCATTGCCGTAGGCGTGGGCCGCTCCCACCAACACACGGCTCACGAGCCAGTTGTCGCCCCATAGGCGGCGGTTGTAGATTAGCTGGGTCTGACCCTTGACGAACTGCGAGAACGGTGTGCCGAAGAGCTCTTTCTCGCCGTGTTTGCCGAAGGCTTCGTAGATACTCCAGAAGAGGTTGCCGGCCTCCTGCACGGTGAAGGTCCAGTTAAGCGAGTTGTAGGAGTCGAACGCGCGGTCGTAGGTGTAGGTGTAGGCCAGCTGTGGGATATACTGCGAGCGGAAGCTGAGGGCGATGGCGGGATTGGCTCCGGTTATGGAGTCGAAGGCCTCGGTGGTATGGAGCAGGTTGGTGTAGGTAAGCTTGAAGGGGGTGAGGGTATGCGAGGAGTAGCGCGACGACTGCCAGTCGTAGTTGAACGAGAAGTTGAACTGCGCCATCTTGAAGTAGTGCGGCCGGTTGAGGAAGTCGAAATCGAGTGTGAAGCGCGTCCAGTTTAGGTTCCGGTTGCGCCGCTTTATGAATCCGGGCGCCAGCAGGCGTGGCACGGCCAGCGACGTGGAGATGCCGAGTTCATAAGAGTTGAATACCGACGAGCGGCTTTTGCCGGTCTGCCATTCGTAGCTTCCGGTGAGTTGCACGCTGAATTGCTCGCCGCCCCCGAAGATGTTGCGGTTCATTATTCCGAGGAGCACGCCCGGGCCGATGTAGCTGTTGCTCTTCGACGAGGCGTTGAGCTCGATTGTTGCTTCAAGAGGGGTGTCGAATGTGCATGAAATCAATACGTTGAGAGTATGGTCGGCTATGGAGGCCGAGTCGGGCATGGCCTCGATGTTGATGGCGTTGAATATGCCGAGACGCGACAGGCGTGTCTGGGTGTTGTTCATGTCGCGTACGGAGAAGTACCGGCCTTTGCGGAAGGTGACGCATTCCGGCATGAGCTGGTGGCGCAGGCGCGAGGGCTGCATCTGAATCAGTGTGCCGCGTGGTGTGGCGATGGTGTCGGGGGTGCCTCCGCCTTTGTTGCGGTAAGCTATCATCGTTACGTCGCCTACCTTGTAGCGCGCCAGCAGCGGAGCGGCGATGTTACCGGCAAGCATCATGCGCAGGTCGATTTTCAGCGGACTGGCCACGGAGTCGGCAAGATACTCGATGAAGTCGGGGCGGAAGAAATAATAGCCGCGGTTGCGCAGTTTGTTGGTTATGCGGATGCGCACAGCCGAGAGAGAGTCGGTGCTGTAGCGCTCGCCGGTCTGCAGATAGGGCTCGCGCCGGGCAAGCGAATCGATCATGTGGTTGAGCACCGATGTGTCGGGAAGAAGCTCGATGCGGTTGAGCGTGAATGCGGGCCCGGTCGACACGTTGTAGCGGATTTTCGCTTTTTTCGGATTTTTCTGCGTGAGCACCTCGTAGGTGGCGTTGCCGCGGAAGTAGCCGTTGTTGTCGAGGGTTTCGTCGATCATCTTCGAGCGAAGCTCGGGGCGCACGTCGCTTACGAGCACAGGCTCGGCCACGAGCTTTTCGTAGAGCTTGTGCTTGAGGCCTTTCGGCGGGTTGTTCCAGTTGTTGTACACCCATAGTCCGAGCGGGAAAGGCCAGCGGTATTTAGGCGATTTGAATATGGCGTTGTTGGGAGGCACGGCCACGGCTTCCTCAATCTGCGAGCTCACGCCGCGTGGCACTTTCTGCCCCTCGGGCGCGTGGATGTCGACGTCTTTGAGTCCTACATACAGCTGCTCCCCCTCGGGTATGCGGCGGGTGGTCGAGCATGCCGCCATGAGCAAAGCCATGGCTCCGAAGGCCAACAGGCGGAATATGTGTTTGCTTGGCATCTTCATTGTTGTGGCTTTGATTCGTTTTCGCTTTCTGTGGTATCGGGGCGGAGAGCCTCCTTTTCGGTTGTGGAAGGGGCCGGAGCCGGAGCTGCGGGTGGTACGGACCCTTGCGGCAGCTGGGCCTGCGGCTCTCTGGAGCGCCGGAATATATCGGACAGACGACTGATTTTCTTCTTGTAGACGAAGCCCACGCCCGTCTGGGTTATCTCGCCTTCGAGTATGCTCTCGTAGCCCGTGTGGCGGAACAGTCGCACATACATCGTGCCGGCTTTATTGAGCATATATTCAAACGAGATATCGGCTATGAGGTTCTGTGCGAAATTCTCGTCGGCGTTGGCGTCGGTTGTGTAGTTGCCTCCGACCACGATTTTAAACCGGTCGTCGAACAGCGATTTGCTCACGCGGTAGCTGTAGTTCATCGCCGAGGTGTTGGCGCCGTCGACGGTCTTGTCGTACTGATTGATGCCGAACGATATGTCCACACCTTTGATTGCCGAGGCTGCCCAGGTGTTGAGCTGCGACTGAAGGAAGCTGTAGAGGGCATTGGTGCCTACGTTGCCGCCGGTTATGGTCTGGGTGCCTCCGCTGCGGTATGTGCCGTAGAGCAGGAGGTTCATGGCCTGGTTGGCGCGCTGCTCGGGACTCATGGATTTTATCTCGTTGGCTATGGTGAGGTCGTCGGGACATTCGAGGTCGAACACCACGTTCATTTCATCAAGGGTGCCGTCCACGCGCAGGAGCACATTGAAGTTCACCACGCGCGAATTGCCGGATTCATCCGATACGTTGGCCCGGATGTCGTCGTAGGCGCTGACGTGGAGCACCGGGTTCATCATGTTGCCGTTGAACTCGACGTAGCTGCCCTGGTTGAACGAGAACGACTTCTCGCCGATGAGCGGCACGGCGTAGCGTACGAAGCCGCCCGTAAGGTTGATGCGTCCCGACATGCGCTGGTCGCCCATATAGTCCTGGGTGAAGTTCACAGTGCCGTTGCTCTGCAGCTGCACTTTGGAGTTGCCCGATGGGTCGAGCTCCACGGTGACGGTGGTGCCGGTCGATACGGTGAGCTTTGCGTCGATGTTCATCATCATCGACGGCGCGGCGATTGTATCGGCGGGTGCTGTCGAGGCGGTGTCGGCGAAGTTCACAAAGCGCACCATATCCTGGTTTGAACGGCTCTTGAGCTCGGTGGCGGCGTCGGCCATCACGTATGTCACATTGGTGGAGGGGAGGAGATTGAGGTCGGCCGATACGTTGAGCATGCTCATGTTGCCGCGCACCAGGGCGTCGAGGTCGATGAACGCCTTTCCGTAGGCCTGGGAGTTGCGTTTTTTCTGCGAGCCTACAATTTGCATGTCGCGGGCTTTGAGGGCCAGGTCGAGTTGTGGCGAACTCAGATGGGTAAGGTCGACCGTTCCGTTGATGGTGAGCGGTTTGGAGTTCACTCCGTTGATGGCGAAATCGTTGAAGCGCACCACGCTGTTCTCCACCGGTATCGGGGTGGAGGCGAAGCGCAGGGGAGTGCCGAGCATCTCGACGTCGACTGTGGTGCTGTCGAAGCTTAGGTTGCCGTTGAGCACCGGAGCTGTCATCTCGCCGGTTATGTCGAGCTCGCCGTTGAGGGTGCCGCTCAGACGGGCCGTTCCGGCGGGGAGGAACGGATTGACTACACTCAGCGGGAAATGAATCATACGGAAGTCGAGCAGGAACGGGTTGGCGGCTGTGGAGTCGTTGAGGTTGCCGGAGGCGGTGATGGCCTTGTGGCCGTCGACCATCAGCGATGTCGTGGCGCGCAGCGTGCCGGCGGCGTTGGTGGTCAGGTCGAGGGCCAGGTCGAAATCGCCCACTTTCTGCTTGCCGTAGTTGAAGTTGTGGAGGCTTACGGTACCGCTGCCGTTGAGGTCGGGCTTCAGCCATGAAATCTTCATGTCGGCCGAGAGGTCGCCGGTGACCGGCGGTGCGAATGGGTTGATGGCCAGCCAGTCGGCCAGCTTGATGTCTTTCACACGGAGCACGACGTCGTTGGCCGTCGAATCGGCGTGGTTGTGCTCAGTGAAGAGTCGCAGCGAGCTTACATTGTTGTGCAGGTCGAGGTTCGCGTCGATATGCTGGGTTGCAAGATCGTAGTCGATGAAGTTGTCGCGGTTTATGTCCCAGTCCTTATAGCCGATTACGGGGTGGAATGGCACGAACTGGATGCGCAGGTGGGTCATGTCGTGAATGGCGGCGAGCATACCGAGGCTGTAGCCTGTCTCGCCGGCTATGTTCTGCTGCGAGAGACTTATGGAAACACGGTCGGCATTGATGTAGCCGCGGGCCTCCACGTGGGCGAACTGGTCCATCGTGCCCGGACGGTTGTTCATACGCGCGCTGTAGAGCAGGTAGGAGCCGCGTTGCAGCATGTCGACGTTGAGACTGTCGATTTCGGTTTTTCCCGAGGTGAGGCCGAGAATGGCGGTTGAGAGCGAAAATGCCGAATCGTTGCGGGCGTGCAGCCTCAGGTCGGCGAAACTCATGTCGCGTCCGACCAGATAGTTGGTCAGGATGTTGTCGGCGCCCGCGCGTATATCGAGCGAGAAGCGCGGCATGGCACGCTGGATTGTGTCGATGGCCAGCCGCCGGCGCTTCAGGTCGCGGTCGAGAGCCAGAGAGGTCCATCCGAGCCGCTTGGTTATGCTGTCGAGCGGTTCGGGCGACGAGAAGTCGATGGTCAGATCGTGGTTGATGAGGCGTGCGGTTGTCGCTGAGTCGGCCGTGGCGAAGTTCAGGCGCAGCGAGTCGGCGTTTATGGCGTCGCCGGGCATGTGCCAGTACAGACGGCTGACGTCTACGTCGGCCTGCAGGCGCATGGGGTGCCCGGGCTTGCGGCGCGTGGATGCCACCGCCGGAGTGAATGAGGCTCGTCCGGCGAGAGTTACCGCGCCGTCGGCAACGCTGTCGGTGAGCCCGAGGGCGCGCAGGTCGATGTTGCGCACGTCGGTCGCGAAAGTCCAGTCCATGGTCTGGCCGGCGATGTTGCCGTCGGCCAGCAGGGAGAAGTCGGCGCGGCGGTTGGCGGAGGTAGCATCAACATGGGCTTTGCCGTCGGCCAGACTGGCCTTAAGGCTTATGTCGCTCAGTTGCTGTCCTTTCACTACGGCATTGTGGAGCGTTATTTCGGCCTCGGCTGCTGTGGAGGTGGCGAAGGGGTCGAGTCCGTGGCCCGAGAGTGTGGCCGAAGCGTCGATGTCGCGCAGACCGCTCAGCGGGAGGATAGTCTGGATGGGGAAGCGGTCGAGGTCGAGAGCGATATCGTAGGCTGTGGCGCGGTTGTTCCACATGGCGTCGAGCACCACGTCGCCGCCGCCCGTGGTGGCGCGCAGCGTTCCGTCGGCGGTGCCGCCGCGGAGATTCACATGTCCGGCCAGGGCAATCGGGGGGATATTGACCTGTCGCTGCATTTTGGCGTCGAGCAGGCGCGGCTTGATATAGTTTCCGTCGGTAAGTTTTCCCTTTATTATGAGTTCGCCCGAGGCGCGGTTGAAATCGGCGTAGTCGGCTATGGCGCCGCTTGCCGAAAGCGAGATGTAGCGCGGGATTTCGGCGGTGAGGGTATTGACGCGCAGCGAGTTCATCCGGCCGTCGATGTCGGCTGTGAGCAGCAGAGGAGCGTATGGTGGCAGCATCCCTACGATTTCGGCGGCGGGAGCCGGTGCGAGCGCGCGTAGGTCGGTGTTGGCTATCGAGGCGTTGAGGGTGGCGCTGACGGGCGCATTTCCGCCCATCAGGCCCATCATGGCGCTCAGGCCGATGGTAGAGGAAGGTGTGGTGATGGAAAATCCGTCGGCGTGCATTGCCGTAGAATCCATGGCGAATGTGCCGGTGGCTTTCAGGGGGAGGTTCCCGCACAACGGGAGCGTGGCGGCGAGTTCACGCAGGGGTACTCTGATCTCGCTGCCCCGGTTCCGAAGCGAGTCGATGGCAATGCCGATTTCCGAAGCCTCGATATAGGCAGGGTCGAAACCTTTGGCGGGTCGGGCGCCCTCGGTGGCGTAGACGGCATGGCCTTGGCGCAGGCGCAGTCCGCGCGCCGTCACGAGCCATGGCGTGGAAGCCGCGGTGTCGGTTTCGGCCGGTTTAGCCTCGGGAACTTTGTCGGTGGACGTTGCGGCGATGTAGCGGATGTCGGGACGGTCGATTGTCAGTGAATCGAGCGAAACGGTGCTCTTGCCGAGGTCGACGCGGCCGTTGAGGAGGGTGGCAGCCGGCAGGGCGCATTGAAGCGATGCGATTGTACCCTCCATGCTCATACGGTAGTATACGCCGAGAAGTTCCACCTTCCGCAGGGAGATGGCCCAGGGGGTCGGCTCCGATTTTTTTTCAGGCTTTGCAATGGTGTCCGGACGCATGTCGAGCAGAATACGGCCGTTGCGGCCCGAAAGCAGTCCGACGTCAACCTGTTTGCTCAGCAGATGAATCGAGGCGTCGCGCAGCGATGCCTGCCCGAGGGTGGCACGCATGTACATCGCCGAATCGGGTGTGCTGATGTCCACACGGGCCTTCCGGAGCGTCAGGCGCTCCACATCCACGCTTCCGGCCAGCAGCGGCATGAATGCTATCTCGCCGCGCGCCGATGCGGCGTCGACGGCCATTCCCGGGGTGCGCATCGCCATGGAGTCGACGCTCAGCCGCAGGGGAAAGCTCAGCCGTGCGCGCTTCACTTCGATGTGGGTTGTGCCTCCGGCATTGATCTTGTCGAGGACCGTATGGATGGCGAAATCCTGCACCGGCGGGAGGTAGATGAGAAATACCGTAAGCGCTATCAGGGCCACCACGGATATGACGGTCCATTTGAGTATCAGCAACGGGTATTTCAATATCTTCTTCACGGAGCGTGGAATAAATAGCGGAAACGTCGGGCAGGTTGTCGGCCCTTGGATTGAAACGTGGAGGAGAGAGGTGGTGCGCGAGGCGCCGCGGCGATGAATGAGTATCGATAATATAACGCCGGGGCGGCACCGATTGTTCCGCCCCGCGTAAGGTAAGTTCAGAAAGAATAATGGAAGTCGTTTAAACTTTTTCTTACAATGGCTTCAAAAGACGTATTCTTCAAGAATTTGGCCTCTTTTTGGCTGATTTTACCCTCATTCTCGGTCACGATGCCCGCATCGCTCCCTCAATTTCGGGTTAAATCCGCTCAAAAACAGTCTCAAATTCTTTTCGAAGAAAAGTTTAAATGACTTTATGCGCCGTAAAGGTGCCTGCCAGAATTATTTCTTTGCGGCGTAGAGCACCGGATTGGTGTCGGCGTCGTTATACATTTTCATCTGGCGGTATACCTTCATGTATTTGCGGCCGGCGGCGATGTCGTCGAGGAGTGTGTCGATGGCGTCGGTGAGGTCGGTGCGCTGCTCGAGCAGCACGGCCAGCTTGGCGGCGCATTTCTCGCGGTGACCGTCGGTGGCGTCCTCGCGCTCTGCCTCGGCGCGCATGTGGTAGATTTTCACAGCTAAGATCGAGAGGCGGTCGATGGCCCATGCGGGGCTTTCGGTGTTGATGGTAGCGCCTTCCAGAGGCTTCACATCCTTATATTTCTCGCGGAACCATGTGTCGATGTCCTCGACCATGTCGGTGCGTTCCTGGTTTGAGGCATCGATGCGGCGCTTGATTTTCACGGCGTCTTCCGGCTTGATTTCCGGGTCGCGGATAATATCTTCCATATGCCACTGGTTTACGTCGATCCAGTTCTTGTCGAAGAGGATGGCCTCGATCGAGCCTTTGGGGTAGGGATTTTCGTAGGGGGCGTCAACGCGGTCGGCGATATGGTATGTGGCGGTTGCGCGGTCGAATATTTCGTTGCAGGTTTCGGCGAATTTCATGTGGGGTGTCTGGTTTAGGGTGAATCTGAGTTTAGAATTTTCACAAAGATAAATGAAATCCCGCGTCATTTCCAAATCTCAGGCGCCAACTTATCGAAAAATCGGCATCTGTAGGCGTCGGCGAGCTAAAAAGAGAGCCGCATACCGGCGGTGCGATATGCGGCTCTCTGCTGTAAGAGTATGGATTGGATGAAAAGGATTATTTCAGGACTACTTTTTCGACTTTGGTACCCTGACGGCGGATTACGAGCTGACCCTCGGTGGGATTGGCCACGCGTACACCCTGAAGGTTGAAGAACTCGACAGGAGCGTTTACGTCGGCGTCGGCATCAGACAGTACATTGTTGATTGCGGAATAGCCCGACATATCGAAAGTCATTGCGCTGCTGCCTCTGTAGAAAGCGCCGTTGCTGTATTGTTCTTCGCCGAGATACATTTCATCTGCGGGGAAGGTTATGGTTTTAGCTTCTTTATCGTATTTACCTCCAAATCCAGCTGCCATGGCGTCAGCTTTCTGAGAGAGGAATTTCCAACCTCTGCTGAAAATTACACCGTGACCATAGTTTTCGGTGCCTGCGCCGATAGCCGACGGTTCAATATATACATATTCGGGGTCGGTAGCGTTAAAGTATATGTAGTGCGAGTGTGTGGTATGTTCAATGGGGGTTAAAGCAGAATGCGTGGAATAAGCATTTTTGATTCGGAAATAGCCGGGTGTGCTTATGCTTTCCTGAAGAGTGCCGGTAAGGGTTTCTTCATCGATATCACTATAGCTTGCGGGATAAATTCCTTCGTTGAAGCTGATTGTGCCGCAATCAGCCCAATCGCTGTCGTCAGTGCTGTTCCAGATAGCATAAGCCTGACCTTTACCTACAACCTTTCCATCCGCATCAAGAGCTACGAACAGGAAGGTGTACAAGCCGGGGACAGGAGGAGTTACGGAAATTGAAGGAAGCGTAGCTGCAAATTGCTGACCTTTTTCATTCACGTAATCTTCAAGGCCGTCAACTGTATAATGTCCTGCTACGACTACAGCTTTGATGCTTGCCACATCTGCTCCTGATTTCAAAGTACAGTATGCTACGTTTTCGTCAGAGCAGTATACTGATGAAACCGTGAATGCGTAGTCCTTAACCTCTGCACCCGGTAAAAATAGTTTAAAGCCGGTATTTTTGGTTGTCCGGACAAAGTTGCTACCGGTATATACCGCAAAAGATCCAACCGGAAATGCGATTACGTTGTCGGCCATTGTACCGTAATTGTCAGGGTTGTCCCCCCATTCGTTTTCAGCCACCATCTGGGAAATGAGCCAGCTTCCGAAAGCTGTGAACTCTTCAGCTATAACTTTCTGGGGGTCTGTGGCGTTAATATACATATAAGTGTTGTCGGAAGATTCCAGTAATTCTGCTACAGGCCCGGAGGCATAGGGCTGAAAGCGATACCATCCGGGATTGGAGGCTGATGTCTCAACCGTTACTTTCCACATCTGATTCGCGTCTACGTCGCTGTAGATAGTCATAAAATCTTCGAGATATGTGCCTTCGCCGATGGAAGTCCAGTCGGTAGCTTCGGGGGCTTTTGCAGGAGCTGCCTTCCGCTGAGTGGTTGCGCCTTTGGCTGCAAAACTTTCAGAAAGGGTGGCATTACGCAGAGTTGTGCGGCTGATTGAGGTCTCAGTCTCGGCGATGGTTTTCAGGCCATCGACGTTTGAGAGCTGGAGACTTACGGTTTCTGTGGCGGCCGAGGCGCCGAGGGCAACGGCGGCTGAAAGAAGAATGGTGTAGAGTTTCTTCATGCTTGTTCGGTTTATGATGAATATTATTGATGTATAAATTACTTAGTCGGAGTGATTTGGCAGGCAAAGCGAACCGGAGAGATAGGGGAGTGCGTCGGTCGAAGGGCTTAAAAAAGAAAATCCACCGGCTGGAGGCGCGGCCGTGGCTCTCGCCCGACCTTACGCCTTTTGCGGTGATTACATGAACAACTTTCTAAACTTTCTTTCTTACCTTTCTAACAATCTGATTGATATTGAACGTAACTCTTGAACAAATGCGATGAATTGTCTTACCTTTCTCTTTTTCTCTTTTTGCGTTTGCTAAATCTGTTGAATGAATTGCTGACGATTTTCTTGAATGCTGATAGACTGAATGAATCGATCAATTAACCGGCATTGCAAAACGACCGTAAGCGTTTTACCTATTGTAGAGAGTTTTTGTTTCCAACCCGCTTGCGCGTCGGAGGCTCGCTTGCCTTGTCCGGTAATGTCCGCCAGCTGTTTTAAAAATGTGCTTTAGAACATTGTTGTTGGATATGCTGCAAAGTTATATATCATTTTTCATTTTGCAAATATTTTGGCAAATTTTTTTTCATTTTTCCAAAAAAATCTTTTTAATGGCCGCAGAACGCCACGGAAAGGTGCTTTTTAGGCCTCATTCGGGCCTTATTTTATGCATCGTGAAAATTGGAGAGACCGGTAGCTCCGATTGCCGGTGCCGGAGCAATTCGCTACCTTTGCTGCCAAAACAGGCTCAAATTCTTTTCGAGGAAAAAGTTTAAATGACTTCTATGTGTAGAATAATAGATATTAAAAGTCTTGACTATCCGGGCCTTGAGCTGTTCGCGTCGCTCACCGAGGCGCAACTGCGCCGCAGTGTCGAGGCTCGCCACGGGGTGTTTATCGCCGAGAGTCCGAAGGTGATCGCCGTGGCTCTCGACCGTGGGTATCGGCCTGTGGCGATGCTTTGCGAGCGACGCCATATAGAGGGCGACGCAGCTACGCTGCTGGCTCGTCTGGACGAGGATACGCCCGTATATGTGGGCGACAGAGACGTGCTCGCCTCGCTGACGGGCTATACACTCACACGCGGGGTGCTCTGCGCTATGGAGCGTCCGGCCGAGCCCGACGTGGCAGCTTTGGTGGAGGGTGCCCGACGCGTGGTGGTAATCGACGGTGTGACGGATACCACAAACATCGGCGCCATATTCCGTTCGGCGGCTGCTCTGGGCATCGACGCTGTGCTTCTTACGCCCACAAGCTGCGACCCACTCAACCGGCGCAGTATCCGGGTGAGCATGGGCTCGGTGTTTCTCGTTCCCTGGGGATGGCTCCGGGAGCCGGTAGCTTCGCTCTCCCGGATGGGCCTGAAAACCGTGGCCATGGCGCTGACTGATGATTCCGTGTCGATCGACGATCCACGCCTGCTCGCCGAGCCACGTCTGGCCATAGTGATGGGTACCGAGGGCGACGGTCTCGCCCGCGAGGTAATCGCTTCGACCGACTATGTGGCCCGCATCCCGATGAGCCACTGTGTGGATTCGCTCAATGTGGCGGCCGCGGCCGCCGTGGCGTTCTGGCAGCTGCGCGCACATTAATATATGACGTAATATATGACGTGCAGCTTAATTATTGCTAATTACAGCGAATAACACGGTCGATTTTTCCGTGGATTTGCTAACTTTGCAATGCTTATGAAGATTGCAGACAACAACGACGTACGGATTTCGCGCCGCCAATGGCTCAAAAGAGTTGGCGCCGGCGCCGCCGCGCTTGCCATGGCCCGTCTGGCGGGCGACGCTCCCGACGCCGAGGCGTCAGCGGCTCCGGCGCGCAGGCCCTCGGCTCAGACGGCACCTGGCGCCTCCGGCCCTGAGCGCCCGAAGGGGAGAGTAGCAAGTCTGGAGCCCGTGGAATGTGTTGAGTGCGACGCCTGCATGCCATGCGGCTATGGTGTCGACATTCCCGGCAACTTCAAGGTCTACAACGATCTGCTTGCCCAGGACAACGTGCCCGACATCTACGCCGACGACCCCGAAAGCCCAGCGTTCGCCCGAAAGGCCCGGCGCTTTCTGCGTGTCTACGACCGCCGCGTGGCCGACGCCCATCAGTCGCAGCGCTGTATACGCTGTTTCCACTGCGTCAGCGAATGCCAGCAGCACATTTTCATAGTCAACGAACTTGCCGCGCTTACCGATATTGCCGACCGGCTCCGCGACTGGGAGTGCAACCACTGACACATCGCCTCTCTTCCGCTGAATTCAATTGTATTCAACAGACTAACAGTAGTTTAAAGTTATCGCAAAGACAACGACATATTCCTCCAGGAGGCGCCGCCGATTCAATGCCGGGCGCCTGCTCCGCCGCTTCCGCGTAGCGGTGGGCATCGTCATGCTCGCACTGGCAACAACGCTCTTCACCACGCTCAGCGCCGAGCTGGCCATCGACCTCCACTGGGTGGCGCATATTCAGATTTTCCCGCTTGCTTTGGCCGGGTCGATTGCGGGCATACTGGCGTGGCTCGCGCTCACGCTTGTGTTCGGACGCATCTACTGCTCTACGGTCTGCCCGATGGGGATACTTCAGGACGTATTCGCCCGTGTGCCCCGGCTGGGGCGCAGGCGCCGTTTCCGCAACGGCTATCGCTACGAGGAGCCGCGCAATAAATTCCGTTACACGTGGCTCACGGTGGTTGTGGGCTGTTCGGTGGCCGGCATCGCTCTGGCCGCAACGCTTTTCGACCCCTACAGCGCCTTCGGGCGTATATGCTCCGAGATTCTGCTCCCCGTATGGGAGTGGGTATGCGGTGCTCCCGTACTGGTGGCCTCATGGCTCGCCTTCGGCATAGCGGCCGCCACGCTGGTGGCTGTGGCTGCGGTGGCGTGGCGCTCGGGTCGCCTGGTATGCAATACGATATGCCCCGTTGGGAGCACTCTCTCGCTGGTGAGCCGATATGCTCTGATGCATTTCGACATCGATACCGACGTATGCGTGAACTGCGGTCAGTGTGGCCGCGTGTGCAAAAGCAAATGTATCAATATGGCAGACCATGTGGTGGATGCTTCGCGCTGCGTGGTATGTTTCGACTGTGTCGATACATGCCATGAGGGCGCCATCCGATATACCTACCGCCGGAAGCGGCTTTCGGTGCCGATGATGCAGCCTGTCACGCCGGCATCCACGGCCATGTCGCGACCATCCTCCCCGGCCTCTCCTGCGCCGAAGGCCGCCGTCAAGCCTGAGAAACCGCAAGCGGAGTCAGGCGTGGCCCTGCTCGACCGCCGCCAGTTTCTTGCCACAGGTCTGGTTATCGCCGCTACGCCCGCGATAGCGGCCGCTTCACGTCAGCGCAAACGCATCGAGGCTATCGCAGCCAAGCGCCGTCCGCTCGAGGGGCTGAAGCCTGTGGTGCCTCCGGGGCGCCGCTCGCTGGGCAACTTCCTCCAGAAATGCACGGGTTGTGGCCTCTGTGTGTCCCACTGCCCGGCCAAGGTGCTCCGGCCGTCGGCCGGACAGCTCGGCATCGCCAATATGCTCCATCCGGTGCTCGATCTCGACGCATCCTATTGCCGGTATAACTGCACGCGGTGTACCGACGTATGTCCCACCGGGGCTCTGACTCCGCTGTCGACCGAGGAAAAGCATATCTTCGTAATCGGGAAAGCCAGGGTGGAGCCTGCAAACTGCATAGGGTGCGGCCTCTGCGTGCGCCGCTGTCCGCGCGAGGCCATTTCGATGAAGGCGCGCAAAGCCGACCAGCCGGGTCCGAGCGTGCTTATCGCATCGGTCGACTCCGACGAATGTATCGGTTGCGGGGCCTGCCAGTATATCTGCCCGGCCACGCCGGTTAAAGCCATCGGCGTGAGCGGCACGGATTTCAGACAATGAAGCCATTTAAATTTTTTCATCGAAAAGAAAAAGTTTAAATGACGGCAATAACTTTCCTTATCCCATAATATTCCTTTCAGTGAAACAATACCTCGACCTGCTGCAGCACATCATGGAGCATGGTGTGCAGAAAACCGACCGCACCGGCACGGGCACGCGCAGCGTGTTCGGCTATCAGATGCGCTTCGACCTCGCCGACGGCTTCCCGCTGCTCACCACCAAGAAGCTGCATCTGAAATCAATCATCCACGAACTGCTGTGGTTTCTGCGAGGCGACACCAATGTGCGCTACCTTCAGGAAAACGGCGTGCGCATCTGGAACGAGTGGGCCGACCCCGACGGCGAACTCGGCCACATCTACGGCTACCAGTGGCGGTCGTGGCCCGACTACGACGGCGGATTCATCGACCAGATTTCCGAGGCGGTGAAAGCCATAAAGGAGACACCGGATTCGCGCCGCATCATAGTGAGCGCATGGAACGTTGCCGACCTCAAGCGCATGAATCTCCCTCCATGCCATGCCTTTTTCCAGTTCTATGTGGCGGAGGGGCGGCTGTCGCTCCAGCTCTATCAGCGCAGCGCCGACTGCTTCCTGGGCGTTCCCTTCAATATCGCAAGCTACGCTCTGCTGCTGATGATGATGGCGCAGGTGTGCGGTCTCAAGCCCGGCGAGTTTATCCACACCACGGGCGATACACATATATATAACAACCATTTCGACCAGGTGAGGGAGCAGCTGCAGCGCACACCGCGTCGACTCCCCGTAATGAAACTCAACCCCGAGGTGAAAAGCATCTTTGATTTCACCTACGACGACTTCACTCTCGAGGGCTACGACCCGCTGCCTCACATCAAGGCGCAGGTGTCAGTCTGATTCAAAACCACTTTACCGATGATTTCGATTATAGCAGCCATAACGGCCGACCGCGCCGCCATCGGGCGCCGCGGTGATCTGCTTTTCCATATTTCCGCCGACTTGCGCCATTTCAAGCAGCTGACGTCGGGCCACACCGTGGTGATGGGCCGCAAAACCTTCGAATCGCTCCCCAAGGGGGCGCTTCCCGACCGACGTAACATAGTGGTGACACGCAACGCAGCCTGGAGCGCTCCGGGTGTGGAGACCGCCGCCTCGGTAGAGGAAGCTATGGCCCTTGCCTCGCAGGCGGATTCGACTTCCGAGCCTGAAATCTTTATAATAGGAGGCGGCCAGCTCTACGCCGCAGCTCTTCCGCTGGCAGGGCGTATGGACCTCACCATCGTCGACGAGCCCACCCCATCCGACGCCGATACCTTTTTCCCGGAAATCGACCCTGACCAATGGCAGATTTCCGAGCTTGGCGAACCGCAGACCGACGAGCGCTCGGGCGTACGTTTCCGATTCATCACCTTCGCCAGGAAATAAAAGTTTGTCTAAAATTTTTCAGACAATCTCTAAAAATGGCCTCCGGCGTTGGGCGATGCTGCAAAAATCGCTAACTTTGTAGCTGTGTCTGCCTCTTCGGCAGCCAATGGCCCGGTAGTTCAACGGATAGAATAGAAGTTTCCTAAACTTTAGATAGCAGTTCGATTCTGCTCCGGGCTACAATACTGTTCAGATACTCCCGCCGCTGTGCGGGAATTGCATATTTACCCCCTCAATCAATGAAAGCTGCCCTATGGATGCGCACTGTGATAATCGGAGCCATGGCTTCGGTGGTCGCGGCGTGTGCCTCGATAGGCAGGCCCGAAGGTGGCCCGCGCGACGAGACTCCCCCCGAGTTCGTGCGCTCTACCCCCGCGCCAGGCTCGACCGGTGTCGACCGTAACCGCATCGATATCTTCTTCAACGAGAACGTAAAGCTTGAGGATATTCAGAACAAGCTCGTGGTATCTCCGGCCCAGATGCAGCAGCCGGTTGCCCGCGCCAACGGCCGCAGGGTTACTCTCGAACTGCGCGACTCGCTGCGCGACAGCACTACCTACACCATTGATTTCTCCGACGCCGTGCGCGACCTCAACGAGGGCAATATCCTCGACGGATTCGCCATGGATTTTTCCACCGGCTCCACAATCGATACCCTCCGCATTTCCGGCATGGTGTTCCAGGCCGAGAATCTCGAGCCGGCTCAGGGAATGGTGGTCGGCGTCTACAGCAACCTCGCCGATTCGGCCATCCGCACCCTGCCGCTCGAACGCGTGGCCAAGACCAACCAGCTCGGGCAGTTTACCATCCGGGGCCTCAAGCCCGGCACATATCAGATTTTCGCCATCGACGACCGTAACCGCGACTGGCACTGGGACCGCTCCGAAGCCGTTGCTTTCTCCAGTGTGATACTCTCGCCGGGCGTAGAGCCGGTCGAGGTGGCCGACACGCTTCAAGGCTCGGAACATCAGGATTCCATCGTATTTCGCACGGCCTACCACTATATGCCCGACGACGTGCTGCTCACGTGGTTCAACGAGAAGTTCCGTCCGCAGTATCTGCGCGACTACGAGCGCACGGACCGCCGGCGCGTCACGCTTAAGTTCGGTTCCCCTTCCGATACTTTGCCGGAAATCACCGTGCTCAACGGGCCGGCCGCTAACCGTCGCCTCTCCGACATCTCCGTGCTCGAGGCCCGCGAGGGGCTCGACTCGCTCGTGTATTGGATTTCCGACACCGCTGTGGTGGCGCAGGATTCGCTTCTCGTGGCCGCCCGCTATCAGAAGACCGACACGCTCGACCGCCTGGTATGGACTTCCGACACACTGAAACTCTTCGTGCGCGGCACTACCCGCCAGCAGGAGAAGGATGCCGCCAAAGCGTGGGAAGAGCAGCTCAAAAAGCGCGAGAAAGATCAGAAGGAATTTCCCGACAGCGTGTTCCCGCCACTTGTTCCGAAGGTCGAGAAGGTGGAGTTCAAACTGAAGTCGGGTGGCTCGCAACATCTGCATAAGCCGGCTCAGTTCGAAGTAAACATCCCTATCGGCGCTATCGACTCTACCATGTGGCGGCTCGAGATGGCGGTAGATACACTCTGGAACCCGGTGGAAGCTACGCTGGCAGTCGACAGTGCCAATATACGTCTGTATAACCTCTCGGCCAAATGGGCCGAAGGTGCCAAATACCGCTTTGTGGCCGATTCAGCAGCTATTTCCGATATTTACGGCCACGTAAATCCTCCGGTGAAGTCCGAATTTACCGCTAAACTCGGCGAGGACTACGGAAACGTGTTTTTCGATATTACTGATATAGCGCAGATTCCCGACTCGGCGCAACTTGTGGTGGAACTGCTCGACAATTCCGATAAGCCTGTGGCGTCGACCGTCGTAAGAGATGGCAGAGCCACTTTCAATTTCGTTGATCCGGCCACATACTATGCCCGCGCCTACATCGACCTGAACCGCAACGGCGAGTGGGATACCGGCGAACTGGCCTCGCACCGGCAACCGGAGGATGTGTTCTACTTCTCCAAGAAAATCCAGCTGCGCAAAAACTGGGACATCGATCAGGATTGGGCTCTCTTCGAACTTCCTGTCGACGCCCAGAAGCCCGACGACGTGAAGCGCAACAAGCCCAAGACCAAGGGCCGCAACTCGGAATCCGACGACTACGACGAAGACGAGTACTACGACGAAAGCGGATTCGGCAACACCGGTTTCGACGTGGAGAACTCCTGGGGCAACGGCGCGCAGTATAACAACGCCCGCCGCAACTCCAACCGTCGGGCGCGTCCGGGAATGCGCGGCGCCGGCTCCGACCAGCTTGCCCGCTGAGAGCTTCCATAATCTTATACGGAAATATCCCTGCAAGTGCTACATAAAGACCTCATCGATCAGCCCTCAATATGGCAGCTTGTGCTCGAGATTTCGGCGCAGGCCATCGAGGTCGTGGCCTTTTCTCCGTATGAGAACCATTCGCTGATTCATGAAAGCATTCCCCTTGCTTCCGATGCCGAAAGCCATCTCCGGGCAGTGGAGGATGCCGTCTACGATAATCCGTTGCTTCTTGCGGATTTCGCCAAGGTGACGGTGCTCTTCGATACCCAGCGCTTCCTCCCGCTGCCGTCAGGCCTTGGGAAGGCGGCGCAGAAGCTCCTCCGGAAGGCCTTTCCACCGCAGCCGGATATACCCGCCTCGGTTATAGCCGTCGGGATGCCTTCGCTCGGGATGACGCTTGCCATGGAGTTGCCCGACGATATGCTCGGGTTCCTTCGGCGTACGTTTCATCGCGCAGTGATTATTCATCCGCTTGTACCCCAGGCTGTATGGCTTCGCTCGAAATATCCCGCGCGCCATCGCGGCAAGACGCTCGTCAACCTGCGGCCCGACCGTACGGACGTGGTGATTCTTGGCGACGAAGAGCCATTGATTCTGAATACTTTCCGCGTGTCCGACCCGATGGATTCGCTCTATTATATACTTGCCGGACGGCAGGTGAACGGCCTCGAACCGACCGACGAGATATTCATTGCCGGCAATCGCCGGCTCCGCAACGAAGTGGGGGCGCTTCTGCGCCGATATGTGAGTTTCGTAATGCCGGCGATTTTTCCGTCGGTAATGTTCCGGGCAGGCAAAGCGTCGCTCGGTGCGCCGTTCGAGATGATTCTCGCTCCTGTAGTGGCGGATCTGATTGAACCGGAGGAATGAGCGGACACGTATGTTCGATATTTAAGACCTAAAGGAAACACCATGCGTATAATCCGAGGAAAATTCGGGCGTCGCCGTTTCGACGTACCCACCAACATAACCGCACGGCCCACAACCGATTTTGCACGCGAAAACATATTCAATGTGCTTGAGAATATGGTGGATTTCGAAGGGGATGCCCCCTCGGTGCTCGACCTATTTGCCGGCACAGGCGCCGTATCGTTCGAGTTCCTGTCGCGCGGGTGCTCACGGGTCACGTCGGTTGAGAAAGCCGCCACACAGGCCGGCTTCATCCGCAAGGTGGCGGCGCAACTCGGTGTGGAGAATGAGCATACGCTCGTGCGCGGCGATGCCCTGAAGTTCATAGAGTCGGCCGGTGCTCCCTACGACATCGTTTTCGCCGATCCCCCCTACGATATGCCGGGATTTGCAGAAATTCCGGCTAAAGTGCTTGGCTCAAAGCTCCTTGCCCCTGGTTCGATATTCATTATCGAGCACTCGAAGGCCCACGATTTCTCGCAACTGCCTCATTTTTATGAGCATCGGGCCTATGGGTCGGTGAATTTCTCCATTTTCCGTATTCCCGACGAAGAATCCGCCACTGAAACAGCGTCAGACGAAGATTCGGAATGAGCAGTTATTCGCTGATTGAAGCCCTGGGGAGCGGTCGGCCTCTGCTGCTCGACGGAGGTATGGGAACAACCATGCGCGAGCAATCGCTGACTGCCTCAGAGGCTCATGAAGCCTTCCTTGCGGCCGGAGCCGAAATAATTACTGCTGATACTGTCGCTTTTGCCACTGCCTTGACCGGGGAGAAGACCCGGCAGATGCTTGCGGAGGTACGAGGATGTGTGCAGGCTGCCCTTGATGCCAGAAGTAGTTATTTGACGAATCATCCGGAGCGCCCTATCCGGGTGGCAGGCAGCGTCGGGCCGCTTCCGGCCGGATTTGAGAGTCGTCTTCCTGATGCACTGTCGATTTACAGGCGTATGGCAGATGCGCTGGCCTCGGCCGGCGCCGACATCATTCTGATTGAGACCGCTACAAATCCGGAAGTAGCGCGTATGGCTCTGCGTGCTGCCCGCGAAGTGGCCCCCGGTCTGCCCGCCATTCTTTCCGCATGGCTCCCCGAGGGTTATCAGCGCGGCCTCCCGGTTCAGTTTGGCCGTGTGGCGCGTGAAGATGGCGCCGTTGCCGCCGGTCTGAACTGCGTTCCGCCGACGCCGGCAATGCTTGAGGCTCTTACGCTTCTGCAGGCTCAGAGCGGTCTTCCCGGGGTGTTTTATCCCTCGATTCCCGCCGGTTTCTCTCCGGAGGCGTTCTCGGAGTTTATCTCATCCGCATTCCATCGGCTGCCGACCCCTCCAGCCATTCTCGGCGGCTGCTGTGGCGCCTCTCCGGCCCACATTTCCTCCTTGCATGCTTTGCCATTTTTTTATAAAGGAATCCAGGCGCTTTAAGGATCTTAAGGGCCCTAAGAGCTCTATGGATTTTAGGACTTCTAAGGACTCTAAGGACTCTAAGGCCGTTAAGGACTCTAAGGCTCTATGTCTCTTGAAAAGCCGAAGGAAGGCGATATACATGATACTTTTAAATTGGGGTTTCGATTATCGGTGAATATTTTGTATCTTTGCACATATGTGTGAGCTTTTTTCTGAAATATGATTGGCAACAGATTCATAACAGCAAAGATATATTCCATAGCCATCTCAACAGCAATCGTTTGCATGGCCGCAATCCTGACCTCCTGCGGCGGCATGTCGAAGCAGGAGAAGGCGATGGTGGGAAAATATTATATCCCGGCTATTTCCGATACGCGTCCGCTTATCGAACTCAACGCCGACAACCGCTCGGTAATCCGTGCGATACGTCCGGGCGAGATTTCTTTCTTCGTGGAGGGCGAATGGCATGTGGAGGGCGATTCACTGATTTTTCATAACGACGCTTCCTCAATCACCATCGAGGAAGGCGATCCCGGACTTGTGGGCAATGTGGCTCCCAGAGTGGCCTATCCCATATTGAATTTCGACGAGACTACCCTGCGCATAGAGCGCCAGGGGGCCATCTACGATTATCATCGTAGGCTTGAATAACATTGGCTCAATATCTTATTGACGCCGAAACACACTGAATTCTACTCTATGTTACGAAATATTTATCGCATGTTCGTTGTCGTCGGGCTTGTTCTGGCGGCTGCGGCATGCCGTTCCGACCGCTCGACGCCTGATTTCGAGACGACATTTGACGATGCCACGGTAGCTCTGGAAGCCAACCGGGTGGAGCAGTCGCAGGAACTGGCCGACCGTCTGCGAGACCTGACGCTCGGCGCCGATTCCGATCTCGTGGACGAACATCAGGCCGCCCGGCTGGCCATCTTTTACATGAAACTTTCGGAGCGAAATGGCGAAGACGAGAATATAGCCGACGCCACTCAGCTATTCCGACGTGCATTCCGTCTATCGAAGGATTCGTTGAGAACATTCTATGAAAGTCTGCCGCTTGAGGATACACCCCACTACGTGCTTCTGCGTCGTCTGGGGCTCTCAATCGACAATCCCGTAGACCTCACCGACCGCGATATCGCCGAGGAGGAACCCCTCCCCGCCATTGCTGATTCAACCTCCACGCTGCATTGAGTCTTATGGATTGGAAGGATGTACTCGACCGCATGAAGAGTGACCTCGGTAACGAGGACGCCATCAGCGAGAATTCGATGGAGACGGCTCCCGAACAAATCTCGGCTCCCACGTATACCGACAGCCTGCGAGTGCTTCTTGACCGCAAGGGTCGCAAGGGAAAAGATGCCACAATAGTCGAGGGGTTCACCATCGCCGATACCGATGTAGCGGCGATTGCCTCGCGCCTCAAGCAGCGTCTGGGCTGTGGGGGCTCTTCCCGTGGCGGAGAAATTCTTATTCAGGGCGACAAGCGCAAGGCAGTGGCCGCAGCTTTGCTTGCCATGGGATTTAAATGTAAGGTTATAGGATGAAAAGCTACCGGATGTATGCCTCGAGCATCAACGACCGCTATATCGACGAAATAGTGGAGACCCTGCGCCGGGGTGGAGTGGTTGTATACCCGACCGATTCCACCTATGCGATAGGGTGCGATGCGTTGAGCAACCGCGCCGTAGAGCGCGTATGCCGTATGCGTGGCATCAATCCGGCCAAGCAGCGGCTTTCGATGGTGTGTGCCGACATCTCGCAGGCCAGCGATTTTGCCAGCATCGACAACAAGGCCTTCCGCCTGCTTCGCGATAATCTTCCGGGACCATTCACGTTCATTCTCCCGGCCTCTCCGCGTCTGGCAAAGGCATTCAAGGGTCGACGTGAGGTTGGAGTGCGGGTGTCCGGCAATGAAATAGCCCGTCGTCTGGCCTCCGAGCTGGGGAACCCTCTGCTAAGCGCCAGCGCCATATGGGAGGATGCAGACCCTGAAGCGCTCGGACATGCCGAGGAGGTGAAGATGCGTATGGAGCCGCTCGGCCCCGACGCCTTCATCGATGCCGGCGACGTTCCCGGTGTGGAGACCGCCGTAGTCTCCCTGATTGATTCCGACGCACCAGAAATGCTTCGTGAAGGCCCTGAGCCTTTGCGGGGCTTATGACAACCTTTCACTTAATCCATTACAGCCGATTTGAAAGCCACGAACCGCAACATATTGAAGATTACGGGGATGTTTGGAGGCCAGCAGGCCGTGAGCATCCTCTGCTCCATTGTGCGCACCAAGCTTGTGGCCATGTGGATCGGCCCCGTAGGCGTCGGGCTGTTCGGTATATTCAATTCAGCGATTGCCACTTTCGGAAATTTCGCGCAGCTCAATCTGCGCCAGACGGCCGTCCGGGAGATGGCTTCGGCCGAGCCTGATGCTGTGGCGAATCTGGGGCATGCCGTTCGTCGCATCTCCTTGTGGCTCGGTCTGGCAGGTGGGTTGCTCATGCTGATATTGTCGCCATGGCTTGCCGAGGCTTCGCTTGGTTCGCGGCAGGGGTGGCCATCGTTCGCGTGGCTTGCCGTTACAATCGCTCTGATTACCGTGAACAATGGCGAGGCGGCTATTTTTCAGGGGTTGAAGCAGTTCCGGCGGCTTACGGTCTGCCTTACGCTCGGGGCGATAGGTGGGCTTGTGGTATCTGTACCGCTTTTTTACTATTGGCGCGTCGATTCCATCATTCCCTCGATAATAGCTTTCCATTTCGTCAGCTGGATTTGTCTGGGCCTATACCGTCGCAAACTCCCGGCTCCCGATCGCACCATGGGTGTGAAGGAGACGTTCCGCCTGGGGCGCAGGTTCCTTCAGCTCGGACTCTATATGACGCTCTCAGAGCTTGCTGTAAACGCCATAAACTATATTTTTCTCGCCTATCTGGCCCATACATCCGATCTCGATACGATAGGTATCTACAATGCAGGTTTCACCCTGATCAACCGCTACGCCGGATTGATTTTCGCAGCCATATCGATGGAGTATTTCCCACGTCTGGCTGCAGTAGAGGGGAAGCCCAGGCGCGAAAGCTCGTTTGTAGCCAATCAGGCGATTATCGCTTTGGCGATTCTGGTGCCGGTGGCCACAACGTTTGTGGCGTGCCTCCAGCCGGTGGTGGAACTTCTATATAGCCATGAGTTTCTTCCGGTTATCCCGATGGCGGCGTTTGCCATGACGGGAACGGCACTTCGTGCCGTGGCATGGTGTATGGCCTACGTGATTGTGGCGCGGGGCGACGGACGGATTTTCCTTATCACCGAGAGTCTTTCGGCGGTTGTTGCGCTCGTTCTCAATATCGTTGGTTTCCGTCTGGCCGGATTCCTGGGTCTCGGACTGGCATACACGCTTTGGTACGCCGCCTATATCGGAATAATTTCATATGTATATTTCCGGCGCTATAAGCTCAGGCTCAGTATAATGGTATGGCGGATGCTCGGCTATGCCGTGGTGATGACCGGTGCCTCCGGGCTTCTGGCTGTGGTAGGATCCGCCTGGTGGGCGACTCCGATAGCTCTCGTCTCGCTCGTCGTAGGCTGGAAATCCCTCCGACGAGAATAGTCTCCTTCCCAACTCTCCCGTCCAACCATTTTGGCACGAAATTTGTTATTATTTATTGTGAGCAATGGCACTTTCGCGGAGGCTCGTAAAGCCGATGTCATGGCAGAAAGCCATTATTAATTAATAAGATGATAATCAATTACAAAACAACGATATAATTATGGAAAGAATCGAACCCGGAAAATATGTTGAACTCGGCTACGACCTTTATGCAGTCGAGGCTGACGGTAAGGAGCAGCTCGTGCATCAGACAGACAAGTCCGATCCCGAGAAGATTATCTTCGGAGTAACGCGCGGTATGATTGCCCCGCTCGAAAAAGCTATCGAAGGCCTTGAAGTTGGCGGTAAATTCAATGTCACCGCTACAGCCGATGAGGCTTTCGGTCCCTACGATCCGGAGCAGGTTGTCAGCCTTGAGCGTGACCTTTTCGTAGTCGACGGCAAATTTGACGAAAAAATGATTCGTGTAGGTGCGCTCGTGCCGATGATGACTGCCGACGGCTTCCGTATCAACGGTCTTGTAAAGGATGTTACTCCTACTCATGTGCGTATGGACTTTAACCATCCTCTGGCAGGCAAGTCGGTTCGTTTCGACGGCAAGATTCTTGCCGTTCGCGACGCTACTCCCGAGGAGCTACAGCCTGTTCACGGTTGTGGGTGCGGATGCGATCACGACCATTGCGGCGACCATGACGATTGCGGTTGCGGCGATCATGACCACGACCACTGCGGCTGTGGCGACGGCTGCTGCCACTGATTCGTATAGATCAGTTCTAACGAAAAAAGACAGTATATCGGGTTTGAGCCTGATGTACTGTCTTATTTTTTTGAATGGGGGAGAGATGTGTAGATGCAGTTTTGCACATACTCGACCGGTTAACGGTCTTTCTGATACAGAGGTGCCGATGGCGGTTCTGATCCTTTGATTACGTTGTGGTAATAGGAATATGTCATTGGCTTTCCGCTGCCTTCAACTGTGTCGATCAGCCGGGCCAGCACGAGCATATGCGTGCCGCAGTCGACTGTATCGACTTTTTCCAGTATCAGCCGTCCGGCGAAGGAACCCTTTACGCAGGGCACGTAGTCAACTACGTCGTAGCCGATGCCGTCGTATTTATCGGTGTCCCTTGAGCTGAAGAATCCGAATTTCCCTATCAGCATAGGGTCGGTATCCTCCGAGAGGATGGAGACTGAAAAACGGCCGGTTTCCTTTATGGCTTCAAGTGTGAAATTGTTTTTATTGAGCGAGATGGCCAATACGGGATTCTGGGCGGTTATCTGAAAGCATGTGTTTATGGTGCAGCCCACCGGACGGCCGTCCTTGAACGTTCCGACGATATAGACCCCGTAGGAGAGATTATATAGAACTTTTGGATCCATGATTATCAGACGTCAATAGTTTTTAGCCTCAATCTCGAAGAAGCTGCGGGAGTGCTTGCACACGGGGCATACTTCAGGAGCTTTTTTACCGATTACGATGTGGCCGCAGTTGCGGCAGATCCAGATTGTATCGTTATCGCGGGAGAAAACTATGCCGTCCTCGATGTTGGCCAGCAGACGGCGATAACGCTCTTCGTGGTGGCGTTCGATGGCTGCTACTGCCCGGAAACGCCATGCAATTTCCTTAAAGCCTTCTTCTTCGGCCTCGCGAGCCATGCGCTCATACATGTCCGTCCATTCGAAATTCTCACCGTCGGCGGCATCGCGGAGATTTGTCATGGTGTCGGGAATCTCGCCACCGTGGAGATATTTGAACCAGAGCTTGGCGTGTTCTTTCTCGTTGGCGGCGGTCTCTTCGAAGAGGGCTGCAATCTGTTCGTAGCCGTCCTTGCGAGCTTTCGATGCATAATAGGTATACTTATTGCGTGCCTGCGATTCGCCTGCGAAGGCTTCCATCAGGTTGCGTTCGGTCTTTGTTCCTTTTAGTTTGTTCATGTTGTAAAGTTTTGTTTGAGTTATTGGGTGAATATATTGATTATTTATCGGTTTTGTATGGCTCCTTATGGCTGCAGGCCGGGCAGAGTCCGTGGAAGAATATGTCGACGCTGTCGATGTGAAATCCTTGAGCGACTGGCAGCCGTAACCCTTCGGGAAGCGCCATGTCGAAAATGCGTCCGCATCGACTGCACCGCAGATGGCCGTGGGGCGGCTGGGGCTTGAAATCATACCGGCGGTTGCCGCTTTCCACTTCAAGCTCTCTGAGAAGACCCGCGTCTGTAAGAACGCGCAGCGAGTTGTATACCGTTGTACGCGACATTGTGGGGTATTCTGTGTGCAGGTCGCGAAAAATCTCGTCGGCGGTGGGATGTTGCCGTTTGTCTACTATGTTGCGGAGAATCGCAAGGCGTTGCGCCGATGGGCGGACGCCTGCCGTATGCATCATTTCTGCAAGGTCTGCAGGGTTTGGTGTGCGGTTCTGTTGCATTTTGTAGTTTTAACTATGTTGTAACGATTACAAAGTTAGTATTAATTACAATTCAATCCAAATAATTTCTCTCCTTTTGCAGAAATTTAAATGTAATTAGGATAAATGGCGTGAAATCTGGCCACTGAGGTCAGTGCGGAGGTTTTGACACGAAGTGATTGCGTGAGTGTGGGGGATTTTGCTTAAATTAGCAAGATGAAACCAATTCAACGTATTATCGCAATTATTTTCTCGGCTGTCTGGGCCATCCTGCCCATGGCGGCCGTGGAGCCGACGTGGAGCGTCGACTTCGGGTCGGTGTTCGACAACCGCGAGGGCGACAATAAGTATGCCGAGGCAAAAACCTTCTTTTTTACCAACCTGGCTGTAGAAGGGGGGATAAAGTTTACGAACCGCGACCGCATCTCGGCCGGAGCGGTGTGGAATCAGCCCGTGGCCAACGACATCGACGACGCTACCGTACGCCCGATAGTCTATTACCGCCACTCCGAGCGGCTCTGGAGCCTTTCGCTGGGTATGTTTCCGCGCACCCAGCTGCGCGAGCAGCTCCCCGGATTCCTATGGAGCGACTCTCTGACCTATTTCCAGCACAACATCCGCGGCGCCCTGGTGCAGTACCACAGCGACAAGGCATTTATCGACTTCTACCTCGACTGGCGCCAGCGCCAGACCGAGACTAAACGCGAGCAGTTTAACATCGTGTTTCATGGCGAGTGGCGTCCCCGCGCCTCGACGTTCCTTGTCGGCGGCCATCTTATGATGAATCATTACGCGCTGACAAAGAACGCCCCCGACGATATGCACATCGTCGACAATTTTATGGTCAACCCCTATGTAGGACTGGATTTCAGCCGCCATACCTCCCTCGATTCACTCGTGGTAAAAGCCGGTGCGCTCGCCACTGTAGAGCGCAATCGCGCCAATGGCAACGGATGGAAAACGCCCGTCGGCGGTTGGGTCGAACTGCTCGGCGAGTGGAAATGGCTCGGTCTGAAGAACTCATTCTATGCCGGCGGACGACTCATGCCTAGCTACGGCGAATTCGGAGCCTCGCTCTATCAGGGTGAACCCTACTATCAGTCGAAATTCTATAACCGCACGGACGTATATGCCCACATCGTGCTCAACAAATGGGTTGACCTCCAGGCCTCACTCGACTTCAACGTCGCCCAGTCGAGCTTCATCTTCTATCAGCGACTCTCCGTCCGCGTTCTACTCGACTGGACCAACCTCAAATTCCGAAAATAGGGAGAGCTTTTTTAAATGTAAGCAGATGCCGGGGTATCTTTAGCTTTGGGAGAGCCGGAGGGCGGCGGTGCGGTCGAGGGAAAGCTGGGCCTGCAGGGCATCGAGGGAAGGGAATTTGCGCTCGGGGCGCAGGTAAGCGATGAAGTTCAGGGCGAGCTGCGTCCCGTAAAGGTCGCCGTCGAAGCCGATGAGGTTGGCTTCGATAGTTGGGGTGGCGCCGTCGGGACAGATCGTGGGGCGTGCGCCGATATTAACCATCGCAGCGTAGCGGCTTCCGTCGGTTGTCATTGCCTCGACGGCATAGACTCCACCGGGGGGAATGAGTTTACGGCCAAATGCGGGGACGACATTAGCCGTGGGAAACCCGATTGTGCGGCCGATGGCCTGTCCGTGAGCCACCTTGCCCACCAGGCTGTAGCGGCGCCCGAGCAGGACGTTGGCGCCCTGTATGTCGTGGTTTAGAATCAGGCGGCGGATTTCCGAAGAGCTGACGGTTTGCGAGGCTGCGGATGAGAACTCCGTGCCACGCTCGATTTCGATGTCGCATTTGCGGCCGATTTGCTGATATTCGGCGAAATCTGATGGCGCGTCGTGGCCGAAGCGGTTGTTGAAGCCAAGAAGCATGCGCCTTACGTTCCAGCGGTCGCGGAGCATTCGGAGAAAGCCTTCGGTGGATGTGTTGCGCAGCGCCTCGTCGAAGGTAAGCATCTCCACTTCCACACCCTCGCGGGCCAGAAGCAGAAGCTTTTCGTCGGGAGAGCTGAGCAGAGCCGGTGCCTTTGCAGGGGCGATTAGTTCCAACGGATGGTTGGCAAACGTAACGACAAGCGGCCTAAGCCCATAGTCGGCAGCTTCGCGCCGTAGATGCACGAGCAGGTGGCGGTGTCCGGCGTGGACGCCGTCGAACATTCCAACCACTGCTATAGAGTCTGTATCTGATACCGTTGCCATTGGAGATTATGGGTGGATATACTTTTAAATCAGCTGAGTATGCGTATGAGCGTGAGGCCGTCGCGCACGGGGAGAATCACCTTTTCAAGCGTGGGATCGGCCGCCACGGCGTCGTTGAACTCGGCTATACCGAGTGTCTGCGGGTCGTGGGAAGCGCTCAGGTCTGTTATCTTACCGTCCCAGAGGGTATTGTCTGCAAGGACGAATCCTCCCGGGCGCACAAGGCGGCGCACTTTGCGGAACGTTTCGAGATACGTGCGCTTGTTGCCGTCGATGTAGGCCAAGTCGTAGCCTGTGGTAAGGTTATGTGCTACTTCATCGAAGTCGCCGATAATCAGGTTGATGCGGTGGCCGAAAGGGGAGTGGTCGAACTGCCGCCGGATAAACGGTTCCATTTCGTCGTTGATCTCAACGGTGTCGACTGTCGCGCCCTCTGGGAGGCCTTCAGCGATGCATAGGGCGGAGTAACCGGCGTAGGTGCCCACTTCGAGCACACGCCGCGGAGCGACCATCGCGGTCAGCATCTTGAGCAGACGCCCCTGATAGCGGCCGGAACACATGCGCGGGTAGAGCAGCCGCAGGTTAACGTCGCGCTCCAGCCGGCGCAGACTTTCGGGCTCGGCGTCGGAATGGTCGATTATATAGGATTCGAGCTCTTCTGTCATTGCATCAGACTGTTAAGTAACTGTTCAAAATTATTTAATACTATCCTGCTCTAATTATTTTCAATATTTCCGCGGTAAAATTTTCGCATCTTTTCCTCTCTTCATCAGTCGTGTAGACATCTACACTCCTTCTTCATCGAGAAAAATCTCCTGAAAATTTTCCTCCCGGAAATATTTAAATAATTTCGACCAGTTACTTACGACGCCCCTTCGAGCAGGGCCTCGATGCCGAGGCGGTAGGAGTCCATACCGAATCCGGCGATGGTGCCGCGGCAGGCCGGAGCGATGAGCGACTGGTGGCGGATTGACTCCGGGCGCGCCGCCACGTTGGAGATATGCACTTCAACCACAGGCGTTTCAATCGAGCGGATGGCATCGGCCAGGGCGAGCGACGTGTGGGTATATGCGCCGGCATTGAACACGATACCAGCCAGACTGCTGTCGAAACCTGCCTCGTGGAGGCGGTCGATCAGGTCGCCCTCGTGGTTGCTCTGGTAGTAGTCGATCTCCACATGGGGATAGTCCACGGCGAGGGCCTTCAGATAGTCGTCCATCGAGATTCGGCCGTAGACATCCGGCTCGCGCACGCCGAGCAGATTGAGGTTCGGCCCGTTGATAATGAGAATTTTGGCCATATAAGTAACATTAAAATAATTTCGACCGGTTACTTAGTGCGGGCTATTTGGTCTTTATTTCCACCTTCTGGGTAGGTGGTAGCGAATTGTTGCGCTCATCCACGGCGTCGACCACCTCGTGGGCAAGATGGAGGAATTCATGGCCCATCACCGAGTCCTTCAGTGCGATGGGAGTACCTGCGTCGCCGTCGTCGCATACGTCGACAACCAGCGGGATTTGAGCAAGAAGTTTCACGCCCAGTTCCTGAGCGAGTTTCACGCCGCCTTCGCGGCCGAAAATGTAGTAGCGTTCGTCGGGATGTTTTTCGGGTGTGAACCAGGCCATATTCTCGACAAGGCCGAGAATAGGCACGTTCACCTTCTCGCCGGTGAACATAGAAATTCCCTTGCGGGCATCGGCGAGCGCCACCTGCTGGGGGGTGCTGACTATGACCACACCGGTAATTGCAAGCTGCTGCACGAGGGTGAGGTGGATGTCGCTCGTGCCCGGAGGCATGTCGATTACGAAGTAGTCGAGCTCACCCCAGTCAGCGTCAGAGATAAGCTGGCGGAGAGCGTTGGAAGCCATCGAGCCGCGCCAGAGCACCGGGGCGTTCTTATCGACGAGGAAGCCGATGGAGAGAATCTTCACGCCGTATTTCTCAATGGGGATTATGAGCTGGCGGCCGTCGACCTCATGGATGTAAAGTTCCTCATCCTCTACGCCGAACATCTTGGGGATGGACGGCCCAAAAATATCGGCGTCGAGCAGGCCGACGCGATAGCCTTCGCGGGCGAGCGCCACGGCCAGATTGCTGGCCACGGTCGACTTGCCCACGCCACCCTTGCCGGAGCTTACGCCGATAATGTTTTTTACCTGTTTCAGAGGTTTTTCGGCAGGCTGGGGCATCGCGGCGGTGGTTTTCACCGCGATATTGCCCTTGATGTCGACTTCGGGCGAGATATAGGTCTGGATGGCCGTCTCGGCGGCGCGCACAATCGATTTGATGAAGGGGTCGGTGGGTTTCTCGAAGATGAGCGAGAAGCTCACCTTGTTGCCGTCGATACGGATGTCGTCCTCCACCATTCCGGCGTCGACAATGTTCTTGCCGGAGGCGGGATAACGCACGTTTTTAAGCGCGTCGAGTATGAGTTTGGGGTATAGTTGCATAGTCGGTCAGTATAGTTGGTTGTAGGAGAATCAGAAGCCCTGGAGGGTTCCGCGGGCGAAACTGCGGTAGGTGTCGAAGGGAATTTCGTCCGTAGGCTCCTCAAGCGCCCCATCCATCGGAAGAGGGAAGGCTATATATTTGATAGTCAAACCGCGGTCGAGCCATTGTTGTTCATAGAAAGTGCGGATCTGGAGTATATCGTCGGCCGCGCCGCTGTGGTATAGGTCGTCGGTAATCGTCTCGGGTACGATGCCGTTGAGCTCCGCCATCAGGCGCGTATAGGTGAAAAGAAACGGTGAGTCGGTTTTCAGCCTTATCATGCCGCCGGGAGCCATCACCTGCCGGTATGTGTTGAGGAATGTGGTGGAGGTCAGGCGCTTGCGCACCTTCTTCATCTGCGGGTCCGGGAAGGTAATCCAGATTTCGCTTACTTCGCCGGGGGCGAAAAAGTGGGGGAGAAGCTCGATGCTGGTGCGGAGGAATGCTGCGTTGGCGAGCCCCTCCTCGGTGGCGGCGCGTGCGCCGGTCCACATTCGTGCTCCCTTTATGTCGATACCGATGAAGTTCTTTTCCGGATACCGCCGGGCGAGCCCCACGGTGTATTCACCTTTGCCACAGCCGAGTTCGAGCACGATAGGACCGCTGTTGTGGAAATACTCCTCGTTCCAGCGGCCGCGTAGCGGGAACCCCGATTCGCGGAGCACCCCGAAAGGATACTGAAACACGCAGCTCATCTGCTCCATGTCGGCGAACTTTTTCAGTTTGTTTTTCCCCATAGAAAAATATTACGGTTGATTTCTGCAAAGTTACATAAATCTCCGCTTTTTTCCATCCGCCCCTCGCCCCAGTTTTAAGGGAAAAGCAAGTGAGACATATATTTCTAAGTTATATTCGATGATTTTGGGCGGTGTCAATAAGTGTCAATTTTAGCGTAGGCTGAATATGCCGAATGAATAAATTGAAGAAGATTCGAAACGATTGATGCAATGTGCGTTATCGATCCAAACTCCACATAATCGAAAAAATTTTGATTCTAAACTCCACGAACGAATCACTCTTAATAGATTGATGGAAATGCTAAGAATGAGGTCTATTTAAATTATGATAAATGGCAGAGCTGATTTGAGAGGATACAATCATAGAATTATCTCCGTTTTGGACTGCCGTCGTAAATAATTCCATTATCTCGTATTTATTCCCATAATTCGCATCTGGTTGTAACAAAATATCGGCAACTACTTGTCTAATAGAATGAGGATATATAATAAAAGTATTGTCTGCGTTGCAAGTCACATTCTTAAACTCACTATTTCCAAAGAAAACAATGACTGAGAAAATCGGGATATCGGGATTATTAGGCAAACATTGTCTGATGGCTTGGATGTGACCAGCATTCTGCATTACTGGGTTATAAAAGCGATGTTTTTGCTTACCAAATGCCAATAATTGTGTCCAATATTTTTGATGTTCATTGCCGAAAATCCAACCGCTATAATCCTTTACTTCAAGTACAATAATTCCTGCTTTTGTAGCTACTGCGACATCTATCTGCGTATACTCTCTATTCGGTTTTTGAATATATAAGTCATGGAAAATAGCTTTAGGATTTATTCCTTCTTTTAATAAACTCAGGATTACTTTACGTTCCGATTTCTCCCCGCGAGTAATGGGCGTGACCTGCTCAATAAGTTTTCGCTCTTTTCGCTTGAGATAAATCTGATATGCAATCCACAATATCAGGCCAATCAGTAGTAGAATGGTAGCGAGTCGCATAACGATTGGTTAAGAGCGAAAAAAGAAAAGGCTAAAGAGCGAAGCTTGGTTGAATCATGCTTATATAGCTCTTATCTGAAGTCAATTATCGGAATCACTTTTGTTGTCCCAGCATAAGAATATTTGTAAGTGCCGATTTGGCGCGCGCATTTCCCCCTGGGGGCTCTGACAATTTGGTTGTTGTAGAAATCAGAGCCGTCATGAGCCAATAGAAGGACTTCCAAATCAGAAGTAAAGACATATCCGGACGAATTATCTATAACTTCCAGAGCAATAGCATCGCCGGAATCCAGGACTTTCTGGACTTCAAAATTTTTTCGACTCACACAGTCGCCCGGCTTATCAAATATTGTTTTCCCGGAAACGTTTTTTGTCGTGACTGATTTAGCTGGATTAGAGCCATCAACTCCATCGATAATTTTGACAGCAGGTACGGTCTTTTCACGCGCAAGTTCATTCGTATACTTGTAAGTGCCCACGCGTTGGGCGCATTGATTGTTTTTAAGGACGATTTCCTGATCGTCATAAAATTGTTGTTTCTCGTTTGGAATTAGGAGAACCGTGGAATCATAGTGACCGTCGGCAAGCGCTAAAGCGTATCCGGAGTCGATAACCTGAAACACTTTCAGCATTGAGTATCCCATATTTTCTTCCGGATTCTCAAGCAATTCAAGGCCATTAAGCCCTGATTTTCTATGTTGATTAACGCAATAAGCGAAAGAAAATGTCAATACAATACCGGTGATAATTCCGAGCACATAGATGAGCCATTTATTCATGGTCAAAGATATTTTTTAAGTCCTTGGTTCTTTGAAAGATATTTTAAAACAAAGATAGTAAAAATTACGTTAAGGGCTATCGTTAAAATGGGAAAGTCATTAAATTTTAAATTACTGCGATAACCGGTTGCCCAAAGAAGGTGGACAACATGGAGAGTGTTGCTATGGTAAAGTTATGTTGGCCGCTAAGCCATTTGGTTACTTCACAAGGTCGTTTGCCAAGAGCGTCAGCAAATTGTTTTTTTGTCAAGCCGCGCTGTTGCATCAGTTCATAAATGCGGTCTGAAATCTGAAAGGAAAGCTCGGTTTCCTGTTGCAGACTTTCGGGTATAGGCCCCAGCATTTCTTCCAGTGATTTAGCCGTGCGTTTCATTGTGATAATTACAATAGTTGATATGATAGTCAAGAAAGTCGATGACGTAACTATGATGTTTATAGCGCAAAGATACGACGAATATTTTACTTAAAAATAAAATTTGCGGGAAATATAGGGGAAAGTTTTGTAAATTTGCGGAGATAATTGGAAAAAGAAAGATATAAAAAGATAGATAAAGAGAGGGAATATATGTATTACGTGAGGAAGCGACTGGAGATTTCGGCGTCGCATAGGCTGGAGCTGTCGTATGAAAGCAAGTGCACGGCGCTGCATGGCCACAACTGGATTATTACGGTGTTCTGCCGGGCTGAGGAGCTCGACGGGAACGGTATGGTAGCCGATTTTACGCACATCAAGCGGGCTATAGCCGACCGGCTCGACCACGCGTGCCTCAACGACGTTCTGCCTTTCAACCCGACGGCCGAGAACATCGCCCGCTGGGTGGTGGACCAGACGCCTGGTTGCTATAAATGTACGGTGCAGGAAAGTGAGGGCAACATCGCGGCATATGTAGCGCCCGGCGCGGAAGGGGCACCATTCTGAGTCGGATAAATCAGAAGGGAGGCGGATGCACCACGGTGCATCCCTACAATCTGATGGCCAGATATTGAGAGGATAAGCGGGAAGGTTCTCGCAATAATTGATAATGGGATGGGTAACAGAGACGAGATGAAGGTCAACGAGATTTTTTATTCGCTGCAGGGGGAGGGGAGGTTTACGGGCCGTCCGGCGGTGTTTCTGCGGCTGTCGGGATGCAATCTGCGCTGCCCCTTCTGCGATACGCGCCACGAATCCTTCGTCGAGATGACCGAGAAGGAAATTGTGGGTGAGATGGCGGCGTTTCCTGCGCGTCACGCCGTAGTAACCGGTGGGGAGCCGGGGCTTCAGCTTACGGCATCGCTTGTGGAGGCTCTTCACGCCGAGGGCTTTTACGTGCAGGTGGAGACCAACGGGTCTCGGCGTCTGCCTGATTCAGTCGACTGGATCACCTGCTCTCCCAAGGAGGCCGAGGTGGTGCTCGGGCGTATCAATGAGTTGAAAGTCGTGATGGATACCGCGACCGACATGAGCCGCTACGACCGGCTCCAGGCAATTGCCGGAGAACTGCGTGTGCAGCCCTGCCATGAAGCTGACGCAGAAGCTACCCGGCGCAACACGCAGGCTGCCATAGCTTTCGCGCTCGCCCATCCGGAGTGGAGTCTGTCGCTCCAGACGCATCTGATGCTCGATATACGCTGAAAGCTTAAAACTTACCCCATAAAACTATAGATACCGGTCGTCGACGGGCTGAAGCCGCTCGTCGAGGGTGAACACACGCGGCGATCCGGTGGGAATCTCCTCGTTTAGGATTTCGTCGGGTGTGAGTTTCTTGAGCATCATCACCAGTCCCCGCAGGGAGTTGCCGTGGGCGGCTACAAGAACCGAACCGTAAAGCCGGATTGCTGGGGCGATAAGTTCTTCCCAGCATGGGCGCACGCGTCCGATGGTAGTCTGCAGCGATTCTGTGAGCGGGAGTTCATCGTCTGTGAGTGCCGCGTAGCGCGGATCGTTGCCCGGGAACCGAGGGTCGTCGGGAGTGAGCGCCGGTGGCGCCACATCGTAGCTGCGACGCCAGATGTGCACCTGCTCGTCGCCGAATTTCGCAGCTGTGTCGGCCTTGTTGAGGCCCTGGAGTGCTCCGTAATGTCGCTCGTTGAGGTGCCAGTCCTTCACCACGGGGAGCCATACGCGGTCCATTGCGTCGAGCGCAATCTGCAGCGTATGGATGGCCCGTTTCTGAAACGAAGTGAAGCAATATCGCGGCTCGAGCCCGGCTGCGGCGATTTTCCGTCCGGCCTCGGCGGCCTCGTCGCGCCCTTTTTCGGTAAGGTCGACATCTGTCCAGCCCGTGAAGCGGTTTTCGAGATTCCACTGGCTCTGGCCGTGGCGCAGAAGAATAAGATGATACATAATCGACAAAGAGTTTTCATGAAAAACGCTTTGCCGGAGGGTGAGGTTCAAGCTGGGGAGATAAGCTGCACCGGTGGATTCGGCGGTACGGTCACGGAATTGCCGAAGGTGATGGTAGGTTGCAGGAGGATGGCCGGCTGGGCGATTTCCTTGCCGAGAATCGAATCCATAAGCATCTTTACGGCCACGATGCCGAGATAGTCGATTGGCTGACACACGCGGGTGACGGGCGGGTTGAGGTAGTCGAGAAACACGTTGTTGTCGAACGAGACGATCGACATATCCTGCGGCACCGAAAGGTTCTGCTCCTGCACGGCCTTGATTGAGCCGAGCAGAATGGTGGAGGAAAGCGCGAAGATAGCCGAGATGGGGTTGCCGCTCATCAGGGCGAGCTTGGTCTCGATATAGCCGTTCTGGGTGGAGAAGTCGTTGCCGCGCACGTTGATATTCTCCTGCAGACCGGCTTTTGTCATGGCGTCGCAGTAGCCCTCCACGCGTTTGCGCGATGTGATCGAGAAGGGTGAGCCCTGGATGCAGAGGATATTGCGGTGGCCGTTGGCGATAAGCAGGTTGGTGGCCTCGAAGGCTCCCGCATAGTTGTCGGTTGCCACATAGGGGAGCTGGGAGTCGCCCTGCTCCTCGTAGTAGCGGTCGATCAGCACCACCGGAATCTGCTCGGCAACCTGGAGAATGCGCTGGGGTGTGTCGGAGCATGGGGCCATGATGATGCCGTCGACGTTGCGGGCCATCAGCGTATCGAGCGCGCGGTCTTCGTCGAGCGGATTCTCGCATGTGTCGATTACCATCACGGGATAAGTGAATTTGTTGGCCTCCTGGATTATGATGCTCGCGATGTTGGCGAAAAACGGGTTTTCGATACGCGGAATCAGCAGCGCGATAGTATGGGTGGAAGAGCTGCGCAAACTTTGCGCAACATGATTGGGGTGGTAATTCAGCTCCTTAATCGCATTATATACAACGGCTTGCGAAGCCTTTGAGATGCGATATTCATCGGATTTGCCGTTGAGAACTCGCGATATGGTAGTGATGGAGAGTCCGGTGAGGCGTGCTACATCGGCCAATGTGCTCTTTTTCATTGCTGGAAACGGCTGGAATTTGGTTAAATAGCTTCGAAATTTGTAGCGGGATCGGCAAATTTTGTCGTATTTTGCGCAGTTGTGCGACAATAAATCCCCGTATAGCCTAAGCTTTTTGCAAAGATAAATAAATTTTTCGTAAAAAAATATTGAAAAATATTTTGAGATGCCAAATACTCTACATATATTTGCGCAAACGTTTGAGCATTCGCGCTCAGATGTCGCCCACACGCCCCACAGAGGGCATCGCAGAACTGGAACATCAAAACATCAACCAATATATACCTTAAATTACCATGAACTCCAAACCGAAGAGAATCGTCGTGGTCGGCAGCAGCAATACCGACATGGTGATCCGCACAAATCGTATGCCGCGGCCGGGCGAAACCGTGCTTGGCGGCAATTTCATGATGAATCAGGGAGGAAAGGGTGCCAATCAGGCGGTTGCCGCCGCAAAACTCGGAGGCGACACGACCTTCGTGGCGAAAGTGGGCGACGATATTTTCGGGCGCCAGACCGTTGAGCTCCTGCGCAAGGTCGGAATCGACACCACATATGTAGGTGTGTCGGCCAACTGTCCCTCCGGCGTAGCCCTTATCAACGTCGACGCCTCCGGTGAAAACTCCATCGCCGTAGCCTCGGGGGCCAATGCCGACCTTCTCCCCGCCGATATCGACGCCGCCGAGGAAGCCATAGCGTCGGCCTCGCTCATCATCATGCAGCTCGAAACGCCTGTAGAGACTGTGGCGCATGCCGCCCGCATAGCCAGAAAGCACGGGGTGAAGGTAATACTCAATCCGGCCCCTGCGCCGCGCGAGCCGCTGCCTGCATCGCTTCTGGCCGATGTGGACATCATCATTCCCAACAAGACCGAGGCAGAGCTGATTTCAGGCGTCGAAATCACCGACAGCGAATCGGAGCTGCGTGCAATCAACACCATCCATGCCATGGGCGTGCCCACGGTGATATTCACCCTCGGAAGCAAAGGCGCACTGATATGCGAGAACGGCGACTGCGAGCTTATCCCCTCGTTCAAGGTAGCGCCTGTGGACACTACCGCCGCCGGCGACACTTTCTGCGGCGCTCTCTGCGTGGCTCTTTCAGAGGATATGCCCATGCGCCGTGCAATCGAGTTCGCCAACAAGGCGGCATCCATCACGGTGACCCGCATGGGAGCCCAGCAATCCATCCCCACCCGCGACGAGGTGGACTTTTAATAGAATCCTTTTCCCAAAACCAACATTCTAATACCAATAATTGATGAAACCAACTGCAATCAGATTTGCAATGGCCTGCTGCATTTTCGCACTCGCCATACTCATAGCCCCCGCAGCCATCGCCCAGAATATGGTTAGCGGTACGGTTGTGGACGGGCAGAACGAGCCCGTGATCGGCGCGAGCGTGATGGTGAAAGGCACCACCTCGGGCGTGGCAACCGGCATCGACGGTGATTTCTCCATCGCCGCAAAGCCCTCCGACGTACTGAAGGTATCGGCCGTAGGATATAAGACGGCTGAAGTGAAGGTGGAAGGCACCGCTCCCATCCGCATAACGCTTGAGGAGAGCTCCGAAGTGCTCGACGAAGTGGTCGTAATCGGCTACGGCACTTCCACCAAGAAAGAACTTACAGGCTCTGTGGCCAGCATGAAGAAGGAGGAACTGAATCCGGGAACATTCCCCAACGCCATGGGCATGCTCCAGGGCAAGGTGGCCGGCCTTCAGATTGTGAATCCTTCGGGCGCAGACCCAACTGCCAAGTATGAGATACTTCTGCGCGGCACCAACACTCTTGCCGCCGGCCAGGGCCCGCTCGTGATTATCGACGGCGTGGCCGGAGCCGACATCCGCAACATCAACCCGCAGGATATCGAGAGCATCGACGTGCTGAAGGACGGCTCGGCAGCCGCCATCTATGGTACGCGCGGCACCAACGGCGTAATCATCGTAACCACCCGCCGTGCCCGCGAAGGCCGCGCCGAGGTGACCTACGAGGGCCAGTTCACCGTAGGTAAGGTTACGCGCCGCGCAGTTCCGCTGACGGCAAGCGAATTCAATTATGTGATCGACACCTACCGCCCCGAACTCTCAGGCTCCAAATATGGCGCCGATACCGACTGGTTCGACGAAATCACCCGTACCCCCATCAGCCACAAGCACACACTCTCGCTTAGCGGCGGTACCGAGAAATTCTCGCACTTCACTTCGCTCAACTACGAGAAGGCCGAGGGCGTTCAGCGCGGCAACGACTTCGAAAAGATTGCCGGACGCACCAACATCCGCCAGAGCCTGCTCGAGGGATGGGTCGACGTCGACGTGAACCTCTTCATCACCCACCGCAAATACAATCCATCGAACACCTCCGCATTCCAGCAGGCATTCATTCATAATCCCACGGAGCCGGTCTACGACCCTTCCAACTCCACATCGGGAGGCTACTACCGCATCGAGGCTATGGAATACTACAATCCCGTGGCCATGATCAACGAGCGCACCAGCACTACAGTTAACGACAACTTCGGCGGTAATGCCCGCGTTACCCTCAACATCAAGCCCGTCAAAGGGTTGAAATGGGATGCTTTCCTGGCTCTCTCGCGTGAGTCCAACGAGTCGAAGACCTACAGCACGCATTATTATCCCAGCATAATCGGCACCGACGGCTCGGCTGAAATCAGCAACTACAAGAACAACGACACTCAGTTCGAGACAACTCTCAACTATATCCGTTCGTTCGGGCCCCACTCGCTTCAGGCTCTTCTGGGCTACACCTATCAGAAAGGTACCGAGAATTCGGCCGGCATGAGCAACGTGGGCTTCGACTTCGACGACACCGAGACGAACGACATCGGCTCCGGCACCGGACTGCTCAACGGCAAGGCCGACCTGAGTTCCTACAAGGAGTCTCACACCTAACACCTACATCGGCTTCTTCGGCCGCGTGCTCTACAACTACGATCAGCGCTACCTGGCATCCGTATCGCTACGCCGCGACGGTTCCTCGCGCTTCGGCAAAAACAACAAGTGGGGATGGTTCCCCGCCGTATCGCTCGGCTGGCGCATCAGCCGCGAGGCCTTCCTGCGCGATGTGGAATGGCTTAACGAACTGAAAATCCGCGGCGGCTACGGTGTGACCGGCAACCAGGACTTCTCCAACTATAAGTCGCTCATCCTGATGACTACTGCCGGCAAGTTCTGGTACAACGGCGAGTGGATCAACACCTATCAGCCTGCATCCAACCCCAACCCTGACCTGCAGTGGGAAAAGAAGAAAGAATTCAACATCGGCCTTGACGCACAGCTCTTCAACAGCCGCTTGAACGTTACATTCGACTACTACCACCGCACAACCGACAACCTGCTCTACAACTACACCGTTCCTACTCCTCCCTACATCTTCAATACGCTGTTTACGAATGTGGGCAAGGTGACCAACCAGGGTGTGGAACTGACGATTTCGGCAATCCCCGTGAAGACCAAGGACTTCACTTGGAGCACCACATATCTGATCGCACACAACACCAACAAGCTCGACAAATTCACCAACGAGGAATTCACCAACGGTACCTATAAGGTAGGATGGTCGGCTCCCGGCAAATGCTATACCCAGCGCCTGATCGAGGGCGAATCGCTCGGCACATTCTACGGTCCGATTTTCCTCGGCACCGACACCGACGGCAAGGACGTGCTCCTTGGCCAGAACGACGACGGCACCGTGCCCGAAGAAAAATGGGAAAAACTCGGATGTGCCTATCCGAAGGTTACAATGAGCTGGAGCAACACATTCCTCTGGCGCAAATGGGACCTCAGCTTCTCGCTGCGCGCATCGCTCGGCGGCAAGGTCCTCAACGACATGGCAATGCGCTACGCCAACCTCGACCGTCTCGGCCTGAACAACATCTCCTCCGACTTCCTCGACGATCAGGGCCATACGGAGCTCGGCACGAAATACTCTTCCAAATATGTGGAGGATGGCTCCTTCCTGAAGATGGACAACCTTACACTGGGCTATACCTTCACTTTCCCATCGAAGTTCATTCAGACTCTTCGCCTGAACTTCACGGCCCAGAACGTATTCACTATCACCAAATACAAGGGCATCGATCCCGAAGTCGGCATCACCGGCCTCGAACCCGGACTTGAGGGCCTTACATACTATCCCCGCACCACCGAGTTCACTTTCGGCGTCACCGCAAAATTCTAAAAGAGTGTAAATCTCCATAAAAGAAATCACGCAATGAAAAGCATAATCAAATACATCGCCCTGGGCATGGCCGGCCTCGCCGCAGCAAGCGCCTGCACCGACCTCGACGAAGAGGTATACAGCCAGATTCCGATGGACAACTTTTTCAAGAACGAAAAAGAGCTCGTGGCCAACGCCGGACGCGCCTACACCAAGATGCAGGGCTACAACGCCGAGCAGAGCCTCTGGACGCTGCTTCTTCAGGCTTCCGACGAGTGTGCCGTGCCGGCTACCAATACCGGCAGCTGGTATAGCGGCGGCCGCTACCAGGAAGTGCAGAACAATATCATTCCCCCGTCGAACCGCCTGCTGAAAAAAGGGTGGGACTGGATTTTCAACGGCATAGCCGCCTGCAACGAAATCATCTACGAGACTGAAATCTCTGAAGTGGATTTCGAGGGTAAGGACAAGATTCTGGCCGAAATGAAGACCCTCCGCGCTTTCTTCTATTACGAAGCCATGGCCAACTGGGGCAACATACCCTTCACCATCAACTATACCGATACGGGCTATCCCGAGCAGAAAGACCGCCGGTTTGTGTTCGATTTCCTGACCAAGGAGCTCTCGCCCGAGTTGATTTCCAAACTCGACCGCCATCCGGCATCGACCAACTACGGGCGCGCCAATCAGGCTACAGCCTACTGCATTCTCGCCAAGATGTATCTCAACGCCGAGAAGTGGTTCGGCACACCCATGTATCGCGAGGCCGAGCAGGCCGCAAAGAATGTGATGGACATCGGCGACTATCAGATTGAGGATACCTACGGCATCAACTTCGCCGTCAACAACGAGCCCTCGCGCGAAAATATCTTCGTTATTGTCTACGACCACGTGGCCATCCCCTCGGGCAGCCGTTCGTTTTACCTCTATACGCTCACGCTCGAGCCGGAATCGTGCCCCACGTTCAACATCACCGCTTCGCCCTGGTCGGGTTTCATTTGCCAGCCCGACTTCTTCCAGAGCTATGACGCCGCCGATGCGCGCCGTGACCTTACGTGGCTCTACGGCCCGCAGGTCGATGTTAAAGGAAATCCCATCATGGTCGACGGTCAGCAGATGAGCTACAATCCGGTGTTCGACGAGCGCCATTACTACAACGTGAACGGCGGTCGCCAGAAATTCGACGGCGCTCGCATCTGCAAATGGCCGTATCAGACCGACGGCATGCTCACCTCGGGCGAGACCTGCATGGACAATGATTTCGCCATTTTCCGCTATGCCGACGTAGTGCTGATGTATGTGGAGGCGCTTGTGCGCCAGGGACGTACTGCCGACGCAGTCAACCTCCCCGAATTCCAGAAAATCCGCACCCGCGTGGGGCTGCAGCCCTACACGGTGGGCCAGCTCACTCTCGACGAGCTTTATGCCGAGCGTGGCCGCGAGCTTGCATGGGAAGGATGGCGCCACGAGGATATGATCCGTTTCGGCAAATACCTCAAGCAGTACTGGGCTCATCCCGCCCAGGAAGGCGACACTTTCCGCGAACTTTTCCCGATTCCTACCGAAATTCTCAACGCCAACCCCAAACTCCATCAGAATCCCGATTACAACTGATTCCCTCGCGGGTTGGATTGAAAGCAATACACGTTTCATGATGACCGCTCATTCTCCTCTTCTCTCCATTTTTTTTCAACACCTTATTCAGAAACTGACAGCAAACAAACCCTCTCCCCCCAATTAATTCCATGAAAACCATAATCAATTGTCTGGTAGCTGCCTCGCTGGCCGTGGGCTGTAGCGCAGACGCAGTGGGCGCCGAAAAAATAAAGGCCGACGTGCTCCGCGACAAAATCGCCGGAGCCTGGATCGGTCAGATGGTAGGCAATATCTACGGCCTTCCGTTTGAAAACAAATTCGTCGACGAGCCGGCGGCCGAGTCGCGTTTCCCCTTCGGGTACACCAAGAATATTGACAAACTCGAGAAATACGACGGAGCTTTTTCCGACGACGATACCGACGTGGAGTACATCTACCTGACGTTGATGGAGAAATACGGCATCGAACCTACCTACGCTCAGATGCGCGAGGGGTGGATGTATCATATCCGCGACCGTGTGTGGCTTGCCAACCGCGCCGCCCTGGGGCTTATGCACCTCGGCTATACGCCTCCCTTCACCGGCTCGGAAGAGTTGAACCCCCATTGGTATCAGATTGATCCCCAGCTTATCAACGAAATCTGGGCCTATACTGCCCCGGGAATGCCTGCCTACGCCGTAGGCAAAAGCGACTGGGCGGCCCGTATCACAAGCGATTCCTGGGCCGTGGCTCCCACGGCACTCTACGGCGCCATGTATGCCGAGGCATTTTTCGAGAACAATCTGACCAAACTGATCGAGAAAGGGCTGAAATATCTTCCCGCCGACGACCGCTACGCCATGGGCGTGCGCAAATGTCTCGAACTTCACAAGCAGTATCCCGACGACTGGGTGAAGGCGCGCCAGATTATCGCCGACGAATTCTATGTGAACGAAGACCCGATGACCAAGACCATCTGGAACGCCGATCTTAATGGCCTGATGGGTATTCTGGCAATGCTCTACGGCAACGGCGACTTTCAGCGTACGCTCGACCTCAGCTGCGCCATGGGCTTCGACTGTGACAACCAGGCCGCTACCATCTCCGGTCTGATGGGTATAATTCTCGGCGCATCGAAACTTCCGGCCGACCTGACGATGCCAGTGAAGGGGTGGACAAAACCCTTCAACGACCGATATATCAACATCACGCGCTACGACATGCCCGACGCCTCGATTCAGGACATCATCGACCGGACATACCGTCAGGCCATCGACGTGATTACCGCCAACGGCGGAAAGGTGAAAGGCAACGAGGTGTATATCAATCCGAAGGCCACGTTCAATCCGCCGCTGGAATTCTGCATCGGCCCGATGCCCGACCTGACCGTTGGCATGCCTGCCGACTACGATTTCGCCTGCACGGCCAACCGTGGCTATAAATGGACCATGACCGGAGGCGCACTTCCCGCCGGACTGACCTTCAACAACGGTCGTCTGGAAGGTACTCCTCAGACTGCCGGCAAATACGACATCACTCTGGCGCTTACGGGCAACGGCAACGAGCTGACGAAGAATTTCCAGATTCTCGTGAAACCCGAGAACCTGGCCATGCAGGCCGACACCATCTATGCCAACGTCCGCACGCTCAACGAGGCTGTTCTCGACTCCTGCTGGATTACCTTCGGCAAGCCGATGTATGCCAAGAGCGTCGACGTGATTCGCGACGGCGTGAAGAAAGGGGCCGGCTCGGTATTCTATACTCTGGCCGAGAAGTCCAATCGCCCGAAAATCGACTACTTCGGCTACGGATGGGCCGAGCCACGCACCGTCGACATGATTGAACTGAATACAGGCTGCCTCGAAGAGTTCGGCGGATGGTTCACCGACCTCAGCATTCAGTATCTCGACGAAAAAGGGCGCTGGCGCGACGTGGGTCTATACACTTCGAATCCCGCTCTTCCGGAAACCGACATCGTGTTCTTCCAGCCTCATTTCGCCCAGTTCATTCTTGAGTTCGCTCCGGTTACTACCCGAGGCATCCGTGTGCTGGTCGACACCAAGAACCAGGCTCATTGGCATAAGTATACCAAAAACGTTTCCAATTTCACCTCAATAACCGAACTCGGAGTCTATAACCTTTCTAAAGACGGCAAATAAATGAAGCGTATCGCAATAATTTTCTCTATGGCACTTGCGGCATTCGCGGCGTGGGCCGCGCAGCCCCGCAGTGTAGAGATGTCGAAGGCCGAACTGCTCGACAAGATAAAGGGCGGATGGGCCGCACAGACCATAGGCGTGGTGTTCGGCGCTCCGGTGGAATTCAAGTTCACCGGCTCATACACCCAGGACTATCAGCCTATCCCCTGGTCGGAGCACTATGTGAAATACTGGTGGGAAAAGAAGCCCGGCCTCTTCGACGACATCTACAACGACTGTACTTTCGTGGAGACCTTCGAGCGTCTCGGACTCGACTGCTCGCAGCAGGAGCTTGCCAAGGCCTTCGCCTTTGCCGACTACCATCTGGCCCACGCCAACCAGGCCGGCCGCTACAACATCCGCAACGGCATCATGCCCCCCGAGTCGGGCAACTGGCTCAATAACCCCCATGCCGACGACCTTGATTTTCAGATTGAGGCCGACTTCATCGGCCTGATGGCCCCCGCAATGGTGCCCGAGGCTCTGCGCATCGCCGACAAGGTGGGCCACATCATGAACTCGGGCGACGGATTCTACGGCGGTGCCTTCGTGGCAGGCCTTTACAGCAGCGCCTTCTATCTCGACAATCCGCGCGATATAGTTGAGACCGCTCTCGCTCCGATTCCACAGGAGAGCACCTTCTACCGCTGCATCCGCGACGTGCTCGACTTCCATCGCCTCAATCCCGACGACTGGAAAGCCTGCTGGGAATACCTGCAGCGCCACTGGAATGTGGACGTAGGTTGCCCGAAGGGCGTTTTCCTCAGCTTCAATATCGACGCCAAACTCAATTCGGCGTTCGTTGCCCTCGCAATGCTCTACGGTAACGGCGACTTCACCGACACGCTCGATATAGCCGCCCGCTGCGGCCAGGACGCTGACTGCAACCCCGCCACCGCCGGAGGTGTGCTCGGTGTGATGAAAGGATATAGTGGCATACCCGCCTTCTGGCTTGATCCGCTCAAGGAGGTGGAGAACCTCAACTTCGAGGGCACCGACATATCGCTTGCAAGCTCATATCAGATGAGCTACAATCAGGCCCTTAAGCTTATCGAGAAAAACGGAGGCCGCGTGGAGGCCGACAAGGTGGTGATTCCAATCGAGAAAGCTTCCGTACTGCCGCTGGAACAGAACTTCACCAACACCTACCCGCTGTTTCGCGAGCGCAAGGACTGCTTCCTCGACAAGGAGTATGAATTCTCGTTCGACGGCAACGGCTTCGTAATCTGGGGCAACATCTGCTCTCTGCGCCACATCAACAAGGATTATATAAACCGCGTCTCCATCCGCCATATCGGTTCGGAGGTGTTCGGTCTCGCCGAGCCAGACGACCCCTATGTGGCCGATGTGCAGGTGTGGATCGACGGCAAGCTTGACCAGACGGTGAAGATGCCGATGCGCAACACCGACCGCCGCGTGGAGCCGGCCTGGAAGTATCTCCTTCCCGAGGGACCGCACACCGTGCGCCTCGTATGGACCAATCCGAACAAAAACTACACGATTCGCATCAACGACATCATGTATTACTCGGAGAAACCTAACAACAACCGCTTTTATTCCAATCTGAAATGAACAGTATACTGAAATACACGGCTATGGCGCTCATGGGAGCCGCCGCTCTCGCCGGATGCAAGGATGCTGACAAAGGGTCGGCCTCCATCCCCTACGGCACGACGGTAACCATCGATAAGGCCACACTCCTCGACAAGATAAAGGGCGGCTGGGCCGCGCAGACCATCGGATGTACCTACGGCGGTCCGACCGAGTTCAAATACAAGGGCGGCATGATCAACGACAGCATACCCATCATATGGTATGACGACTACTGCAAGGACATCTTCGCCGAGGACCCGGGTCTGTACGACGACGTCTATATGGATCTTACCTTTATGGAGGTTATGGCGCGCGAGGGGATTGACGCTCCCGCCGCAAGTTTCGCTGATGCTTTCGCCAATGCCGACTACAAGCTCTGGCACGCCAATCAGGCCGCCCGCTACAATATTCTCAACGGCGTGATGCCGCCCGCTTCGGGCCACTGGAAGAATAATCCCCACGCCGACGATATCGATTTCCAGATCGAGGCTGATTTCATCGGCATGATATGTCCGGGCATGCCCAACGTGTCAAGTGCTTTCGCCGACCGCATCGGCCATATCATGAACTATGGCGACGGCTTCTACGGCGGTGTCTACGTGGCAGCACTCTATACGCTCGCATATGTGTGCGACGATATTCCCACTGTTGTGGAGCAGGCGTTGCAGACCATCCCTGCCGAGGCAAATTTCCGCCGCTGCATCGAGGATGTAATCTCCTTCTGGCGCAAGAACCCCTCCGACTGGAAACAGTGCTGGCTGGCCATCGACCAGAAATATACCGCTGAGAAGGGTTGTCCCGAAGGGGTCTGGAACGGATTCGACATCGACGCCACAATCAACGCCGCCTATTGCGTGATCGGGCTGCTCTATGGCGAAGGCGATTTCTTCCGCACCCTCGACATTTCCACCCGCTGCGGCCAGGACAGCGACTGCAACCCGGCTACCGCAGGAGGTATTCTCGGCGTGATGATGGGATATGAGGCCCTCCCCGCCAAATGGAAACCCGCTGTGGAGCGTTGTGAGAATATCGATTTCCCGTATACCTCAATCTCGCTTGCCACAAGCTATGGCATTACTCTCGACCTTCTTGAAAAGGTCGTGGTGGCCAATGGCGGTAACGTTACCGACGATGCCGTATCCTTCAGTATCGAGCGCCCGGTGGCTGTGGCTCTGGAGCAGTCGTTCGAGGGAATCAAGCCGGTGGAGCGCCGTGTGGTAAAACTGGACCTCGACCCGGAATATACCTGGGATTTCAACGGCTCGGGCATCGTGCTCCAGGGGCAGCTGCGCCGCGACGACAAATCCGCTCCCGACGACTATGTGGCCCGGATCGAGGCTTCGGTCGACGGCAAGGTGGTCGACACGTTCGCAATGCCTCTCGACTATATAACCCGCAAATACGACATTTTCCACACCTATGATCTGACCGACGGGCCCCATAAGTTGACCGTACGCTGGCTCAACCCCACACGCGGCTATGCCGTGCAGTGCAAGGATATTGTGGTCTATGGAACCGAATGAAGACCTATCGGAGGCCGCCCGTCGGCGTTGAGAAGTTATTTTGCTCTGTTGTTGACTCCAAGCGCATGCAGGGCGGCCTCTTTCAGATTATCAATTACCAATATACTGAAACAAATTCATACCGGTCATCAAAATGAAACGTCTGAAAATTCTTTTCATCTGCTCTTTTCTGGCTTTGGGTGCCGCTCTGACTTCCTGTGGGGGCGACGACGACCCGACACCTGCCCCGACGCCCACCCCCACACCCTCGCCGGGTGGTCGCGTAATTTATACCACACGCTGGAATCCAGGGCAGACTATGCAGAGCGCCAAGCTCGGCCGCCAGGTGAGCTACAGCGTGCTTGTGCCGCAGGAATATCTTAGCGGCAGCGGCGCTACATTTCCCGTTGTCTATCTGCTGCATGGCTATGGCGATACTCCCGAGGCATGGGGTCCCGGTCATTTCGACATACAGAATGTCGACGCCCAGGCCCGCACGGCCGGGCAGACCGGTCCGGTTATCTACGTGATTCCACAGGGCTGGAACTCCTACTATGTAAACCGCTACGACGGCGGATTCAATTATATGGACATGCTGGTGGATGAGCTCGTTCCGATGATCGACCGGATGCTCCCCACTCGTCCTTCGGCACGCTACCGCGCGGTTGCAGGCTATTCGATGGGCGGTTTCGGGGCGCTGGCCATGGCCGGTAAGAACGCCTCGGTGTTCGGCACCTGCATTTCGCTTTCCCCCTCGATGAATACCGACGCGCAATACCGCACGCTCGGCGGCTGGGACAGCCAGTGGGGCGACATTTTCGGCGGCCGTGGCACCACCGGAGACGCACGCCTTACGCCTCACTATCTCAGTCTCTGCCCGTTGCATTTCTTCGCCGACAATCAGCCTTCGGCTTTCGCATCGCAAAAGTGGTATGTAGACTGCGGCGACGACGAGGAGCGCCTCTATGCGGGCAGCGGCGAACTCCACTGCCTGCTGCGCGACAAGGGAATCGACCACGAATTCCGCGTGCGCAACGGTGCACACACCACCTCCTACTGGCGCGAAGGTCTGCGCGAAGGCCTTGCGGTTTTCAAGGCGGCATGCGACGGCGCGTCTTATCCCGACATAACCCCGGTTAATCCTGCCGGGGGCGCAACTCCGGAATTTATTAATGTGTCCGACGCTCCCTGCCAGATTAGTCTTTTCAAGGGCAACGGCCTGAAATCAAACTCGAATACACATATTGTATATGTTGAGATCGGCGAAGGTGTGCCGGCTCCCGATGCTGCCGGGGTAGCGTCGCTGCTGACTCAGTCGCTTCAGGTAAAAAATGCTGCCGTTGCGGTAGTAAATTCGGCAGATGTTGCCGCGGTCGGCGCCGATGCTGTTTTCGCCGCCGTGGAGGGAACGCTCGGAGTCGCTGTTGCCGACGCAAACCGCCATCTGATGGGTTTGGGCGACAATCTTCGGGTAGTCGGTCCGCTTGCCGTCTCCGGGCGTCCGTTTGCAGGGGTATATCTGTATGACTCAAATCTCGCAGCCGGTTCCGGCGCCACATTCGGGGCTGCGCAGTATGTTCTTGATATATCGGATATGGGAGCCAACCATCGGGCTATGTTCAATCTCTTCTGCGCGCTTCGCGATGCGGAAGCAAAGGTTGAATATCGCGTTCGCAACGGTGTTGTCTCCTCCGATTGTACATCCCACGGCATTTCGGCTCTCGGTCAGTTTATCTTCAATACATTGCCAATAAGATAAGATATGAAGATATTACGCCACATAGCACTTCTTCTGCTTGCTCTGGCTTCCGCTCTCGCCGCCATGGCCGCTGTGCCACGACCTGTAGAGACCGAGGGGCTGACGCTGCGCAGCGACCTTCTGGGGCGCGACGTGCGCTACTCGGTCATCGTGCCGCAGGGCGCGGAGGGCGAGCGCTTTCCGGTGCTTTACCTGCTGCATGGAATCGGAGGCGACTGCAGTTCGTGGCTCGAATATACCGACGTGGCCTCGATGATACAGCGCGGCGAGGTCGGCCCGATGGTGGTCGTGATGCCCGACGGGTATCTCAGTTACTATTCCGACGCCGCCGACGGCTCGATGCCCTACGAGCGGATGTTTCTCGAGGAGCTGATGCCTGAAATCGAGCGGAAATATCCCGTGAGCATCGATCTCAAGGATCGCCTGATCGGAGGCTTCTCGATGGGTGGCTTCGGGGCGCTTACGCTCGGCCTGCGCAACCGCGACTGCTTCGGCTCGATAATCGCCCTCTCTCCTTCGATGCGCACCGACAGCGTCTATGCTTTCGAAGGCCCTCAGGAAGAGTGGGAGAAGCAGTGGGGACGCACCTTCGACGGCATCGGCCGCAAGGGCACCGACCGAATTACTCCCTATTACCGTGCGCGTTCCCCATATCATATCATCGATACGATAGCTCCTTCCGAACTCGCCGGCATGAACCTCATTATTGATATCGGCGACCGCGAGAATTCGCTCGCCGAATCGGCCGAGCAGATTCACCGCCGCATGGCGGAGCGGGGTATCGCCCACACATACCGTGTGCGCGGAGGCGGCCACGACTTCGATTGCTGGAATCCGGCGTTGCTTCAGGCTCTCAGGGAGTTGTATCCGGGCATGGGGCTTTCCGAAGTGAAGCCCGAAATAACCTCTCCAATCCATATGCAGAACTCGGTGCTATATTTGCCGAAGGCGGCAGCCGGGTCCGACCGTCGTTATCCGGTTGTCTACGTGCGCGGTGCGCTAAAAGATTCAGAGCGGGAAGCTTTGGCTCGCCGTGCGACTGTTCTTACAGCTGAAGGTGCCATACGCCCCATGGCGATATGCTTTCTTGGAGAAAACGACTCCACAGGCATGATAGAGAAGGCCTCTCCGGCGCTTCGCGCCTCGCGCCGCATGCGCGCTCTCGTCGAGGTAGGTACCGATTGCTCCCGGGCAGCGTCAGATATAGCTACTGAACCTACCTATACGGCAATTGTATTGTGTGAGCCTCAAGCCGGCGCCGTGGATGCCGGTGAGTTCGCCCGGCGGCTCAAACAGCATGGCCGCTATCCGCGCCTATGGCTTTCGCAGACGCCCGCGAATCCCGGATACGCCTTCGCCTCCGACCTCCATGTGCTTCTGCGCGAGATGGATCTTTCCCACCGTTACCGTGTAGCCGACACGACTCCCGGCGCTTTGCTTCCGCAATGGGAGGAGTGGCTGAAATATATCGACTCGCGGTTCCATATCTGAAAAATGAATTATCAAATCTTAAATCTTTAATACTTCTATGTTTACAGTAACCAATTATGCTCTGGCCGTGGTGTTCTGCATCGTCACCATGATCTGCTGGGGCTCATGGGGCAACACCCAGAAGCTGGTATCGAAAAACTGGCGCTACGAACTCTTCTATTGGGATTATGTGATAGGCATGGTGCTCTTCACCGTGCTTCTCGGCCTGACCATGGGAAGCCATGGCGCCGAGGGACGCCCCTTCTGCGAGGATCTCGCCCAGGCATCCGGCTCGGCCATCGGCTGGGTGATTCTCGGTGGTGTGATTTTCAATGCATCCAACATCCTGCTTTCTGCTTCCATCTCGCTGGCCGGCATGGCGGTGGCCTTCCCGCTCGGTGTGGGTCTGGCCCTTGTGCTCGGCGTGATAGTGAACTATATCGGAGTGCCCGCAGGCAATCCCTATCTGCTGTTCGGCGGAGTGGCATTGGTGGTTATCGCCATAATCTGCAACGGCGTGGCTTCAGGAAAGATGCCGCGTTCGGGCGAGGGCGACTCGCAGAGCGTTCGCCGCAAAGGCATCATCATTGCCCTCATCGCCGGTGTGCTCATGTCGCTCTTCTACCGCTTTGTGGTGATGGGTATGGACGTGACTGATTTCGCTAATCCTCAGCCCGGTATGCTTACCCCCTACGGCGCCATCTTCATTTTCTCCATCGGTGTGCTGCTTAGCAACTTCGTGTTCAATACGCTTGCCATGCGTTTCCCCTTCACGGGGCAGCCCGTGGGCTACGGAGCATATTTCAAGGGTTCGGTTTCCACCCACCTCTGCGGCATGCTCGGGGGCGCCATCTGGGGGCTGGGAACAGCCTTCAGCTACATCGCCTCCGGCGAAGCCGGTCCGGCCGTAAGCTATGCCCTCGGTCAGGGAGCACCGATGATCGCCGCTATCTGGGGCGTGTTCATCTGGAAAGAATTCAAAGGAGCACCAGCGGTAGTCAGCAAACTGCTCGCTGCCATGTTCGTACTCTTCCTCGCCGGTCTGGCAATGATAGTATGGGCCGGTAACTGAATAATTGCAAATAATCAACTTACTTTAATCTTATAACCTGAATAACATTATGAAAAAATCTGCTCTCTGGCTGGCCATGGCCGCCGCAGTGGCTTTTGGTTTTACGGCCACATCTTGCAGCGACGATCCCGACCATCCCGACAAAAACGTGCTTGAGACCCCGATGATGCAGGCTCCGCAGCTCACTTCGAACTCGGCGACGCTCTCCTGGAAGAAATGCGCCAACGCCAACATGTATGTATACACTGTGAACAACGGTCCTGAAATGATGACCTATGAGCCGACCGTCACTCTCGAAGGGCTCACTCCCGAGACCACCTATACATTCAAGGTGAAGGCTCGTCGCGATTATTCAGAGTATTTCGAGGATTCGGAGTATACGACCATAAAGTTCACCACCCTCGAAAAGGTGCAGGCGCGTGCCGTCTACCATGTTGCTACGTTCGCCGACGACTGGGACCGCTGGTTCTACGAGTATAATCCCGACTGGACCGTGAAACGCATATACCGCACTGTCGACGGTACAGCCGAAGGCGCCCTCGACCGCGAATGGAATTTTGCCTATAGCGGAACCAACCTCCAGGTAACCGGCAAGAACGAGTATACCATAACCCTCAACGACAAGGGTTACGTCGCAACGCTCGTCGACGGCTCCAAGACCTACGACTACATCTACGATGCCGACGGATACCTGATTCAGGTCTACAAGGATGGTAATGTGGTCTGCAACGTTCAGATTGAGAACGGGAATATAATGCAGTGGAGCAAATTCCAGGACGGCAACGAAGTCTGGAAAATCCATACCTACGACAGCAACCTCAACGTTGGCGGCGTGCATGCAATCGCCGCCGAGGGAATCGGAGCCAGCCGCTGGCTGGTGGAGACCGGACTTTTCGGCAAGGCATGCACCAATCTCCATACTTCCAACCAGTGGGATTATTCGTCGACCGGATCGTCGTTTACCTTCGAGTTCGATTCCAACGGTTGCGTAAGCGTGGAGCATAAACTTTACGGATCCGACGAGGAAAAATACTTCTATACATATATAGCCGAATGATTCCAGACCGCTTGCGCCGGAGGCTATAGCCTGCCGGCGCGGGCGCCCACACTACTGAGTGTAATTTGTTTTAGGTACGATGGAAGCGGCCGAGGCGCCTCGCCCCGGCCGCTTTTGCCCTCTCCCGGTGGTAGACCAACTGCATGACGGCTGGAAACCGAAACTGCCTAAAACGCACCCTCCAGAGGGGTGCGCCCCCCTGAGCCATTGCTCACAAGCGTCAAGACCCCGTATCTTTTATTACAAAATACAGAGAAAGCCCTTTTATTTCAGCTCCAATTCAATGTCCTCTATTGACGGCAGAGAACTTTTGAATTCGTCGGGAATGAATTTGGTGAGCTGGAATTCCGCCACACCAATTGGTTGTGACGACGATTCGAGGGCATATTGGGCAAGCACGTTATCCTTATCCTTATATATCAACAAGCCGATAGTAGGGTTGTCCTGCTCGGTTTTCAGTATATGATTTACTGCCGTCATGTATGTTCCGAGTTGTCCTATATCTCCGGCTCCGAATGTGCCGGTCTTCACCTCAATAACACAATAGGCATGCAATTTTATGTTATAGAACAACAAATCAATGAATTGCTCCGTGTGTCCTACCTTAAGGCGGTATTCTTCACCGACGTAAGCAAATCCGGAACCGAGTTCAAGAAGGAAGCGAGAGATATTCGCCATCAAAGCATGCTTTAGTTCTCGCTCTTTGTATGGCTCGGTCATTTCGGTGAAGTCGAAGATATACGGGTCTTTTGTCAGTTCCTGGGCGAGGTCGCTGTCCGGAGCGGGCAATAAACGAGAGAAACTTGTCAGTGCTTTGCCTTGACGCAGATGTAGGTTGGAGTCAATAAATGATTTCAGAACATTTCTTGACCACCCTTCTTCGACAACTTTGTGAGCATAAAAGAGAGCGGTTTCTCTTTCTCCAGCTTCGAAATATTTATCTATCAGAGTACAGTGATGACCCCACGGCACAGAAAAGATAATATCATCATCGATACCCTGAGAAGTGCCAACAGCTTGTTGGCATTTCTCAATTTCAGAATTGCCAACAACTTGTGGGCGATTTACAGAGGCTTCATTATAAAGAAGATACATCTTCTTCATGTATTGCAGGCTCTGCCGGGAAAAGCCCTCGGCTTCCGGTATGGCCACCTTCAAATCCTGACTGAGATTCCGATAAAATCCACTTCCATATACATTCTCGGCATCACGGGCCACGATGTCTCGACCGAGAGACCAGTAGAAGCGTAGCATCTCACGGTTTACTTGCGTCGCAGCCTTAATCTTGCTGTGTCGGTATCGCTCTTTTAACTCCTGTATCCAGCGGGAGTATTCGGCATCGGTCTTAATCAGTTTGCTCATATTGGAAATGGTGAATGACGTTTGTTAGCCTGCTATAGTTGTTATCGGGATGTTTTCTTCAGCTCGGAGGGGGCGACGCCGTATTCGCTCTTGAAGCATGTGCGGAAATAGCCGGGGTCGCTGAAGCCGCACGCGTAGGCCGTCTCAGAGACGCTGAAACCCTGGCAAAGCATTTCGTGGCCTTTTCGGAGGCGACATTTCCTGATAAATTCGTTGCCCGACATACCGGTGAGGGCTTTCAGACGGCGGTAGAGTGTGGAATGGCTCATGCCGAGCTCGGCCTGCAGGAATTCCATATCGAGATCCGCGCGCCCCATGTTCTGCTCTACAAGCGAGGTGAAATGGTCGAGAAATTCCCGGTCGACCTGGCTCAAGTCGGGTGCCGTGGCTGTCGTATCATTTCCGGCATTAACGGTTTCTGCCGTGGTCCCGGTGGAGGGGGCCTCTTTTCGTCTGTTGAGGCCAAAACGAAGAACCAGACACACAATGGCGCCACCGAGCAGAATATAGACTGCTATGGCCCACCACATGAGCCACCATGGCCGTTTCACCGAAATCTCAAGTTTCAGCTCGCCTGACAGGTCGCCCGATATGCTGTCCGGGAGTCCCGGGCGCACTGCGAGCATATGGGTGCCGGGGGAAAGGTTGGCAAGCATCAGTTCGTGCGACTCCGGCAGCGGCATCCAGCGGTCGGACTCTCCATCAAGGCGGTAGTAATAGGTGGTTTTGCCACGCATGGAAAAGTCGGGAACTGCGAAGAGAATTTTAACCATGCGGCATCCGTAGGGGATATCAATGGTGGCCCCTGGATTGTAGCGTGTTATTTCGGAGTTTTCTTCACCTTTCCCGCTTCCGGGAATCACGTATCCCACAATCCTCAGCTCAGGGTGTTTCTTCCGTCGGTCGATGTTCCCGGGGTGGAATGCGTATATGCCGTCCAGAGTACCTAAATAGATGGTGCCGTCGTCGCTTCGGGCGGCCTGGCGGTCGAGGAAGGAGCTTTCGGTAAGTTTGAGCCGGCCGCCGAACGATTCAATGCTGTCGCCTGAAGCATTGTAGCGGCAGAGAAGATTGTTGCTTGCCAGCCAGATATTTCCCTCGGCGTCTTCCACGAGAGAACGGATGGAGATGTCGGGTAGGCCGTTGTCGTAATTGAAATTCCTGATGCCGCCGTGACGCCTGAAGTCGCTGATTACGGAAAGACCATCCTGGGCGGCCACCCACACCCGGTTGTGAGAATCCAGCAGCAGCTGCTTCACGGCATTTGAGGCCAGACCTGTGTCGGTGGTGAGATGTGCGAGCTGTCGGTCGTTTTTGTCGAAAATGAATATGCCGTTGCCGTACGTGCCGACCCAAAGGTGGCCGTCAGGGGCGGTCAGTATTCCGTTGGGCACGAGATACCCCGTTGCCGCCGAGATTTTTTCGTTGCGGTGCAACATGCTGTTGCGGTATTCGTAGAGCCCGCGCTGGGTGCCAAGCAGGGCGACGGTGTCGCCTGAGGTGATGATGGTGTTGGCAAAATCCTTTTCATAAGGGGTGGGAATCCTTGACGCCGTACCGGTCTTTTCGTCGATGGAAAATATCCCGTCGTCCGCCACGCTTACAAGTAATTCGCTTCCTATCCTCGCCATGGAGGCAATACGCGCCGTCTTGTTGCGGACCATTGGGAGGATTGCGGCGGGGATACCGGTCTTATCCACAAAGCCGGATCCGACATATCCCGGGCTCGTGCTTGTTTTTTCAAGCAGGGGAGGAGTGGAGGGTATGAATTCCAGTCCTTTACCGTCGGTTCCGATCCATATGTTGCCGAAAGAATCCTGAAACACCACCTCGCTGGTAGAGGCGAGTATCGTTCCGTCGGCGAGTTCTGTCAGCGAAGTGATGTTGCCGTTGCCGGTGCTCCGGCCCCGGACGTCGCTTAGTTCCACAGGTGCAAACGTGCGGCTGGTGCTGTCGAAGCGGGCAGCCCCATGCTCCGTGCCGACATACAGATTTCCGTCGCGGCTTACGAGCAGGCTCCTGACGTTGTTGCCGGGGAGTGAGCCGGTTTGCCCGGGGTTGTGCATATGATTTTCGAATGTCTGCTTTTTAATGTCGATGAGGCTCAGCCCATAGTTTTCCTGGCCTGCGGCCAGCAGGCCGTCGGGAGTTGTGGCGGCGCTGAACATCGACATGACCAGCCCCTTGAAGTCAGTCTCCCGGAATATGTGCCAGCACGCCTGTTTGCGGTCGAAGTGAGCTATGAATCCGTATTTGCCAAGGAGATAGATTCCCCCGTCGCTGTCAGGGGTGAAGTCTGCCACACCATAGCCGGCTATCTCCGCCGGTATCTGGAGGTCTACGTTGCGAAGCGTGCGGCAGTCGATTATGTTAACACCTTTTTTCGTGCCGACCCAGATGTATCCGGCCACATCATCGTAATAGATTGCATCGATGGAGTTACCCTTGAGGGATTTGTCTTTCTCGTCGAAGACTATAAAACGCTCGCCGTCGAAGCGGTTCAGTCCATTGTCGGTTGCAATCCAGAGAAAGCCGTAGCCATCCTGGGCTATGTCCGTCACGAAGTTGTTGGAAAGTCCGTCGCGAATACCCAGCCGGTCGGTGACGCGGCTCTCCGCCATGCCACAGAACGCAACCGTAAACAGAAATATGAGCAAAAATACAGACCTCATGAGCGACGACAGGATTGTGTTCGTACAAAGATACGAATAACCGTCAAATCAATCCAACAACCATTAAAAATAGTTCATTCTTCGTGAATATCCTTGCGATGAACAATTTTTCACCCATTCAGACCATTATTTTACCGCCTGAGTGTCAATCCTGCAGATAAATTTGCGATGAAAATTTATTAAACCATGAAAATATCGAAGTTATTTCTGATTCTTGTTCTTGCCCTGATGGCTCTTCCGGCTAAAGGGGAGACATCGAAACCGCTCTTCAGTAGCGACAGCGAGGAGCATTGGTATTATATCTATTACGAAAATGTGTCGCGCGTTTTCACTGAAAACGGCGAGGGGAATGCTCTTACCCACACTTCCATCGCCTACGGCAGCAACAACCAGAAGTGGAAGCTTGTGGGCGACCCGAACAGCTTTAAGCTTGTGAGCGCCAACGGCCGTGCAGTATATAAAGATGGTCCGTTCCGCGCTTCGTCAGACCTCTCGAAGGCTCATAATCTTCAGCTCCTGGAGTCGCCGAACCCCGATTTCGCGGGATGCTGGGTAATCAACGACCCGAGCGACGGATGGGGGTGCATGAACCCTTACGGCAACGGCCAGATCGACGGCTATTGGAACGATCCGACCGACTCCAACAACAATGTGACATTCATCCCTTCCGACCAGGTGTCGGAACCTCTCGACATGAGCGGTATCAAGGAATTCAGCGTTGAGGGCGTCACCGCCTTCACACCTCCTACACGTCAGACGCTCTGGTATACGGCTCCCGTCACTGCGGCGAAGGTGGCCAATCCCTGGATGGAGTACGCGCTGCCTATCGGCAACGGCGAATTCGGTGCCATGGTCTACGGCGGCATTCACTGCGATCAGCTGCAGTTCAACGACAAATCTGTCTGGACAGGTACCTCCAACCGACGCGGCTCGTATCAGAATTTCGGCGATCTCTTCATCGAGGATATTTCGGGCGCTTTCGATTCGGCTCCCGTTAAGGATTATGTACGCTGGCTCGATATGCGCAATGCCGTGGCGGGCGTCAGCTACTCCGACGGCGAGACCAGCTACACCCGCGAATACATCAGCAGTTTCCCAGCCAAGGTGGTAGCCGTACGCCTTGCCGCCGATAAGGGCGGTAAGATAAGCGTGCGCCTGCGTCTGCGCAACAATGTGCGCTCGGGCTTCGTGACGCCCGTTTACGCCGATGGAGGTGCTTCCTTCGAGGGAAAGCTCGACCTCGTAGACTTCAAGGCGGCATTCAGGGCTGTTCCCACCGGCGGCACGATGACAACCGTCGGCAACAGCGTTGAAATCAAGGGTGCCGACGAGGTGCTCATCATTCTTGCCGGCGCAACCAATTTCGATCAGCACAGCCCAACCTATACCTCTGACGCCGCCGCCATGCGCACGATGGTAGACTCACGTCTCGACCAGGCCTGCGCGCAGTCGTGGGACGCCCTCGTGGCTGCACATACTCAGGACTTCCGTTCGTTCTTCGACCGCGTGGACCTCTCGCTCGGCAACGGCACCAACAATCTGACCACTGAGAAACTTGTCGACAGCTACGCCGCCGGCAACGCTCCCGAAATGGAGCGCCTGCTCGAGGAACTCTACTTCAACTACGGCCGCTACCTGCTCATCAGTTCCTCGCGCGGTATGGACACACCCGCCAACCTTCAGGGCATCTGGAACAACAGCGACAACCCCGCCTGGCAGAGCGACATCCACTCAAATATCAACGTGCAGATGAACTACTGGCTCGCCGAGAACACCAACCTCTCCGAGCTCCACATGCCTTACCTGAACTATATCCACAGCATGGCCCTGGAGCATGAGCAGTGGCCCTCCTACGCCCGTCGCGGCGGCCAGACTGAAGGCTGGACCTGCTTCACGCAGAACAATATCTTCGGCCACTCCGACTATGCCGAGAACTACGTGATAGCCAACGCCTGGTACACCTCCCATCTCTGGCAGCACTATCTCTACACTCTCGACGAGGATTTCCTGCGCGAGAAGGCGCTCCCCGTGATGGTGAGCTGCTGCAAATTCTGGATGCAGCGCCTCAAAGAGGCTTCCGACGGCTCGCTGGTGGCCCCCGACGAGTGGTCGCCCGAGCACGGCCCCTCCAGGGAGGACGGCACGGCCCACGCCCAGCAGCTTGTGGCCGAACTCTTTGAGTCGACCCTCGCCGCCCTCGACATCGCCGGCGAGGCCTATCCCGCCGATTTCCGCTCCTCGCTGGCTGCAAAATATGAGAAGCTCGATAAGGGTCTTGCTGTCGAGCAGTATACCGGCGCCTGGGGCGGTAGCCTCAACGGTGTCGCCTCCGGCACGGAAATTCTGCGCGAGTGGAAATACAGCGACTACTCCAAAGGCCAGAACGGCCACCGTCACCAGTCGCACCTGATGGCGATGTATCCTTTCGGCAAGATTACGCCCGAAAGCCCCTATTTCCGTCCGGCAATCAATTCGCTGACACTGCGCGGCGACAAATCCACCGGATGGTCGCTCGCGTGGCGCATAAACCTCTGGGCTCGTGCCTTCAACGGCAACCACGCCCTGCGCATTATGCGCAACGCCCTCAAGCATTCCACAAGCTACGACATCAAGGAGGATAAGGGTGGTGTCTACTACAACCTGCTCGACTCCCACGCCCCCTTCCAGATCGACGGCAACTTCGGCTTCTCCGCCGGCGTGGCTGAAATGCTCCTCCAGGGATACGACGGCACGCTCCGCCTGCTCCCCGCTCTCCCCGACGCATGGCAGGAAGGCCATGCCAACGGCCTCCGCGCCATGGGCAACTTCGAGGTCGACCAGCGCTGGACCGCCGGGCGCCTCACCGAGGCCGTCGTGAAATCCGGTTCGGGCCGCGACGCTTCCGTAAGCTACAAGGGTATCGCCAAAGCCAAGGTGACCGATGCCTCCGGCAACGCCGTGACCGTCACCGCCGACGGCGAGGACCGAATCTCGTTCCCCACCACTCCCGGCGGCCGCTACACCATCGACCTCTCCGCCAACAGCGGCATCAGCGCCGTAGCATCCGACGCCACCGCCGCCGGTCCCGAGGAATACTTCGACCTCCAGGGGCGCCGCGTGGCCGCCGACACCCTCTCTGCCGGCATCTACATCCGCCGCGCCGGTTTCGTCGCCGAAAAAGTAGCCCTCCGCTGAAAATCCCAACTTAATACATATTGCCTGTCTTACTTCGGAGGCCGGGAATCGGACGTGATTCCCGGCCTCCTTGCCGCCATTCCGGAAAAATTGCGTACCTTTGCGGTGCATCACACTACAGCCGCACGAACCGCAATGAAGATTTCTGTTATCACCGCCACCTTCAACTCAGCTGCCACCCTGGCCGATACGCTTGCCTCTGTGGTGGCGCAGACATATCCCGACGTTGAGCACATCATAGTCGACGGCGCGTCGACCGACTCCACGCTTACCATCGTCGAGCATTACCGCAGTGCCTACGAGCGCGGCGGCAAGACCCTCCGCGTGGTCTCGGAGCGCGATCGTGGAATCTACGACGCCATGAACAAAGGAATTTCCATGGCAACCGGCACTCTGGTGGGACTCCTTAATTCCGATGATTACTTTACGTCGCCCGACGTGCTCGCCCGGGTGGCTGATGCCTTCAGCACCGACGCCACGCCCGATGCCAGTTTGGATGCCGTGTATGGCGACGTTCACTACGTCGACCAGCATCAGACCACACGCGTGGTGCGTCACTACAGCTCCGCTTTCTTCCGTCCCTGGATGATGCGCATGGGCTTCATGCCCGCCCACCCCTCGTTTTATTGCCGCCGCCGGCTTTATGCCGAGCATGGCGGATTCGACCTCGATTTCCGCGTCGCCGCCGACTTCGAGCAACTCCTGCGCATGATTTTCGTCGGCCGCATCAATACCCGTTATCTGCCCATGGATTTTGTGACGATGCGCACCGGGGGCGCCTCATCTTCGGGAATGACCTCCCATAAACGCATCTACCGCGACCATCGCGCAGCCTATCGTAAAAACGGGGTCTACTCCAACTTCTTGTTTGAGGGTTGCCGCTACCTCTATAAGATCTTCGAGCTTGTGCGCTCCTGATCTTCGGTATATATAATTGTTCGGGAGTCCCTGCCTCCTGAACCCGCTGCAATAATCTGCCTTGGACTCTTCACCTTGGCCTCTGCGCAAAAAAAACTGAAAAATGTTTCCCTGAAAATTTGGCGGTTTCATCCGGAATCCTTAACTTTGCATCCGAAATCCATGGGGTACTAGCTCATCTGGCTAGAGCGCGACACTGGCAGTGTCGAGGTGAGCGGTTCGAGTCCGCTGTACTCCACCCCCTTAAGCGAATCGAGATTCTCGGTTCGCTTTTTTATATAACTTTGATTATTAATCTACGGAAAAAAATGCGCCGCAGCTTGCAATGAAGCCGCGGCGCTTTAAAAACGTTTTTAACTTGACGATTACTGTTTTATCAGGCGGTAGTCGCTGCCGTCAAACGATATAATCAATACGTTGTCGTTGAGGTAGAATGGAGTTGGCTCAATGTCGTCATCATAATATTCATCCTCGTCGGCGAAATAGCCACCGATTGAAATAAGGTTCACCGCTCCGTCGTGGGCGGTAGCTATCTGATAAGTACCGGTAAACGACCAGTTCCATGAAGAATGGGTTTCGCTTACGCCTTTAGCGGTCATCTTGCCGTCGGGAGTGAAAGTCATCGTTACCACCTCATCATCGTCGCCGTTGTAACCGCCTTCATGATTCATTGCTCCGACCCAGGTGCCGACAAGCATGTTGTTTACAGCGTCGTCTTCGTCATCGTCGTCGCCACACGAAGAAAAGCCCAGACAAAAGATTGTCGCGGCAATCATCATTGCAAGAAACTTAATCTGTTTCATTGTAGTTGTTAATTTATTATATTAACTCGGCAAGACGGGACTCCGAAAAATTATAATGATAAGATAAAAGAATGGGAAGAAGAGCCGTCCCATCACTTTCGCCCGGTTTCATCTAAGATGATAGCGGGAGAATTGCCAAGGTGATGTAATCTTCCCGTCGCGCCATAAGCTCGTTTTAACAGGCTTGCCGCGATTTGCGCTGCAAAGGTAGAAAGACGAATGATATTTCAGACAATATCGTTAAAGGACGTTAAAAGCTGTAAGCACCTCCTATAATAACGAAAAAGCGAAGACGGACCGATTGCCGTCTTCGCTTTTTTGTGTTGAACTCAAAATAGTGCATCCCTACATGCGGGTGCCCGTCCACCCGTTTTTTCACCCGCAGCCTCCATCGTCTGACCCCGTAGGGGTGACATCCCTGTAGCCAGGGGTGCAAACCCCTGGGGGGTGTATACCCCTGATGGTGGACGTCTAACCCCGTAGGGGTGGCATCTTTGTAACCAGGGGTGCAAACCCCTGGGGGCGCTATAGGCGGATGCCGTAGCGGCTGGCCAGGAAGGCGCGGATGCGCCTGGGGTCGGCGGCGCAGGCGCGCTCCACCTCCATCACCTTGGCGTCCACCAGCGTGCGATACCACCATCCCTGCAGGAAGTCCCAGAGAAACCCCTCCTTCCCGTCGAGGAACCCCAGCCGGACAATGTAGCGGTATAGGAAATAGGCTGTCGACCGCCAGAACAGCGGCATGCGCCCGTAGAGCGACTTCTGACGTCGCTTGGCCGCTACAGCGTCGGCCAGCCCCCCGGCCTTGTCGGCCTCTGCGCTCTGAGGCCGGTATTTTTCGGCGAGCAACAGCGCCGCCTCACGGTCGGCATAGCCGTTGTGCTTGGCGATGAACGCCGAGAGCGGCAGAAGTGAATGGTCGTAGAAAGGATGCGTAAGCGTCTCCGAGCGCCCGCTGAGTATCTGCAGATGCTCGTCCATCAGCCGCTGCTCGTAGCGGCAGTAGCCCCGGCGGAACATCCTGACCATTGCGATTCCGTTGACGATGCCGTGGCGCAGACGCCGGTTCAGGAAATAGCGCCCCAGCGGAATCACCAGCGCACTGACGTCAGCCGGCATCGTCGGCAGCTTCGCGCGGATCTCCTCCGTCAGCTCCGGCGAGAGATACTCGTCGGCGTCGAGCCGGAGTACCCACTCCGACCGTATGTCGAGCGCGTCGAGCGCCCAGTTGAACTGCGCCGCCTGATTCCCCGGCCATGGGTGCACCACCACCTCCGCCCCCTCCCGGCGGGCAATCTCCGCCGTGGCATCGGTCGACTCCGAGTCTACCACCACCACGCGCCGCGGCTCCAGCGCCCGCAGCCTTTCGAGACACCGCCCCAAATGCAGCTCCTCGTTCTTCGTAAGAATAATAATCGTAACGTCAACCATCTCTCAGAATTCTCTTCTTTATCGGTCTGGCAGGATTCCCGCCCACAATCGTCCATGGCTCAACATCCTTGAACACGGCCGCCCTCGCTCCCACTACGGCCCCCTGCCCGATGGTCACCCCCATTCCGACGAAAGCATCGGCAGCCACCCAGGCCTGGTCTTCAATCACTATAGGCGCCGTAATCAGCGGATTAAGCGGATTTGTAACGTCGTGCGACGCCGTGCAGAGATAAGCACCCTGGCTCACGGTGGAATTTGCTCCTACTACCACAGGGGCTACGTTATAGCAGTCAACTTCCGACGCCAGACAGCTGTGCGCCTCCATCCGGAGGTTCGCAGGATAGTAGACGCGCGTCGACGAATAGACCACGGCCGTAGGATGAATCTTCGCACCGAACATCCGCAGAAGCGTCCGTTTCCACCCCGAAGCCATCGAGCGCGGAATCCAACTGGCTCCCACGCCCCAGACAAATCCCCAGATTAGCCTGACAATCTGATGTTTGCGCGACAACGCATTGCGGTATTGCGAAAGGTCTATCTTTGGCATCGTTTAGGTCTATTTTTGAGATGAAATCTTTTCGATAGCCATGTCGCTAAGCGTTTTCGGGTTAGTGACGCCAAGGAACAAAGCCAATACTACTGCAAGAAATAAAAATACAGAACCGGCAATTTTGAGACTATTGTATTTGCATAAAAGCAGTATTGGAATTGCAAATATTCCTAAAATAATTACACCGAATAGGATTCTATAAGCTATAGGGTTACTGATGAATCCTAAAGCAATCAAGAGTATACCCGTTACAATGCTAACTGCCCAAATCAATTTTCCGCTGATTGCATCCGATAGTTTCGGAGTGGTCAGATTAGGCGCTGTCTGCCCACTGCAGCGGAAATAATCGGCCAGTTCCTGAGGAGATCCCGAAATTTTATTTGGTGTGATTTCCATCAGTCAACGGCTAATTTTGGGGTGCGGCGAAGGCGTGGACGCTCCATTCTCTTCTTGGCGGAATTTATCATATCTGCGATGGCCTTGACCACTTTATCTGCCCGTTCAGTGGTCCAGTTTGCAGGTTCGTAGCTTTTAAGACTCACAATGCTTGAAGCGCTTACGCCGATTCTGTGGCTGTATTCGTCCGACTCCGGGAGCAGGTCGGGATCTACACCGGCCCTCTGAAAAGCCTCTTCGGTCGAGGCGCACTCATGGCGGAACTCCGTACCCCCCTGATTGTTGCGGTTGAGGGTAATAACCAGAAGCACCTGGTCGCTTGTCGGATAGACCGTGGCGCGGATTGCAACGTCGGGGAGTATATGGCGTGCAAGAAAATTCTTGAATGCCGTAATATACGTTGCAATCATATCCTTTTGTTCGTTTGTCATGTCGAGAAAACGTACTTATGAATTTTATTTGGAGAGAAGAGATTTGTATAGCCTGATTGTCTCATCGGCAATGTGTGGCCATGAGAATTGCCTCTCAACCAGTCGGCGCCCATTTATTCCTATTTCTGTTCTTTGATTTGCCGACATGGAGAAAAGAGATATCAGGGAGTCGGCAATACTTTCCGGTTTTGGCTCGCAAAGCAATGCTGCGTCTGCTTCGCTTCCCTCCGGTAAATTGCAATGTGGAGTAATCACAACAGGTAAGGCGTATGCCCATGCCTCGAGTACGCTCATCGGCAGCCCTTCACTGAAACTCGGTAGAATAAAGGCTGATGCCTCGGTTAGCAGACGTTCTTTTTCATCGCCGAACGCAGCCCCTACAAGTGTTATGCAGTCACTCAGATTCTTTGAATCAATGAGCGTTTTTAGCTCGGCTGTATGATTGAGCTGATCCCACCCAGCTATTTTCACATGCCATTCATTGACTAAATCAGGTAGTCGGCGTTTTAAAATTGCCAATGCTTCAATAAATTCGCGGAGACCCTTTTTGGGGTGGATTCGTCCGATGAAAAGCAGCGTTTTGCGTCCGCCGGTATTTTGACGTCGGGCAATAATCTCGTCGAGCGAACAGCCGGGGAGGTCAATTCCGTTCGGAATTATTGCGATTTGATTTTTAAGTCCGAACTCTCTGATGGCATCCGCCTCGCTCTGGCATAGAGCATGTATACAGTCGGCCCGACGAAGATTTTGATACTCATACCAATATCCTACGATGCGCTTTTTCCATCCGGAATTCCGTACCGCCCAAGGGTCGAGCATCCCGTGGGGCTGAACAATCACCTTGACTTCCGGATGCCGCTTCTTGTAGCGGAGCACAGCCGCCGAATGATACATCCACAGTCCTTGCGAATGGATTATATCAGGCTGATACTCTTCTATCAGGTTGTGGATGTCGCGTGAATATCCAAGCGTAGAAAGCAGCGGCACATCGACCCGGTGATAACATAGTTGAGGAACCTCGCCGTAAGCTTTAGCATCCTCACGAGAGTGGGAGTCGTTGAAAGCGAGCAGGGCGACCTCAATATCCTTTGCCAACAACGCCTTTGTCGTGGCGCTGATTGTGGCATACAGACCACCGGCACCTCTGGAATTGGAGTCGCCTACAAATAAAACTCTCATTGCTATTCTTTAGTGAATGATAGATTTCTTTTAGTTATTATGCCAGGGTGCATCTGGTTTATTTCCATTGTGGAACTTCCAAATTAGCAGTGCATTGAGGTATTCAGCCAGAACTTTGGGATGAATACAGGCAGACCATCGTTGAATAGATTCTTTTTCTGATAAGTTCAATGAGCCTGCGTTTATGTAGCTTTTAATTAGTTGTGTGAATTGCGTCCAGTCATCGGATTTGAACACATTCCCAAGTCTGCCATTAGCTTTAATCAGAGAGGAGGCTCCACATGAATCGGACACAATTACTCTGCAACCTTGCGAGAGAGCTTCATTTACCGAGCATCCCCAACCATCGAATGCAGATGATAAAATGAGCGTGTCGGATGAAGAATATTCTTTTTGTACCTTTTCAGGAGGAAGAGTTCCCAGGAATCTAAAGCGCTTATCTTGACAAATGGCATTCAGAATTTTATTTTTTAGAGGACCGTCGCCGATTATCTTAAAATCAAAATCGGCGTGTATCTGTTTACATGCTAATATGGTTTCTATTACCCTTTTACGAGTGACGAGTTGGCCAACCATAATGAAGGTTGGTTTGCTTGTCTGAATTAGTTGAATAGACGCTTTATACCATGGACTATATATGAATTCAGCGAGTTTTTCGTCTGGAATGGATGCAAGTCGCAGCGAACGATACGCCTTTTCACCACAATATCCGATAAGTTTATGATGTCTGCCAAGACCGAATTTATACATCCAGGTCCATTTGATTTTCCGGAGATATCCTAAGAACCCTTCATAGGGATATTGTTCTTGGAAAAGAGAAATAAGAGTAAAATGTCTTTTTACCAACTTGGAGAGAGCTTTTTTTAGGATACTATGCTCCCGCATTACCTTGAAGGCATTTGATATATGGATATAATCCGATGTTATATCAAGTAATTGCGCAATATCTGAGGGTGTAGTTATTTCAAAAAGTTTACAATTGGAGACATCAATATTGACATAATCCCTAAAAGAACGTTGACAATATGCTACTACAACATTGTGGACTTTTCCCAAATAGTCAAATACATAAATTGTATGTAAATCTATACTTGCTGTCCAATAAACAATGTTCATATAGATGTATTTTTAGATAGATTCTCTTTTTTAATGAGTGATTTAAATGGGGTAATGATTTTTGTGAAGGCTATTGATAAGGCTAATGTGAGAATAAAAGTGATAAATGGTCGGCTGATAATCATTAGCGGTCTATCGAAAGACACAATGCTCGCTATAAATGCATAGACGGCGAGATGAAAATAATAGATTGAGTCTGAGTGTTTGCCAAGTCGCGCACACAATGCAATAACCCCTGTATTTTTAATAGGCTGATTTACAATTAATAGTATTACCCCCCCGGCGAGAAATGATTGAACAATAAACAAGTCCCTTCCAGCTTCAATATGTAATTGTCTACGAAGATATACTTCTAAAAATAATAGGACCAATAAAATGAAGCAAGTGAGGAAAATTTTCCGTATCTGGTTATAATGAAAATGTTGGCGAAGGAATAATCCTAAACAGATATTTGGTATTCCTATAAATATCCAGTTTCGAACATATTCATTATAGGATGTATAGTTTATGAGGCAGCCTGTGATAAGTAGAGATAGTGCAATTATATATAGATTGTTATCGGATACATGTTGTCTCAAAATGCGTATAAAAAAGAGAGAATATATCAGGGCAAATAGATACCATAGATGAATACCAATCGGAGAGAAATTGTTAAACAACAAGAATTTGAAAAACCAAGTAGAATTAGGTGTAAAAGTAGATGAATTTGAATGATTCAGAAGAAATATACCGGCATATACGATTGCTACTGAAATTGTTGTAAGGATTATTTTTTTTAGTTTAGGTTTAATTCTCTGTTCAATATCAATATAATAATAACCCGTTATGATAAAAAAGAGCGGAACGGCAATTCTGCAGAGTGCATCGGAATAAATGGTAAATTGCTCGACATGTGGATCCCCAACCCCTCGGACACCAAGGTGAATCCAAACCACCAGAAATGCGGCAAAGAACTTGAGTATTCCAATTCCAGGGTTATAGTTTTTCATTTAATCAAACAGATTCATAAGCCTTTCTGCAAATACTTCTCTCGAAAAAGATTGAGCATATTGAAATGTATTCTTTGAAATTGTATTTCGCAGGTCGCGGTCATTTAAAAGTCGCTCTATAGCCTTTGCAATGCTTTCAACATCCCGAAATGGGACAATATATCCAGGGAAATTTTCTTCAAACCCTGATGCGGCGGTCGTTATTATAGGTACTCCAAAGCTTGCAGCCTCAAGGAGAACACCTGCAAATCCTTCAGCTAAGGTGGGAAACACAAACATATCAGCGGAGTTAAATTCTTCACGAAGTTGTTCTTTGTTTAGATAGCCCAGGAAGTTGATATTAGAAAAATGAGTCGAAGCCTTTAATTCGGATGGAAGAGGCCCTATTACGCGAAAATCAATATTAAAGCCCCGTTCTTGAAGTCGTTTGACAGCTTTATTCGCATATAAAAGCCCTTTTCTCACTGGGTCATTGCCAATCCATATGATTCTGCCTTTAATTGGATTATTCGCATATGTAGTGTTTGCTACAGAGGAGACATATGGAATGACATTGATTTTTGTTTCGTCGTAATTAGGACTTCTTTTCAAGCAGTAGCGAACATAATTTGATGGGACCAACAATTTATCGGCTATTCTTAGTAGGTCATCCAAGTATTTTTCTCTTAATTCGGCTTGTACAATATGATTTTGCGCTGTATAACGGATGCATTCAAATTCCGGATGATTGAGCTCATCAACTAAATCTCGGAATATATATGGGTTTTCATAGATGTCAGCCAGGATTTTTAATCCGGCGTTTTTGGCATATTTTGTAAAATCAAAGTTCTCAATAAACATCGTATACAGCCAGTCTGCATCCCCAACTCCTTCGCGTATAAATGCTTTTGCTGAACCTTCAAAAATAAGGTCCATAATTTCTTTGTTCGGACGCTTAAGTAATTTTTTTGCGAGAATTTTTATCTGTAAAGAGTCATTGGAAAAGATTTTGGCATCTGATATCTGTGTATTGCGCTTGGTTAATCTTGTGAGTTGTGGTTTTTTGCCAAATACTCGAGATAGCAGTTTGGCAAATCGACCAAGGGCACTATCGGCATTCGAATCAGTATAGAGTTTATATAATACTCCTCTATTATCTAATATCTGTGGAATGAGATACCTTCTCCTCGCTCCGTATTGCGACACAATTATCTTCATACAAAACCTATTTCTCGTGAGAAAAACTTAGCCTCGCCTAAATCTTTAAGGAACTTGCAAGGTACACCTCCGTATAGGGCATTTGAAGTGGTGAGACTTTTGTTAACCAACGACATAGCGCTTATTGCCGTTTTATCGGCAATCTTAACACCCTTTAATAGAATGCATCTTGCCCCTATAAAGCAGTAATCTCCAATCTCAATTGGCCCTGCATCCTGAATGCTGCGATTGAGGTCTATGCTATGAGTCATGAAAGCTGTATCGAATCCGGCAATTTGACAGAATGCTCCAATTCTGATTCCACCATTGCAATCGAAATAATGATTGCTTGTTATTCCGGTATGTTTTCCGATTATCAGTTCACATTTTCTGTCTTTGACATGATGAAAATGAATCACTGAACTGTCATTAGTCGGGAACCCGGTAATTTTATTGAGATTTCCCATGCTGGCAGATTCATGTAGTTCAAGTCTATCGATTTTTTTGCAAATACATAAATGGCCAATGCTGGAATTAGCTTCCATCCATAGCTTTTTAGCAAGAATGATTGAGAAACCGATATGAGCTGTGGAATCGATATGATATCCATACGCCCACGTCAAACATCTGCGCCGGATGAACCATGGAAATATCCAGAAGAGGATTTGACAAAGAAATCTAAACATTGATAGCTGTGCGATAGGGAATGTTCTTTGAGATTGCTTTAAGTATGGGAAATACGAAAAAGGCGTATATGATTAAGGCCGAAAATACAGCGTTTGTAGAGTGCGTAATTGCATGAATTCCAGGCGTAAGTAGCGCAAGATATAGGAAAATGGAAATGTCTGATAAATTGCGTCTTTTCCATAATACTCCCATTATTAGGGCAATAATGAAAAACTTAATGAATCCCAATAAACCAAATGAAGCGTAACTGTCGAAATAGCCGGTCATTGTACTTCCACTTTTGGTTAGGGATGTGACAAATTGGTCGTAGGCGGTTGGAAGAAATAGCTGTTGTTTCAGTGTAGAACCCACTAAAAATTTGGGGACAAGATCGTTAATTGTGCGATTCCAGTTTGATGCACCATAATCATAGAGGTGGTAGGACTCACAAAGATTGATGGCTTTGATGGCATTATTTACTTCACCTTTAGCCAGGTTTGCGTTATTTTCTTTCTCCGAGCCAAAATCAAGTGATTCAACATTCTCTACGGCACTGACTTCTCCGGAATACGCATTTTCGCGGTACTGGGCAATGACTGTATTAAATAGCATACCAAAGAGAAATACTCCGGGAATTACGTATTTTACTAAGGCGTATTTCTTTTGCGAGCAATAAAGCATGTAGAAGTAGCCGATAATCATTGCAATATATAGTGCATTTGCTCGGCGAGCCTGATTGATAAATTGATCGATTGCGATAACAAGAACAATGAAAAGCAGGAATCTTGCGTTACTTTTTTTACCCGGCAGGTATAAAGCCATCATAATCAGAATGAGGGCATAATTTATATATGCGGTAAAGAAATTGACAATTACAAATGGACCGCTGATTTTTCCACCTTTATATACGCCACGATTTATAAGGTAGGCTGATATGCCTATAAATAGAAATAGAATCGCAACGGGTATGATTTTTTGAGGATTGAAGCGACGAATAAACTGATTGCGAAGATTCCCCGAAGTCCCAATTACGAAGCCCGCCCAGACCGCAACTGTACATAAGCACATGTGGAGTACGGATGTAGTAAGATACGCATCCGGATTCTTTACATGTGCGGCAATGGCAGTAAGTTGCGGGTATATGAACGTTAGGTTAACACAAGCTATGATGAATGGGAACCGGAATACTCCCATGACAGATTTTTTTCGTAATCCATCATAAAGCAGTAGTACGTTGATTATTGCGAAAAGAATTATTAGTATTTGACTCATACGTCTGAGGCGATTGAAGAAGGGCTAACGCCGAGAAATAATTCTGGAGAAGATAATATTGAAGTCGGTTTTATTAGGAATTATGTCAAGATGAATATGGCAGAGTTTGCGGTATTGAAGGAGCATATAAGCGAAATAGCAGCCCTGGCAGATTGTTATAATCGCTACCATTACGTAGATATTGATGAATCCGAGCCACTTGCATGTGAAAGCAAGAGCCGTAAGCGTTATCATGCTGATGCCCTTAGCTTTTGCTCCGGCGTATGGGAATCCAAGTGCAAGAATCCCTCGCTCTACGATGTAGGATTGACCCTGTAGAATGCAAGTGGCAAGCAATATAATTGCCGGAAGAATTGCCGGTGAAAAATCATATCCGAAAACTATTGGCACCATCAGAGGAATGATAAAAACTAATCCCACGGCGGCTATGCCCATAAGAATCAGGTTCTGACGCAACATTACGTTGATTGCGGCGGCTGATGAGCCTCCGGCAAGGTCGGAAAACACTTTCGTGCCATACACATTGGAAAATATGGCTATAAGACTCGCGGCAGAATATGCGGTAGTATAAATACCTAAATCATAGCTGAAAAGTACAAGTGCGAGAATGGCCTTGTCGAAATAGGTATATATAGGCTCAGATAGGTCAGATATTGAATACTTGAGGCTGTATTTGAAAAGCCGGGCTACCGGATAACATTTCCGTTTTTCCCTTTCAGCATAAAGCGATAGAATCACACGGACTAAGCAGACAATGAAATTCGCACTCAGCAAAGATATTACTACTGTGGCAAGGGAGAGAGTCTTCGTAAAATAAAGAACCAGTAGAAATATGAAAAAAATCGGGTTGAGGATGGAGCGGGTTACGCTGTAGCGGGTAAAGTCTTTTCTGCCGTGGTCGATTGCGTTGAAGCCTCGGGCTACGTTGTTAATCAATACGAAAACCGAGAATATTAAAGTCAGACTCAAAACAGATTCCGACGAATCCTCTATCTCGATTAGATGCGGCGATAATACGAGGCTCACCATTGTACCGATTAATCCGACAATCGTTGTGGCTATAAGGGTAGACTTCGCCATATTCCAATGGTCGAAAATCATATCCCGGGCGCTAAGTTTAGCAATTCCGGTATATAGCCCAAGAATAGAGATGCCTGAGATGATTGTAGGCCAAAGTATGATGGCAATAAATTCGCCTTTACCCTGTGGCCCGAGGATACGGGAAACAATCACGGCCTGTAAGACGGTTGTAACCTGCACCAGAACGTTTCCGGTAAAGATTTTACCGAGGTCGGTTTTAATCAGCGATTTGAGCCTTACAATCATATTTCTTTAATATGATGCGCCGGAATGCCTCCGATTATCTCATTCCCTGAGTATTCCTTATTGCAAAGAGCCATGGCTGCAACAACAGTGCGAGATTTGAGATGTGTGCCGGGAAGTAATACTGCTTTACAACCGATCCATACATCATCGTCGATTGTAATTTCTTTTGTTTCAATTCCCTGGTTACGAATCGGCATTGATGGATTGCCAAATTTATGGTTGAACGATAGGATGGAAACCTGATGCGCGATACTGATATCATTGCCTATGACCACTTTGCCGATGGCATCAATGTAGCAATCCTGATGAATCGAAACATTATTGCCGATTGTCAGGTATTCGGGATGCACAATTGTAATGTTCGGTCCGATAAATGTGTTCGACCCGATTTTTACGCCCATACGGCGGAGAAGGACGCATCGGATTCGACTGCCATATGCTCCAAAACGCAGGTTTCTGACAAGGGAATAAATGAGAGATAACATTGTTTTGGCTCTCGATTGCTTATCGCAGGGGATTCTTGGAGTTATACCACTCGGAGAAGGCGGTAAGGCCATGTAGTAGCGTAGTTGAGGGAGCGTAGCCGGTGGCTTCGTGGAGTCGGGTAGTATCGGCGTAGGTGGTGTAGACGTCGCCGGGTTGCATGGGCTTCATTTCGAGGGTGGCGGGGCGGTTGAAGACCTGCTCCATAGTGTGGATGAAGTCCATAAGTTGCATCGGGTGTCCGCAACCGATATTGAAAACCTTTGCCGGAATCGCTTCCGTGGGAACGAGTGGGATGATTCGGTCTACACCTTCGATTATGTCGTCGATATATGTGAAGTCGCGCGATAGGTTGCCGTTGTTGAATACTTTAATGGGTTGGCCGCTCAGAATCGCTTTGGCAAACAGCATGGGAGCCATGTCGGGGCGTCCCCATGGGCCATAGACGGTGAAAAAGCGTAGACCGGTGGTCGGTATGCCGTAAAGTTTGGAATATACATGAGCCATCAGCTCGTTGCTTTTCTTAGTAGCGGCATACAGCGATACGGGATTGTCAACGTTGTGCGCTTCGGAGAATGGTGTCTCCTTATTGCCTCCGTAAACAGAACTGGATGAGGCATATACAAAATGCTTCACGGGATTGTGGCGCGCACATTCGAGCAGATTGAGGAATCCGACTATGTTACTTTCGATGTAGGAATACGGATTTTCCAGGGAGTAGCGCACCCCGGCCTGAGCGGCGAGGTTTACAACGACTTCAAAATGCTCTTCAGCAAAAAGTTGTTGTAAAAAATCCCGGTCAAGCAAATCGGCTTTTACAAACTGATAGTTGCTGAGTGTCTGGCTTGTAATGAGTTTGTGGTCGGTAATATCTTGCTGAGAAATTCCGCATTCCTGCAGGCGCGCATATTTCAGAGCCGGGTCGTAATAATTGTTGATATTGTCTAAGCCAATAATTGTATGCCCTTCGGAATGAAGGCGCATGACGAGATGGAAGCCGATGAAACCAGCGGCTCCAGTAATTAGGAATTTCATAAAATCAGAAAGTGGGGAAAATCCGGCTCATAGAAATGCTATGGCTGGGGATGTGGAATCAGGGGCGCGGGCCGGGGGCGGGCGTCAGAAGGTGTGTCG
>ERZ1027236.15-NODE-15-length-116167-cov-21.328932_pt1 | contig 116167 bp, 92 predicted proteins | sample MGYA00519265_ERZ1027236 | MGnify/ENA primary metagenome ERZ1027236 (study PRJEB26926, sample SAMN06164642) | human gut metagenome | biome: ENVO:00009003; feature: ENVO:2100002; material: ENVO:00002003 | host: Homo sapiens | place: USA | collected 2012 ... | reverse complement strand
CCTGATATTTGAAGATAAATTTATTCAAAAATAATTAACCGTACAAATGTACGACCCCGTAGGGGTGACATTTCCCCTCCATGGGTGTCAACCCATGGAAGAACGGCATCCCGACAACATAAGGCGCCGCATCCTCAACCGATGCGGCGCCTTCCTTGTCAAAAACTATTTGCAGTCGTCAGCGTTTGATGTCACGTGAAATCAGCCTCAGACATATGTGTTACAAGATCTTCCACTTGCCACTCCTTGCGGAACCGACACGAATAAGTTTACCGGATTTCTTCAACTCGGAAATAATCCTGTCAATACTGCTCTTTGACTGATTGGTCGCTTTGGCAATTTCTGCTATTGACATATTAGCATTAACGCCAATCAACGTCAAAACCTGCTCAGAGGGTATTTTTTCAACATCATCAACGTCATTTGACGTTGATTGACGTTGATTGACATTAATAGGGAGCTCAAATCGTACTTCTGACTTTGTTATATCGCTCTCTATGGTTACAGCACAATCTGTCAACCTTTTCCAGTTCAGAATTTTGTCAATGCCATATCCTCCGTTTTCAGATAACTTCGCAAGTTTGAAGAACCGGAGAATATTTGGATTGCGGGGCTGCGACACAATCGTCTGGCCTAATATGCTAAGATTTACAGGGAAACTGCCGGGATTCTGTAATTGAATACTCGTGTCGAAAACTCTCACCGTTGAGTGTATCTCGCTGAAATAGTCGGCGTGAGCCAACATGTTTACCAGAGCCTCCCTGACACAATATAACCGAGTATTGTCATCGGGTGCAAATCCATCGGGGCGAGGGGAATATGGGTTGTCTATCCTTGTTCTAAGCCTTTGGAGTATTACCTTATAATATTCCCATATATTTTCCTGCTCCTGTATGTGGAATGTATATCTTATGCTGGCATCCTGTATAGAAGTGCCGGGTATCTCCATATAATCAATGAGGAAATCGGGATTATAGCGAAGTATCGCTTCGATGTTTCCAAACATCAGCAATCCTCCTACTGAAAGCAGGCCATTCAACATTATGCCGGTCTTGACTGCGAACTCAGTATCAGGTAGTGTATTGTAGGATAAATCGGGATTGAATGCTCTCAGATAGGCGCGGTAGTTCTGAAAAGACCCTTGGTTTATGTCACCATAGCACGACCCAAATACAGCTTCGTTAGACTTCTTGCCGAATGCCTGATCGCGTTGCATAGCGCGTATTTCATATTCCGTGGCTCGTTGATCACCGCTTCCAATACGGATATAGGTATTTGAAGGAACGCTAATGTATACAGGTTTATATTCCGACATTGGAATATAAAAAGCCAATACAGTTTTCCCATCAATATCGAATTTTGCAGTCTGAACAGATATACGTTGATTGAATTTGCTGTTCGACCGTAGAACCGTTACAAAATCCTGTTCTATCTTTTCGGCATTGTCAACGCCTTGGATTTCATAAGTCGATTTACCCCCGACCCTCCGTTCTTTTACGCCGAATACAATCCATCCGCCATAAGAGTTAGAGAACGCACTTACGGTTTCCCATGCAGTTTTGGGAACTTCATATTTGGCTTCTTTTATTTCGAAGTCATTCCATTCTACACCGTTTAATCGGCTTAACAATTCTTCCTTTGTCATTTCCGTGATTATTCCAATGCAAAATTACAATTTTTCCGGGATTTATATCCCTGATGTCAAATATTAGTAAGCTTCACATTGGGAGATTTTAAGTTGGTCGTAGGCCGCTTCTTCCGCGACAGTACCATCACACGCTCCGAAGGCGTCCTCATGATTCTCCTCTACCTCGCCTACACCGTCTACCTCATCGCCTCCCTCTAACCCTCCCTTGATGGCTTACCCATGTCTACACCAACGCCACCCCCTCCGAGGTTCATTGGTGAAAAACACCAATCTCTTTCCCATGTGGTCATACCCATGGCTACACCTCCGGAGTGCGTGATTGTATGTACTCACCATTGTAACCGCGTAGCGGTTATATAACTGTAGCAGGGCGTTGCAAAATTCCTCGCAAGTAGGCCCGCACGGTTCGTGCGTCCGTATAATCAACTGAAATTCAACTATTATGCTCGGACGCACGAACCGTGCGTCCCTACAATATGGGCGAAATTTGTTGGTTCTGCACCACCCTTTCCCCACATGGTCTGCGGTAGTTCTGCACCACCCTCCCAACTATTTGGTAGCCAACATATATATTTACCTTAATATCACCCTCAGAGGCCCGGAGGGCCGAGATTGTGTACACCCCCAGGTGACGACCGTAGGTCGAGCCTGGGGTATAGCGATCTCTATCTGCATCTGAGCCTCGGAGAGGCGATATCGTGGTTGCGGCTATCTGAAGGAATTTTGTAGATTCCTTTGGATTTTATCCGAAAATGGCCGATTATTCCTTTGGATTTTATCCGAAATTTGCGGTTTATTCCTTTGGATTTTTTTAATGGATTGATTATCTTTGCATTCCAAGAAGTAAATATAACATGGAATATCTCAGAAGAAACATAGATGTAGACCTCCTGAAATGGAAGGATTCTCCCCGTAGAAAGCCTCTTCTTGTGCGCGGCGCTCGGCAGGTCGGGAAGTCTTGGGCCATAAGACACTTGGGAGAAACGTTCAGATATTACCTTGAAATCAATCTTGAGAGGGAAAAGGATTTATGTTCGCTTTTCGAAGAAATCTCCGACGTGCGCGAACTGAGCCAGCGCCTCGGAGCTGTGCATAATGTGCAGGTAATTCCCGGCGACACTCTGTTGTTTATCGATGAGATTCAGAATTGCCCGGCGGCTTTAAAAAGCCTCTGGTTTTTCAAGGAGAATTATCCCGAACTGCATGTCGTAGCCGCCGGATCTCTTCTGGAGTTTACATTAAATGAGATGCCTTCCTACGGAGTGGGACGTATCAGATCTATCTTTATGTATCCTATGTCGTTCAAGGAGTTTCTGATGGCGCAGGGCAAGGATATGTGGATTGAGGCAATTGCGACCGCTGATTGGCGCAATCCGGTGGAAGAAAGTCTTCATTCACGTCTCGTTTCGGAGTTTCGCTCGTTTCTGATGGTAGGTGGTATGCCTGCCAGTGTCTCCGCATGGGTCGAAACCCAGGATTATTCTGCTTGTCAGGACGAGCAGAACGACATCCAGCAAAGCTATTATGACGACTTTGCAAAATATGCGAAAAAAGTCGACCCGCAGTTGCTCCGTAACACATTGTCGGCCGTAGTCCGTCAGTCTGGCAAAAAGTTTGTCTACAGCAAAGTAGACGGCGGATATAAGACCGAAGAAGTAAAAGAAGCCCTGCGACTTCTCCGCGATGCAGGAATAATCATCCCCGTGCAGATGTCAGCTGCAAACGGTCTCCCCTTGGGAGCGCAGGTTAATCCAAAGTTTATCAGGTATGATTATCTTGACACAGGTTTGTTGCTGCGTGTGTTGGCAATGAACTATGATGACGACAGGGAACTGACCAGACTTATACTCGCTGGAGACGCTCCTGAGCTTGTGAACAAAGGGCTCGTGGCAGAACTGACGGCGGGCCTTGAACTTATGAAAGCCTCCAATCCGCAGAGTAAATATGAACTTTTTTACTGGGAAAATCTAGAGAGAAATGCCACCTCTGAAGTGGAATATGTCGTAGCCAAAAGCGCAAGGTGCCTTCCAATAGAGGTGAAGTCCGGGACTTCAGGAAAGATGAAGAGTTTACGGCTGTTCATGAATAAGAAAAATCTTGCAATCGGCATACGCTGTTCGTTGGAAAATTTTGGATTACTTGAGGTGTCGGATACTGATGAAAGCGGCCTGCAGTTCAGTCGAACTATTGGCATATTACCACTATACGCAGTTTGGAGACTTGCGGATTTGCCACTCCCGGATTAGCTTCGAATTCTGGAAGCGTCACGAGATGGGCGGCCCTACGGCTGCATATCCCAATAGACGGTGTAGCGGCGGTGGTGGAGGTCGTAGAGCGGGCGGAGGGTGCGGCCGTCGGGAAGGGTGAACTCCAGGGTGCCTTCGCGGCGCTGTATCCCGGTGAGGTCGGCTTCGCTGAGGGTGGTGTTCAGCCCGGCGGGGATGTGGTAGTCGTAGGTGTAGTAGTCGTTGCGCACGGTCGGGTCGGAGAAGGGGACGGGTGCCTCCATCCCTTCGGTGCCCATGTCGCCGGCGAGAACTATCGGCCCGTATAGTAGGGCGGCGCGCTTGAAGCCATCTTTATCTGTGCCGCCGTGGGCGTACTCCAGATGCAGCTCCATCGGGAACTCGGCCTCGACTGTGTCGCCGGCTTTCCAGCGGTTCGTCAGGCAGATGTATCCGTCGGCGTCGGTTTGCACGGCCTTGACCTTCTTGCCGTTAAATTTAATTACGGGACGGTTGCACCACTCGGGCTTGCGCAGTGCTATCGTGGCCTTGTGGCCGTCGGCCTTGTCGAAGTGCAGGCGCGTGGTGCCGGCAACGGGGAAGTCGGTGGTCTGCGTGAGCGTTATCCCTTCGTCGGCCCAGTCGAGGCGCGAATGGGCGAGCAGATTGACGTACAGCTTGCCCGGCGCACGGTAGTAAATGCTCTCGGCATATTTGGCGTGACTCTCGAAGCCGCTCCCCACACAGCACCAGAACGACTGCTCGGGCGTGCTGTACACCTTGTAGGCTCCGCTCAGCAGCGGCAGAAAATAGCAGACCATGCCGCTTTCGGGGTCCTGCTGGGCAAGGATATGGTTGAACAGCGCGCGCTCGGTGTAGTCGGCGATGTGCGAATCGGCCTCGCGGCAGAAGAGGTGACGTCCGAGTTTCAGCATATTGTAGGTGCAGCATGTCTCGCCCGTATAGCCGTTTATATACTTCGACATCTGGTCGGGGCGGAAGAAATGCTCCTTCTGGCTAAGCGAGCCCGTGGCGAAACAGTGGTCGGCGAGCATCGAGTCCCAGAACAGCTGCGAGGCACGTGCCGATTGCCGGCTGCCCGTCAGCTCGTAGCGGCGTGCTTCGGCTATCATTTTGGGAATGAAGGTGTTGGTATGGCGTGTTCCGAAGTCGGCTACGCCATCATATAGCGGGTCGACCACCTCGTTGTGGTGGAAGAACTCGGCCAAACGCAGGTGGCGTGTGTCGCCTGTGATGGCGTAGAGGTTGAACCAGGCCTCGTTCATCCCGCCGAATTCGTTGCGGAGCATCAGCCGGCGAGTCTCCTCCCCGACGCCGTCGAGCTTCCGGTAGGCCCAGTCGGCAAACTGTGTGGCCACCTCAAGAGCTTTCTGATTACCCTCCATCACATACTGGTCGATAAGACCGGCGAGAATCTTGTGGAGCGTGTACCAGGGCGCCCAGACACCCTGGCCGCGCATGTTGCGGTTTATCAGTTCCTCGGGGAAGGCACTGATGTAGCCGTTGCCGATGGCTTTCTGCACCTCCGCCAGACCGTCCACAAGACTGTCGGCCTTCAGCTTGAAGATTTCGGCACCGGTGGCCGCGTGCATCAGCGCGTAGGCCGAAAGCAGATGGCCCGTGGTATGGCCGCGCAGGTCGCAGTCGAGCGACTCCCACCCGCCGAGCTTCTTGACGCTTTCGTAGCCTCCTTCCAGTCCGGCAAACACTCCGTGGGTGTTCCGGAAACTGTGGAGCAGCCGTTTAGTGCTGATGTTTGCCATCCAGGCCGAGTCTCGGCTGAGATTGTCGTGCAGACGCCCCGGCAGCAGCCTCACCGCCGAAAGCGGAAACGCCTGCGCCTTCATCTCCGGCACATTTTTCACTTTCAGCAGCGCGTCGGCACTTCCCGGGTATATCGATTGGGCTGCCGCACAGATTGCGGTGGCGCATGTCAGCGCCAGCATGCCGCCTCGGAGCATCTTTTTCATTGTAAGTAGCGGTTCAAGGTAATTATACTTGTTCAATGGTTCGTCTGTAAGTGATTACGCCCGGCGCGCTGTTTCCGCTTAACGGCAACGCCGCCCCCGGACATTTGGAAGCGCCCCCAGCAATCCGGGAAAAAAACAAGGCGGTGCGTCAAAATTCCGCGTTCTGACACACCGCCCTGCTGTAGTACGGGATTGTTTCGCTTATTCGAGGGTCACGAGTTTGTATTTGCGGCTGCCTGCACCGATTTTCTCGGCATATTCGAGGTTCCACGGGCCGCTCTTCGAGTTGATGCGCTCGATAAGGTGGATTTTTCCGTGGTCAGGGCTCTCGCGCACGGCGTCAAGACAAGCCTGATCGACGGCTACCGGGTCGAGCGAGGCAAATATGCCGAGGTCGCCCATTTCGGGAGCGGCCGGAGTTGCCACGCAGTCGCAGTCTACAGAAAGATTGTTGGCTACGTTGATATAAAGAATCTTGTCGCCGGCAGCATCTATCACTGATTTGGAAGCTTCGGCCATCGATTCCTGGAATGTGGAGTCGGCGGGTACATTGCTCCATGTCTGTGCCTTGTCGGTGTACTGACCGGCCGAGTGTATCCAGCATTTGCCTTTGGAGGATGCCATGCCGATAGATATATTCTTCATTGCGCCGCCGAACCCGGCCATGGGATGCCCTTTGAAGTGGGAGAGGACAACGGTGAAATCATAGTCTTTCCAGGCTTTGCCCACATAGTTTTCCTTGAGGTGTTTTCCACCGTTTACGGCGAGGGTATCTTCCCCTTCGGCATCCATAATCACCACGGGGGCGATAGCGGTGAATCCATGGTCGGCAGCGGCCTTCAGATGGTCGGCCGTATGGTCGCGGCCGCCGTTGTAAGCTGTGTTGCACTCCACGATGGTGCCGTTCAGCTGCTGCACAAGCGGAGCTATGAGTTTCGGGTCGAGATGATAGTCGTTGCCCGGCTCGCCGGTGGAGAGTTTCACGGCCACCTTGCCTTCGGCTTTGCGTCCGAGGGCTTCATACACCTTCTGGATGTTTTCAGGAGTGATATCCTTGATGAAATAAACGACGGCTGTGTCGTTGGCAGCGGTTGCTGTTGGCTCTTCGGCGCCTGCAGAGGCAGCTTTCGCACCGCAACCTGTAGTTGCGATTAGGGCGCTTGCCGAAAGTGCCAGGAATAATAATCTGTTCATATCGAGATGTTTAAAAATGTGATAATTCGACGGGGTGTTTACATATTGTATGTAGTTAGAATTTCCATTCCACGCCTGCCATTACAGTGGCGCGCGGCATCGGGAAACCATAGTTTATCTGATACCGGGAAGCGGTAAGGTTGTCGCCTTTTACAAACAGCGTAAGAGGTTTCCTGAACGCAAACGAGTATGCCACGCGGGCATTCAGCAGGGCATAATTCTCTTGAGTCTCTTCGGTGTTCAGACCCCACACGCTCAGAAGGTCGAGCGTGAACTCCCAGTGCCCGGGGGTAAAGGCCACCTCGCCGAAGAGTTTGTTTTTTGGCGCTCCCACTATCCGCGTGTCGGTATGCAGATACGCGTAGTTGGCGGTGACAGCCCATTCTTTACTTATGCTGTATGTAGCGTCAACTTCAAATCCTTTGTTGATGAACTTTCCGGTATTGATGTTTTTTGAACGGCCGTCGACCATCACGCTCTGGATCAGGTTGTCGCCGTTGATATAAAAGAGCGACACGCCTGCGTTCAGGCGGCTGCCGAGCAGCCATTGCCGCAGCTCAACCTCAAAGTTGTCCATGCGTTCGGGCTGGAGGTCGGGATTGCGCGGCCCATACATATATAGCTCACGAATATTGGGTGAGCGGAAGCCCTTTCCGTAGCTGAATTTGATGCGGCTTGCCGAAAGCGGACGCAGAATGAAGCCGGCCTGCGGCACCCATTCGTTGCCGAACTGCGAGGAGTGTTCAAGCCGTACGCCTGCGTTCAGACTAAGCACATCGCCAGGCAGCGCCTGCTGCATCATGGCGTAACCGGCTATTTCATTTACATGCTTGTCAACTATCGGCGATTCCTCTCCGTCGCTTTTGGCGGTGTTGTATGCCTTGCCGCCCCAGTGCTTGAAATCCACTCCGAGGCTCAGGTCGTTCCCTTCCCATGGCTTGACGGTCTGGTACATGGTTATTCCCATGTTGAAATCTTTTGAATGGAAAAGATATGTGCGCGGTCTGTTGCGGCCGTCGAGTCCGTCGTCGATGTCGTGTTTGCCCCAGTTGTAGTATGCCTGGATGCCGCCGGAGGTTACATCGTAGCGGTTCTTCACAAATACCGACGCGGTGGTGCGCAGCTGCTTCGCCCACATTTCGAGCGGAAGCTCACGATAAATCGAGCCCGGATTGTCAGCCTTTGTCTCGGTAAGCATAACGTTGGCGCCGGCTTCCCAGTGCCCTGAAAAATCATAGCTCACGGATGCGTATTGGTTGGCCAGCCAGTAGCCCATACCGTGGCGGTTGCCGTCGGTCGATTCATAGCTTGCTGCGGCGAAGGTGCGCAAGCCGCCGTGCTTATAGCCGCCCTTGATGCCATATTTCTGTGTGCCGTAGCTTCCGCCCATCGCACGGACCGAACCTGTGAAGCCTTCCTGCGTAGCGCGTCGGGTAATCAGATTCACCGAACCTCCCATTGCCCCTGACCCGTAGAGAAGCGACGACGGACCGCTCACCACCTCGACCCGCTGAATGTCGTTTGTCACGTAAGTGTCGGGCATAGAGTGGCCGAAGACGCCGGCCCATTGCGGCTGGCCGTCGATCAGAAACAGCACCTTGTTGCCCCCTCCGACACCTCGGATGGATACCGCGCCGGCGCCACCTCCGCTCACGCCGTAGCCGGCGAGTCCGCGTTCGGTGACAAACATCCCCGGAATCCTGTTCTGAAGCACCGGAAGCAGATTGGTTTCCGTGCTGTTGTCGATTGTCGCGCTGCCGACAATCTTTACATCAAGCGGGAGCAGCGGCACCGGTGCTTTTGCAGCCCTTTCCACAACTACGACTTCATCGAGAACTCTCGTCGTATCGTTTATTGCTGTGGTAGCGGCAAATCCGGTCAGCGTGGATAAAATGAAAACTGTTGCTGATATAATTGCTTTCATGTCTGTGATGAAAATTGATTGTACAATATCTGGCTCCGCCGTTCGCGTTCCTGTAAGGCCATTGTGTACTTCCTAAGGTATAACGGTAAAAGCGAACTCAGATTCTGGTCTGAATTCGCTTTTATTTTTGGTGGCGGGAGGAGGACTCGAACCTCCGACCTTTGGGTTATGAGCCCAACGAGCTACCACTGCTCCATCCCGCGATGTTTCGTTTTGCGTCTGCAAAGTTAGTGCTTTCGCGGCAAATGGCAAGCGTTTGGAGCTGGAATTTATGTTAAATAAGTTTAAACAGCTGGGAATCAGGAGCGGTTTCGGAATCGCCAGGCTGAGATGTTGCTATACTGTCGGAGCGTAATCCCCAGCGGAGTGTTCTCACGCCTCGCCGAGGAAGTCGAAGCCGGCGTTGGTTACGGCTTCGGCCACTGCTTTCGGGTCGTACGCACCATCCACGGCCACACGGCCCGTGGGAAGGTCGACTGCTACGCTGCTAACGCCGGCTACGGCGCCAACGGCTTTCTCAACTGTGGCTTTGCAATGCGCGCAAGCCATTCCTTTTACTTTATAGACTTTCTGCATGGTTTTATCTGTGGTTGAAGTGTTGTCGGATTCTTTTCTGAAGCGGCGGCGTTCGGCGGCTCCGGCCACAAAGGCGCGTATAAGCAACGCCACGAGCAGGGCGGAGCAGAGCGTGGGGAACCACGGCCACTCCACATGGCAGTGGGCTGTGGTGCCGGGGGCGCCTCCTATGGCGAACCATTGCGCCGGAAGCAGATAGTCGATCAGCAGCCCGAACAGGATTGCCGTCACGACTACCGAAAGCACGTAGACTGCCGTGGCACGGCGCCCCAGGTTCTTGCGGAGCACCATCACCGATGCGAAGTTGGCTGCCGGTCCGGCCATGAGGAGTACGAAGCCCACGCCCGGGGTGAGCCCTTTGAGCATCAGCGACATCGCGATGGGAATTGACCCCGTGGCGCATACGTACATCGGCACAGCTACAGCCACCATTACGAGCATGGCCAGCAGCGGGTATTCGGCCAGACTGAGGAAAAGCGAGTCGGGCACCGCCACGGTAATCACCGCCGCAACCACCAGCCCGATTACCAGCCATTTGCCCACGGATGCCACCATATCGGTAAGGCCGTATTTTACCGCGGCCCACATTTTATTAATGAAGCCGCGCGGCGCCTCTGCTTCGGCCGCACTCCGGCAGCAGCCGTCGCTACAGGCGGTGGCTGATGCGTTCTGCAGCGTGTCGTTTTCTCCGTCCTTGTCGCTTCTGTCCACGGCCATCCCTCCGGCTACCGAGCCGACGAGCGCGGCAATGGGCCTTACGATAGCAAACGGCAGCCCGAGCAGGGCGTAGGTGGCAGCTATGGAGTCGACGCCGGTCTGCGGAGTAGCGATGAGAAACGAGGTCGAGGCCCCTTTCGAGGCGCCCTGACGGCGCAGCGCAACCGCAGTGGGGAGCACGCCGCACGAGCAGAGCGGCAGCGGAATGCCCAGCAGGGCGGCTTTCACTACCGGACGCCATCCGTGGCCGGCCAGGTGGCGGCTCATGGTGTCGGGCCGGATGAATACATGGAGCATCCCGGCCAGGATGAAGCCCAGCAGTATGTAGGGCGACATCTGGTTGAGGATGTTCAGCAGGGCGTATATGAAGTGGGAAAATTCCATCTTTGCGTTCGTGTTTGATTCCGAATGCAAAGTTACTACATTGATAGCACCGGAATGTTACATGATTCCGGCGTCCGCTTGCATATTTTCGCCCTTGGTAATCGCAGACCCATTGAGGCGCCGTGCGCACTTCAGGCGTCAAACTTCATTTAAAGGTATCCGCTCCGGCCGCAGTTTCTGGAACTGCGATGGAGTCATGCCGGTCTGTGTCTTGAACTGGCGCGACAGATGCGCCACACTGGAGTAGCCCGCACGGTCGGCCACCTCGGAAATCGTCATTTCCCCGTAGCTTAGCAGCTCCTTTGCGAACTCCACGCGCTGGGCTATGGAATATTTCTCGATGGTGCGTCCCTCGGTGGCGGAGAAGATTTTCGAGAGCGTGCCGTAATCGGTGTTCAGATGGTCCTGAAGGCACGCCGAGAGGTTGAACCGGCAGTCGTGGTTGCGCACATGGTCTATAATCACCTGCTTGGCAGCCTCTACGAGCCGCTGCCCGGGGTCGAGGATGCGGCTGAAGCCGTGGGCGGCAAATTCTCGGTCGAGCGCGGCGAGGAAATCGGCATCGACTTTCACGCTGTCGGCCAGCGAGGCCTCTCCGAGCTTCACTTCAATCTGCTCCGCACCGACGCCGAGGCCGTGGAATATCGTTTCCACAGCCTCGACGCAATGGCGGCATACCATTCCTTTTATGGCTATGTCAGTCATATGGCCGGATGGACTTCGGAGGTCAGATGCGCTCCAGAACGGTGGCTATAAGGTCGCGGATGGCGGTCTTGTAGTTGGGCGTGGCGTCGTGGCGCATGCGGTTGGCGATAATCGAGCACACGGTCATGGCGCGGTGGCCCATCAGGCGGCTCAGGCCCTGCAGCGGGGCGCTCTCCATCTCGTAGTTAGTGACTTTGCGGTCGCCGAAGCGGAAACTCTCGATGCGGCTGTTAAGGTCGGGGTTGGCCAGCGGCAGACGCAGTTCGCGGCCCTGCGGTCCGTAGAAGCCCACGGCCGAAATCGTATTGCCGCGCACCATATCGTCTTTGGCAATCTGGTCGACCAGCTCGCTGTGGGCGTCGACCACGTATGGCTTGGCCCAGAGCGGGTTCCAGCCGGTATGCTCGGTGAATGCTTTCTCAAATTCGAGGTCGGCAATCTCGTTGCGGCCGGCGTAGTAGTTGAGCACGCCGTCGAAGCCGATGGCTTTTTCGGCCACCACGGGCGTTCCGACAATCAGTTCTGGCTGGAGGGCTCCGGATGTGCCGATGCGCACCATCGAGAGCTGCCGGAAGTTCTCTTTCACCTCGCGGGTCTTGAAGTCGATGTTGGCCAGCGCATCGAGTTCGTTGATTACGATGTCGATGTTGTCTGGGCCGATGCCGTGGCTGAGGCACATTATGGGTTTACCCTTGAAGGTGCCTCCGATGGTATGGAATTCGCGCGACGAAACCTCGAAGGTTTTCGTGTCGAAGTGCTCGGCCACGATGTTCACGCGGGCCGGGTCGCCTACGAGGATTATTCTGTCGGTAAGCTGTTCGGGGAGCAGGTGGAGGTGGAACACCGAGCCGTCGGGATTGATAATCAGCTCTGAGGGTGCGATAACTTTCTTTTCCATGGTTGTTATGTCGTTAGTTTTGTTGTCGTAGGTTCGTATTATAGTATAATGCGGCGATGTGGTCGATGGTTCACGCTTCGCGGGGTCAGGCCATCCGGTAGCGGGCGCCGGGAAGTGCCACAAGCGTGCCGTTGAATTCAAGTTCAATCAGCAGCGCCATCAGTTTGCCGGCCGGAATACCGAGGCTTGCCGAGAGAACGTTTGTCTGCGCCTCGCCGTTGTGGCGAATGAAATCCACCACGGCCTGCTGTTCGGGAGTCAGATCGGGAAACATCCGCCCCTGGTCCCCCTCACGCGGCCGGGCTGTCCAGCCCATTGTGGAAATCAGGTCGTCGGCCGTCTCTATCAGATGTGCGGTGTTGTTTTTGATCAGGGCGTTGCACCCGCCGCTGTAGAGGTCGGATGTGCGTCCGGGCAGAGCGAACACGTCGCGGTTGTAGAGCATCCCGAGCCGGGCGGTGCGCAGGGCTCCTCCGCGGGCAGCGGCCGATTCGGCCACTATTACGGCGTCGCTCATCCCGGCTATGATGCGGTTGCGGGCCAGGAAGTTTGGGCGGATGGGCCGTGTGTGCGACGGGTATTCCGTCACCAGGATTCCTCCCGAGCGCACCATCCGCGCCGCTATGTTGCGGTGGTCGGCCGGAAAAATGGTATCGAGTCCGTGGGCCACCACAGCGGCCGTGGGAATGCCGCGCTCCATGGCGCGCTTGTGGGCGGTGATGTCGCAGCCTACGGCCAGTCCGCTGATTATCAGCAGACCGTCTATCCGCTCTGCCAGTTCGTCGACGAGACGGTTGATGAAGCTCACGCCGTAGGTGGTGGCATTGCGTGTGCCTACGATGCTCAGGCAGTGGGTGGCGTTGAGGTCCACATTGCCCAGGGTGAAGAGCATCAGCGGCGCGTCTTCGCATTCGAGCATGCGCCGCGGGTAGGCCGGGTCGGTGAAGTAGCGGCAGGCTAAGCCGTGCGCCTCGATGAATTGGCTTTCGCGCCGGGCATCCTCCAGAAGGCCGTTGCGGTAGGCGTCGCCGAGAATTTTTCCGTCGAAGCCGAGCATGGCGCGCAGCTGACCTTCGGGAAGGGTCATAAACGCCTCCTCCGAGCCCGTGCGGCTCAGAATCTCTCGTGCTATGTCGGGGCGCAGCCCTTTCACGCGGGCAAATGCCAGTCGGTATATGTCGAGGCTCATCGGTAGGATAGAGGTGTCTAAAGGTTGAAGGCTTCGGCCAGGCGCTCGCCGCGGCTCAGGCGTCCTCCCTCAAGCGATACGATCGACACCACGGCATTCACCGCCGGGGCGCCGGAGGGCGCGTAGATGTCCTGATGGAAGAGGAAGCGTGCTCCCTGCCGCTCCAGCCACAGTTTCGACACCATCGTCTCGCCCAGTCGGAGCGGCGTATGGTACTCGATTTCGATTCTGCTGACCACGGGGTCGATTCCCAGCCGCTGCATCTCACGAAAGGTGAAGCCGCGCGACTCGCAGAATTCGTGGCGCGTGTGCTCCAGATAGTGCAGATAGTTGGCGTTGTTCACAATTCCTTGTGAATCAACCTCGTAATCGCGCACCTTTATCGGCATTTCGAATATATACTGGTGTGGATCGTTCATTTCCCTGAATAGTTGAATATGTAAAATTACGCAAAAAGGTGCTAACGGCCAAACATCGGGGGCAATCTATCGCCAAATTCTTCGTAACTTTGTAGAATAACCTCCGAACCGATATGAATGTTATCCTCCGCTTCCTCGTTTCGGCGCTCACGGCGCTTGCCGCCTGGGCGAGCGCTTCGGGCTGCACCTCCGCGCTGGTGGGCGCCACGGCCACGGCCGACGGCCGCATGCTGCTCTGGAAGCACCGCGACACGGGGCATCAGGAGAATTTCGTAGACCGTGTGGCCGCCACCGACTCCACTCTGGCCTACGTGGCGCTCTTCAACGCCGGCGATTCGCTGCGCCGCGAGGCCTGGATAGGGTTCAACGAGGCCGGTTTCGCCGTGATGAACACCGCGAGCTACAATCTCGCGCCCGACACCGCCCGCGTGCGCGACCGCGAGGGGATTGTGATGACCGAGGCGCTGCGCCGTTGCCGCCGTTTCGGCGATTTCACCGCTCTGCTCGATTCGGCTATCGCCAGCGGTCCGCTTGGCGTCCAGGCCAATTTCGGCGCTTTCGATGCAGAAGGGGATGGGGGATACGTGGAGTGCTCCGACCATACCTACACCGTCTACCCGCTGGCGCTCGCTCCCGAGGGGGCGATTATCCGCTCCAACTACTCCTTTTCGGGAGGCAAGGAGCGGCGGTTGGGCGCCGTAAGGCAGTGTGATGCGGAAGCCCTGCTCGCCGAGCCTCTGCGGGAGCGCTCCGTGCGCCCCGAGACGTTTACCGAAGGCCTCAGCCGCTCGTTCTACCACGCCGGCGAGGGGCGCGACCTTTCGGCCGACGGAGCCATGCGCGTTGCCGACCGCGGCGAGATGATTCCGCGCCGTATTTCGTCGGCCTCGGTAGTAGTCGAGGGCCCGCTTCCGGGCGAGAACCCCGCCGAGACGATGGTTATGTGGGTGTCGCTCGGGTTCCCGCCGGCCTCTCATGTAGAGCCTGCGATGCTCGATTCCGTGGCGCCGGCACTGCTCCCCTCTGAGCCTGGATACCGCGCTCCGCTCAGTAGCGAGATGCTGAGCGTGCGCGATTCTCTCTTTTCGCGCCGCAACGCCTCGTCGCCCTGGATGCTCGACCTCACACGGCTGCGTCCGCTCATAGAGGATGGTCGCCGGGCTTCCGCCGAAGGCTACCGCCGTGGGCGCGCTCTCCGCGACAACCGTATTTCCGAATCTTCAACCGAATAAATCAATACTTCATAACAAACGCAGCCAAATGAGAAAGTTTTTAACCTGCGCAACTATCGCGACCGCAATTATGACATCAGCACAGAATCCGCTGGAGCAGCCTTTTGCCACCGTGCATCAGACTCCTCCGTTCACCCGCCTCACCAACGCCTCCTATGAGCCGGCCATCGACCGTGGCATCGCCCTCGCGAAGGCCGAAATCGAGAAAATCGCCAATAATCCCGAGGAACCGACTTTCGAGAACACTATCGTGGCTCTCGAGCGCGCCGGTGCCGACCTCAACCGCGTGCTCAACGTGTTCTATCCGCTGCTCTCGGCCGACGCCGACGACGAGATGATGGAAATCTCCATGCGCGTATCGCCCAAGCTCAGCGACTACGGTACCTCCATCACCCTCAACGCTCCGCTCTGGAAACGCGTGAAGGCCGTTTACGAGAAGCGCGACGGCCTCAATCTCGATTCTGAGGACGCTATGCTCCTCCAGAAGACCTACGACTCCTTCGCCCTCTCTGGCGCCGACCTCGAAGGTGCCGACCGCGAGGCTTACCGCAAGCTCAGCGCTGAGCTTGCGGAGCTTACCACAGTTTTCGGTCAGAATGTGCTCAAAGAGCTGAACACCTACGAGATATGGCTCACCGCCGACGACCTCGCCGGACTTCCCAAGGGGATTGTCGACGAGGCAGCTCAGCTTGCCGAGGCCAAGGGCCGCAAGGGTGAGTTCCTCTTCACGCTCGCCCAGCCCACCTACATGGCCTTCATGAAGTATTCCGACCGTCCCGACCTGCGCGAGCGCTTCTACCGCCTCTACACGGGCCGCAATACCAAGGGCGAATACTCCAACGTAGAGAATATGAGCCGCATAGCCGCCGTGCGCCTCGAGATTGCCAAGTTGCTCGGCTCGCAGAACTACGCCCAGCACTCGCTCCAGCGCACAATGGCCGAGACCCCCGAAAACGTCTACAAGCTGCTCGACCAGCTCCGCGACGCCTATAAGCCAGCTCTCGAACGCGAGATGGCCGAGCTGACCGAGTTCGCATCCAAAACCGAAGGCAAACCCGTGAAAATCAATCCGTGGGACTATAGCTACTACGCCAATAAGCTCAAAAATACCACCTACAGCTACGACGAGGAGCAGCTGCGCCCCTACTTCGAGCTCGACAACGTGATTTCCGGTGTGTTCGGCCTCGCCACGAAGCTCTATGGCCTGCAGTTCACCCGCAACAACGATATCGAGGTCTACCATCCCGACGTGAAGGCCTTCGACGTAACCGACGACAAGGGCCAGTTCATCGGCGTAATTTACACCGACTTCTTCCCGCGCGACACCAAGCGTCCCGGCGCCTGGATGACGGGCTTCAAGGACCAGAGTATCACCCCCGAGGGCGTCAACGACCGTCCGCAGGTTTCCATCGTGATGAATTTCACCAAGCCCACGGCCGACACCCCCTCGCTCCTCACACCCTACGAAGTCGAGACCTTCCTTCATGAGTTCGGCCACGCCCTCCACGGCCTCCTCACCCAGTGCAAGTACGCCTCGCTCTCCGGCACCGCCGTCTACCGCGACTTCGTCGAGCTCCCCTCGCAGTTCAATGAGAATTACCTGACCGAGCGCGAGTTTCTTGACTCCTTCGCGCGCCACTACCAGACCGGCGAGAAACTCCCCGACCAGCTCATCGAGAAGCTCGTCAAGTCCTCGCAGTTCGGCGCCGGCTACGCCTGCATGCGTCAGCTCGGTTTCGGTTACCTCGACATGGCCTGGCACACCACCACCGCACCCGTGGCCGACCCCGTGGAGTTCGAGCGCAAGGCCATGGAATCCGTCCAGATTTTCGACCCCGTGGAAGGCTCAATGACCGGCACCACCTTCAGCCACATCTTCTCCGGAGGCTATGCCGCCGGCTATTACTCCTATAAATGGGCCGAAGTGCTCGACGCCGACGCTTTCGCCCACTTCAAGGAAAACGGTATCTTCGACCGCGCTACCGCCGACTCCTTCCGCCACAACGTCCTCGAGCGCGGAGGCACCCGTCATCCCGCACGCCTCTACCGCGACTTCCGCGGCAAAGACGCCACCATCGACGCCCTCCTGATCCGCGACGGCATCGCCAATCCCGCCACCACCACCGTCCCCATCCACAAGGACTAACCCCAGAAAATAAGGAAACAGATACTTCCTAAACAGCAACGGCGGTGTGTCAAAACTCGAAATTTTGACACACCGCCCTATTTTTCACCCGGATGGCGAGGGCGCTGTCAGCCATCGATCTTTTGTCGCTTTGTTATGCAAAGAATGGTCCGGATGGGCTATTATGACACGCCCTCGAGCTTCGCATGGCCCAGAACTATAGATTAGGGCTGCCGCAGTGGCAATCAATCGCTTTTGCTCTAATAATATTATCCAAATGTTAAATTAATCCCAAATTTTATCTTTATTTAAACAAGGTATGAAAAATTTTTGCCCAACCTTGGTCGTATCTTTGCATTGCGATTGTTCCCCCGCCCCCAAAGTTATTAGGAATGTTATTATGACTCCACCTATAGTTCCTATAGTTATTAGGAATCCACGGAGCGGTTAACCGCTTCCGGCGAGCATCGCCGGAAATCCCCTCCCTCCTTGCACCGGCTTAGGAGGTGCGAATTATTTCGCACCTCACGCGCTCGGCTTCTGCCGCCCCTGCTTTCCTCCCCCGCTTTCTCCTCCAAAATCTCCCTCCCTCCAATTTGTTTGCGCTTCGACCTTTAGGTCGATTTTTAAAACCGCCAATATGATTACGAGAACCTCCGAATTAAGAAAATATCTCTTCGCCTTCCAGCGCTCCCTCGGCCGCCGCCTCTCGCTCGCTGATATCGAGCTGCTGGGCCCTATCGAGCGCCACCGCCGCCTGGGCCGCTGCTCCCCCTGGATTGTCCACGACCACCCCGACCGCCCCGGCTCGCTCCCGCTCCTCCGCAAATACATCCGCTGGGTCATCGCCTACACTGGCATAGACTACCCCGAAATCCTCTTCGAGCCTCCCCCGCAGGCCCCCGACTCCTACCGCGGCTGCAACTTCGACCATGTCGTCTTCACACGCTGCCGCTTCACCCTCCATCGCGACCGCTACGACCGCTGCACGCGCGTCTTCATCCCCCAGCTATCGCCCGGCCGCCTGTTCATCCTCCACTTCCTCTGCACCCGCCCTCCGTGGGTCTGCAACGAGACCAACACCTCGCGCCGCGAGCGTGCCGTCCCCTGTGAGGAAGATACCAGACTGACCTTGCGCGAGCAGCGCCACGCCGTAGTCGGAAAGAGTTCCCCGGCGCCGTGCTGCCCCCGATCCTGCCTCTCGGAAAATCTGAGAGCGACCCCTGAACCCTCATCGGCCTTCATCGTCCTGCACAGAGGTGTGGACACCGACCGATGTATATAGCGGCAAGTCATGCCCCGCAGCCCAAAGCTAAACCGCATGGCAAGCGTACATTTACATTCTTCCATCCCCCGATTGACCGACCGCGGGCTGTTGCCAGGTTCCTATCGGTCAATGGCGTCCCATCCGGAATCCCTCCGGCTCTCCGTGTGTCGCTACCACAACATCGGCTCTCCGAGCCTCCCTTGTTGTGTGCGTCCACCTGTCCCCATGCTCGGCCCTTCGGGCCATCACATGGGGTTGGAAACAACCACGGCCCTCCGGGCCTCCGCTGCTGCCTCCTTGCAGGTATAAATCCCTGCCCTTTATATGGGTAAAATTTTTGTCCCTGCGCCGAGCTTTAGCGAGGCTTGTCCCCTCGTTTCCGCCCTCAATACCGTGTTGAGGGCGTAAGCCCGAAGGTTATCGCCAGTCGCTCCTCCGAGTCGCAAGAGGATAGTTCTGTGAGCGAGCTTCAGCTCGCCGTTTCCATCCGGATGGCGGCGGCTATTTATAGTGGCGCAGAGTCGCCACTATAAAAAGTCGCCATTGCGAGGTAGGCCTCGCCGCGCCCGTTTGGACCAAACGCCCTCGCCCCGCTATGGAAGCATGTTCAGGATCCATGCCCCGTAGCGGGGCGTCGTGTTTTCAGGCCATCCGGATGGCGAGGCGGCTTGTCAGAGTGGTGCAGATTCAAGGAGACAAGGGCGAGTGCTGAAGGGGGCAGTACGTAAGTACGACCCCGAAGCCGAGCCCGAAGTCGACGCCGAAGATGCGCCGCTATCACAAGCCACCTGAAAGAGCTCCCGTAGGGAAGCTCGTTTAGCATCCATGCTCCGTAGCGGGGCGTCGTGTTTTGTTAAAAATGCAGTTAGTATACGTATTTTAGTAGTCGTTAACGCGAATTAACAAATCGGGGGGGTAAATTGGCCCATAATATATAAATTTGCAAATCGATGCATAAATGTTAATGTTTCGAATATCTTAACCTTACTGATACAAGTATGCAAATCCCCCCAACAATGGTCTCAAGCCGCCATACGCCTTTATGGAAGAAGGTTGCAATAGGCTTGTGGCATATGCTGACGGGGCAGAAAGTCGACCAGCCGTGTCTGCTGCGGTCGGAACTTGGCTACCTTCTGCTGCATGCAATGGATTGGCGGGCAGAATATCGCATCAATGTGGTGCTGACGTTCTATTGCACAGGCGACAAGGGGCATGCGTGGCTCACGCGTAACGGCCGTGTGTTCTTTCTCTCCGACTCGACGAAAGTCAACAGTGAGAATTTAACTGTGGTCGGTCAGACCTATAAGTACATCTATTACGTCAAGGAGCGGAATCTCCAGCGCTGGTATGCCGTAGATATGCCTGCATGCCGCACCGGATGTTCCGATACCTGAAAAATGAAACCTAATATGGCAAATCTTTATCTGACACATAAATGCAACCGCGGGTGTCCGTTCTGTTTCGCCAGAGACGTGCTGAAAGAGAGCGGGCGCCTCGACGAAATCCTTACAATCGACGAGATTACCCGATTTCTCGATCATTACGGCCGCCAGGTGGATGCGGTCGGGCTGCTCGGGGGCGAGCCTTTCCTTTATCCGCATTTCGATGAAATGCTTCGTCTGCTGCTATCCCGTGGTGTATTCGCCAAGGTGTTCACTTCGGGCACGAATCCGCTTCCCGCGCCTCTCGATGAAATGACCTTCAAGGATGTGCTGGGAAAAATGTCGTTTGTGGTAAATGTCGGAACAGCCGACACCTACAATGAGCGCCAGTATGCCAACCTCGAGAACCTTCTTACGCGTTTCGGGCCGGTCTGCTCGCTGTCGTTCACTATCTTCGACCTCACTGCCGACCCCACTTATCTTTTCGACCTTATCGACCGTTTCCACCTCAACCGCGACATCCGTGTGGGAATCGCCCTGCCGATTTTCAACGGCGGCAACAGCTATATAGAAAAAGAGAGATACAGGGAGGCGGGCGACTACTTCATCCGTGCGGTGAAGATGGCCGCCGAAAGGCAGATTTCGCTTTCGATGGACTGCGGATTCACCGCCTGCATGTTCACTACTGAGCAAATCGGCGCCATGCTCTCGCGCGGCACGGAAATCAACTTCATGTGTGGAGCGGCTATGGACGTCGGTCCGGGCCTTAAGGTCTGGAACTGTTTCCCGCTTTTCCAGCTCGGGAAGCTAAATGCACTCGATTATTGCGATATAGAAGAGCTGCGCGCCGCTCTGGTGGAGAACACCGACTCGCAGCTTGCCGACGTTCCCGGTATTTTCGAGGAATGCACCGATTGCGACATGCGTCTGCGCCGTTTCTGCGATGGCGGCTGCAAAAGTTTCAAATCAATAAAACACTGAGAGATATGCCTAACCTGATGCTCACCAACTGGTGTAACTACAAATGTCCGTACTGCTTCGGCATGGACCGCATGGTGCCGCGCGTGCCTCAGGCGGCCATGAGCGACGAAACGTTTCTCGGCATTCTCGACTGGCTCGCCCGCACCAGCTATAACAAGCCCATACACCTGATGGGCGGAGAGCCCACGCTTCACCCGAAATTTGAATGGATTGTCGAAACGCTCCTTGAGCGCGACTACCCGATTACGATATTCTCCAATCTCGCAACCGAAAAGGCTCCCGAATACGCAGAGAAACTCGGTGTGCTCCCAATTTCATGGGTGGTCAATGTAAATCCGCCATATAAGTGGAGCGAGGTGCAGCGCGAACGCATCGAGAATGCACTATCGTTTCTCGGCGACAATGCCGCCATCACGTTCAACATCATGCCCGACGAGCCTGATTCGCTCTGGGCCATCGACCTTATCAAGCGATTCAACCTGCGCCGCAACATAAAAGTGGGTTTCGTGCTCCCCACCATCACTCAGGTGAACTATGCTCTCGACGACAACGAGTACACTATCGTTGCCGAGAAGACAGTTCAGCTTGCCCGCGACGGCGCCCGCGAAGGAATTACGCTCGACTATGAATGCGGCGTTCCGACGTGTGCTTTTACCGACGCTCAGCTGGGCGAATTGTGGAAGCTCGGTTCGAAAGTGTCGTCGGGATGCTGCTCGCGTCTGGATATAACTCCTCTCGGCGAGGTTATCTATTGCCTCTCGCTTGCTACGGTTCTCTCGCGCCACTACAGCGGTTTTGCAAACTACGACGAGGCCAAAAACTGGTTCGAGGAAAAATTCCATCCATATCGGCAACTCGGCCGAAAGGTGGAATGCGCCACCTGCAACCTTATGTGCCCCGACAAGTGCAACGGTGCATGCCTTGCCAAAAATCTTATCGACGTCAATAATCTGAATATCTCAAACGAATGAAAATCGCCAACAACATCTCCTGGAAGAAACTCCAGGACAAAGTGGTGGCCGTCAATCTGACGACCGGCACATACTATACCATGAACACCGTGGCCAGCGACATCTGGAAACTCCTTGCCGATGGCCGCTCGGTGGCTGAAATCGCCGATACGCTCGCCTCTGAATATGAGGCCGCCACTGCAACCATTCTGGCCGACGTTGAAAGTCAGCTGGATTACTGGAAAAAGGAAAATCTACTTTCCGAAGAATAGTTCCACGAAAACCAATCCAATCAACACACCATATTATTCCCATTGTTATGAACAAGAAGATTTATGAAAAGCCCGAAACGGTGCGCCACGAGTCGAAGAATGTAGTGCAGGGTTCGCTCTACACAGTAACGCTCCATTATACCTCGCTCCATTCCCTCCACTACACTTCGCTCTACTACTATCATTGATTTCCGGCGGCCATAAAATGGGCGAACGCACTATCCACAGGCTTTACACTCAGATTGCCGGAGTGGCGGTGACGTGGACAACCGATTGTGCCGGCGAGACCGACGAACTGCGAAGAATACTCAAACACCATCTCCGGGATTCTCAAAAGGATGCCGGAGGGGAATCGCATACCGTCGAGTTTGCCGAGAGCGGGCAACTTCCGGTAGTTCCGGATGATTCCTATGTACGCTGGGAAGGTCCCTATATGGGTCTCGTAACATCGCGCAACAAGGTCAAGTGGCTCTACTCGCCGTCGACCGGCCTTGATTATCTGATTCTTACCGAGGAGATAACCATACTCCACGATACGCGCTGCAACCACACGTGCTGCCATCTGCTTGCACGCCGCGAGGGAGACCGCACCGTGCGTCCGCGCATATGGGACGCCATTGTGATTCTTCTCCATACCGTCATGGCTATCCACGGGCGGTATTCGCTCCATGCGGCGGCTGTAGGGCTCGACGGCGGGGCTTACGTATTTATCGGAGAGAGCGGCCACGGCAAGTCGACGCTATGCACCGACCTGGTGAATCTCGGAGCCGACTATATGGGCGACGACCTTGCCTATGTCTACACCCGTGGCGATACCGTATGTATCGGCAGTCTGCTCATGGAGGCCAAACTTTTCCCGCGTCGCCATGCGCGCGAGAAGGAATGGATCGACGTTGTGGAGACCACCGGTTGCCGGGCTCCGCTCGAATTGCCGCTGAAGCGCATATACTACCTTCAGCGGGCCAAGGGGCCGTGTAGGGTGGAGCCGCAGGAGCCGGCCGACTGCATGATTGCCATGATCCGAGCTTCGAACAACGTGCGTATGCAGTACGACGCCGACCGTTGGCAGGATGTACTTGAGCGTGCCTCGATGCTCGATGCCTTCGGAGTGTTTCATTTCGGCGATCGTTCGACCCTTTCCACCGACCTATTTACCGATGCTTGATACCGACGACATATTGCAGCTCTGGCAGCTCGGAGGACGCTTCAGGGAGATTGCCGCCGACGAGATGATTGCCGATCTCGGCCGACACGGAGCCACGTTCTTCCGTCTGCTGTCCGACGATGCCCCGTTGCTCGAAGAGCGGGCGTCGCGCGAGATGTGCTTTCTCCATTCGGGGCTTCCGAGTGGCGACAGTTCGGTTCCCGTAGCGCCGGAAGGTGGCTATAATGAATTCGTGTCGCTTGCCGCCCGCTACGATGCTTTTGTAGGAGCGATGCGTGCGGCCTACGCTGCTTCCGATAGGCCGCATGTGCTTGCCGGAATGCTCTACAGTCTGTTTCCTGGCATCCGCGCCGAGATTCGTGCGCTCGATCCCGAGGTGGGAAGCGAGAATGAAGCCGATGAGGAGATCAGGCAGCTGATGGTGTTCGTATGCGGGCAGTGCAATCTGCATTGCCCCTACTGTTTCTCGCACGATCTCCAACGGACGGAGATTTCCGAGGCCGACCTGCGGCGAATCTTCCGATGGGCGGTCGCCCAGGGATGCTCCATGGTGACACCCTGCGGAGGCGAGCCGTTGCTCTATACCCATCTGCCTCTCTTCATGAGGCTCGTGGAGGAATACGGAATGACCACCTATCTGGCAAGCAACTGTACGGCTCCTATGCGTGGGCTTCCTGGGTTCAAGAAGGCGATTGTGAAGCGGCTCTACGTTCACTTTACCCGCGAATCGCTCGCCGACAGCGCTATGCGACGCACCGTCGACGACAATATCGCCTTCTGCAAGGAGCAGGAAATCGAGATGGCGGCGCGCATCAACCTCACGTCGCCCGACGAGACGGCGGCTCTGCAGTGGGTTGATATTACACGCGAGAATGGGATAAAGCGGCTCAACATCGCGCTGACCATCCCCTCGCGCTTCGCCGCCAACCGTTATACCGACCCATCGGACTTCGAGCGGTATGTGCCGGTCATCATGCGGATGTTCGATTATGCCAGGCAGTCGGGAATCGCCCTCGGAATCGCCAAGCCGTTGCCTCTTTGCCTTTTCCCGGAGGATGTAGCGCTCGAAATGCTGCGTGCCGACAGCTGCACAGCCCTCTGCGGCATCCACCAGTCGGGCTATATGAACAACCTTTCGCTCTCCACCGACATGGCATTCTCTCCTTGCCTCGGCCTGACCGACGTACGCATACCATTCGACGATGCTCCAGACTGGGCCACTCTCTCGCGGCGTTTCGCTCCCGGAGTTGAACGCCTTCTCAATCGCGATGCCTCGGCAAAGTGTGCCCGCTGCTTCTTGAAAAGTCGCGGACTCTGCCAGGGCTACTGTCTTTCATATAAATACCGCGAAGAGGATGAGTTCTGACCTGAAACACGTCATACACCGCGCCAAGCGCGCCCTGGTCGACGCTCTGCTGCTTCGCGGACGGCGCACCCGCTTCGACGACAGCATAATCATCGAGACCACCAATATATGCTCGCTCCGCTGCAGTTGTTGCCCCAACGGCCACGCTGTGGAGCGCCGCAAGCCCGGACGAATGTCGGCAGAGACTTTCGACGCCGTGCTGGCAAATATCGACATTCCGGTAAAGAGATGTTTTCTGCATATGTGCGGCGAGCCATTCCTCAATCCCCGGCTCGATTATTTCTGCTCCGAACTGCTGAAACGCAGGATTATTCCCACCATATTTTCAAACGGCTACGGTATAGACCTCACACTGCTCGACCGCATTCTGGCTCTCCGCGGAGTAAAAATCTCATTCTCGATGGAACTGCAGTCGGCCGCCGACTACGAGGCCATCCGCACCCCCGGCCGCTACGACCGTGCCGCAGAGCATCTGAGAGAAATCAACTCGCATTTTGCTGCCGCCAAAAAATTCTACGGACTGAACGTGATTCTCCGTAATCCTGATGGAAAGATGGTCAGAGAGGACTCCGAAAGGCTGTTCGGCGAATACAGCCAGCTGTTGAGCATCACATATTCCTCGATGTGGCCGTGGCCCGGCCTGCCCGACACCGGCGACCTGGCCGGACATTTTGCGCCACGCGGTTCATATTGCAGTCAGGCGAAAAAGCTTCCGGCAATACTCTGGGACGGCACGGCCACCTTCTGCGCGCTCGACTACGGCGGTGCAATGCCCGTGGGCAATCTTACGCGTCAGCGTCTATCGGAGGTGCTGAACTGCGGTGAGTCGCGCCGCCTGCGGCGCGCCCTCGCGCTCGACCGCAGAAAGGCTTCCTCGCTCTGTGCCGGATGTGTCTTGCCCGGCTTCAACAGTTTCGTGGCGGACGTAGGCCGCGTGAAGTTCCAAAAGGGCGACCCTTCGCTCGACAAGATATACGCATCAGTCGATGAATACTTCGGAAACACATAAGACCCCCGGGAGAGGCACCCTGCGCTCGGAATTCGCCATGCTGGGCTACGTGTGGCGCTCGGCCCGCGGCATGCACGCGCGCATTGTGCTCCCGATGCTCGCGCAGATTCTCCTTGGATTGTTTCCGGCGGTGATTACCTATCAGGTTCAGAGCTGGATTACCGGCACGGAAAGTGTGGCTGAACTGCTCCAGTGGCGCCATATCGTGGAATTTGTGGGGATGATACTGGGCATGACCGTAATAAGGCAGATTTCCTCGCTCTCGCAGGGTATCGCCATGGCGGAAATCCGCAGGAATCTCGAACGGCGATATATCGACTGGCTGGCGGCCTGCGATTTCCGGCCGGAGGAGCATGGCGCGGGCACCGGCCGTACCGGACACCGCAGCATGATGGCCTTTTCGCGCGAGTCGGAGATGCTCACGGGGCTGATTCCCATGTTCTACCGGTCGTTTGTGCAGGCTCCGCTCACCATTATCTCGTTTATGGCGCTGATGGTGTGGATGTCGTGGCAGCTTTCGTGTGTCGTTGCACTTCTTGCGGCATCGGTGGCCGTGAGCTGCGTGCTTCTGCGGAAAAAGGTAAAGGCGGTGCGCCGTGTGCTCTACGGCAGGATGTCAGATCTTTACCAGCTATATTCCGACTGGGTGAAGGGCGGACGCGTGCTCCGTTTCTACGATTCCGACGGATTCGTGTGCGGCAAGCTCGCGGAAGTGGTCGACGACAGCTGCCGTCTTAACAAGCGGCTGGTTGGAATCGCGTGCCGCCAGAACATTGCCACCGAGCTTCTTACCTATGCCGGCGTATTGGCGTTCATCCTTGTGGTGGCCTCCGGGCGCGATGCGGCCGACTGGGGGATTCTTCTGGCCTATCCTCTCGCTATACTTTATATCCGCAGCGAAGCCATAAAGGTTGTGAACGGCTATGCCCAGCTTGCCGCCACGGAGAGTTCCGTAAAGCATCTTGTCAAGGCTTTCTGCAATGGGAAAACTGAGGGGTCGGGCGGAAAGGAACCGAAGCGTCACGTCGAATCAATCGAACTGAGGCATGTGTATTTCGGCTACAAGGATGGTGTGAAGGTACTTTCAGATTTCTCGGTCAGATTTGAGCGCGGAAGGCTCAACGTTCTTGCCGGAGAGAGCGGTGCAGGTAAAAGCACCTGCCTCGACCTGATTACCAAAGCTATAGAGCCACCGGAAGGCGTGGTATTGCTCGACGGAATCGAACTGAGAGAGATTGATTCACGCGCTCTGACGAGGCAGACGGCACTTGTGGAGCAGGAGCCGTATCTCTTCGAGGGCACTTTGCTTGAAAACCTCACATTCGGCAAACCTGCCGATATAAATGAGATACTTTCGCTGTGCCGCGAGTTGCATCTGGAGCGGGTAGTCTCCACCGAGGCCGACCTTCAGCGTCGCGTGTCGGATTCCGGACTGAATCTGTCGTCGGGCGAGAAGCAGCGCATAGCTTTCATACGCGCGCTGCTAAAACATCCGTCGGTTCTTCTGCTCGACGAGGCCACAAGCGCTGTGGATGCCGACACTTCCGCCGCCATGATGGCCGCTATAGGGCGGATATGCCGCACTACGCTCACCGTCTGCGTTACCCACGACCCGGCCGTGATGCGCATTGCGGATACACTTGTGAAAATCAGCGACGGAAAAGCCGTAATTATCCATAATCATGAAGGAGACACCCACCCGACAGGCTGAACGTGAACGCGCCGCCGCGCGGTCGATGCTTGTGCTCGGCCAATATGAGGAGTTGAAGCGCCTTGCCGGAGGGGTGTGCCGCCTCGTGCCGCTCAAAGGAGTGTCGCTTCTGCTGACGGTATATGACGACGGCAGGCGTGAGGCGGGCGATATCGATGTGCTCGTCGATCCGCCGGATCAGGCGGCGTCCTTCGCCACGCTGCTCGAAAAGGCCGGCTATCGCCGCCAGTTCGACTATCTTCACGATGATGCGGCGCTTGCCGGGAAACAGAAGATGGCTTTTCTCGCACGCACCCCGCTGGAGACGGATGTCGACGTACATACGGCGTTCGTTTCCAAGAAATTCTTCCGACACCATTGCGGAAATTTCAATCGCGACGCCCTGCGGCGCTGTATCCCCTCGGAAGATGCGGAAGCGCGCATGGACCGTCTGGACGAATGGTTGTTTCTTGCGCAGCATGCCTGTTTCCACCGCTTTGAGCAGGAAAAGTGGCTGATGGATCTTCTACGTATCCTCGAAGGTTTTTCCCAGGAGGAAAGGCAGACCCTTTCGGAGCGGTGTGATTTTTATGGCTTCCATCGTGTCGCTCTTGTGGCGTGCGACGAGCTCGACAGATATTCTCCCGGTAGCGGTATGGTCCGTATGAAGAGGCGGCCTGACGACGAATCCACGCTTCGGCAAGCCCGTAGAATGCTTCATGGGCCGCACGGGCGCCTAATGCGTCGCATAATCGCATGGATGTGGGAGATTTTCATGATCGATACAAAGGCGGGACGCCGAAATGCCTGCAGAAGATTCATTTTCCCGTCGGCCGCCGAGCTAAAGGCCATTTACCGCAGCTCTTCGCGTTGGCTGCTGCCGCTTCTGCATGTAGTGCATACCATACCGGCAGCCCTGGCCGTAGTGGCCTTCAGTCTTTATACCCGCCGGTCAGGTTGAGGAGTGGTGGCGGTAGAACCAGTGGATGTCGGCGACTTTGCCGAGAGCCTTGACTATCACGTAGCTGATGGTGGCGGCTACAGTAACGGGTAGCAGCAGGGAGTAGTGCGACACCATCTCCACCACAAGAAAAATGGCCATGAGCGGCGCCTGGATGGCTCCGGCCATAACGGCCGCCATGCCGAAGAATGCGAAGTCGACCACAGGTAGATTCAGCCCCAGAAATGTGTTGGCTGTCAGGGCGAAGAAGTAGCCGGCGATACATCCGGCGAATATTGTGGGCGCGAAATCTCCGGCAACGCCACCGCCGCTGTTGGTCGACGAGGTAGCCAGCGGCTTGACCAGAAGCATTCCGGCAGCCATAAGAATCAGCAGCGTGGGGGAGGGGAGTCGCGTAGCCCACAGACTATAGGAGGTGATGGCTTCGCCGTGGCCGGCGAGCACTTTGGCTATGAAGCCGTAGCCCTCGCCCCATAGGGAGGGAAAGAGAAAGACGCAGACGGCGACTACCGATCCCGACAGGAGATTCTTCATCCAGGGATTCTCCATCCGGAAATAGAATTTCACCATATGGTGCATAACTCTGGAGTAGTAGAAGGAATAAATGCCGCAGAACATTCCGAGGAGCAGAATGTAGGGCCATATATCGGGAGTTACGGCGGTATATTGTTCGAAGGCTACATCGGTGGTGCACCCCGAGAGTGCATAGGCCGTGAACCATGCCGTGAGCGATGCGATGAAAACCGCAAGCACTGCCATCACCGAAAGGCTGACGCTAAGCACTTCGAGCGAGAAGAACGCACCACCCACAGGGGCTTTGAAGATGGCTGCTATTCCCGCCGAGGCTCCGCAGGCCAGCATGAAGCGCATGAGGTCGGGGCGCACGCCAAGACTGCGGGCCACATTGCTCCCGATGGCAGCTCCGGCATAGGCAATCGGGCCTTCGGCTCCGGCGGAGCCACCGAAGCCGAGCGTGAGCGAGCTCGCCACTATGGGGGCGTAGGTAAGATAGCCGGGAAGGCGGTAGCGGCGCTCGGCTATTGCCATTCCGAGCTGCGAGACACCGTGGTAGATCTTCTGCCGGAGAACGTAGCGCTGATATATACCGGTGAGCAGGATACCGGCCACGGGGAAGATGAGAAACATCCAGTTGGCTCCCCAGGGGTCGAGGTTCATTACCATGGAGGTGGATATATACGCCACAAGGCGTTTGAGCAGGTAGGCGGCAACACCCGTGATCAGCCCGGTGACCAAGGCCATGGCCACCAGCAGCTGGCTGTCGGAAAGACAATCCCTCAGCGTGTGCAGAAACAGTTGAAATCGTGAGCGCCTCATTTAGATACTGCGAATCTATATGGTTAAAACCCATGGCACATGAGAAATGTTTAGCAAATCCTCAGGTTGGGAACGCCGATTGAATTTGCCACATTGACGAAAAAGTGTAAATTTGCATATCGCAATCTTCCGGCCATGATATGGCGCGGAGTAGCGTCGTCTGATTTGCCAATCAACATATCGCACATCGCAGTGTATGAACAGGATTCTTGATAAAAAGCACTTTTCGGAAAAAGTTGTGCAGCTGGTGGTTGAGGCCCCGCTGATAGCCCGCGCCCGCAAGCCGGGACATTTCGTAATCGTGATATGCAACGAAAAAGGGGAGCGCATCCCGCTCACCATAGCCGATGCTGACGAAAAGAACGGTACGATAACGCTCGTGGTTCAGGCCGTGGGCGCCTCGACTACCGAAATATGCGCCAAGGAGCCGGGTGAATACCTCCATGATGTGGTCGGACCGCTCGGTCGCGCCACTGAAATCGCAGACTACGGCACCGTGGTATGCTGTGGCGGCGGTGTGGGTGTCGCCCCGCTTCTGCCTATCCTGAAGGCAATGAAAGCTGCCGGCAACCGCGTCGTTTCAGTGCTTGCCGCCCGTACGAAAGATTTGATAATACTCGAGGAGCAGGTGCGCGAGCATTCCGACGAAGTGATAATCATGACCGACGACGGATCCTATGGCGAGAAGGGGCTTGTGACGGCCGGCCTGGAGCGCGTGCTTCAGCGCGAGCCTGTAAATCTGGTCTGCACCATCGGGCCGGCGGTGATGATGAAATTCGTGTCGCTGCTTACGAAGAAATACGAGGTGCCTACCATCTGCTCGCTCAACACGATAATGGTCGACGGCACAGGCATGTGCGGCGCCTGCCGTGTCACTGTGGGAGGCAAGATGCGTTTCGTATGTGTCGACGGCCCGGAATTCGACGCCCATCAGGTCGATTTCGACGAGATGATAATGCGGCTGCGTCCCTGATCGCGTTGCTCCCTTTTGCAGATTTCAGACTTAACCTTTCATTCCGAATTTTCGAACCCAACAATATCATGTCAACTACCATCTCGCCCCGCGACGCCCAGTGGCGTGAGGAGCTGCGCAAAAGCCACACTGCCAAAGAGCGTACGGCCATTCCGCGCGTGAAAATGACTGAACTCGATCCGGCCTACCGCATTACCTGCAACGAGGAGGTGAACCAGGGCTTGACGCGCGACCAGGCCGTTCTGGAGGCAACGCGCTGCCTCGACTGCCCGGATCCGACGTGTGTCACCGGCTGCCCCGTAGGCATCAATATTCCGGGATTCATCAAGAATATCGAGCGCGAAAATTTCCACGACGCCGCGGTTGTGCTCAAGGAGACGAGCGCCCTGCCGGCCGTGTGCGGCCGAGTGTGTCCCCAGGAGCGCCAGTGCGAGTCGAAGTGCATCTACAACAAGATGAAGCGGCCGCCCGTGGCAATCGGTTATCTTGAGCGTTTCGCCGCCGACACCGAGCGATTGAGCGGAAATTCCGCACTGCCCCCGCGCGAGGCCGCAAACGGTATGAAAGTGGCAGTAGTGGGCTCCGGTCCGGCATCGCTTTCCTTTGCCGGCGACATGGCAAAACGCGGATTCGAGGTACATGTCTACGAGGCTCTGCATGAGATCGGCGGCGTGCTGAAATACGGTATCCCGGAATTCCGCCTCCCCAACGAGGTTGTCGACGTTGAGATTCGCGCTCTCGAGCAGGTGGGAGTCAAGTTCATGACCGACTGCGTGGTGGGCAAGACCATCGGCTACGACGACCTGCTTGCACGCGGCTTCAGGGGCGTTTTCGTGGCCTCCGGAGCCGGGCTTCCGCGCTTCATGGGGATTCCCGGCGAGAATTGCGTGGGCGTGATGTCGAGCAATGAATATCTTACCCGCGTGAACCTGATGGGCGCCGGACGCGAGGGGTGGGCCACCCCGGTGATACGTGGAAAGCGCGTGGCCGTCATCGGCGGCGGCAATACCGCCATGGACTCCTGCCGCACGGCGCGCCGCATGGGTGCCGAGGAGGTATACATCGTATACCGCCGCAGTGAGGCCGAGATGCCGGCCCGAGTGGAAGAGGTTCGCCACGCCAAGGAGGAGGGCGTAACATTCCTGACGCTTCACAACCCCATAGAATATCTTGCCGACGAGCGCGGCCACGTCAGGGCCATGCGTCTGCAGCGTATGGAGCTCGGTGAGCCCGACGCCTCGGGACGTCGTTCGCCGGTTCCGGTCGAGGGCGACATCGTCGAGATGCCCGTTGACGAGGTGATTGTGAGTGTGGGCGTTTCTCCAAACCCGCTCATCCCCAATTCCATCGACGGACTGGAGGTTACGCGCCGCGGCACGCTGGCCGTCAACGACGAGACGCTCCAGACCTCGTTGCCCCTTCTCTATGCCGGAGGCGATATAGTGAGGGGGGGCGCCACGGTGATTCTCGCCATGGGCGACGGCCGCAAGGCTGCTGCGTCGATGGCCGAAGCTCTTCTCAAATAAGATTGACAATCAACGAATCATTCAACAATATATATCAATATATCGGCAATAGTTACTTAATATGTCGGAACTTACTATCGGCGAAGTATATCGCGCACAAATGGTATTGAAGGATGTGGCCCGTCATCCGAAAATCATCGGGCCGACAACACTTTCTGATTCATGCCGGATTTATCTCAAGCCGGAGAATCTGCAGCACACCGGTTCGTTCAAACTCCGCGGCGCCTACTATAAGATCTCGCAACTCAGCGATGAGGAAAAGAAGCGCGGCGTAATAGCCTGCTCGGCGGGCAACCACGCCCAGGGGGTTGCTCTCGGCGCCACCCACAACGGCATTAAGTCGCTGATCTGCCTTCCCGCCGGTGCCCCGATTTCGAAAATCGAGGCCACCAAGCGTCTTGGTGCCGAGGTTTGCCTCGTGCCCGGCGTTTACGACGATGCCTATGCCAAAGCGCTTGAGCTAAAGGAGAAGCACGGCTATACGTTCGTGCATCCCTTCGACGATCCGCTCGTTATCGCCGGGCAGGGAACAATCGGTCTGGAGATTCTCGAGGAGATGCCCGATGTAGAGGCCATCGTGGTGCCCGTTGGCGGCGGCGGCTTGATTTCAGGGGTTGCCTTTGCTGTGAAGACGCTCCGCCCCGACATCAAGGTCTACGGCGTGCAGGCCGAAGGGGCACCCTCCATGGTGCGTTCGCTCGCCGACAGCGAACGACTTCATCTCGACAGCGTCTCGACCATAGCCGACGGCATCGCCGTGAAGGAGCCGGGCGAAAACACCTTCGCCCTTTGCCGGAAGTATGTCGATGAAATCGTTACAGTGAGCGACGACGAGATAGCCGCGGCAATCCTTGCTCTGCTTGAGAAGCAGAAACTTGTGGCCGAAGGTGCCGGCGCCACGGCTGTGGCAGCCGCCATGTTCGGCCATCTGCCTGTCGAAGGGAAGAAGATTGTCTGCCTCGTGTCGGGCGGCAACATCGACGTGAACATTCTCAACCGCATCATAAACCGCGGCCTGGCCAAGACCGGACGCCTCTGCCAGCTCGAACTGGCCGTGCAGGATAAGCCCGGCACACTCTCCTCCGTGCTGAAAATCGTGGCCGACGAAGGCGGCAACATCCTGGGGGTGAATCATGAACGCGTGGCGGCTGCCGCCGACATCAATTCCTGCATGCTTCACCTCGAGCTGGAAACCCTCAACGACGACCATATAGCCCGCATCCGCCGCTCGCTCGGAGATGCCGGCTTCCAGGTGCTCTGACATCTTTTTTAGCATTTAAATTTATTATTTCGGGCGGATTTTCCTGACGGGGAATCCGCCTGAAAGTTTTTTATGCGGTATAAATTCATGGCGATGTAGCTTAGACGGCCTCAGGGTGCAGTGGATTGATTTTATGCACATAATTGTGGTTAAATGCGGTATAACTGATGAATTATCAAATAATTCGCATTATGTTATAAAAAATGAAAATAATAGTGTAACTTTGCAACGGATTTTACGTAAAGCCATCCAGCCTGTGGGGCCGGGAGGTTTTCAGCCGGTTAATTCGGCGGAGTCAAGATTTATTTAGGTTTTTCTTTATACAATCGTACTGGCAATATCAGATCATTACATTTTTCATTGCACCCATGCAGGATTTCAGCCGTGCGTAGACTCCGGTAGGTTCAGGAAATAATTTATAAACATCACATAATATCAAGGTTTCATTTCTTCAATGATCAATTTTACCCGAATTATTTGTTTGTGCAGCCTCTCGGCGACGTTGGGCGCCAGCGGTATGCAGTGTCCGCCCGACCGCAGCGCGGAGGTAATGTCCAATCTCGTGTACAAGACACCGACGCGCCATAATGTATTTGCCTCCGAACGCGCCAATAAAGTGGAGTCGCTCAGCAGAAAAGTCCGCTCGTTGGCTTCGAAAAATGGTCATCGCGCTCCCGAGGTGGTTTTCGAGCCGACCAATACACTATCAGGTGTCGATAAATTCAGCGACATGGACGTGGCCGGAGGTGGCCTCTGGATTTATTCCATCAAGTATGATGTTGAGCGGATCGTACACAACGAATACTGGACGGAATCACGCATCACAGGCTTTGAGGCGACGATTTACGATGGTACATTCAAGTGCCTCGGTACGATAAAAGACAGAATCCGCCTTAACGACGATGAAATCCGCCCCGTGATAGCCGATCTGATACCGGTAGCCACGCGCCATTTTTTCAACGACGACGATGATGTGGAACTTATGTTCAGTCTTGGCGTGAATACCACAACTCCCGGTATCAATCATTACCGTACGTATGTCTACAAACTGGACAATCCCGTAAAGGACGCCTCAGGCAACGATGAACCGGTCTATACAATCGACGATGTTGTTTCAGACGTTCTCGACGCAACTCCGGCAGGAGGCGAGGAGAAGCTTTTCCTCACATTCGCCAACGAGGAGCAGCCGGATCTTGATTTCGACAGCATCGAAGATCCCGAAAACTTCGACATGTGGAACGAATGGAGCATGAAGCTTTATATAAACCTTAACGTTTATACAAGTGTGGGTGCCGACGGCAAGCTGCAGAAGGTGATGACAAAAAAACTTCGTATGCTCGAAATGCCCGGCGACCAGGAAAATACGCCTGTATTTATGTCGATGCTCCACGAGGGCAAACCATATTTCATATGTCCGCGATACGCCCTGCCGTTTTACAACGATTATAATATCAGCGACTACAATACGGACCAGACCATGCGCGACGGCAACAGCCTGGTTGTGGAAATCTACCGTATCGACGGCAATCAGGCCGTACTGGAGCAGACCACATCCATCCCTGCGCCTAAAGCCGAAGGGGCTCTCGCATCATATTATTCCGTGGGCGACCTGATGTATCGCGAAGATATAATGATGTCCCAACCCGGTAGCGCACAGCTTCTGGTGACGCGCAGCGACGTTCAGAGCGCCGCTGAAGAGTCAGGAGTCAAGACATATGCGGTCTATACTTCCGACGGCGCTCTGAAAGCCACGTTAATGGCCAATTGCGCCGGTGGCGTGCCGATGTCCGATATCCCGGGCAAGGAGACCCAGTATATGTTTGTACGCATTGAGAACAATACCTCGACATATCATTTTGTCAATCTTGAATCGTGTACGGAGGTGGCCTGCATCGACTATATGCTGACCCTCGACGGGAGCGACCCCGACCCGCTGAGCGCCAATATGGAACGCGTGCCCTACGGCGACAGATATATATATGTCAATGAGATGGCTTATCCCGTCGAGGATGAGGATTTAGTATATATGCGGTTTGCATGGCTCAACGATAAAGGCGAATATATGGGCCAGCAATGGCTCAATATGGGTTCGGGTGTAAACTACGCCCGCAGCTACCTGAATCAGGCTGCTTTGAAGAAGGGCTTCTTTGCCAAGGCCGACGAAATGGCGTATATGGTTCTGATCAAGCGTGCTACTTCGTCGACCGTACTTACCGAGGAGTTGCTGATCGGCCATCCTGTATCCGATGCCCATCCTCTGGGGAAAGATCTTCTCCTTGTCGGACCCGGCGAGAAGGGTCAGCTGGTTACCATTTCTCCGGTACAGTTCGACGGGCGGAACAAGCTCATGGTAAGCTACGACAATTCTGCGGACAATGGTGCTTATACCGTCGACTTCTACAATCTGCCTCTTGACGGCACCAATGCCATCGAGGGTGTGGGTGCCGACACCGACGCCGGATCCGGAGTGACATTCGACGGCTCTACGATTGCCTTCAATGGCAAATTCACCGTCTACGATGCCCAGGGGCGCATCTGCCTTTCGGCTGTAGGAAGCACCGACGCATCGAAACTGGCCACAGGACTTTACATCGTGGTGACTGATGGCGGCGCATCGCGTAAAATAATGGTGAAATAATCTGACATACAGAAAATATATGAAAATCAATATATTGGCGTTGGCTGTGATTGCCTCGGGAATGGCCGCGGTGGCAACTCAGGCAAAGACGCTCACACCCGAGGAAGCGCTTGCGCGAGTAGGCTCTTCCGCCGGGCTCCATAAGATTGCGGGCAAGAACGCTCCCCAGAGCCGTCTGGTCTATACAGAGGAGGCTCAAGGCTCTCCCGCTCTCTACGTATTCGACAAACCCGCCGCTAACGACGGCTACCTGATACTTTCGGCCGACGATATGGCCTACCCGGTGCTGGGATATGCCGACAGCGGCGAATTCGACTCTGAAAACATGCCTGAGGCTATGAAATGGTGGCTTCAGCAGTATGCCGACCAGATAGCCTATGCCCGTGCAAACGTGGGTAACATCGTGATGGCACCCCGCAAGGCCGATGCCGACGGCCGTGAACCGATAGAGCCGATGATTAAGACGGCCTGGGACCAGATTGAGCCTTACAACAATCAGTGCCCCTCGTATAGCGGCGTGCGGACCTATACCGGATGCGTCGCCACCTCTATGGCTCAGGTGATGAACTACTGGAAATATCCCGAACGCGGCAAAGGCACCATCACTTATACCGCATCAACAATCCAGAAACGCCTGTCGATGAATTTCGCCGCCAAGGCGTTCGACTGGGCCAACATGCTCGACCGCTATGAAGAAGGCCAGTACGACGATACGCAGGCTGCCGCCGTGGCATATCTGATGAAGGCCTGCGGCTATGCAGTCAAGATGGACTACGGCACCGATTCTTCCGGCGCCCTGGCTATGAACGTAGCCAACGCGCTTACGCGCTATTTCGACTACGACGGCAATATCGACTATCAACTTCGTCAGTACTATTCGTCGACCGAGTGGGCCGAAAAGATGTATGCCAACCTCCGCGACGTGGGTCCCGTGATTTACGGCGGCGGCTCGATGATTGGCGGCGGCCACTCCTTTATCTGCGACGGCTATAGTTCCGACGGCTATTTCCACTTCAACTGGGGATGGACCGGTATGTCGAACGGCTACTTCAAGCTCGAAGGGCTGAATCCCTACGCGCTCGGCAGCGGCGGAGGCAGCGGGGGCGGATATAATTTCACGCAGGATGCCGTTTTCGGCATTCAGCCACCTACCGGAAAGCCCGTAGTTGAGCAGCCCGAGGTCGTTACCCAGTGCGGCTCGCTGGCCGGGACGATTGAGGGCAGCGTGCTCTCGATTGACCTTTTCGCCGAGGCGGAGGCCATGTGGGTTAACTACAATCCGAATATACTCAATATAAAATTCGGTGTGCGCATCGAGCCGCAGGGCACTACGCCCGGCGATATCCGTTATGCCGAAATCTCCGATAGAACTTTCGACCTTGCCCCCGGCTACGGCACGGGCCCGTCGATGTTCAGTCCGAGCCTCGACCTCAACTCGCTCAATCTGGCCGACGGCACCTATACGATTACCATCGTCACAGCCGACTACAAGGCCGAGACTACAGTATGGCAGGACATCAAGGTGAACTACGGATATTTCAAGAGCCTGACACTCACGCGTTCGGGCAGCAACTATGAGGTAACGAACCAGGACGTTTGCCGTCTGGTGATTCTCGATGCGTCGGTGAAGCCCGGAAAACTGAGCTACGGATGTACGCATCAGTTCACTGTTAAAATTACCAACGATAACGATATAGAACTGACCAGCGGATTTGCTCCCGTAGTGTTCTACAACGGCACGGCCGTAATGCTCGGCGAGAGCATCTTCGTTTCGCTCAAGCCCGGAGAGACTGTGGAACGCACATGGGACAGCGCCCTATATCTGCTCGACCGTAATTTCAACGTTACGGGCGACATCACCGTGCAGCTTTCATTCTTCGACGAAGGAACATACAACATCTATTCGGCCGACGTGCTGAAGAGCTATACGATGATGGCTAACCAGGGTGCTCCGACATTGCAGACCAACACTCTGCGTGTTATGGGTCAACAACTTACCCAGGAGCAGTTCGAGGGGACGACGGTAAGCGTATATCGTGTTGCCGACACGGCCGACAAAATCCAGGTGGTGGCCGGCATAAGGCTCGTGAAGGGCTACTGCGCATATCCGGTCTACGCCTGCCTGACTTCAACGGAGGTTGATGAAAACGGCAATGTCGCCATAATCAACTCGGCCGGACACCCTGTATATATAGACAGCAGCGGCAAGCAGGATCTGTTCGTTACCGACCTTGACATAACCGGCGCGAAAGACGGCAAGCTTTATGGCATACTGATGGCCTACGAGTTCTCCGGTTCGCTTTATCCCATTCAGGGCAGCGTGGTCTACATCCGCACGGTCACCTCCGGAGTCGAGGATGTCGCCACCGACGAGGCTTCGCTTCTCAAACGCCAGGGCAACAGCCTTGTGGCCTCCGGCAACGCCCTGATTGAGGTATACAACACCTCCGGAATGCTCGTCGGCACCGCCGAGGGTGAATTCGACCTCACCACGCTCGGAAGCGGCCTTTACATAGCCCGCGCCAACGGCGTGACACTCAAATTGAAACTCTAATTAACCAATTTTTATTCACCACCTTTTATTGAAGTCGTTTAAATGACGTCATCAGGTACAAACAGCAATCTATGAAAAAGATTCTACAAAGTCTGATGACGCTGGTAATGTTGCTCGGCATTACCCAGCTCGGACAGGCCCAGACGACCTACTCTGTTACGGTCGAATGGGGAATCCCTGGCGCAGTGCAGCTGAAAACAGCAGGTAAGATTATCGAAGGCATACCTGCCGATGCCACAAGCTACACCGTTACCTCCACTGACCAATGGTTTTCGGTTGTAGTTATGCCCAACTACGGATATGAGTTCGTAAGCTGGATTGATCCGACAACCCAGACTGAAAAGAAGAGCACCTCAATCAGCGGTATCTACAAATTCAGCGGTGAAACCGTAAAAGTCAACCTCAATAAGGTTGAATTCGACCAGACGTTCAACCTTAAGGTTGTCAACGGTGCTGACGCCATCACGGTAGCCAAATTCAATGAGACGGATGCGAATTTCCTCGCACTTCTTAAGGAGGGCGACAACACGATTCCGTATGCTTCGACCAAAAACAAGAAGGTCGACCTGCAGACCGCCTACGGCACGTCGATATATTCCGTTACGCAAAACGGCACAACACTTTCTCCCCGCTTTGCCACCACCCCCAACAGCTATCAGTTTGAGGTAGCACCCGGCGACAATATCGAGGTAACCGTATTTGATCCCGCCACCTTAGGCAACGATGTAGAGCTGACTCTCGACATTCCCGTCGGAATGGAGAAGGTAGTGAAGAACATCCGCAACTGGACTACTTCGAAATTCATCGAAAGCGAGATTGCCGACGGCAAACTCACTGTGGCGTCTAAATCCGACCTGCAGTTCAATCTCAATGCCACCGACTATACTATCAATGGCGTAACTTACGACGGAACGGCTCTTGAAGTGAAGGGCGACGAATATCCCTATGTGCGTTTCGAAGCTGATAAGACCGGCGTTTTGAAATTTGATGTCGCAGAGCGCGAATACGGCACCCGCACCATCACGGCATATGTCGTAAATCCCGAAGGCGTTAAAATTATTGCCGGCAACGGTCTCGACGGGGTGGAACTTCCTCTTGAAAACGGCGAGGATGTGGCTGAAGAAATCGTGATGAAGCAGGCTACGGAGAGCGGCTCGGTTCTCGACGGTGCGTACACTATCGCTGCCGCGACCGCAAAAAAATTCACTCTTACCTATAGCCTGCGCTACAATGGCATTCAGGTGTCGGAAAAAGACGGCTATTTCATCAGCCACACCCGTGGCGCCAACCTCAGCAGTGTGATCGAGTCCGGCTACTCCGGAGAGACCATCTACGTGGTGGCAGCTCCGACGGCTCCCGACTCGAAGGCCTGGGTTTACTACGCAGGTCCGGAGAGTACCGTTCGCATCGACTCCTCCTCGAAGTACGGCGCAAGCACCCGTACCGTTCTGAAACCCGGCTACAACGAGTACAACTTCAACCTCGAATATGAGGCTCCGGTTATTATCCGTGCGCTTGGTGAGGTTCAGTCGATGAGTGTGCTTTGCGACGATGTGGCCCAGACGGCCGACGACTACGGCCGCTTTGTGGACGTTCCCGTGAAGAACGGCAGTGTTGCCCGTATTTTCGCCGACGGCAAAACCCACGCCAAGGGTGATGTAAAATTCTTCCTCAACGACGGCGCAACCGCCGAGGTAACCTACGACAAGGTATTGAAGCACGACCCGGAGATCAGCAATACACTTTCGGTATACGACGGCACCGAGGTTGTGGTGAAACCTGCCGAGAAGACCACCATGCTCTACGACGGCGACGAGGTGACTCTCGATGCCGACGGTACATACACTTTCACAACCGACGGCGAACTTCACACCGTTACTCTCAGCAAGGTGGCCGAGGTTTACGACGGCAAGTATACTCTCATCCCTGCCAACGGCGAGACCGTGGAATCGCTTGAAACTATCGTCATCGCATTCGACGAGGCTACTACCGCTTCGTTAGTCGAAGGTATGGAAGGCGACATGATGCTTATGAGCGGCAACAATTATGCTGCCTGGGGCTTTGAAGTCAATGCCGTTGAGGATGCTGAACATCCTACTTTCGAGATTAAGCCTCAGATGACTCCGAGTGTCGACGGCACTTATCGTTTCTATATACCTGAAGGAGTGTTTACCGTCGACGGCAAGACGAATCCCGAGATTATGGCAATATTCAACATGGAGACCCCCGGTGGCGAAATTCTCTACAGCTTCGATCCTGTCGATGAGGAGATTTTCGCATCGTCGGAAGGCTATTATCTTGCCATTATCTTCGAGGAGGGCAAACAGGCTGCCATCAACTACGACAACGCCGACATCACACTCAAACTCGACGACGCCATTATGGAATATGGTACTGATTTCGAGGTTTACGCCGAAGGCAACAATATGGTGCTCTTCAATGTGTTCGGCACCCGCTTCCTGAATAAGACCGGTGTGATGACTCTGACCATCGCCGAGGGTGCTCTCACGGTTTCCGGTAAGCCTTGCCCCGCCATCAGCCACACCTGGACCATCGTAGAGGCCATCAACTATACCGTTGAGTTCCTTACCAAGACCGACGAACCGGTGGCAAGCCTTGCAACCATCCGCATCGCGTTCCCCGAAGCTACAACCGCCGAGCTGAATTCCGAGTATGGAATTTCGCTCAAGAACAGTGATTATACCTATAATCAGCGTCCGAAGTCGGTTACCCCCGTTACTGCCGATTATCCCACTTTCGACCTCGAGTTTGACCCCGCACCCACGGCCGACGGCGTATATACGCTGAGCATCATGACCTATGCGTTCGGGCTCGACGGCTATCAGCAGCTCGCCAACAATGTGGACCAGACTTTCACCCTCGACTCTTCGCTGGGCGTTGAGAATGTGGCTGCCGATGGCGCCGATGCAGATAAGGAAATCTATAACCTGCAGGGCATCCGCCTGACCGAAAGCTGGGAGGAACTTCCCGCCGGCCTCTACATCCGTGGCGGCAAGAAGGTCGTAAAGCAGTAAGCATTTGATTTCCCGGATATATCAGGAACTCTAATAAATACGGCGCCGTGTTAACCGATTGGTTGACACGGCGCTGTCGTTTTATATCGTCTGTGTTGATTTAGGCTTCGGCGGGAGGATAACCGAAGGTGAGGCCGACCATCATGCGGTTGGAGGCGGGGAGGCTGAGTGCGGCAGAGAAGGCCTTTTCGTCGACCATAAGCCGCTCCACTGCGTTGATGCCCTGCGATGCACAGAAAAGGTAGGCATTTTCGGCGGCAGCACCGGCGTCGAGGTAGGCTGAGGGCATCTTGAATGGTTCTACGAGCGGCGCGAGCTGCGGATCGTTGATTTTGAAGCGGTCGAAGTCGGCGTATATCACTACGCTGAGCGGGGCGGTAGCCACAAATTCCTGGGCGCCGGCCAGGGCGCGGTGATCGCCTTCAAGGCGCGGTTCGAGGGTAGTATTTTCGGGGTTGAAGAGATAGATGCCGTCGGGTCGCACTACGTAGATGTCGAGGATGTAGAGGCCCATCGATGCGGGCACGGTGCGCTTGCCGTCGGGACGGTTCACGCCATACATGGCCCACAGGAGGTCGGACAGATGCTGGTCGGAGAGTTCGCGCGCGGCGAATTCGCGTGAGGTATGGCGGGCGGCCATGGCGGTCTCGACAGGCGTCGAGGTAGCAGGGCGGGGAAGTCGGATTGTATCCATAATTGTCGTGAGGATTTATAGGTTGTAAGTTCTCGGAAGTCAACAGAAGTCTTCCGAAGTAACAAACACACCCGGAGGGCGGTCGGTTCAGATGGAGTAGAGGAGCGAGTCGATAAGCAGGGGCACGAGCGTGGGGTCGACACCCAGCGCCGTGAGTGTGGGGAGGTCCTGGTTTATGTCGGCTATGAGCGAGTCGATGGCGGTGCGCCTGTTGTATGGATGTTCGCCGGATGAGGCTGTAGCGGGAGCCTCGGTTCGCATCGAGATGTTGAGCGAATAGAAGTTGAGTGCCTCACGCAGGCGCCCTTCGGCCAGGGCGAGATGCCCCATGTTGAGGTAGTCGTCGGCGATAGGGGCGAGGTTGAGCATCACCTTCTCGAAATATTTGTGGGCGCGCTCGAAATCGTGGGAGATAAGGAGCGTCCATGCCAGAGGGCGCAGAGTCTTTTCGGGTTTGCCACCGAGATATTCGGCTTTGAAGAAGGCCTGAAGCGCGCGGTCGTTATCGCCCAGGGCAAGGTGGCAGCGGCCGATTGCAAGAGCTGTGGCCGCTTTTCCGGGTTTGCGGCGCTCAAGTTCGAGATAGCGTTTCAGGGCCTCCGCAGGTTGTCCGTCGGCCAGAAGAAGATGGGCCAGACGTGTCAGCGTCCAGTCGCTTCCGGAGTTGAGCATTTCGGCTCGCAGATAGCAACGGATTGCCTCGGCCGTATCGCCTGACTTCTGGTAGGCGTAGCCGAGTTTCTGATAGAACTGGTCGTCGGGTGCGAACGAGGAGTCGGCAGCCATAGCCTTGAATGCGTCGATGGCCTGCGGATAGTAGCCGTGGGAGAAATAGAACTCGCCTACCAGCGGCATGATGTCCATGCGGATTACCACCGGTTTGAGGGCGTCGATTTCCACGAGGTTCACGCCTGCGGAGAATGGATTGAAGAATTCACCTTTGCGGCGGAAGAGGCGGAAGAAGCGGAAGGCGTTCTGCACGGTCTTGTTGATGGCATTGGTGCGTGGTTCCCTTACGGAGAGCGATGCGGCCTGGATTTCGGCCAGTTGGTCGCCCTGGGCGCGGAACTGCTGCATCATCATGTCGCGCTGGGCCTGGGGCACCTGCTTGAGCGACAGCATGAATGAGAATTTATCGCTGTCGCAGAGAAATGGCGCCTTGGCGATGATGTCGGCCATGGACTGGTATAGAGCCGCTCCGTCGCCGGCAAATTCAGAGAAGTCGGTATGGAAGGGGAGAAACCATCCGTATGGATCGTTGAAGAAGGGGAAGGTCTTGAGGTGGGCGAACGTACCCATCATTACGTCGCCACCCTCTTCCTGAATCTCGCTCATCTCCTTGAGCTTGTCGGCGAGGCCGGAGTTTTCGAGCATTTCGCGCCATTCCGGGTTCTCCTCGATTTCCTCCGGATCGAGGCTTTCGAGATTCCCTTGCTTCATCTGCTTGTCGATCTGCGGTTTGAGCTTGAGCATTTCGGGCACTATCTCGTCGGTAATCTTACGCGAGATGCGGTCGGTGTCGATAGTCTTTGCAAACTCGAGGTAGCAGGTGCGGATATCCGACTCAAGGGTGTGGCCGTCCGACAGGAGCACGTCGATGCGTGTGAGCGTTTTGGGTGAGAAGCCACGGCGACGTCCGCGATGCATAAGCAGAAGGGCGCCGACGATTGCCGCAGCCGACAGCCGCTCGACGGCCCCCTCCGGTAGGGTCATGTTGCGGTCGGGGCGCAGGGTATCGGCGTAGCAGTCGAGCAGGAGCTGCAGCCGGTACTCGTCGTAATAGTTAAGGCCTCCGAGGGTGATGGCCCAGACAAGAAGTATGCGGAACTCCGGCGGGAGCGAAGCGTCGGCCAGGGCATTTGCCAGAGCCTCGGTCTGAGCGCCTGAGAGCGGGTGAACGGTCCATACGCGGTTGAATATGCGGCGCTCCAGGCGCTCGCGCTCGGCAAGACGCTCGCGTAGCTTTTCGGAATGGGCACCGCTCACCACGAAGTTGAACATCGACCCTTCGGCCGTGGCTTCGCGGTAGGCCTCGAGCAGCGATGGAATCGAGTCCTGTTGCTGCGTAGCTTCGTAGCGGAGGGTGGAGTAATATAGAGAGGGGGTGTCGCGGCTGAGGTATTCGCGTTCGAGGCGGTCGGTGAGGGCGAGGATTCGGGCACCGAGGTCGCGTGCCATTTCGGCGCGGCCGGGATCGTCGGCGCCTTGCATGGCGTAGTCGAGCATATAGTGGTAGCTCTGCTCGGCGGCGGCAATCTCATTGCCGATTTTTCGGTTGGAGAGCCCGGCGGCAAGCGTTGCAACGGTCTCGAAGGCGTCCTTGAGGCGGTTGGAGGCTACGTAGCGCTCGATGCGGGCTCGTGTATCTGAAAATAAAGTCTTGTCCATTAAGTCTTATTAAGGCAACAAAAAAAGTTGTTATCAGTAGGTGGAGTACCTAATGATAACAACTGTATGCTACAAAAATCTTGCCAAACCTTAGCCGTGTTAACAGCTTTTATGTGGTTTTGCCTGATTTTCGGGATTTTCTGATGCGGGAGCGGAGTTGACGGCGCGCCGGTCAGGGCTTCACCTCGTAGTAGGGTATGTTGACCAGGCGCATGTTGAATTTCAACGCCGAGTAAGGTGGAATGCTTCCTGAGCCGCTTACGCCGTAGGCCAGCTGATAAGGGATGACGACCTGGACGGTGTCGCCCACATGCATCTGCTGCAGGGCAATCTGCCATCCCTGAATCAGACCGCTTACCTTGACGGTAAGAATCTTGGCGGAGAGATTCTCCGACTTGTCGAAGACGGTGCCGTCGCACAGGCGCCCTTCATAATAGGCCTGTATGGTCGAGGTGAGGTCGGGCACGAGGTTCATGGCCGTCTTGCTGCGGTCGTTGAACCAGTGCATATAGATGGTCTGGCCCTGCGCCCATACCGGCACGATGTCCTCGTAGAAAAGGCCGTCGCCGTCGGGGTCGGTTTTTACGGTTTCCTTGTTGAGCCATGCGATGTTTTCATCGTGCCAGGCCTTGTATTGCTCGAGATTCACCTCGTTGTCGTCGTCGCCTCCGCAGGCTGACAGAAGCGCCAGCGAGACGACTCCGAGTAGATGGAATAATTTTTTCACTTGGGGTGGAGATGTCTGGATGTTGGGGGATTGAATCAGTCGAAGCTCACTTTAGGAGCGTTTTGCGCGCCTTCGTCGGCCTTGAACATATCCTTGCGGTCGAATCCGAAGATTCCGGCCCAGATATTGCCGGGGAAGCGGAGCACCTTGAGATTGTATTTCTCGACAGCCTCGTTGAAGCGCATGCGCTCGGTTGCGATACGGTTTTCGGTGCCTTCAAGCTGCTTCTGCAAATCGAGGAAGTTTTCGTTGGCCTTGAGGTCTGGGTAGGCTTCGGAAACAGCAAGAAGCGATTTCAGGGCACCGGAGAGCTCGTTCTGGGCCTGCTGGAAGCGGGCCATGTTTTCGGGAGTGAGCTCGTCGGCGGTCAGGGTGATGGAGCCGGCTTTAGCGCGGGCTTCGGTCACCTTCTCCAGTGTGCCGCTTTCGTGGGCGGCGTAGCCCTTGACGGTGCTTACAAGGTTGGGAATGAGGTCGGAGCGACGCTGATACTGGCTCTCAACCTGGCCCCATTGCTTGCTTACTGCCTGATCGGCGTCGACCATGCCGTTGTAGCTTGAGCAGCCGCCGGCGAAAAGCAGGATTACGATAAGGAGAATGGCTCCTATGGTAATTGTTTTAGTGTTCATTTTCAATTTATGTTTAGAGAGATGGTGAAATCTTATAATTCAGGTCTCAGGGTTCAACCGAGTTTGCGCAGGAGCGAGTTGAGGCTTACGCGGTCGTGGATAAGGGAGTGGAGGTCGGAGATGGCCACGCGCTTCTGCTCCATCGAGTCGCGTTCACGCAGGGTTACGGTATTGTCCTCAAGTGTCTGATGGTCTACTGTGATGCAGAAGGGGGTGCCGATGGCGTCCTGGCGGCGGTAGCGCTTGCCGATGGAGTCCTTCTCCTCGTAGTGGGTATTGAAGTCGAACTTGAGGTCGTTGACTATTTCGCGGGCCTTTTCGGGGAGGCCGTCCTTGCGCACGAGCGGCATTACGGCGCATTTCACCGGAGCGAGGGCTTCGGGAAGATGGAGCACCACGCGGGTCTCGCCGCCTTCGAGAGTCTGCTCCTCGTAGCTCGAGCAGAGCACGGAGAGGAACATGCGGTCAACGCCGATCGAGGTCTCGATTACGTAGGGGATATAGCTCTCGTTGAGCTCAGGGTCGAAGTACTGGATTTTCTTGCCCGAGAATTTCTCATGCTGCGAGAGGTCGAAGTTGGTGCGTGAGTGGATGCCTTCCACTTCCTTGAATCCGAAGGGCATCTGGAATTCGATGTCGGTGGCAGCGTTGGCATAGTGGGCCAGCTTCTCGTGGTCGTGGTAGCGGTACTTTTCGTCGCCGAGGCCGAGGGCCTTGTGCCATTTCAGGCGAGTCTCCTTCCATTTCTTAAACCATTCGAGCTCGGAGCCGGGGCGAACGAAGAACTGCATTTCCATCTGCTCGAATTCGCGCATGCGGAATATGAACTGACGGGCTACAATCTCGTTGCGGAAAGCCTTGCCTATCTGGGCGATGCCGAATGGGATGCGCATGCGGCCGGTTTTCTGCACGTTGAGGTAGTTCACGAAGATGCCCTGGGCGGTTTCGGGGCGCAGGTATACGGTCATGGCGCCGTCGGCGGTGGAGCCCATTTCGGTTTTGAACATAAGGTTGAACTGACGCACGTCGGTCCAGTTCTTGGTGCCGCTGATGGGATCTACTATCTCCTCGTCGATGATAATCTGACGGAGCTCGTCGAGATCGTTGGCGTTCATGGCGTCGGAGAAACGCTGATGGAGGGCGTCGCGCTTGGTCTGATGCTCTACCACTCGGGGGTTGGTCTGGCGGAAGAGGGCTTCGTCGAAGCTGTCGCCGAAGCGCTTGGCGGCTTTAGCCACCTCTTTCTCGATTTTCTCGTCGATTTTGGCAATCTGCTCTTCGATAAGTACGTCGGCGCGGTAGCGCTTTTTCGAGTCGCGGTTGTCGATCAGGGGGTCGTTGAATGCGTCGACGTGGCCCGATGCCTTCCATATGGTGGGATGCATGAAGATGGCCGAGTCGATGCCCACGATATTCTCGTTGAGAAGCGTCATTGCTTCCCACCAGTAGCGTTTGATGTTGTTTTTCAGTTCTACGCCGTTCTGGCCGTAATCGTAGACGGCAGCGAGGCCGTCGTAGATTTCGCTGGACTGAAACACAAACCCATACTCTTTGGCGTGGGATACAATTTTCTTAAACACATCTTCCTGTTGTGCCATTGCTGTATGTTCGATTTAATAGTTTACGGTTGAAAGTTTACGGTTTAGTAGTTACATTGCGTGGAGCTTATGGTTCTGTGGCGCATAAGCCGTCTGCAACGCGCAAAGATACGAAAAAAATCCGAAACGCAGAAATATGCATTGGGGGCGCGGATCAGCGGCGACGGGTGGCGGATCCGGAGGCGGAGCGGCTGCGTCGCGGAGTGGCTGCGGTGGTTTTAGAGGTCTTGCGCTCGGGTTTGTCGGCCTCGAGGAGGGCCTGCTGCTTGATACGCAGATAGCCGGGGAGGGTGAAGCCCCGGGCGGCGATAGCTTTCAGTACCTGGCAGTGCGATTTGAGGAGGGCGCGCAGATCGAGGGCGAGCTCATGGATGCGCTGGGATGCTTTTTTGTCGCCGGTCTTCACCTTGGCGAGGGCGTCGACGGAGGCGCCGAACACGCTCTGCAGGCGCTCGGCGAAATATGCCGATGCGGCGCCGACGCGTCGCAGTACGTCGGGCGTGGAGAGAGCCTCGGCCGGCATGTTGGTAAGCTGCACAATCCATTTGTCGGCTACGTCGATTATTTCTTCGCGCAGACGTGTGGCAATTATCCCCTGTGCGGCAGTCTCGTCGGGATATGAGTGTCGGAATGTCTGGCCCATGAGCCGTGCGGCTGATGCTTGAGTAGTGGCGAGGTCTCCGAAATTGAAGAGGTCGAGAAGGCGGTTGCGGTAGAATGCCTGCTTGATTTCCGGGAGCATCCCCAGGCTGCGGCGGCACTCCTCGTCCTGGCGGGTGATATAGCCTGCCACTTCGGGGTCGGTGCCCATGCGCGAACTGCCGAGGGGAGTGGTGAGCACTATACCGTCGAGCGTCTTGCAGCGGGAGAGAGCCACGTAGACCTGTCCGGGGGCGAAGGCGCGTCCGGCGTCGATTATCACCCGGTCGAATGTAAGCCCCTGGCTTTTGTGGATAGTGATGGCCCAGGCCAGTCGCAGCGGAATCTGGGTGAACGATCCCTGAGTTTCGGTGATTACGGTCTGCGTATTCTCGTCGACGGTGTATTTCATGTTGTCCCACTGCTGGACGCCTACGGTAATCGGCTCGGCATCGCCATCGCAGGCTACGGTGACGGTCTCGGCACCCATTTCGGTGACGATGCCGATTTTGCCGTTGAAATAGCGTTGTTCGGCCGACGGGTCGTTTTTCACGAACATTACCTGCGCGCCGACTTTCAGATACAGGTCGACTGCCGTCGGGTAGGCGTATTCGGGGAATACACCGGAAACGCTTGCACCGTAGCGCCGTCCGGAGCCTGCGAGCCGCGCCAGTTCCATCCGGTTGAAGTCGTCGGCCGTGGCGTTATGTGTAGTGAGGCGGATGTAGCCCGAGCGAGCGCCGGGGCGGAAGTCGGGATTCAGCCGGGAGTTGAGCAGGGCCACATCAGAGGGTGTCATGGCGTTGGCACGAACGTGATTGAGAAGCTCTACGAACAGCTCGTTCTGCTGGCGGTAGACTTTCGAAAGCGAGATGGTGACGTAGGGAATGCGGGCGAGCGCCTTCGAGCCGAAAAAATAGTTGGTATCGTAGTGTGTGCGGAGCAGACTTTCCTCGGTGTGTGTCACCACAGGCGCGAGCTGCAGCAGGTCGCCGATCATGAGTAGCTGTACGCCCCCGAAGGGGGCCGACGAGCGGCGGTATTTGCGCAGGGCGTTGTCGACGGCATCGAGCAGGTCGGCGCGCACCATCGAAATCTCATCGATAACGAGCAGATCGAGCGCGCGGATTATGCGCAGCTTCTGCTTCGAGAAGTTAAAGGTGTCCTTGTAGTCGCTTCCCGGCACGTAGGGTGTCGTCGGGAGCTGGAAGAAAGAGTGGATGGTGGTACCGCCGGCATTTATGGCGGCCACGCCCGTCGGAGCGACCACCACCATGGATTTGGCGCTGCGCTCGCGCAGGGTGCGCAGGAATGTGGTTTTGCCAGTCCCGGCTTTGCCGGTGAGAAAAATGCTGATGCCGGTATGCTCGGCATATTCCCATGCCAGCTGCAGTTCGGGATTGCGTTCCATCCGCGCCTTATTGCTCGAAGTTCATTTCGTCGAATCCTTCGAGGTCGAATTCGTCGTCGTTGAACGATTCCGAGCCGTAAAAATCCTCGTCGAGGTCGTCGGCGGCTGCGGCTTTGGCTTTGGCGTCGGTCTTGGCTTCGAATTCGGTGAAGTCTACGGTCTGGGCGGGGGCTTTGCCAAGCGAGAGGGTGCAGACGGGGTCCATGAGCGTCTTACCTGGGATGAGCTCCTTCATCTCCATGAAGAAAGAGCGGTCGGTCATGTAGTCGAAAGTGAAAAGCAGACGCTGCCCTTCGTCGTCGATGAGATCGGAGAGAACCGTATCCTCCATCAGATATACATCCTCCGACGAATCGGAGCCCATATCTTCCAGGGTGATTTCTTTTTCCTTCTCCCAGTCGGAGGAACAGAGGAAAAACGACGACATTTCGTTTTTGTCGTAGTCTACGCTATCGCAGATGGCATTTTTCAGGTCGAGAAACGTTGCGTCGGCATCGATCTGAATTTCGCGCTTGAAGTTGTCGACTTCGTCGGAGACGATTCTGAAGTTGAAAATCATAGGATATACTGAGCGGAGATAAGATTTGTATTCGGTAGAATGTCTATAATATATTATTATGTGGGCGCCGGAGCGCCTTACATCGTTGTCGCAAAGTTAAAAATTAATCCATGCAACCGCCAAATAAATAAGCCCAAAATTTTCATATCCTTTCCGGATAAAACTGGCATGCGAAGTCTCTGTAGACAATCGGCATGGGGTAATATTTTCATAGTGTTTGAATTTTAGGGAATTTTTAATACCTTTGCGTCGAAAACAGCTGCATATAATTGCAAATATTCGCAATTACGACTAAAAGGTTTTCAATTTGATCGGCTCTTGATAACAAAGGAGCTCTACGGTAAAAAACAATTATTTTTGGAACAGTTACTAATTTTTTTTGACATGAAGCATCATTACCTTGCGCTGGCGACAGCTCTGCTGGCCGCCACGGGCGTGCAGGCCGATGCCAAAGGCACGATGACGGTTAACGGAAGCGGCGCTGGCGCCGCGATACCGGTATCCAGCATCTCGTGCATCACTTTCGACGACCACACCATGAATGTGGCCACGGCCGACGGTGGCAGCCAGGCATTCGACGTCAATGCCCTCAGCAACATTACTTTCGACCTCTCCGTAACGGGCGGAGTGGAGAAGGTGACAGCCAATCTCGACGACGACCTCACGGTGGAGGCGCTCAACGGACATCTTACGTTCACCGCAATCTCGGGCGGTTCAATCGACGTTAAGGTATACACCACAGCCGGTGCGCTCACAATGGCCGCTGCCGGCGAAGGCTCGGTATCCGTCGACCTTACCACTCTTGCCAAAGGCGTTTATCTGGTACGCGCCAACAATAAGACTCTGAAAGTTGCCAACTGAATCCAAACCAATCAAGCTCAATTCCAACTGAAATGAACAGAATTCTCACATTCGTAATCTCAATACTCAGCTTTGTGGCCGCCATCTTCGCTCAGGAGGTTGTTCCCACCATGCACGTGAATCTCGCCAACGGCACCACCGTTGACTATCCTCTGGCCGACATCGCCGATATTACTTTCGAGGATGTTGCCAAGGAAGCAGGTCCCGTATCGTTCGCCGTGCCCAACGACTTTACCACCAGCTATGTGCTCGACGTAAAAGCCGGCACCGAAAAGGTTGCCGAGGTAGCCAAGGAATACGTCAAGGGTCTGGGGCAGGTTATAGTTGTTTATCCCTGCGACGCCGAGGGAAAAGCTGACCTCACCAAGGGTATCACTTCGAAAGGGGCAACCGTCGCTTGGGACGCCTCGACCAAACTCCCGACCATCGGCGCCGAAGGCGACGATGTAACCACCTTCTATGTAGTCGAAGGTAAGCTTCTCACCGCCTACGACGGGGAGACCACTGCCGCAACCGTCACACCCCAGCTGCTGGTTGACCGCCGCGGCACCGAGACGCAGACCTACCGCATCGTGAAAATTGGTCTGCAGTACTGGATGGCCGATAACTTCCGCGGTACCAAATATACGGACGGCTCCGCTATCGCCTCCATCTCCGGCACAGACAAGGACGCATGGAACGCCAACACCACCGGATGCTACTACGCTGAGACTGAGGCCGACTGGGCTGCCATTGCAGGGCGCCTCTACAACGGCTACGTAGCTGTAAGCGACAAGATCGCTCCCGAAGGATGGCGTGTGCCCTCCTGCGCCGACTATGGCTCAATCCGCACTTCTGTAGGTGCCCGCACTGCCAAATTATATAAGGATTCCGCTCCTGCTTCGTGGGGTGAAGGAAATGTAGGAACCAATGATACGGGCTTCTCCGTAGTGGCTACCGGCTACTATAGCACGGCCACCGACCTTAACTCTCAGTTCTCGGATACATACATCTGGACCTCTGACAGCTCGTATGATGCTCTTTCAAAATCTAACGCTATTGATTACTTCCGCGTAACCGCAACCGGTACTAATGCAGTATTCCCTACCAAGGGTCTTAATCCCCATACCTATACCTTCGGCCACTGCCTGCGCTTCGTGCGCGAGTAAGTCGTCGCAACCTTAACGACAATTTAAAATTAAAAGGCGATGCCTCGGGAGAAAATCCCGGCGCATCGCCTTTTGGATGTCCGACGTGTTTTTAAGATAGATGGCGCGGCTGTGCGCCTCTCGAAGCTTTAATCGTTGCCCACGGGGAGGGCGCGCGAGAACACCTCGCGGAATGATACGAGCGTCTCGGTGCGGAGAAGTCCCAGCGGCTGGAGCTTCTCGTGGATCAGGTGGAGAAGGTGCTCGTTGTCGTGGGCATACATTTTGATGAGCATGTCGTACTGACCGGTGGTGAAGTGGCATTCCACCACTTCGGGCACCGTTTTGAGTTTCTCCACAAAGTCGTTGAACTTGCTGGGCTCCTTTAGGAAAACGCCAACGAAAGCGCAGGTATCGTAACCCAGCGTGGTGGGTTTGATCAGTGCCCGCGACCCTTCAAGAATGTTGGTGGCCTGTAGCTTTGCTATGCGCTGATGGATGGCCGCGCCGGAGACACCGCATTCGCGTGCAATCTCCAGAAACGGTTTACGGCCATTGTCGACCAACATTTGCAAAATCTTGGTGTCAAGATTGTCGAGATTGATTCTTGCCATAGCTTGAGGTGAATAATTCCCTGATTACCGTTAAATAATTTAGATTTAAGTGATTCAAAATGCCATAAGTGGGCGTTGCGGGGCCTCCGTATGCCGCCCGGCCATTGATGGTGGGCCGGAATTCGGACCGGCAATAGCCGTTACCGACAATCGCGCTTGTATAGCGTACCTGCAAAGATAGTATAAATTATTATATTTCAAAATATAAAATTGGTAAAATGTAAACTTCCATATAAAATTAGATTCTAAATCATTGTTTTTCCTTAACTTTGTGGCTATGAAACCGATTGTACAGCGATTCAGAGGGTTTGTGTCGGAAGCCTCGGCCGGATGTGGCCGTATGTTCCGCATTCTTGGGTTAGCGGCGCTTCCGATGGCGGTTGTCGCCTCGGGGTGTTCGGCCCGCGGCGATGCAGCCCCCGAGGCGGGAGAGCCGCTCGGAGTGGCCGTCACGGTGCCTCCGCTTGAATATTTCGCCCGGGCCATTGGCGGCGACAGCGTTGCAGTAACTACACTTCTGAAATCCGGTTCCGACCCCGAGACTTTCGAGCCGGGGGTGGGAGCCATGAAAGCGCTCGGTGGCTCGGATCTTCTGCTGTCTACCGGGCTGATGCCTTTCGAACAGTCGCTGGCCCAAAAAAGCTCCTCTCGCGGGGGAGCACCCCGGATTGTGAGCGTATCGGATGGAATCGATCTTATTCACGGCACTCACGGCCATGAACATGACGGCGTGCATCGACATTCCGACGCTTCGGATGAGCGCGAAGAGCTGTATGCCGATCCGCACATATGGTCGTCGGTAGGGAATGCGCGTATTATCGCGGAAAACGTATTGCGTGCATTCTGCCATGCCGATACGGCGCGCACTCCTTATTATACGGCCAATTACCGGACTTTGATAGTGCGCCTCGATTCTCTGGAAGGAGCATGGAAGGGGCGGCTCGCACCTGTCGGGGGGAGCTCGTTCGCCATACGTCACCCTGCGCTCAGCTACTTTGCCCGCGATTTCGGATTGCGCCAGCTCGCACTTACTGATGGCCAGAAGGAAAGTTCGGCTGGAGGCAGGGCGCACGTGCTCGACGGAATCCGACGCGCACAGCCGGTTGTATTTTTTGTGGAGCAGGGTGCTGATCCGGCGCGGGCCGGGATGGTGGGCCGGACCGTCGGGCTCAATCCCGTAGAGATAAATCCGATGAGCGCCGACTGGGAGGGGGAGATGTCCCGAACCGTAGATGCCCTGGCCGGAACGGCGTCACGCTGACGTTCTTGTTTTCTCATCTTAAATAGCCGGTCGAAATTATTTTAATATTACCCGTCTTTCTGCCGTATGGAGATATGTAAACCGATAATAGAGCTTCGTGGAGTCAGCATGCAGTGGGAAGGAAAGAATATCCTTTCCGATGTGAACCTTACGGTGAACCGAGGTGACTTTCTGGCCATCACAGGTCCTAACGGCGGCGGAAAGACCACGTTGCTACGCATCATGCTGCGGCTTTTGCGGCCCTCGGCCGGTGCGGTGATATACCGCAATTCGGCCGGCGGCGAGTGCAACCGGCTTCCAATCGGCTATCTGCCCCAGAAAAATATGATTGATTCGCGCTTCCCCATCTCTGTGGAGGAGGTGATTTCCTCGGGACTGATGGCCATCGGAAGGCTTGAGGCCGACGAGAGGCGAACCGCCGTCGACGAGATTCTACGCATGGTGGAGCTTTCCGACCATCGCCGGGCTTCAATCGGCAATCTTTCCGGAGGCCAGCTGCAGCGCGCCCTGCTCGGCAGAGCGTTGATTTCTCGTCCGGAAATGCTTGTGCTCGACGAGCCCCTCAGCTATCTCGACAAGCATTTCGAGCAACATATCTATACGATTCTCCAGGGGGTGGCCCCTCATACCACAATCGTACTCGTAAGCCACGAGCTTTCCGTAATCTCCACCATGGCCAACCGCCACGCAATCGTCGACCATACGGTGCGTCTCTGCAAGCGGCATCATCCCCAGCCCTTCGCTGCCGACTCCTGCTCGTAGATTTCCTGTTCGGGCCATCATCCATATGTTTCGGAAAATTTGGCAGAGATATGGCAGAACGGTCTGCCAATAAGTCATTATGAATTCTTAACTGGCGGTTTCAGATGTTGATTCTGAAACCGCCAACCTTTTTGGCACAACATTTGTTCCTATATCAGAGCGGACGGCGATTCCAAAGCGTATTATCATGCTTCAGCGAGCCGCCGCACATCAGACAACATTTGAAAACAACAACAAAAACATTATATTCATTATGGCAAAAATTATAGGTATCGACTTAGGTACAACCAACTCCTGCGTAGCAGTGCTGGAAGGTAAAGACCCCGTTGTAATCCCCAATAGCGAAGGCCGCAACACCACTCCTTCGGTGGTTGCCTTCGTAGATGGCGGCGAACGTAAGGTGGGCGACCCTGCCAAGCGTCAGGCCATCACCAACCCCGGCCGTACGATCTACTCCATCAAGCGTTTCATGGGCGAGACCTACGACCAGGTGCAGAAAGAAATCGAGCGTGTTCCTTATAAAGTTGTCCGCTCCGACAACAACACTCCGCGCGTCGACATCGACGGCCGCCAGTATACTCCTCAGGAAATCTCCGCCATGATTCTTCAGAAGATGAAGAAGACCGCCGAAGATTATCTCGGCCAGGAGGTGAAGGAGGCTGTTATCACAGTGCCTGCCTACTTCAACGACTCCCAGCGTCAGGCCACTAAGGAAGCCGGCGAAATCGCCGGTCTCACCGTGCGCCGTATCGTCAACGAGCCTACGGCAGCCGCACTTGCCTACGGCCTCGACAAGAGCAACAAGGACCAGAAAATCGCAGTGTTCGACCTCGGTGGCGGCACATTCGATATCTCCATCCTCGAGCTCGGCGACGGTGTGTTTGAGGTGAAATCCACCAACGGCGACACCCACCTGGGCGGCGACGACTTCGACCACGTAATCATCGACTGGCTCGCCGACGAGTTCATCAAGGACGAAGGCGTTGACCTCCGTCAGGACCCGATGGCTCTCCAGCGCCTTAAGGAAGCTGCCGAAAAGGCCAAGATCGAGCTTTCGTCGACTACTTCGACCGAAATCAACCTTCCCTACATCATGCCCGTCAACGGTGTGCCCAAACACCTTGTGAAGACCCTCACCCGCGCTAAATTCGAGCAGCTCTCCGACCGACTCATCAACGCCACCATCGCTCCCTGCGAGCAGGCTCTTAAGGATGCAGGTCTGACGGCAAAGGATATCGACGAGGTTATTCTCGTAGGCGGTTCCACCCGTATCCCCGCCATCCAGGCAATCGTGGAGAAATTCTTCGGCAAGGCTCCCTCCAAGGGCGTCAACCCCGACGAGGTAGTAGCTGTCGGCGCAGCCATCCAGGGCGGCGTACTCTCAGGCGACGTAAAGGATGTGCTCCTTCTCGACGTAGTGCCCCTGTCGGTCGGCATCGAGACCCTCGGCGGCGTGATGACCAAACTCATCGAGGCCAACACCACAATTCCTACCCGCAAGAGCGAGACCTTCTCGACCGCTGCCGACAACCAGCCTTCGGTTGAAATCCACGTGCTCCAGGGCGAACGCCCCATGGCCAAGGACGACAAGACCCTCGGCAAATTCCACCTCGACGGTATCGCACCCGCACCCCGCGGCATACCTCAGATCGAAGTGACATTCGAAATCGACGCCAACGGTATCCTCAACGTATCCGCCAAGGATAAAGCCACCGGCAAGGAGCAGAGCATCCGCATCGAGGCCTCCAGCGGCCTTACCGACGCCGAAATCCAGCGTATGAAGGATGAGGCCGCAGCCAACGCCGCCGCCGACGCCAAGGAAAAAGAGCGCATCGACAAACTCAATCAGGCCGACGCAATCGTATTCCAGACCGAGAAGCAGCTCAACGAACTCGGCGACAAGATTCCCGCCGATAAGAAGGCAGCTATCGAGGCAGCAGTGGCCAAACTGAAAGACGCTCACAAGGCTCAGGACATCGCAGCCATCGATGCCGCCATCAAGGAAATCGAGACAACCTTCGGCGCAGCCCAGCAGGACATCCTCAACGCCCAGGCACAGGCCCAGGGCGCAGCCGGCCAGCAGGGCGCACCCTTCCAGGGTGGCGCACAGGGCGGCAGCCACGGCCCCGCCGACGACGGTGTCACCGACGTCGACTTCGAGGAAGTGAAATAATTTGATATCAGACAGATAATTAAGATAATCACGGGCAGCCGGCTGCATACAATGATGGCCGGCTGCCTTTTTAAATTTCAATAGTTTTATATTATGGACGAGAAAAATGTAGTTCTTGAAGCCATGCGCAAGGCCGGCGAACCCGTGAATGCCGGAAAAGTAGCTGAACTTACCGGTCTGGACCGTAAGGTGGTAGACAAAGTTTTCGCACAGCTCAAAAAGGAGGGCGCCATCGTGTCGCCCGTACGTTGCAAATGGACCCCGGCCTGACCCGCCCCCTCTTTGCGAGCAAAACATTCTGGGGAGCCCCCTTGCATAAATCAGAGCAGCCCCAAAAGTTAAAAATCGGGAAAGATAGTCCTGACAATCAGGATTATCTTTCCCGGTTGTTTATCTAATCTGAAAAATTTCGTAAATTTGGTGTTGAACAAATAAGATTGTACTATGTCGGAAGCTGAAATGAACAGTTATCGACTGACGTCGATGGAAGAGCCGGGCGACGAACGCATGGCTCAGATAATGCGTGAGGTCGCGGAAGACGCTCGCGAAAGCACCCGCCGTGCCGCCGCCCGTGTTGCCGCCAACATCGAAGCCGCCACCCGCGAAGCTCAGGCACGAGTCCAAGAAACCCTAACCCGCCTTCGCAATGGCGGCAAGTGAGCATCATCCTGTCCTGATTGTGATTGCCGGGCCCAATGGGTCGGGCAAAACTTCCGTGACCTCCAAGATTCTACATCATGAATGGCTGGAGGATTCGGAGTATATCAATCCGGATAATGTTGCCCGCGACATATTTGGCGACTGGAACAATCAGGAATCAGTGCTGAAAGCAGCCAATTATTGTAATGAATGGCGTGAAAGATGCCTTGCATCCCGCAAAAGCCACATCTTTGAAACCGTGATGTCGGCTCCCGATAAGGTCGATTATATCCTCAGAGCGAAGCAAGCCGGATTCTTTATCCGTCTGTTCTTTTATCCGTCTGTTCTTTGTGTCCACGGAATCTCCTACAATCAATGCGAATCGAGTAGCAAACCGCGTGCTTAATGGAGGCCACGATGTTCCGATTCCCAAAATTATATCTCGTTACGACAAATCCATAGCAAACTGTATCGCTTTGGCTCCATTTGTCGACCGACTTTATGTCTATGATAATTCGATTGAGGATGCCGAGGCCCATCTCCTTTTCCGTCTGACCTCCGGCACCCTTGCCAAGCGCTATATCGAAAATCTTCCCGATTGGGCGTTGCCTATCCTACCTAAATAATAATCGGCAAAAGCGATGTTTTTTACTGAAATTATTATGTAGTCATGAATATCAAAATGGTATTATACCATTACCGGATAATTTTTTTAATTGTGATAAATGCTTGGAAATAAGCCTAAAATCTGCTTAAAAGATGTACTAAAAATGTACTAATGACAGAAGATGGTGAAAGAGCGAGAAAGTGCTTTGCAGATATTTAACGGTTGTTTGGAATTTTTAATTGCGGCGATTTTCGTTGATTCACTGCTTTTGAGGCGGTATTGGTGTTTTTCAGGGTGAGGATGTGGAGCTGGGGAAAAGAGAAATTATTGGAGTAGGCTGAATGGAGAAAATGCCATATAACTTTCTTTTCCCCCAGCTCGATATTTGAAGATAAAATTAAGTATGGATAGTTATGGATATATATCATAGAACTAGATGATACTTCTTTTCCAGATTATTCGTTGACGAATGGATATAATGTGAATTTACTCCTTGATAATAAACCACAGAACTTGCTCCCGAACAAGAGAATCAGGACTTCGGTGAGGAAATCAAACACTATGAACCGACACAATGTCAGCGAATTGAGGCTCCGGCTCAATCTCCCGGATCAAAAGAAAATATGGTAGCCGAACCAATAATTCATTATGTCGAGCCAATGGTATGTAAACATACTCGCTTGAATATTGGTATATAGTATTCCAAAACGTATGGTTGTATAAAAGAACCATGCGTTTTTTGCTTAAAATCACATGAATTAATTGATTTAATAAAAAGTTAACAACCCACGGGCACTTATACAGAATCACAACCGCTATCTTTATCATGGATAAATCAACCTTGCAACGTTACTAAAATGTGGAAGATATATGCTTTGTTATCGGCTCTGTTTGCTGCCCTGACTGCTATCTGTGCCAAAGTAGGAGTCAAAGATGTTGATTCAAACCTCGCCACAGCGATTCGCACCACTGTTATCTTGTTTCTCACATGGGGTATCGTCTTTGCATCAGGCCATTTGCAGGAAGTCAAGTCTGTATCGCGTTACACTTGGGTATTCCTTGTACTTTCCGGCATATCGACCGGCTTGTCGTGGCTGTTCTATTTCAAGGCAATCCAGATTGGTGATGTGTCGCGTGTGGCTCCGGTTGACAAGCTTAGCGTTGTGCTGACTATCATACTCGCGTTTATATTGCTGAAAGAGCCTGTTTCGCCAAAGGTTATAGCAGGAGGCATACTTATATGCGCCGGCAGCATACTGATGATGTGGAAATAACGGGATTCATATTTCATACAGAATCGGGTCTTAACTTTGTCGGCTTGAAAAATATGCAAGCATGAAACTGTTGATAATAGAAGACGAGAGGATGCTCTCAAGAAGTATCGCCGAATATCTTGGACGCGAGGATTATCTTTGCGAACACGCCTATACCTGCAATGAGGCCTTATACAGGATTGCTGCCTATGAATATGATTGCATCCTTCTTGACCTTATGCTTCCTGATGGCAGTGGTCTTGACATATTGCGTAATATCAAAAAGGAATCGCCACAGACCGGAGTGATAATCGTTTCCGCCAAAGACTCTCTTGACGATAAGGTCGAGGGACTGAAAATCGGAGCGGACGACTATCTGCCCAAACCTTTTCATCTGCCTGAACTGAGCATGAGGATTTTCGCTCTGATGAGACGAAAGAAATTCACAAGTGACAACACGCTTCACGCCGGACAACTCACAATAGACCTTCTGGAACATAAAGTGACAGTCGGGAACAGTCATATTGCATTGACGAAAAGCGAATATGACCTGTTGCTGTTCCTTATACAGAACCGCAACCGTATTGTATCCAAAAGTGCGATTGCAGAGCATCTCAGCGGCGATATGGCTGATATGCTCGATGATTTCAATTTTATTTATGCCCACATCAAGAACTTGAAGTCAAAACTGGCTGCGGCGGGAATGCCCAATAGTATCAAGACTCTTTACGGCACCGGTTACAAATGGAATATTGACGAATGAAAACTCTTTTACACAAAACAAGCGACAGGATTATTGTAAGCATAGCTGCGGTATTTATTCTCACCGCTCCGCTTTTTTATCTGATAACCAGATATTTTTATGCAGAGGACATGATTGACATCATAGAGTCTATTGAACGGGGAGAGGGGCTTCCACCGTCATTTGACTTGGAGCAGGATATTATCGCCGGAGTGATGATTCAATATCTTCTTATATTCGTTGTGATAGCCTTGTCGTTGCTTATCGCCATTCGTTTTTCCCTGCGCAATCTCTGGCATCCATTTGAAAACACTTTGAAGTCAATGGAAAAGTTCAAGGTTTCCGACAATACGTTGCCTGCTCTTGAAAACGGGGACATAAAGGAATTCAGCAGGCTCAACCACGCGCTGACAAGACTCATGCAACGGAATTCCGAAACCTACCGTCAGCAAAAAGAGTTCACGGAAAATGCCTCGCATGAACTCCAGACTCCGCTTGCTGTCATGAGGAGCCGTCTCGACCTGTTGTTGCAGCGGAATCTTGACAAAGAAACACTTGATGCCATCAATGAACTATATAATGCAAACCGACGCATGGAACGCCTGAACCGGGACTTGCTATTGCTTGCAAAAATCGACAACGACCAGTTTGCCATCAATACAAAAGTTGATATGGTCTCTATAATAAGAGACATAGCTGACAGCCTGACATCGCTTGGGTATAATGTGAACATCACATTATCAGATGCAAAATGTGAAATCACCGCGAACAGAACTCTTTTTGAGAGCCTTGTAAACAATCTGGTGGTCAACGCACTCCGTAATTCCGGACAGGTTGACATCTCTTTGGCTGAAGGTAAACTTATGGTAAGTAATCCGTCAGATAACGGGAAACCGCTCGACAATAGCCGACTGTTCCAGCGGTTTGCTTCAACATCCGGCACTAAAGGCAACGGTCTTGGACTTGCGATAGCCAAAGCCGTCTGCGATGTTCATCGTTGGGATATAAAATATGACTTTGTATCCGACACCCATCTGTTCACGGTTATACTGAACGGTATGATTCAGAAGTGAGCCACAAATTCAAGCACAATCTTATTTTGTTCTGATATTGAAGGCGCAACATCTTTATTGTAAAAATACTGTTCGTAATTCAGACGGATATCGGCTTGAAGTGCGCCTTTCCCCATACTTAGCGTCAATCCACCTGTCAGTCTGTGGCGTTCCGGATCATCGGTTTTAAGGAGACCGTTTTCACCCTTTGTTCCATTGCTATGGTCGGACATATAGTCATACCGACCTAAAAAGGACAAAGCCATGTTATTTCTTTTGAATGGCAGTCGATATGCCGCAAACGCATCCACGGCATTGACCGGATTGAAAGCATGATGTGAATAATGCTTCCGCAGATACTCCGCCTCTATGTGCCAACGGGAATTTTCCCAATAGACACCACCGTCGTACATATATGTGTTGACATCCGCGGCACCTGCTTTCTGGCAACTCAGCACGATATTGAATTGCCGCCACAGACAGATCTGTGATTTGAAGGAGAAATTATAATTTGAGGTCCAAAAGTTTTTCTGATTGGTCAATCCCGACCCATTAAAGACACCGCCTTCCAGTGTTACAGGTGCCTCAGATCCGAAAGTCCATGATGCGGATGCTCCCACATCCCTGACATTTCCTACCTGTTTGGCTATGAAAGAACGGTTGGCGAAATACTGGAGATGCGGCGAACGATGGGCATCAATAGAAAACGGCACACGCATCTGTCCGAATGTAAATTTTAACCGCTCCTTCGGCTGGAGCCGGACGTAAGCGTCAAGCATCTTGATGGCCCCTTCGTCCGACAGATCTATCTCCGCCTTATATCTTACAATCGGTATGATTTTCCCTTCAACACTCAGTCGGGCATTACGAATCTCGAAACGGCCTTTCCCAATGGTCGGTTCATACTCATATTTTGCCCGTATTGTTCCATGAATTTCCGGCAGATAGGGATTTTTTGTTTCCTGCGCCATCATAGAGGATGTAAAACCGGCTAATATAGTCAGCATTACGAAAGCCGCTTTTTTCATTGCAACTAATATCTATCTTGTATGAGTTTTCTCGTATATGATTTCACCAGGTGTTTTTGTTTCCTGTCCCATACAGGCTGCGTAAACAATCCCGATGAGGACTGCCATGATGTAAATCCAAAGTATAAATTCTTTTACCTTATTTATGACCTTTTCAATTCGCATGATTGAAAATACTGTTTAGTACCGCAAAATTAGATTTATTCCATTTCATGAATATTGCATAAGAGTTAACAATTTATTGCATTGCTGATGAGGCGGGTATGATATACTTCCTATTCAGAATTTCTGCAAAATCAAGTTCTAACTTTGCCGCGTAATTTCAAACAAGAAGATATGAAAGGTTTAGCAATATTCATTACATCGTTATTTGTAACTATGTCTGTTTCAGCTCAAACCGAGGTTGGAACTGACAGCATTGACACATCTGCGTTTGACAAATATCTGGATGAAATTGTCATAGTTGCCAAGAAGCCCGGAACTGTAGTAAAAACAGACCGTAAAGTTTACACCGTCAATCAGAATCTTACGTCAAAAGCATCTTCGGCAAGCGAAATTCTCAATCATATCCCTTCGGTTGAAGTGGATATTGACGGGAATGTCAGCATGAGAGGCAACGACAACGTGACAATCCTGATAAACGGCAAACCCTCAGCGATGATGGCGGGAAAGACACGTGCAGATGCTCTCAGTCAGCTGTCTACCGCCAATATAGAGCGAATAGAGGTAATTGACAATCCTACCTCCGAGTACAGAGCCGAAGGAGGGGGCGGAATCATAAATATAATGATGAGAACCGATACGAAACAAGGTTTCAATGGTTCGATACTTGCGAACGTCGGGAGTGCGGGACGCTACAATGCCGGTGTGAACTTAAACTACGGTATCCGCAATATGAATTTTTACGGAGGATATACTTATAGACGCGACCGCTATGACCGCACCGTTGATGATTATCGCATATCCCCCGCAGACACCATTACCCAGACCACTTACGGATTGGGGCGACCGGTCTCCCATACATTCCGTCTTGGAATGACCGCCAATATCACAGCGGTCGATATGCTGAGCGTTTCGGGGAATTATAACCGAAGAAATTTCAAGCGGGATGAGTATGTTGATTCTCGTACAAGAGACTTGAACGGCATTGTTTCAGATTCATATCACCGTGACCGTGATGCCGATGCCAAAGAAAATATGTGGGAAGGAAGTCTCCAGTACACCCATCGTTACGGAAACAGCAATGAGATTTCAATCGGTTATCTGTATTCTTCCGAATCGGAAGATGAATTGAACCGATACACGACAATGCGTCAGGATGATGAGACCCGAAACAATGAAACCGTCTGGGATGCAGACTATATCCATAACGCCAACCTCAGATGGCAGCACGCTTTGACGGATAATATCAAATTGACTTCGGGATATGAGTTTGAACATCTGAGGGCCGAACAGAACTATCATGTTTCCGACTGGGACGGGACATCATTCATCCCTAATATGGATGAAAGCAATGACTTCACACATCTGAGAATGGTGAACTCGCTGTATGCCAACGCCGATATGACTTTTGGTGTATGGCGCGTCAATGCCGGATTGCGTGTAGAATATACTGACATCGACAATCAACTGAAATCCATCTCAGAAAGCCGACGCAAGCATTATTTTGACTTATTTCCTTCGGCAAGGGTATCACGCCATATCGGGGACGACATAGAACTGTCCACCGGTTACAGTATGCGCATCAACCGTCCACAAGGGAGCGATATGAATCCTTTTGCCGAAAGAATAAATCCGTTGAGTCTTGAGGCTGGCAATCCGGATCTGAAACCGGAGAGAATAAACACCGCCGATTTCGGTATCCGTTGGCTTTCAAACGCCGGTTCTCTTACTGCAAATCTTTTCTACCGTCATATATCCGACGGCATAACAGAGGTATCTCGTTATATCGACAATGGAATACTGCTGACAACGAAAGAAAATCTCCAGACGTCCCACAATGCCGGCATCGAGCTGGTATGGAATATGCGTGTTACGGACTGGCTTGACATAAACCTGAACGGTACAGGATATTACAATCGCATAAATGCATCAAGACTTGGCTTCGGGGGTAATCGCGAGATGTTTTCATGGAGTGGTTTATTGAACGCTGATTTCACGCCCATAAAACATGGTACGGTTCAACTGAATGCCCGTTATCATTCAGCGACCCTTGTGCCGCAGGGAAAACGTGATGGCGATTTTCAGCTTAATCTTGGATTGAAGTATGATATACCGTCAATAAATCTCGCTCTTTTTGCATCAGTAACAGACTTGCTCGATACTTATAAACTATCATATACCCTTGATACCCCGGCACTGAAGCAGAAAGTGGAAAAACGCAGGAATCCCCGCATTATCTATGTGGGATTAAGCTGGAACTTCGGAGGCGGAGGCAAGAAACAGCATCATAATGTGGAGTATGATGAAGAAATGTAATGTCATGAAGTACGGGAAAAGAATACTTACACTCCTTTGGAGTGTTATCCTGCCGGTAATGGTGTTCGCCTCAAATGAAAATACCGACACTCTGACTGTCGATACTCTGAAATGCCATGAGAGTAAGAATCCTTACCGATTCCGCCCGACCCAGCTTATCATACCCGGAGTATTGATTGGGGCAGGATTTATAGGGCTTGAAAGTGACTGGCTGAAATATACAAACCACGAAACAAAAGAGGAACTTCAGGAGCATCCCCATTCAAAACTTGGTGTTGATGATTTCAGCCAGTATGCGCCTTTGGCAGCCGCTTACGGATTAAGACTTTGCGGGATAAAAGGCCTACATGATTATGTTGACCTAACCATTATATCCGGCACAGCCTATCTCCTTACGGGGCTGTCGGTTTATGGAGTGAAAACACTGACAAGAGTTGAACGCCCCGATGGTAGCACACGCAACTCTTTCCCTTCGGGCCATACTGCGACTGCGTTTGCCGGTGCCGAGATACTGCGCCGCGAATATTGGAACGTATCACCGTGGATAGGTGTCGCCGGATATGCAGTAGCCGCCGGAACCGGATTCTTGCGGATGTATAACAACCGTCACTGGCTTACAGATGTTGTGGCAGGTACCGGATTCGGAATACTCTGCGCTCAGGCTGCATACTGGCTTTATCCTGTGATAACAAAAACATTTTTTCATAAACGGTATAATGCCAACATATTCCTGTCGCCCTACGTCTCACAAGAGAGTAAGGGACTGGCATTGCAGCTGACATTCTGAATAATAACATACGCTATGCCTCAACCTCTTTTTGGAAATGCTGACAATAATATTGTAGTGGCGATCAACAATTGCCACAGTCCATTTATGGATAATGCCATCCTTGTAATAACCGATTTCTGGTTCTTTGTCGGAGTTGTCTGTTGCATAATTGCTTATTCCATCCGGAAGGACAAATTTCCGAAAACAATACTTTTCTGCGCTTTGCTGATAGTGGCGGTAGGATGTACGGACTATTTGTGCGCCAGCATTATCCGTCCTGCTGTTCAACAGTTGAGACCGACGAATCCAGACAATCCGGTTAGTGCTATGTTACATATAGTTCGCGGATATATCGGATGGAAATATGGTTTCCCCTCTTGCCATGCTGCAAATTCTTTCGCGATTGCCGTTTTTACTACCTTATGGTTCAGAAGAAAATGGCTTGCCGCACTATTGATAGGTTGGGCTTTATTGGAGTGCTACACCCGTTTGTATCTTGGCGTACACTATCCATCCGATATAGTTTTTGGAATGGCAATCGGAAGTCTGATAGCATATATTGTTTATAATCTGTCGAAAAGAATATATCATGAAATTTTATTGTCATAGCCGATATGCAGGTTTCAAATTTGCATTTTCCGGCCTTAAAAGACTCGTCAGAGAACCCAATTTCCGCATACATATTATAATCGCGACATTAACGACTGTTGCCGGGATATTATGTGGAATTTCCCTTATTGAGTGGTGCTGTATAGTAATCTGTTTTGGCTTGGTTTTGGCTGCGGAAGGATTTAATACCGCTATTGAAATACTTGCCGATCGTATCTGCCCGTGTAAAGATGAAAGCATAAAGCTCGCCAAAGATGTGTCTGCTGGAGCTGTATTGCTTGCAGCATTCTCATCCGCAGTTGTTGGTGGACTGATATTTGCCAACAGATTGTTTCATCTATTTAATTAGGCTCAGATCACTGATATTACCCATGTGTCATCTATTATAATACCGCATAGTCATCTAATATCTGCCCTATCGGTGAATCATCAGTATTTGATGCATTAGATTGAGGTTTATAAAACTACTCTTATTATTCCTACATAAAGTCTGACTGTAAGATACAGAATGAGCGGCGCCTTGCGAGGTGCCGCTCATTTCCCAAATATCGGGGGCGGAGCCGAAATGGTTGTCAATCAGATGCTTTAGCCTTGCGGTCAGAGGTTTTGGCCGAAGAAGGTGGTGAGTTTATCGGTGACGAGGGCTACGTATTCGGGTACGTAATAGGTCTGGATGTGGGTGGCTCCGGGCACGAGGTAGAGCTCCTTGCGGTCGGTGCCGGTGGCTTTGCTGTAGCATTGCTCGGTCATGTAGAGGGTGTCGGCGTTGCTGCCGGCAATCATCAGCAATGGCTTGTCGATGAGGTACATCCCTTCAGATGCGTCCCAGTCCATAAGGTCGATAAGACTGCTTTTGGTGTAGCGGAACGTGGAGTTTGGGTGGGCGTAGTCTACGATGTAGTAATTGTAGCCCTCGCGGTAGAGGTCGAAGGGAAGTTTGGCGGCCTGCTCGGGCGTCACTCCGCTCATATCTCCCACATACTCGATTTCGCCCCCCTCGGCTTCGCGCTGACGGGCGGCGCAGGCGTCGGCAAGACGCTCCTGCACCTGATTTATCTGCGAATCGAGGAACCCGTTGCGGCGAACGAGGCCGGAATTGAACAGACTGAGCGTGGCCACGGCCTTAAATCGCTTGTCGGTCTGTGCGGCCTTGGCCGTATAGCCTCCGCCGCCGCAGATGCCGAGAATCCCCATGCGCTCGGAATCGACTCCGGGATAAGTGGCGAGCACGTCGGCGGCGCGGTGAATATCCTCCACTCGGTTAGCGGGGCGGTCGGTGCTGCGGGGCTGTCCTCCGCTGGCACCCTGATAAGCGGCGTCGAAGGCAAGAGTGATATATCCTTTCCCGGCCATAATCTGGGCATAATTGCCAGCTACCTGTTCTTTTACGCCTCCGTTGGGATGGGCCATTACCAGAGCCGGATATTTCTTTGCCGGGTCGTAGCCGGCAGGCGTATAGACATTGGCGGCGATGCGGAGGCCGTTGAGATCGTAGGCAATAGGGTGGATGTTCACTTTACCGGACTCGTTGGCCTTGATGGCGTTGTCGTACACAAGTCCGTAGGGATTGCCTTTGTAGGAGAGCACATCCTCTACGGCTACATCTTCGAAAATAGGCTTTGCGTTCATATTGTCGGATTTTTGGGCAGATGCTGCGCCGATGCATAGTGTGGCGCAGACGGCAGCAGCCGTATGTTTGCTGATTTTCATATTTGATTTTTGGCTGTTGAGTGAAATCTGTATCGGAGCCAAACAATGCCGTTGGCGAGGGCCTGGGAGGAAAGCAATTCAAGCGACTGACCTTCGGCCGGCCGCTCGTCGGCCGCTCCGAGATATTCGAATATGGATGGCGATGTGGTCAGGCCGTCGATGCCGGGGTATATCACGAGGCTTAGTTCATCGATGATTCCTGCGGCAAGCATGGCCCCGTTGATTATGCCTCCACCCTGCAGAGAGATTTTTCTGACGCCGAAATGCTCATAGAGCGCGGTCATGGCGTCGCTCAAAGCCGTGGGGTCGGCAAGTATGATATATGAAATCCCTTTTTCTTCGAGCATGGCCAGGTAGTCGTCGGTGGCGTTGGTGCCGAGGATTACCGCCATGTTGTCGCCGCGGATTTTTCCGGATGTATAGAAAATGTCGGCGTCGGGATCAACCGTGATGAAGAGTCGCGGCGAGTAGAGGTCGCCTATATGGATTTTCCCTGCCGCAGGATGGCTTTCGGATTGTGGCATGAATCTTTCGGGAAAAAACTCGCGTGTGGTGGCTTTCCCGAACATCCATGCGTCGGCCTCCAGACTTTTGCCTATGGCGGCGTATTCTCCGAACAGTTCGGCGGGATTGGTGCCGTCGAACGGTGGAGTCCAGCGCGAGGGAATCAGGCGCCCGTCCACCGAACTCATTATATGGCAGATTACTTCCGGTTTCATTTCTTACAATGCTTTTGACCAGTGAATTATCAGTTTGGTTTTACGATTTTGGAGCCGCCGAAAACTTCGCTCATCGGCATCGCGTCGAGCGCACGGTCAATCTGCCCCACCTCATCGGTCGTGAGATGGATTTCCGAAGCACCGGCATTTTCCCGCAGGCGCGACGCGTGGCGCGTCCCCGGGATAGGCACAATCCATGGCTTTTTGCAGAGCATCCACGCCAGAGAGATCTGCGACGGCGTGGCGTCGTGGTCCGATGCCAGTTGGCGTATATAGCCGAGCAGTTCACGGTTCTTCTCGTAGCTGTCTTTCCGGAATTGTGGCATCGCCGCGCGGTAGTCGGAATGTGGATCGAACGTCGACGCCGCATTGAAATTCGTGGTCAGCAGTCCGTTGGCAAGCGGCGAGAAAGCAACAAAACCTATTCCGAGCTCTTCGAGCGCGGGGAAAAGCGCCTCATACCATCGCGCCATCATCGAGTAGCGGTTTTGTACGGCCGCTACCGGGCATACGGCGTGAGCGCGCCGCAGATATTCCTCGTTGGCTTCCGAGATTCCCCAGTGTAGAATTTTGCCTTCCGCCATCAGGTCGGCCATCACGTGCGCCACCGCCTCCGGCTCTACCGACGGGTCGATGCGGTGCTGGTAATAGAGGTCGATATGGTCGGTGCGCAGGCGGCGGAGCGACCCTTCCACGGCATGGCGTATCGCTTCCGGTCGTGCATCCGGAATAAGCGGATGGGGGCCGTCGCCCTCCGGATTCTCAAATGTCAGCCCGAATTTTGTGGCAATCACGATCCGGTCGCGGTAGGGGAGGAGCGCCTCGCCGAGCAGCTCCTCGTTTGCGTGCGGGTCGTCGGGCGTGCCGTAGATTTCGGCCGTGTCAAACATGGTGTAGCCCAGGTCAACAGCCTCGGCGAGCAGTCGAGTCATTTCGCGTCGGTCGGCCGGAGCCCCGTAGCCGTGGCTCATGCCCATGCAGCCGAGCCCTATGGACGATACACGCAGGCCGCACCGTCCTAATTCTCTATATTCCATATTGTCACTATTAAGTGTAATCGGACTTATGGTCGTTATTTTACGATTGCAAATTTACATCCTGATTTCCGTGGCGGCACTACACATAATTCGGTTATTAAAGCCATAAACAGAGAAATCCGGCAGATTTCAATCTCTTGTGTTAAAGAAGTCATTTCAACTTTTTCTTCAAATGGCTTCGTAATATGTAATCTTCAAGAATTTGGCCTCTTTTTGTCTGATTTCACCCTCATTTTCGGTCATGATGCCCGTATCGCTCCCTCAAATTCGGGTTAAATCCGCTCAAAAACAGGCTCAAATTCTTTTCGAAGAAAAAGTTTAAATGACTTCAATAACAAAATATGACAGAGGATATTGATATTGATTTTTCGGTATTTGTATCCAAAAACTCTGAAAATTATCCTGCCGGATATTTAGGTGTGGATTGTATATCGATAATTATGTTCTTTGTATGGAATTTGAGCCGCAGAGTAATTGCGTGTAGCCTTTTTATTGGTAAATTTGTAGTTCAAACATACAAACCATGGCAAACAATCATGAAGAGAATCTTGGCCCCATGAAGCTGATATTCAACTATAACAATGTGTTTTTTAGTTTCTTTTACGACGATTTGAGCGGTTGCATACACCGTTCGCGGGAATATGCGCTCAATTATGTCTATTCCGGCGAGATGATTCTCGACAACGGAACGGAGAAGATTCACGTGCGCAAAGGTGAATGTGTCTTTATTCCGCGCGACCATCACATTACAATGTATAAGAAAACTTATCGGGGCCAACGGTATTGCGGTATCTTTCTGATGTTTACCCGGAGTTTTCTTAGGGAAATGTACGGCAGGCTGTCGCTCAACAAACTCAGGCCAAACACAGAAAAGCTCCCCGACGGCGTAATAAAGTTGCCCGATACGGTGGAACTGGCCAGTCTTTTCGCCTCCATGGCCCCATACTTCGACCCTGACGTAAAGCCAAAGGATGACTTTATGGAACTGAAGTTGCAGGAGGGGCTGATGGCTCTTTTAGCTATCGATGAGAGATTTGTGCCCACGATGTTCGATTTCAACGAGCCATGGAAGATTGACATCCTCGATTTTATGGAAGACAACTACATGAGTGACCTAAGTATCGAAGAGATAGCGCACTACACGGGACGAAGCCTCGCCACATTTAAGCGCGATTTCAAGAAAATCAGCAACCTTACGCCGGAGAAATGGCTGATAAAGAAGCGTCTTGACAAGGCTTACGAGCTTATGAAAGCAGGCAGACGAAGAGTAGTGGATGTTTCGGCCGAAGTCGGCTTCCGTAATCCGTCGCATTTCTCCACAGCCTTCAAGCGCGAATTCGGAATCGCTCCTACAGCTCTTTAGATTTGTCTTCGGGAGGCAATGAGCCGGTGGAAAACGATAATTGAGCTTTTAGCCAATTGCGTTGTAGGCTAAATGTCCTAATTTTGCAGCATGACCCATCAATTATGGAATAGTTTATGAAACCCTTGAGAATGCTGACATTGGGGCTTTTTACCGTTTCTATGGGAGCTTTGGCCCTGAATGCATCCACGCCTGAACACAACACCGATATGGAGAAACTGACACTTACCACCGAATGGGACAAGACATTCCCTAAGAGCGACAAGGTTGACCACTCTAAAGTCTCGTTTGTAAACCGCTACGGCATAACGCTTGCCGCCGATATGTACAAGCCCAAGGGAGCCACAGGCAAGCTCCCCGCCATAGCCGTATGCGGCCCATTTGGCGCTGTAAAGGAGCAGTGCGCCGGCCTGTACGCCCAGGAGATGGCTGAACGCGGCTTCCTTACTGTCGCTTTTGATCCCTCGTTTACCGGCGAGAGCGCCGGCACACCACGCTACATGACGTCGCCCGACATCAACACTGAGGATTTCAGCGCGGCTGTTGACTTCCTCGTCACAAATCCCGACGTTGACCCTGCCAAAATCGGTATCATCGGCATCTGCGGTTGGGGTGGCCTTGCCGTTAATGCCGCTGCAGCCGACCCGCGCATCAAGGCCACACTGGCATCGACCATGTACGATATGAGCCGGGTGACGGCCAACGGCTATTTCGACTCTGCCGACAATATTGAAGCGCGCAACGCACTCCGCGAGCAGCTGGCCGCGCAGCGCACCGAGGATTTTATCAATGGTACTCCAAAACTTGCCGGCGGTGTTCCCGATGTATTGCCCGACGATGCGCCGAAGTTCCTGCGCGACTACTACGATTACTACAAGACTCCGCGCGGCTACCATCCGCGCTCGCTCAACTCCAACGGCGGACGCAACACCACATCAGCAATTCCATGGATTAACTTTCCGCTGATGAGCCGTGCCGCCGAAATCGAGAGCGCTGTTATGATTCTCCATGGCGAGAAGGCCCACTCGTTCTATTTCGGAAGCGATACCTACAAAAAGCTGACCGTGGTTCCCGGCAACGACAACAACAAGCTCTTCATGGTGATTCCCGGCGCAAGCCATACCGACCTTTACGACAGGAAGGACATCATCCCCTTCGCCTCAATCGAGCAATTCTTTAAGGAGTATCTTTGTAAGTAAGCATCGGTGGAGTCGGGTAGTTTTTTTACTGAAATCTGAAACGGGATGACTGAAAAGCAGCGAAATATCATAATTGCATCTGTCTACGCCTCGCCATGCGGGGAACTTGTGCTCGGGTCGACGGGCGAGAGTCTTTGCTTGTGCGACTGGCTGGATTCTCCCCACCGGCAGACGGTCGCCAATAGGTTGAATCGTATCCTTGGCGCAGATATTACCGAAGGTACGAGCCCTGTAATAGAGTCGGCTGCGCGGCAGCTCGATGAGTATTTTGGGGGCGTTCGCAAAAGCTTTGATATGCCTTTGAATTTAGCCGGAACACCTTTTCAGAAGTCCGTGTGGCAGGCTTTGCTTGCCATCCCATACGGCTCTACCCCGACTTATGCCGAGATAGCCCGTATCATCGGCCATAAAAAAGCCGTTCGCGCCGTGGCAAGTGCCATAGGCGCGAACGCGCTTTCTATTTTTGTGCCGTGTCATCGCGTCGTCGGAGCTGACGGTACCCTTACGGGCTATGCCGGAGGCCTTGATGCCAAGCGTTATATGCTGCGGCTGGAAAATGCTGTCTCAACCACCAGTTTCAGTCAGCCGTCGGATCCGGATGCGCCGGATTCTCCGCTGCGACGCTCCATATGATACAGCGTGAAGAGCGCTGCGGCGCTGATAAGAGCCAATGGTGTTCCTGCCAATGCGGGCGACGCCAATCCGAAGCCGAGATGAACTGCCGCATCTAATGGGGCGGCCAAGACTTCAATGACATCAAGATTTCTTATTAATGAGTGGATGGAGGATTCGGAGTATATCACCACGGACAATGTAGATTTGAGAAAGTGAAATGAATCCACCTGCCAACGATGACGGAATGGAGTGAAGTTCGATGGCTTGCGCTCCATTTTGTAGTCTGACTGTTTTCTTGTTGAGTATTCGGCTATAGTCGAATATTTGCACTTGGAGTAATGTTTTTACGCATTGAGAGACGTTTTTTACTCATTGAGAAGAAATTCCCAAGGTATTATGTGTAAATTTGCCAATAAAACATAGTCAACAATGCCGTATTTTATAAAAACTATCTTTATTGCAATCGTGATGTTGAGTGCCGGGCAAATGTCCGGGCAGAAATACGTGGTGGATCCGTTCATGCGTGATTCGGTCACATTGAATCAGATACAAATCATCAGCGGGAAAGAGGCAGTTGGCATTGATGCCGTCAGTATTGCTGCGGGCGATACTGTAAGTGTGCTTAGGAGAGTGGATGGTTTTCCGGATTACGGAGTTATAAAGGTTGACGGCAAGGAATATGCGATAAGCGTCTTTGGCAATTTATGTTTCATAGATGACGAGGAGGTCGAAGACCCCTGGGAAACCCTGACAGCCAAGTGGCGCACTCCCGACGGAAGGCTCTACTCAACCCTGACACCATATCAATATATTGTTGGGTTAGTGTTGGGTTCATTGTTACTGTTGCTTATCGGTCTAAAGTTGAAGCTGATAAGGTTGATTGCATTGATATTTGTACCATTGATGATAGCGCTGGCCTGTTACCTCGAAGTCAGAGGCTACCTTGCGCTCGGGACCCGTATGTTTTGGTGGTGCGACAGTGATGTCTATGGTTTCTGGGGCTCGGTGCTCCGCGTGCTTCCGTTTGGCTTTGTGATTTTGGCTCAGTTAGCCAGTTTCCCGCTTTATGGCAGGTTGGTTTCACGGGACTGCACTCCAATGGGAGAGCTTACGCCCATGGCAATCTCTTTTCTTATTGCAATTCCGGTTATGTTCATTGTGTGTCTGGTGCTGGGGTTGTTACGCGTGAGCAATTCGACTTTGCAAATAATCGCAGGGATAATCCTCATTGCGATTATAGGGTTTGGGTCAATGTCCACTATAGTATTGAATATCAAATCATACGGTTTCTTTAAAGGAATGTGGCTGACTATATTCGGAGTTGTATATATTGTCGGCGCCATGATTGCCGTGTTAGGGTTTGCCATTGCTTTATGGAATCTCTTCGTTCAGATGCTGGTTGCCATGTTGCCTTGGCTTCTCTGCGCTTTTTTCCTCTTTGCCGCAGGCCACGCAGAAGACCCTTCATCCGGTCGTCATGAGCTATCCTACGAACAACAGAAAGCAAAGGATGAACGAGAGGCCAGAGAACATAAGGAAAGGGCTGATACCTTTGAGCGTGGCAGAAGGATTAATGAAGAGTTTATGAAGGGTGGAATCTGGGATGGATATCGTAGAAAAAGATAAAACTGCTGTCTGACAGCCCGTTTCCCCCCAGTCAGTCGTCGGACCGGGATGCGCCGGATTTTCCGCTGCGACGCTCCATATGATACAGCGTGAAAAGCGCTGCGGCGCTGATTAGGGCCAACGGTGTTCCTGCCAATGCTGGAGAGGCCAATCCGAAGCCGTGATGTATTACCGCGCCTCCGATAGCTGCCGCCATGGCATTGGATACGTTGAACGCAATCTGAATCCCGGCTCCCCCGAGCATCTCTCCACCCCTGGCGTAGCGAACTATCAGGTATTGCAGCGGTCCTCCGAGCCCGAAGAGCAGTGCCGGCGCTATGAACGTCAGAAGCAAAGAAGGCGCCTTATATGGCGAGAGGATGTAAATCATCGGCATGACGGCAAAGATAAGGCTCGCAATTACAGCCGTCACCAGCGACGACGGGTATCTGTCGGCCAGTCGTCCGGCAATATAGTTGCCGAATACCATGCCTGCGCCTACAATTACCATGATATATGTCATGTCGTAATTTGAAAAGCCGGTCACGCGCGTCATTATCGGCGAAATATAGCTCATCCAGCAATACACGCTTGCCTGGCCGAAAAACACTCCGGCATATATCAGCCATGGCGCCGGCCGCGAAAGGAAGTGGAACTGGCCCTTCATCCCTGTGTCGGGCAGTGGCGCAAGCCTCGGTATCCAGCATCTGATAGCCACGCAGGTAATCAGCCCTATAGCCGCGACTATGGCAAACGGCAGACGCCACGATACGAGCTGACATACAAACGTGAACCCCGGCACGCCTACAAGATTGGCTATGGTCATGCCGCCGACAAGAACCGCCACCGCCGAAGCTCCTTTCCCTTTATCGGCCAGACGCGAGCATACTATCGCTCCCGCTCCGAAAAATGCGCCGTGGGGCAATCCGGAAACAAAGCGCGCTCCGAGAAGGCAACCGAAATTAGGCGATAAGGCTACCATCGCGTTTCCCACCGCTATCACGGCTGCCAGAAGCAGCATCAGACGCTTCAGAGGCAACCGGCGCAGAAATATCAGCGATGGAGCGCCTACGGCCACTCCGGCCGAATAGGCTGAAATAAGATGGCCGGCATCTACTATGTTTATTTTCAAATCGCGGGCTATGTCGCTCAGAATTCCCATCATGCCGAATTCCACGATTCCGAGCGCAAAAGTGCCCATGGCGAGCGAGAGCAAAGATTTCTTCATTAAACTGTACCTTTTATCAACCTGTTTTTAATCAACCTGTTTCTGTATTATCCCCGATTTTCGGATTATCCCCGCGTTTCGTGGCTGCAAAATTAGCAAAAAATCGGCGGTGTTTCAAAAATCGATTCTTGAAACACCGCCGTATTTTGTATTTTGCATTCCTGCGGCGACGCCGCATCCGGGCCGTTATGGGGGCACCTTCTTAGCAGTACATGTTAATGATTGCCTCATACAGTTCCTGCTTGCCCGAGGTCTGGGCAGGTTCACCGTGGGCTTTGGCGTAGTCAACAAGCGCCTCGAGCGAGAGCTTGCCCTCCTCGAATTCCTTGCCTTTGCCGGCGTCGAAGCTTGCGTAGCGGTCGGCGAGCATCTTCTTATAGGGCGATTTTTCCAGGATTTCGGCGGCGCTGAGCAGCGCGCGGGCCATGGCGTCCATCCCGGCGATGTGGGCGATGAAAATGTCCTCGAGGTCGGTGGAGTTGCGGCGCGTCTTGGCGTCGAAGTTGGTGCCTCCGTTGCCGAAGCCTCCGTTGCGGATTATCTGCATCATGGCCTGGGTAAGCTCGTAGTTGTCGATGGGGAACTGGTCGGTATCCCAGCCGTTCTGATAGTCGCCGCGGTTGGCATCGATTGAGCCGAGCATCCCGTTGTCGACGGCCACCGCCAGTTCATGCTCAAATGTATGGCCGGCGAGCGTGGCGTGGTTCACCTCGATGTTCACCTTGAAGTCTTTATCGAGGCCATGAGCTTTAAGGAATCCTATTACGGTCTCCGTATCGACGTCATACTGGTGTTTGGAAGGCTCCATGGGCTTGGGCTCGATGAGGAAAGTGCCGGTGAAACCTTTGGAGCGGGCGTAGTCGCGGGCCATTTTCAGCATCATTGCCAGATGTTCCTTTTCTCGCTTCTGGTCGGTGTTGAGCAGGCTCATGTAGCCTTCGCGGCCGCCCCAGAACACGTAGTTGCTGCCCCCGAGGGCTATCGTGGCATCGATGGCACCCTTGATCTGTACGGCTGCGCGGGCCACTACGTCGAAGTCGGGATTGGTGGCTGCGCCGTTCATGTAGCGGCCGTTGCCGAATACGTTGGCCGTGCCCCAGAGGTTCTTTATGCCCGTGTCGGCCATCAGTCTCTTGAGGTATTCGGTGATTTCGGCCATACGGCTCTGGTATTCGTCGATGTCGGCCGGGTCGCCGATGAGGTCCACGTCGTGGAAGCAGAAATACTCGATGCCGAGCTTCTGCATGATTTCGAAGCCGGCATCGGCGCGCTGTTTTGCTGCCGTCATGGCGTCGGGCGCATCATTCCAGGGGAATTTCTTGGTGCCTCCGCCAAACTGGTCGCCACCCTCGGCAGTGAGGGTATGCCACCATGCCATGGCGAATTTCAGCCATTCTTTCATGGGGCGGCCGAGGACCACGCGCTCTGCGTCGTAATAACGGAACGCCAGCGGGTTGTAGCTCTGCGTCCCCTCGAATTTGATTTTTCCTATCGTGGGAAAGTATTCTTTCTTTGCCATATGGTATTATTTAAGTAACTGTTCAAAATTATTTTATACTGTCCTGATCTAATTATTTCAACATTTCCGCGGTAAAATTTTCGCATCTTTTCCTCTCTTCATCAGTCGTGTAGACATCTACACTCCTTCTTCATCGAGAAAAATCTCCTGAAAATTTTCCTCCCGGAAATATTAAAATAATTTCGACCAGTTACTTAGGTATTATTTTTGTTGATTCTTATAATAAACTACGATTTGACCTCTCTCATTGCTCAAACACCACCCTAATTTTTAAGTTATTTTGCCGTTAGCCGATTTTCCGGCGTTGCTGTTGTAAATGTATGTTTCAATCCGTAAATTTGTAAACAGTATTATATTATGCAGAATGCAGCCGCTGAAAGGGTCGGCTGCCTTAATACCATGAATTCTATGCCTTCTTACTTGTTCAGACAAGCTCTCCTGGGAGCTGCTTTGGCCGTATGTGGCGTCCAGGCGGGCGCTCAGGTCACTTTGAATATCGATGCCGCCTCTCGCGGCGCTAAAATCGGTCCGCTCCACTACGGTATTTTCTATGAGGAAATCAACAATGCCGGCGACGGCGGTCTTTATGCTGAGCTGATCCGCAACCGCTCGTTCGAGACCAACGGTCTCGAATTCTGGACACCTCTCGACGGCGCTGAGGCAGTCGCTATCGGAACCGGCCTTATGAACGACGCCCATCTCGCGGCCCTCGAGCTGAAAATTTCAGAGGCAGGGCAGGGGATATCCAACACAGGCTACTGGGGCATCAAAGCTACGGAAGGCGATACGTATTCATTTTCTTTCTGGGTGAAATCGGATACGCCTTATTCCGGAACCGCTTCGTTCTCTCTGGCCACTGCCGGCGGCGAAGTCGCCGCGCAGGGGGCTGTGGCATTCCGGGCCGACGGCAAATGGACCAAGGTGTCGGGCGAGATGACGGCCACGGTCACCGCTCCCGACTGCAAGTTCAACCTCACGTTCGACAAGCCCGGCACGCTCTGCCTCGACATGGTGAGTCTTTTCCCGCCCACGTTCCGTGGCCGTCCCAACGGATGCCGGCGCGACCTGGCCGAAATGCTTGAGGCGATGCAGCCTTCGTTTGTCCGCTTTCCGGGCGGCTGCTACATCGAGGGCTACGGTACGGCCGAGAACAACAACCGCTTCGAATGGAAGAAGACCATCGGCCCGGTTGAGGAGCGTCCCGGCCACTACAACCACAACTGGGGATACCCCTGCACCGACGGCATGGGCTTCCATGAATTCCTGCAGCTTACGGAAGATCTGGGTGCGGAACCGCTGTTTGTGGTAAATATCGGTCTCGGCCATTTCTATGCGGTGGACTATACCGACATCGACGCCTACATTCAGGAGGCTCTCGATGCCATCGAGTACTGCAACGGCGACGTCACCACCGAGTGGGGCGCACGCCGTGCAGCCGCCGGCCATCCCGAGCCGTTCAATCTCCGCCTGCTGGAGATTGGTAACGAAAACTACAATTACGACCCCAATGATCTTCGTTTCGACCATTATGCCGAGCGCTACAAGGCTTTCTACGATGCCATCAAGTCGCGTTACCCGGAAATCACCCTTATCGGCAATGTCGAGTCGTGGGGCACGGATACACCTTCCTGGCGCAATCCCTATCCGGTCGAGATGGTCGACGAGCATTATTACCGCACTCCCGGATGGTTCGAGCTCCAGTACGGGAAATATGATTCCTACGACCGCACCGGCCCCAAAATCTATGTCGGAGAATATGCCGTCACGGAGCCTGCCGGCGAGGTAGGCGCCGGTCCGCTGCGCGCCGCTCTCGGCGAGGCCGTCTACATGCTCGGAATGGAGCGCAATTCCGACATCGTGGTGATGAACTCCTATGCCCCGATTTTCTACAACGAAGAGCGGGGCGGCGGCTGGTTGCCCGACATGATCCGCTTTACCCACGCCGACGCGTTCGGTATCCCCTCCTACTATATCCAGCAGCTTATGGCCACCAACGTGGGGCGCCAGAACGTGAAATTCACCGAGGAGAACAATACAGCCTCGCTTGGCAAGCAGGTGGGCGTGTCGACCTGGAGCACCCGCGCTTATTTCGACAACGTGAAAATCACCCGCCCCGATGGCACGGAAATATTCACCGACGATTTCGCCGCAGGCATATACAACTGGACGGCCGGCTCAACCTGGGGCAACAACAATGAGACGCTCTATCAGAAAAACCTCTCGCTGCAGGGCGATATGGCGATATTGAACACCGGACTGCCCGATTCCTACGTTTTCGAATGCGACGCGCGCAAGATTTCCGGAAGCGAGGGCTTCCTCATCGTGTTCAACTATGCCGACGCCTCCAACTACTGCTGGTGGAACATAGGCGGATGGAACAATTCGCAGCACGGCCTCCAGTATTGCAAGAACGGCACTAAATCCGATTTCGACCTGCGACCGGGCAAGATTGAATCCGGCCGCGACTACCATATAAAGGTGGAGGTCAACGGGCCGTCGGTGAAATGCTGGCTCGACGGCGAACTTGTCCACGACGTTACATTCCCCGTGGGTCGTTCGCTCTACTTCTCATCGACCGTCAACGACGACGACAACTCCATGTTTGTAAAGGTGGTAAACACATCAGGAAATGCCACTCCTCTCACAATCAATATGGCTAACGCCTCGATGCTGTCGGCCGACGTGACGGTGCTCACCTCTGCATCCGATACAGACATAAACACGCTCGCCAATCCGCGCAATGTGGCTCCGGCCGCCGGAGCTATGGAAAGCGTAGCTCCCTCCACATCAGTCTATCAGGTGCCCCCATATTCATTCAGCATCATCCGCTTCGCTCTGGGAGATGCTGTGAAACCGGAGGTTGGACGCTCCGACCTCAGCGATGCCGCACGCGAGGAGGCGCTTGCCGCGCTCGCTCCGGTAGCCGACAGACTCCGCTGGCTTCACGAACCCGTTCAGCTCCCGACAGTTCTCCCCTCGGGGGCGTCCGTTGAATGGTTCATGGAAACTCCCTCGGCCGACATCGCACCCGTTTCGGGTCTGTATTCGGCTACGCTCGATATTCTCCGGCCCAACAGTTCTGAAGAGCCTCGCGCTGCCGGGACGCTTTCGGCTACGGTGCGCATGCCCGACGGAGCAGAGGGCGTGCTTCAGTTCCCGGTTACGCTTGCTCCCGCCGAGGCGTTCACGGGTTATCTGCTCACCGGCGCTCCCTCGGGCGGCTCCGTTGAGTTCGCGCTCGCCGGAGAGTCGACGATGGGAAAACGTTTTGAAAGGCTTGGCGCAGGCAGTGGCATCGTCGCTCAGGATGCTTTCATCGCCCGCGACTCCCGCAACAGCCGTTATCTTATGGCCGGAGTATCGGCCGACGGACTTTCTGTAGTGTTGATGCAGTCGCCCGACCTTTACCACTGGGAGTCGGCTCCGGCGACGTTCGATTCGAATGTAACTGCCGTGGAGAGTCCGCGTGTCGTTGTCGACGACGCCGGGAAAGCTCAGGTTTGCTTCCTGCTCCGCACGGCCGACGGTGTGAAACTCGTACGTTCAGCGGCCGATACCGGTTTCGGCTCCCTGTCGGCCCCTGAAGATTTTGGTCCTGAGGGTGTTGCTCCTGCCGGCTTCGACATCTGGAAGAGCGGCTACGATGGCCGCTGGCATCTGCTTGCCGCCGTGCCCACGCGTGCCGCTCTCGTCCACTATGTAGCTGATGCTATAGATGGCGAGTGGAGTGAGTCTGCCTCCATGGCTCTCGAAGGTGGTGCCGCTGTGTCGTCGCCCGTGCTTGTGCGCCTTATCGGCCGCGATACTCACGGGCTCTATTACCGCACTTCGGCCGGCACGGCAAAAGTAACGGATACGGATTTCGCAGTCTCGACCCCCGGCGAGGCGTTCGCTCTCGGCGGAGTCGGCAATATGAGCGTCGGCGGCGTGATGCCCGTCACGGCTGCCGAACAGCAGATGCTCGAGCTCTGGGGCGTTTATGCTTCGGAGCTTGCCAAGGCCAAAACGGCGCAGGCCGGTGGCGACGCATCCTACGATGCAGCCATTGCCATGGCCGAGACTCTGGTTGATTCCAACCGCACGGTGGAGTCGCTCACAGCCGCTCTGCGTCAGGCGCTCGATGCACTCGCCGCTGCCAAGTCAGCCTCCCTCTCTGCTGAAGCTCCCGAAGGGTTCAACGACGTGACGTATCTTCTCGAGAATCCCGATTTCAACGCCAACAATGGCAACGGCTGGCTCGGTACGGTATTTACGGCCGCCAATGCCGGTGTGGCCGAGCATTTCGACAAGAATTTCGACACTTACCAGATTCTCGAAAATATGCCGGCAGGCACATATCGGCTTGAGGCACAGGGATTCTACCGCTATGGCAGCCGTGAGTATTCGTTTGCCGCCCACCGCGACGGCTACGAGCGTCTGCACCCGGTGCTCTATATCGCCGACATGGGGACTCCCTTCGTCTCACTCCACAGCGAGGATTACACGCTCTCGAATGTCCCCAACGACGTGTGGTCGGCCAACACGGCCTTCAACACCGCAGGCAAATATACCGGTAACTCCGTGGAATATATTCTGCCCGAACGCGGTGCGCTCCGCGTCGGTATTCGCAAGACGGTGACAATGGCCACCGACTGGACCTGTTTCGACAATTTCCGCCTCTACTTCAAAGCCGCCTCGTCGGGTGTGGAGGGTGTCGCTTCCGACTCCGACAGCCAGCTTCCTCCGGTATATTATAGTCTGCAGGGCATCCGTGTTGCTCATCCGGCTCCGGGTATCTACATCGTGCGCCGCGGCAACAGTGTTGCCAAGGAAATAGTCCGCTAAAATCAGTTTATAGGTATAAATCAGGGCGGCGTGTCGAAACCTGTCGACACGCCGCCCCAATTATTAGAATGTATGGTTATTTCCGGTGGATATTGAAGAGATTGAGGGCATTACCTCCCTGGCCGCGGCGCCCCTGCGACGTTACGGCCAGTGTGCCGCCCCGGCGCGAGAGCGCGAGTCCTACGGGATAGGAGTCGCAGCGTATGGAAGTCACCACTTTCATTGTTTCGTTGTCGACTACGTCTACACGGCTGTCGAAGTTGCAGGCCACGAATGTGTAGCGTCCGTCGGGCGATACCTCAAGCGTGCGCGCTCCCTTCCCCACCTGACATCCGCGCCAGCCGTTGGCCGAAATCGCGCGTCGGCCTGCCTCTGCGGCGCGGTCGATGGCGGAGGTAAGGCTGTCGGCGGCGATGCTCCAGATTTTTCCGGCCACATTTTGCGAGGCGTAGACCCTGTTGCCGCGCAGGGCGAGATGGCGCACGTTGTAGATGTCGTTAATAAAGCCGGTGTGGCGGCGCCGGGCCACGTCGACCACGGCTATGCTACCGCCCATACATCCTATGAGCATATGGCGGTCGCCGGGGGTAAAAATCGTGCCGCGAAGCAGCAGCCCCGACTTCGAGTCTCGGTCCACGCTCCGGTCGAGCGGAAAGTCGAGCTGGAGTTTCTTCCCGATTACGATTGGCTGCAGATGGCGCCATGTATCGGGTCGTTCGCCCGATATGTCTATGAGTCCCACCGTGTTGTCGCCCCAGTGGGTTATGGCCAGAAGGTCGCCTCCGTTGGATGTCGCTACCATTTTGGGGAGCGGTCCGGTCTCGAACATACGTACGATCGAGTCGGTGCGCGTATCGATTACCGCCACGGCCGAGGGGTCCTGGGCGTTGATGTCGAACGAGCGCCGGTAGTAGGGTACCCACAGATAGCGCCCGCGGTGGGAGAAGGCCATTTCTACGGGTTTGCCACTGAATGGACGCCTGGCGCCGTCGGCATAGTGTGTCCAGGGATAGAACCCTGAAGGAGTGGCCCATCGTGTGTCGGCCGCGGGTTCGAACCGGTGGCTTATGACCTTGAGCTTGCGCATTGTGCGGGCGTCGTACACCACCGTGGCGCATCCTTCGAGCGAGTTGACATACAGCCGGCTTCCGTCGGGATGGAATCCGGCCGATTTGGGCGATGCGATGTCGCGGTCGAAGGTGGATTTCTGCGAGCCGTTGAACTGCTGGCGCTTTGTGGCGTTGCGCAGGGAGATGGCGCCGTCGGCGCTCGCGGCGAAATCTCCTGTGAAGCTGCGCACCACCGGCGGCAGCGGCTTATCAGTTGTTTTGACAGTGTCCACTACCTGGGCGCATGCCGCAGGAAGAGCGGCGAGAACTAATACCAGTGTCAATCTCGGGCGGCGCAGCGGCCCGATGTGTATTTTCATGTCGGTTTTATGGTTAAATCGCGCAAATTTAAGCTTTTCCGCCGACATTCCAAGCATACAGGCGTATATTTCGCTGTATACAACACGGCAGGGGCGGTGTATCGACCCGGAAGCCTCTACACCGCCCCTGGCGGATGTAATTATGGTGTAATTTTAGGAAACCTCACATTAAGAAGCTGCGTTGGCTTCGGTGGAAGTCTTCTGAGCTTTGTCGGCGCGGTTCATACCTTTGCCGTTACGGTTCTTGCCGTTCTGGGCGAAGTGGCCGTGATGGCCGTGGCCTTTCTGGCCTCTGACGGCTTTGCCGTGGCCGTTGCCCTGGCCGCCGTTGAGATAGAAGTTCTCAAGGAACACTACATACTGGTCGGGGCCGATGATTGCCTTCACCTCTTCAAGGTAGGCTTTCTTCGAGGCGCGGCGCTCGGCGCGCATGGTCGAGTCGTTGCGCTGGCGGTCGGCGCGGAGTGCCTCCTTGCGGGCCTTGCGGTCGGCAAGCTGCTTTTCGTTAAGCTGTTTCAGCTGGTCTTTCTGAGTATCGCTGAGGGTGAGCCCTTCGAATATGCAGGTGGCGCGATCGCCTTTCTTGAAGTCTTTGGTGCACTGGGTGTTTTCAATACGTGCCTCCTTCTTCCGGCCGTCGTTGTTCTTTTTGTTCTGGGCTACGGAGGGGAGAGCGATGAGCGACATTGCAATTGCAGCAAGTCCGAGAATTTTCTTTTTCATAAGTCTAATTAATTTCGTTTTTAAAGCTATTGTTCGTTATTCTTTTCGCCTTCTTTGATAAGAATAACAGCCCTGCGTTTAATTTGGCTTATAGGTTTAACTCGGATTTAACTCTTGCGCTATCAGTCTCTTAAAATTATTGAAAACATTCGCCCTTGTATTTAACTTTTCGGTAACAGCCTGCAAACAGGGTTTTACCATCAATGTGGGAAGCGAGTGCAGAATCAACAATTTATTCTCTGATATATGTGGTGATGTACCGCAACCCGGCGGGGTGGGCGGGGGCTTCGGCGAGGCGCATGAAACTACCGGAGTGGCCGCAGGCGCGTTCGGCCATGGCGAAATGGCAGATACCGATGCCGCAGTCGAGCGTCGACAGTCTGCTTGTGTCGCGGCTGAAAAAGTCCACGCTGCGCCCGTCGGCGCCCGCTGCGGCGCGCCAGGGCTGTGAGTTGGTCGACGACGGGGCGAGCCTCATCATGGCCAGCGCTTCGTAGAAAGGCGCATCCCCGCATAGCGGGCCTGTGAATCCGGGCGCGAAAAATAGGCTGTCCATCGGCTTGCGCCGGTCGCTCCCGGCGGCCATGCGCGCCACGCGCTCCACAAGGCTCTTTCTCGCCGCCACGCCCACCGGGATTACCACTTTCAGCGGCTGCTCCCGGCTCCACGTAGCTTTCCGCTCGAAGTCGCTTCCGCGGAAGGTGGCTGCTATCCAGCAGGTGCCGAGCCCCATTCGGGTAGCTTCGAGCACCACCTGCTCCATGGCGAAGCCGGCGGCAAGTGCGTCGGCCTCGCTGCAGCCGTAGCCCATGGCGAGATAGTCGCATGCCCCGCGTATCATTCCGTAGGTCGACGGCCGCAGGTCGCGCTCCTCGCCGAAGCGGATCAGCTTTATGTCGGGGGTCTGGCCGAACGGATTGGCGGCGTCGGATATGGCCGCCACGATGCGTTCGGCCTGAAGAGCGGTTATCGGTCGTCCGGTGAAAGTGCGCACCGACCGGCGCACCGTCATGGCTTCAAGTATATCCATATGGCTATCTGTTTTGGATGTTTTCGCATTGTAAAGCTACTGAATTTATTGCAACTTCTGAAATTTTTCCGCTGAAAGCCCTAACTTTGCAAGTAAGATTCACGCCATGAGAAATTCCATTACAAATCATAGTAAACGCAGTGCCGTAGCTTTCGGTGTGCCGTTCGCGTTGGTGTCGCTCCTGTTTCTGCTGTGGGGCCTGGCCAACAATATGAACGATACGCTTCTGGCGGCATTCCGGCGCATCATGTCGATGTCCGACCTCCAGACCTCGCTGGTGCAGTTTTCCTTCTACGGCGCCTATTTCTGCTTCGCTCTTCCGGCGGCTATTTTTATCAGTCGACACAGCTATAAAGCCGGCATAATGCTCGGTCTGGCGCTTTACGCGGCCGGCACGCTGCTCTTCTTTCCCGCCGGGGAGGCGGCTTCCTATGGTTTCTTCCTTTTCGCCATCTACGTAATGGCCGGAGGATGCGCCATTCTTGAGACTACGGCCAACCCCTACATCCTCTCCATGGGTCCGGCGGCGACGGCCACCCGACGCCTCAACATAGCCCAGACGCTCAATCCCGTCGGAGCCGTATGCGGCATACTGCTAAGCCGCCATTTCATCCTCTCGGAATTAAATGCCGCCGACGCCGCCGAGCGTGCCGGCATGGACGCCGAGGCTCTTCGCCAGGTGCAGGCTCACGAACTCAGCGCCGTGTCGGCCACATATATGCTCATCGGCATCGTGCTGCTCGCTCTGCTGGTGGTCATCGCCTTCGTGCGCATGCCCTCCGAACGTTCCGAAGGCCTTTCGTTCAGAATCTCGGATAGTTTCCGCCGGCTGTTCGCCAACCGCCGCTGGCGCTACGGCGTGGTAGCGCAGTTTTTCTACGTGGGCGTGCAGACGGGCGTGTGGTCGTTCACCATCCGCCTGGCTATGGCGCGTCTGGGCGTGCTCGAACGCGAAGCCTCGATGGTTTTCCTCTACAGCATCCTGGCTTTCACGGCTTTCCGCTTCCTGTTCACGTGGCTGATGGCCTACGTGCGTCCTGTGCGTCTGCTCGCTGTGGCTTCCGTGGCGGCCATATGTTGCACATTGGTTGTGATCTACGGCAGCGGGTGGCCGTCGGTCTGGGCGCTGGTGGGTGTATCGGGGTGTATGTCGCTCATGTTCCCCACCATCTACGGCATCGCTCTCGAGGGCGTCGGGGGCGACGACGCCAAACTCGGCGCCTCGGGTCTGATTATGGCCATCCTCGGCGGTGCGCTCATCACGCCGCTTCAGGCTCTTCTGAGCGATTCCTTCGGCATCGGCGCCTCCTTCTGGGTGCCCGTAGGCTGCTTCGCCGTCGTTCTCCTGTATGCCGCTTCTATCCTCCGCAATCCGCAAATACGATAATCAAAATTGTAGGGACGCACGGCTCGTGCGTCCGTAACACTCTCATCATCATATAATGAATAAAAAAGTTTTCGTTTCCGGCTGCTACGATATGCTCCATTCGGGCCATGTGGCCTTCTTCAAGGAGGCCTCGCGCTACGGCGACCTCTACGTTGGTATCGGCTCCGATCGCACCATCGAGGAGCTGAAAAACCGCAAGACCGTTTACTCCGAGAAGGAACGTCTATATATGGTAAAGGCGATACGCTACGTCACCGATGCCTATATCAACCCCGGCAGCGGCATGCTCGACTTTCTCGATACGCTCGATCTGGTGAAGCCCGACATCTTCGTGGTCAACTCCGACGGCGGCAGCGACGTGAAACGCCGCCTCTGCGCCGACCGCGGCATCGAGTACATCGAGCTTCAGCGCGTGCCCGACGCCGGACTGGAGGCCCGCTCCACCACTTCGCTCCGCAAGGGGGTGAAATCGCACCTCCCTTACCGCGTAGACCTTGCAGGCACGTGGATCGACCAGCCCTACGTATCGCAGCTCGGCGCCGGTTGGGCGCTCACCATATCCATCGAGCCTACAGTGGAATTTATGGAGCGTGGCGGTATGTCGACCTCCACGCGCAATGCCGCCCGCAAGATATGGCCCTACGAGCTGCCCGACTACAATGAGGAAATGCTCGCCCGTCTGCTATTCTGCTTCGAGAACGACCCGGAGAACAAGGGGCACGTTTCCGGCGCCCAGGACGCCATCGGCATCTGTATGTCGGGCCTTACGCGCCACTACTACAACGGCCGCTACTGGCCTGAGCGCATCGAGTCGTGCCACGACGAGGCCGTGCTCACCTGGCTGGAAAACCATATCGTGCTCGTGCCGATGTTCCCGCGCCGTCCGGGATGCTCCGTGGTCGAAGGGAAGGATATTACTCCCGCCAAGGTAGAGGCGCTTACCTCGGCGGCCTCGCGCTGCTGGGACGCCATCATGGCGCGCGACTTGCAGGCCTTCGCCGCCGCTTTTGCTGCATCGTTCGACGCTCAGGTTGCGCTCTTCCCTGCCATGATGCAGCCCGGAGTTGCCGAATTCATCGAGCTTTACCGCCCGACGGCCCTCGCCTGGAAGATGCTGGGCGCCGGAGGCGGCGGCCACCTTGCCCTCGTGCTCCCCGACGGCGCCGAGCGCACCCCCGAGATGATCCCCGTCAAAATCCGCCGCCGCGGCTTCTGATGCCTACCTCCTAAAAAATAGCGGCCCCCATAGGAGGTTCGAATTCTTTCGAACCTCACGCGCCCGCGTAGCGCGAATGGAATCAGGTTAATGAAAACATTGGCGGCGTGTACATAATGCGTAAGGTGCGAAATGATTCGCACCTCCTAAAAAAAGCGGCCCCGCGCAATGCGGAGCCGCTTCTTTAGCTTTTGGCCGGATGGTTAAGGCTATGTTAGAATGTTCCAGATGGTAGGAGCATGTGGGTGAGGGCGATGGGAGTTGACTAAAGTCAATGACCGAGCCCGAATATCCCTCATGCGACGCCGCAGATGGGACATTATAACGCGCCTTACATAGCTACTTTGGTGACTTTCGAGCCCTGACGGCGGATAAATATCCCGCCTTGGGGATTGGCCACCATACGGCCCTGCAGGTCGTAGAACTCAACGGGAGCTTCGGCATCAGCCTCAGCCGAAATCCCCTCTACTCCGGTCAGCGTACCGTCGGAACCGACATAGAGATTCAGAGCGTCGCTCTTCAGGCCGGTTTCGGCATGATTGGCGATAAAACTGTAGCCGCGGTCCTGATGAACAGTATTGTTCTTGTCAATGGTAATCTGATAAGAACCGTGGTTGTACCATTCGTCGGTATCCTCTATAGTACCGTCGTTGAGCTGAGCGCGGCTCGGCGCTTTGGAAGCGGACTCAGGTTTCTTCGTATAATGGAGTTCGCACCAGTCGTCGCACTCCACAACAATCGCATCGGCCGTCTCGCTCACAACATAAGGCATAGCGGGCTTCTGAAGGTCGTATTCAACTGTGATTCCGGTAAATCGGGTATGTTTATTGCCGTTGAAGTTAAACCAGATTGTCGAAATCGATTCGTCTTCAGCAGATGTCCATGTTGCGACATCTCCATCCCAACCGGTAGGATTGGTACCATTATTCTCACTTACTTCGGTAAGATTCCAGTTGTTGCTGCCACCCTTGTGGAAGACAATCGATTTGATGCGACCGGGTGCGGGAACCGAGAACTGAAGTTTAGCATTGTATACGCGCAAGGCATCGCCTTTTTTCAGAGAACCTTGATAAAGGCGATAGGATGTTGAAATACCATCTGGAACAATGAAGTCTAAAGTTACACCTTTACGGATAATCGTGGTTACAGGATTATCCATATCGGTTTCATATTTGTTATTCTCCTGTCCATTTGTGAAGAAGGTCATTCCGTAGCTGGCCAAACCGCGGAAATCGGCCTCATCGGTAAAGTCGAACATGTAGCTTGTGGCATGAACCGATTCGCCTGCGGGACGCTTGGCAACGGTGAGGGTGTACTGAACCCAGCTTCCAGCAAATTCGGAATCGTCGGTCGATGTGTATGTTGCACGCACCGTAGTTGAGCCCTCACCAACGATAGTGATTTCGCCGGTTGCCTTGTCGATGGTTGCGATAGCGGCGTCGGCGGCAGGAATCGAGTAGGAAATCTTAAGCTCGTTGGGGTTGGTCAGAGTGGGGAAGGAATAAGGCTCTTCGTCGATGTAGACCTTGCACTGGTCGCTGCTCCAGGAAATTCCTGCAGGCTTCTTGACGACTTTTACAGTTATTTCAGCTACTTTGCTTATGTTAAGTTCGCTATCAAGGGCAATCGCCTTGATGGTGGTTTCACCGAGAGCAAGTTTACCCAATTCGATTGTCTGCTTTTCCACCATATCGGCATTATTGGGATCGGAGCCGTCGGTAGTATACTGGATTGCGGCAGCGTTGGGAGCGCTGATAGCAGCGGTAGTGCCAATCAGGTAGTCGTCGCCGCTCTTTTCGCCGGTAATAATGATTTCGGGCATGTCCACAACCGGACCGGTTTTTGCAACCTTAACAGGCAGTTCCGTTACAGAGCTTGCATTAAGTTCCTCATCAAGAGCTATTGCTTTAATTGTATATTCACCTTCAGGAAGAGTGAAAGCATCCTCATAATCTACAGCAGTTGAAGATGTATAGGGGTCGCTTCCATCGAGAGTATACATAAAAGTATTTCCTTCGTCGCCCGTAATGGTAGCTTTTGCGCCATATTCATAGACGCCGTCAACGGGTTCCTTGTCGATGGTAATTTGAGGAGCAGTTACGGGATTTCCACCGCCATTAGGGTCATAAGTAACGGAAAGACCTTTTATTTGGAGATATTTTCCTGAAGCAACGTCAGGAATACTAATCACGATTTTACCAGAAGCGCTTCCGGTAAATGATAAATCTTTTACAGTAGAGGAAATTGCTTTTGAGGTCTCAAAAGTAGTTCCGCCAACAGAAACTGATGCATTGGCAGTGCCGTTACTGTTAATACTTAATATAGTAACATTCGTAATGGTACCGGGAATGTCGGAAGTGGAGAATTCAATTGCACTTAACGATCGACTGCTGCCACTTTTATCTGCGGCACCCCATTTTGCGCCATTTTTACCTCGTTCAAAATAGACACTTTTTCGCCAAGTTGGAGTTATTGACCAAACGACATTTTGATTATTAGATGTATCTGTCCATGTTGTAGGGGCAGTCGTACTGGTATATGATGTGTAATCAAATACTGCATCATATTCTGCAGCTGTCGTCGGCTGCGACTTCCACGTGGTTTCTGCGGCATAGGAGGAAATGCCGACTACTACCAACATGGTTAGTAGAAGTAGAAGTTTTTTCATAAGGATAAAGTAGAAATTATTTGGTTAAAGAATTCGCTGCAATTGCCTCTGCATGAGCAGGAAATGGGAGAGGAGCACTCGGATGTGTGTTGGACTCCTCCTTCTGTTTGCAAAGGTATGTATAATTTCGTTACGATGTGTTGCCAAAACGTTAAATTTCAGTCAAAGAGCGCATTTTTTTTCTCGAACCGCCTCCAGTTCTCGCCCTCGGGTCGGTTGCGCGGCAGCGCCGAGCCAAGGCTCGTCCACCGGTGACAAAAGCTATTGCCGGGCCGTAACGCGAGCTGAAGCTCGCTCATAGAACCACTTTCGGGGAACTTCGGGCTTCCGCCCTCAGCACCGCGCTGAGGGGAACGGCGGGGAAGATTAGGAGAAGAGAGGTTGAGGTAAAGGCTCAGGAAGAGGCTTGGATGAGCGGTCTACGAGGGAGAAACGGATTTGCCCTGCAATCCCCAATGTTTCCACATGGCGGCGAAGGGGCAAAGGCGTTTGGATGGAGATGAATCGGTTATTTCTGTGAATTTGTCGCATGGATGGTTGCAGATTTCGTTGACCATATTCCGAACAGCCTCTTCAGGAGAAACTTCACAAAACGGTCGTAAACGACAGGAGCCGTAGGTTTTAAGCGTGTGCCCAATTTCGATGGCAGCTGCGAGCAAATGAAATTCGATATTTTGCCGGAGATTAAATTTGAAACTATGTGGAGCGCGCCATATGCCTTCATGCTCATAGTTAATGATGTAAGGATAGCCGAATAACCTCTCGATAAAACTTTGGCCAAGCGAACTGATGCCATCCGGGGTGAAAAATTCTTTCATGAAAAGAGGATCGCACAGCCGAAGGAAATCAGCACGGCTATACAACTCTTTAATCCATTGTATGGTAGTGTCGAAATACTTGCTTTGAAAGCATTGGTTCATCTCGAGAAGAACTTCGTCGGCAATAAGGGAAAGAGGGTGGGAGTGCGGGGGATTAGCTTCGAACAGAGATATTAGTTTGCTATCGTCGGCGGCATCGGAGAACTTCTTTTCTTTGAGGAGCTTCAGAAAATCATAGAATACGATTCCGGGATTATAGGCTTTCGAGAGGCATAAATCCACTATCTTGTACAGCAGAAGATTATTATGGGCAATTTCGGGATAAATTTTTTCTGCAATTTTGTTGACCATCAGGTAGGGATAGGGACTTACGGGGCGCCCCGGCTCGTAGTTGACATCCATGAAATTTTTTTCGGCGAGGTATGCCATACTCTCTGAAAGGATTTCACCTCCAACGTTGATTTCATATGTATTGCCGTCGGAGTCTTCGATGTTGCCGTTTAAATACCTTAATTCTTTCCCGGCTATCACGTGACTTATTGGTCTCAGACTTTTGATTGTAAACGGTTTCTCCCTTAATCTTTGGATGAAAGCAGTGCCGGCGTAGAACGGGGATGCACTTTCGTTGAAAAATAGAACTTCATTGCATGATTTGCGGTCAAATTCAATGGGAACTTTCAGGTCAGGAAAATTAGACATTCTCAGTTGGTGAGAGCGTTGGAGCGCCCCCATGAGCATGCAAGATGTTTTCATCCGTCCATAGGCAGTAGAGATTTCCTGAAGGAAGTGGATATACTCATGGAGAAACAACGATTTTTGGCCTATTGTATCGAAAGAGAAATTGGAGTTGCCAGATGGAAGATCCTGGTACCAATCCAGTTTAATCATAAATCTGGCTGGAGAATAGCTATTATTAAGATAGAATTGTAGATCTGACATAATTTGATGGTTTGAATTTTGCAGGGGAAAGTTCCTGATGATTTGCAAAGATAGAGATAATTGGGTGAAAAACACGACGCCCCGCTACGGGAGCATGGATCCTGAACATGCTTCCATAGCGGGGCGAGGGCGTTTGGTCCAAACGGGTGCGGCGAGGCCTACCTCGCATACCCATATCGCGCCGAGCCAAGGCTCGGCCACCAGGAACAAAAGCTATTGCCTGGCCGGAACGCGAGCTGAAGCTCGCTCACAGAACTACCTTATTGCCACTCGGAGGGGGCGCTTGGCGGTGGACTTCGGGCTTACGCCCTCAGCGCGGTATTGAGGACGGCAATAAGGGGAAACCTCGCTAAAGCTCGGCGCAGAGACAAATAAATACTTTTGCGATGGGAAACCGAGCGGAAGCTCGAATCGGAAACAAATTTGCAGGGAGATTAGGGGGGATGAAAGGGGAAACCGGAGGCAAGCCTCCGGCACCAGAGACAAAGAGAAACGCGCGGATGGGCTGGAATCCGGATGGCGAGGCGGCGTTTTAGAGTGGTGCAGATTTTAGGAGACAAGGGCGATGGCTGACGGGGACAGTACTGAAGTACGGCCCCGAAGCCGAGTCCCGCAGTCGACGCCAAAGGTGCGCCGCTATAAAGAGCCGCCTTTAGCGGCGCGGTAGAGCTGGTATGAGTTGACCAGATTATGCCAGATACTGTAGAAGCCGCCGGCGATGGCCGTGACGGGGGTAAAGAAGGTGTAGCCCATCCAGATGGCCAGCACGGTGTTTTTCTGGCCGAGCGACTGGCCGGCGGTGATGGTGTCGCCGTAGCGGCGCCCTATGCGGCGGCCGAAGTAGAACTGGCCGGCGCAGCATGCGAGCGATACGGCCACGAGCCAGAGCTGGGTGGAGAGTGCTACGGTAGAGTGGACGATGCTTCGCGTGGTCACGGCCATAGCAAGGGCGAGGGCCACGGCCCAGAGGTAGAACGACAGGTCCTGGTAGCGGGCGATGCGCGCGCACAATTGCGGCAGGAAGTAGCGCAGGAGCATCGCGGCGACCAGCGGCAGCAACAGCAGGGGGAATACCTTGCCGAGTATCAGCGCAGCGGCGGCGAAGGCGTTGAGGTCGGGGTTGGGATGCACCAGCGGCACCATGGCGGGGATGAGAAGCGCCGTGGCAAGGTTGATGAGCATGGTGTAGGTGGTTATGTTGTTGACGTCGCCGCCGAGCCGACGGGTGATTACGGCTCCCGCCGTGGCCGTAGGACAGATGAGGCATATCATCGCTCCTTCGAGCACCACCCGCAAGCCGCTGTGGGGCATTGCCATAAGCACGCAGCCTATGGCGGCGAAGAGGCCGCACTGGATGGCGAGCAGCCAGCCATGCCAGCGGCGCAGACGCAGCTGGCGCGGGTCGACCTTGCAGAAGGTGAGAAAAAGCATGGCGAAGATGAGCAGCGGCTGCACAATGGCCACGGCGCGGTTGGCCGCGGCGCGTGTAGGCTCGAGTGCGGGGATGCCGGTATAGATAAAGTAGCCGAAAATGCCTGCCAATATGGAGATTATGAGAGTCCAGTCTTTTAAGAAACGTACTATCCGCATATCCATTGTGGTCCCGCTTTTTGGGGGGCCGGTTCGATTTTCGGGTGCAAAATTACTGCTTTCGCCGATTTTGGCGAAATATTCGGGAGGAAATTCAAGATGGATTACTCCACGCTCCATTCGGCCACGCCGGCTTTAGCTCCGGGTGCGGGCGAAATCTCGAGGCGGATGGCCGTGGCTTCGACGGGATCGAAGGCGGCGGTGCTCGCCTCGCCCTTACGGGTGGGGTATACCTCGGCGTCGGGGTCGGCGAGGCGCACGGCGTTGAAGCCTACGGAATGCCAGTGGCCGGAGGTGTCGCGGTAGCGCAGACGCCACTTACGCGGCAGGCGCACGTCGCCCCAGGGGGCGTCGTCAACCCAGTGGACCGACGCAGAGCGCACGAAAGTGGCCTCGGGGAAGTCGTACTGCAGCCAGTGGGCGTCGGCGCCCTCGGCGAGAGGTTCGAGCGGGAAATAGCCTACGGAGCGGTCGGAGGCGTCGGAGGGTACGGCGCCGTCGCTCACTGTGGCCAGCGCCTCGCCCGGCGCGGAGGCCGAGAGGCGCGCCGAGGTGGCGAGCGAGTAGGGGAGGGTCGGCTTCACGGCCTGGACGTCGCGGGCGAGCCATACGGCCATCTTGCCGGCGCCGCGGTGGGCCCAGGCGAAATAGGGGATAAGCGTGAGGCGCGTGGGGAGCGCCTCGATGGTGCCGTCGGGACGGTAGGCGAGCTGCTGAGCAGGGGTGTAGAGCGCTGTGACGCCGCCGGGGAGGTCGGGTGGCTCCTCAGCTTCGAATCGGGGAGAGCGGTTGAGCAGCACGGAAGCTATGTCAGCCTCATTGTCGGGCCATTCGGCGCAGTATACCAGCGGACCGCGCTCCACGGCCACACGGCCGCGGTCGGCCTTCACCTTGGGGTGGGCAGCCACTACGCGCGGCTCCATCGGCAGGTCGAGCGATACGACGTCGCCCTTGCGCCAGCGGCGCGAGATGGTGGCGTAGCCGTCGCGCAGTTCGGCCTCGACTGGCTGGCCGTTGATGGCGATGGTCCACTGCGTATGCACAGAGTCGGCGTAGCTGTAGAGGTCGGAGGGTACGGGGCGCCCCTGCGCCCAGCCGGGGATGCGCACGCGCAGGGCGAACTCGCCGAGGCGGTTGGCGTCGACGGAGATGTCGACGCGACCGCTGCGCGGGTAGTCGGTATGTTGGCTCAGGGAAACGGCGCCTTTGCGGCCGTCGACGTCGAGGCGTGCGCTGTTGCCCATGAAGAGGTTTACGTAGACGTCGCGGCCGCGCACGGCGTAGACGTAGCCGGGAATCGAGGGGATGAAGCGGCAGACGTTCGACGGGCAGCAGGCGCAGCCGAACCAGGGCTGGCGCCGGTGTTGCCCGGCCGATTCGAGCGGATTGGGGTAGAAGAACGAGCCGCCGTCGAGCGAAACGCCCGAGATGAGACCGTTGTAGAGCGTGCGTTCCACTACATCGTAGTATTTCGAGTCGCCGTGGAGCAGGAAGAGGCGGTGGTTTACGTAGACGTTGCCGATGGCGGCGCAGGTCTCGCAGTAGGCCGACATGTTGGGCAGCTCGTAGTCGGCTCCGAAAGCCTCGCCATGGCTGGTGGCGCCGATGCCGCCGGTGATGTAGAGCTTGCGGCCTACGATGTTGTCCCATATGCGGTCGATGGCGCGAATGTAGGCGCTGTCGGCCGTCAGTGCGGCCACGTCGGCCATTCCGGAGTACATATAAGCCGCCCGGACCGCATGGCCGACGGCTTCGGTCTGCTCGACCACGGGGAGATGGGCCTGCGAGTAGGCGTCGCGGCGCGAGGTGTGGCCGCGGCGGTCGAGAAAATATTTCGCCTGGTCGAGGTAGCGGCGGTCGCCGGTGGCGAGATAGAGGCGCGCGAGCGCCATCTCGGCTATCTGATGGCCCGGCACGCAGTCGATCTGGCCGGGGGCGGTGCCGATGGAGCGCACCACGCAGTCGGCGTAGCGCGTGGCGATATCGAGGAAGTTGCGTTTGCCGGTGGCCTGAAAGTGAGCCACGGCGCCTTCGACCATGTGGCCGAGGTTGTAGAATTCATGGCTGAGATTCTCCACGGCCTCCCAGCGGCGTGAGCCGGCCCAGTCGTGGGGGTGGGCGGGATTCATCGTGCGGGCTGTGTAGAGGTAGCCGTCGGGCTCCTGCGCGGCGGCAACGAGCGTCAGGACGCTGTCGATGTAGGCCTCCAGACGCTTGTCGGGGAAGGTCTGCAGGAGGTAGGAGGCGCCCTCGATTGTTTTGTAGACGTCGGTGTCGTCGAATGGGAATCCGCCGATGCGGATGGTGTCGGACGGATGGGCTGCGCGCACGAAATTGTCGTAGCGGCCCGTCGATTCGCACTTGCTGAAGGCCAGGGGGATGGTCACGTCGCGGCTCGCGCGCAGGCGCGGTGTCCAGAATGAGTCGTCGACCTTGACGGCGGTGAAGGGCACCTGGCTTATGGGGTAGCCCGGAGCGGGAGTATCGGCGGCGCTTGCAGCAGCTGAACAGAAAAGCAAGGCGCCTATGGAGATACGGCGTAGTGGTGTCATATCAGATCTTGATATAGATTTTCTTGCGGTAAAGCGGAAGGCCGCAGAGCCAGTTGAAGAGCACGAAAGCTATGGCGTATAGGCAGGCCGAAAGCGAAGCATTGCCAGTAAGCGGCAGCAGTACGCAATAGTATATCCAGCTCTTGGCGCTGTAGACCCCGTCGGGGGCAGCGGCGTCGGGGAAGCATTTCAGCCCCATGAATATTGCCACCACCCAGGCCAGGGCGTAGAGGAAGAGCGGGTTTACGCCGAACACCTCGAAGAAGCGCGTCCAGCGGCCGTGCATGCCGCGTATGTCGATGGCCCAGACGAGGAAGCCGAGCAGTGCCGAGGCCATGCCGCAGGTGGTGAGCACGAACGTTGGCGACCATACTTTCTTGTTGATGGGGAGGCCGTAGCTCAGCAGCCAGCCGCAGAGCGTCAGCACGAAGCCCACGAGCAACAGGCGCAAAGCGCGGTCGCGGTTGTCGCGTATCTCCATTATGAGGCGTCCGCACCAGAAGCCGATCATCACATGCATAATCGACGGGATGGTGGAGAGCACACCCTCGGGGTCGATGGGTATGCGCACGCCGTCGACCTTGGTATAATACATATGTGCGTCGGTGAGCACCGCGCGGTCGGCTATGGAGAGGATGTTGGTCTCGTCGGGCGCATAGCCGTTGGCCACAAGGAGCATGATGCCGTAGAACACGAGCGTGGCCACAATGACAATCGGGAGCCAGCGGTGGCGCAGCGTCACCGCCAGCAGCGAGCCGATGCCGTAGCATATTGCCAGGCGCGGGAGTACACCAAGAATGCGGATGTCGCCGAAGTGCATCGTGGCCTCCCAGAGGGTCTTACCCTCTACAATAAGTCCCTTGGCGAAGAGCGACAGCCACGCCAGACCCATGCCGATAGCGAAGATAAGCACCGTGCGCTTCAGAATCTTCCACGCCAGCGGAGCGCTCAGCCGGAAATCGAACTTGCGCAGCGAGATAAACGTGGAGATACCCATGATGAACATGAAGAAGGGGAAAACGAGGTCTGTGGGCGTCAAACCATTCCACGACGAATGTTCGAGCGGCGTGTAGGTGCCCGGACCGCCGGAATTGTTTACGAGAATCATGCCGGCCACGGTGATGCCGCGCATTACATCGATGGCCAGGATGCGCCCCGACTTGCGCGGCTTGGCGTCCGCTTTAGTCCCGGCGTTGACGGCCGCTACCGTAGCTTTGGAGATATTGCTGGAAGTATGGCTCATGGTATATTTATTTGCAAAAAACAGAGATAAGGCAATCTGAATACCGATGGCGAATCGCCTCGTCAGGCGGTAAACGGATTCAAAGGTACGAATACCCACGGCATTACGCAACCGTAGAATAAAAATTTTGGAAAAATCGGCCTCAACTCTTGCTCAATTGAAAAATACTTCCTACCTTTGCATCGCTTTTGGGAAATAACCTCTGTGAGCGAAGCGCAAGCCTCCTCAATCTACCGTAGAACATTTCCCTCAGCCCATACATCATGATTCGCTAGCTCAGCTGGTAGAGCACAACACTTTTAATGTTGGGGTCCTGGGTTCGAGCCCCAGGCGGATCACTTAAAGATTTATCAAATCGCAGAAAACCTCTGAAAATCAACGATTTTCAGAGGTTTTTGTTTTATGCCTCTACCCCAAATAGGCGCAATATATTGCAATATCCAGTGTGCAGGAAGGGAGCAGAGTTTTTGAAGCTCGGTTTGCCCCCCTCTATATAGATAGTTTGCTGCTTTTCAGCGATTTGCACTAATTAAGCCAAGGCAATGTTGTTCCCATATTGAAACAATTTCGGCACAGGCGAAGGTGGCGACATCTTCACGCTCGCCGGAGTAATGTCGGGTAAGACTGATTTCGTTGAGCAGGCACGGTACATCGCCGAAAAGATGGATATGCCCGTGGCAGAACCTTACAAACCTGTGCCTTTTGTCGAAGAACCGACGTTTGAAAATGTGGAAATATCCCGGCTGGAGTCGTCCGCGTTGCTCCGCTATCTGGCCGAGCGCGGCATACCGAAATAGATTGCACAACGCTACTGCGTGCAGGTTGACTATGAGTTGCACGGCAAAAGGTATTACGCCATCGGCTTTGAGAACAACGCCCACAGCTACGAACTGCGCAACCCGTTCTTCAAGGGGAGCTATCCGCCAAAGAACATAACACGAATATCCGGCGGCAATCCCCGATGCAACGTGTTCGAGGGTTTCATCGACTTTCTTTCGGCTGAACGCCTCGGCTACAACGACGGCAACGACAGTGTTGTGCTTAACTCCGTGGCTAATGTCGGCAAGGCAATCCCGGCTCTTGCAGAATACCCGCTGATACTGTGCTACCTCGACAACGACACCGCAGGGCGTGCCGCAGTTGCCAGACTGCGCCACGAGTTCGGCGACAGGGTGAGCGACAAATCCGCGCTCTATCCCGACCACAAAGATCTGAACGACTATCTGATGTCGCTCAATCCGAAACAAATCACTAAACCCAAATTCAAATTATGACTACAAATTTCTTTTCACGCATCGGCGATATTCGCCTTACACCCGTCCGATTTTTCGGGTTCTGGATTGCTCTGTTCGCAATCGTAATCTCCATGACTTCCTGTTCCGACGACCTCGATGTGCAGCAGTCCTATCCGTTCACGGTGGAAGTGATGCCCTATGCTGACAAAATCACGCAGGGGCAGACCGTGGAGCTGCGCTTTGAGATAAAGCCGGAGGGCAATTACACCAACACCCTCTACACAATCCGCTATTTCCAGTATGACGGCGAAGGCACTCTCAAGCTGGTCGATGGCCCGGTGCTGGTCAACAACGACCGTGTTCTTCTGGAAAGCAAGACATTCCGGCTCAACTATACAGCCAAGAGTGCCGATGCACATAAAGTCCTCGTGGTGGTCGAAGACAATTTCGGCTCTACCCCGTGGGAGCAGACCTTCGAGTTCAACGGCAAGGATAAAGGCGATGATAACGGAGGTACGATCATTGGCCCGGTAGTAGGCCCCGTAACACCCGTTATCCGATGAAAAAACTATTGTTCTTCTTCGTGGCGTTGCTGTCCCTTGTGGCGGCAACGCCCGCCGCCAACGCAAAGCGGTCGATTATGGAGCTGCCGCCGTTTGAACGTGCCGTGCTGATAATAAAAAAGTTTGAGACGCTCCACAAACCGAAACACTGGCCCTATGTCGGCTACGGTCACCAAGTCCAGCCGGGAGAACCTTACCGCCGTGGCGTGCAGCTCACCGAAAGACAGGCCGACGCACTGTTACGAAAAGACCTCCGCAAGTTCTGCGCCCTGTATTCGCAATACGGCAAAGACTCTATCCTTTTAGCCTGCCTCGCCTACAACTGCGGTCCGGGTGTCGTCAACAAGAGCAGTGTCATGAAAAAACTCAAAGCCGGCAACCGCGACATCTTCAAAGCTTACACCGCCCATTGCCGCTATAAAGGCAAGAGACATAAAGGCTTATACACCCGCCGTCTGACCGAGTTCGTCGCACTTTTCATTCCGTAGAATCAGCGTCTAATAAATGCACCGAGGGGATGCACTCTTTTCGGAGTGTGTCCCCTTGAAAATATGAGATGATATAATTATTCGGTATTACGATACTTATTTTTGGTCTCAAAAAATTTTTGTAATTTTGCAATATGAGTAATTCAGAAGAACGAAATCTATTCCGTTTAGCTGCAGTTCTATACGCAGATGACAATTATAACATCTCCAATACGCAGCTTCATAGGAAAATATTGGAAAATGCCCTTTTTGAGATGAAAGCTCAAGATTGGGTAGAAGTTTCTACTGTGGGTGAATTTATTCAATCCGCCTATAAACTTGTTTTTACTGATGATGAAATTTGGCGTACGGCAAATAACTCTAAATTCGTTGAAAAGATATTCAGGGTATTTGAAGACGGCAAAGAAAAGAAAATATCATTGTCTCCAAATAGGATTGAAGTCCTAAATCAGAGAATTAATCTTCCTACAATTTTCTCGTATATTGACGAATTCTGCAAACTCAACCAACTTGAGTTGAAAGACACCCGTGAATTAATATCAAATTTTCTATACAAGGTCTTTACTCAAAATGTAGAAAATTTCAAGCGTCTATTGGATAATCAGTCATTATCAGATATTGTTGATTCTGACTTAACCTCTATTTCGGAAGATGGAAAGAAAGTAATCAATTCATTTTTGAACTGGGATAATGAAGATAAAAACAAAGCAATTTTCCGAATAGCAAGTTACGCATTGGAATATTGCATGTTAACTAATGACAAAAATACAGCTATAGATTTAGATTCGCTTCGGAATAAGCGATTTTACTTAGACACAAACATCATCTATCGTGTATTAGGAATTAATGGAGATCTTCGAAAGAATCGGACTATTTCATTGTTAAACAAATTCAATGAAATAAACGAAAATCTGTATATTAGTAAAGTTACTGATGCTGAGTTTAAAAATTCAATTGCTCATCACATCTCCCAAATAGAGCGTAACGAGACTCCTGCAATTAGTGCCCAACTATATTTAGACGAAACTATAGACAATGGTGAATTTTATCGCTATTACCAGCAATGGCGATTACATCGTCCGAATCCATCGTTGTCCCTATTTAAGGCATTTCTTTTGTCTCAATATGAGGATTTCAGAAAACAGTTCAAAATTGAGGTTGAAACTTTTTATCCTTATGATTTATCAAGCGATGGAGTAATAGTAACACTGGATGCATATAAACAGAGTATAGCTTGCTATAAACCTCTGGCATATGATAGTCAAATCAAACATGATGCAGAAAACGTGCTATGGATTGAGTCTTTGGTGACCTCAGTACCTCAAAATATATATGAAGCAAAAGCATTCCTTTTGTCATCGGATCATAGACTTCAGCAATGGGATTACAGCCGAAGTGCGAAAGTACCAGTTGTTCTTCTGCCAAGCCAATGGCTAAGTATAGTTCTTCGTTTCATGGAAAGAACTAACGATGATTATTACAGTTTTGTAAGTTTTTTAAACCTCCCAATACAAGAGAGATTATTGAATGAGGAACAACTTTATGCGATACTATCTGGAATAGGGCAAATTACTACTGATGGTGAGCAGCAGCGTAATATTCTAAAACACTTTATTGCTGAAAGAACCGAAAAGGCTCTGTCGCAGGAAAAATCAGATACACTTCTGGAACAGTCCAAGATTTTTGCTAAGTCTGAATTGCAACTACAGGTTGAAGAAATGTCCAAATCTCTTGAAGATACTAAATCATCTTTGGAAATAGAGAAGGAAAGCAGGATGCTACTCAAGTCCGAATTTGAAAATCATGCAAATGAGACCGATCGTACGATTCAAAAACTTCAAGAGGAACTCTCTAAAACTAAGAATGATCTCATATCCAAAAATGCGGAAAATGATTCATTAAGAGAAACCATAGCCCCTCTTCTAAAATGGAAAAAAACCGCTTTGTTGATATTAAAGGGATTTTTAATCCTATTGATGATTCTGCTCTGCCTTTTAGTCTTCTTCATGCATGATTGGAAGTATAATTATATCCACCAACTATTTGTCTGGTTAAATAAATTTGATGAGCTTGAGCGAAATGCGGGTATAGGCATCATCATTTTTATATATGGTGGCTCTTTTGCTTGGCTAGCAACAAGATTTTGGAAACAAATATCGACAAAACGTTAATCATCCTTTGCCGCCTGTGGCGGCCGAAATTTTCAGCAAAATCAACGGAGCGACTTCATCACGAGGTCGCTCCGCCTGCAATATTACGACTTGGCAAATGTTATTTCTTTTTGTTCAGCCATTCATCGCGGCGTTGTCTGCACTCTTTGAGAGTGGGGGCTACGCAGGAGAATAATTCTCCATTAGTGTCCCGATAATCGTATTGGTAATGCTTGCGCCGTGGGCGATAGGCGTTATAGAACACCTCGTATTGTTCAGTGCCGGGAGTTGTGGTTGTGCTTACTCCATTGGCGGTCATTCTCGTTGCCATAGTAATGCGGTGTTAGTATTCTACAATCAGTATCCGATATTCAAATGTTATATCGGGGTTAGTTATCTTCCTTTGTTTCAGCCATAGGTGGTGGCTGCCATAGCCATAGACAAAGTATCGGTCAAGGTCGTACTTGTCGGCAAAATCGGCTACTATCTGCCGTAGCGTTTCCTCGCTGTCAGCATAGAGAATGTGATTTACAAACTCTATGATGATTTCGGCTATCTTATCATCAAAGATGATAGTCGGATGTTCATCGGATGTTCAAATGTTACGTTCATAATAGGTGGTTTTTATGACCTGCGCCATTGCTGACGCAGGTCGGATTAAACATTAGGCAGTCATCCTCGCTCTGATTTCTTTTCGGTGGCTTGCGATAGCCTTCTCTATACGCTCCTGATACTGGCTCTCCTTGTTGCAGGCGGCTCGGCATTGTATCACTTTGAGAGTCTTTAGGTCGATCTCAACCGTTGCTACAATCCTGCCGTCTATTCGGGCAGAGAATACCAAAGTCTCAGCTTTAAGGTAGTATCGGCTGGTACCTACGCAAATACGCTGTGTATTGCCTTCCATATAGTATTCGTCAACGCTGTCAAGGGTCTTGATTTCTATCTCGTTGTCTGTGAACACAAGTCCGATAAAGCGACCTTTGAGTTCCTTGAACTTAGCTTCGTTTTCCAACGCCTTTATGCGGTCAGCCTCTCTGCGCTCCTTTTCCCGCTGGCGGTTGACTTTCCGCACATATTCATCGTGTGCTTCAACGAGATTGGATGGAGTTATCAGTTTCGGGGAATGGGTATCCCTGCCGAAACGCTCCAGCATCCGCAGATAGTCATACCACGTTGAAAGGTTCGGGATTTCATATCCGTGTCGCTTGGCGATGAGATACGAAGACCAAAAGTGCTTTACCTCTGCGGTGTGGTCTGCCATATATTTAAGCATCCTTATGTTGCCTTCTTTCAACAGTGTCTCGGCTTGCGGTGCGGAAAGGAGCATTGAGAAATAGCTGACGGGGCGGATGTCGTGGAAATTGCCGTCAAAGCCGTTTCGTGTCAGTTCCGGTATGACCTTGATTTTCGGATAGAGATACTGGTCTGCGATATACTGATAGGTATCGTTATCCTTTCTAATCTCAAAAGGAGAACCGAAAGCGAAACAGTCAAGATACCACCCCATAGTGCGCTGAATAGCCACAAGCGAGGTTTTTCCATTCGGAGCAATCCAATACTGTCCTATTTCCAGAAAGGCGGGGGATGCCTTCATACCTTTCCGCATTTCCACTATCAGCAGGAACATACGCAATATCTGATACTTCCCACAAGTGGTTATCACGTTGAAATAGGATTTCTGCCGACATTTGCGCTCATAGGTTTCCTTGACTTTAAGTTTAGCCTTGCAGTTGGGGCAGCTGCATCTCTCGGCGGTTTCGTTCATCAGCCAAGAGTGTCCGCAGTCCATACAAGTGGTGCGTCCTTTGGGCAGACGGAAGGCATAGTGGTTGATAGTGTTGGTGAACGCCCAACGGCGGGGGGCGGTCGGGAGTGGGCGAAGATGCCCACTCTGTGCTATTACCGCTTGTTCGTATTTCGTTCTCGGTTTCATAGTCGTAATGTGTTAAAAGTCAAATAGACTTGGTTGGATTTCGGGTGCTTTCTTTTCGGTGGTCTTGGGTCTGCGCATTTTAGCCATTTCCTCGTCACGCAGTCGGTTGATGGCGTCCTGCCGTGCCTGCTCCTTTTCCTCCTCGGTAAGTTCTACCGTATGGTTCACTACCACTTGGCAGTTGGTGGGTATATTGCTTACCTCGATTTCGGGTTCATCCCAAAAGTGCATAGCCCAGCCATAGATTTCATCGTCGGTAAAACCGCAACATCCGCTTTTCTTGACCTCTCCGATGATATAGGCGCAACACTGCTCCATAGTCTTGGAGGGATTTGCCATCCTGACCGCTACGAGAGGGTCGTTTTCTGCCCTTGCCATAAGATATTGGGCGATTGTGTCTTGGAACGCTTGTGTTCCTTTCATTGTGTTCATTGCCATAGTCGTATGTTGTTAGAAAGTTGCGAGTATGATTTTTTCTATCTCGGCAGTCGGGATTTCCATGTGGAATAGCCAACTGATGAAGAGCTTTCGCCCTGCGGGTTTGAGTTCTTTGTAAAGTTCTCGGAATGTTGAGATATTGCCGTTGCAGAATGTCTCCACCATATACTCGGCGATGTTTTCAACCCCGTAGTATTTGGCTTGCTGTTCCCAAGTCTTTGAATGTCTTTTCGTTGCCATAGCCGTAAATGTTTTAGAGTGTCGTAATCCAATAGATTATCTCTATTGAGGTGAGGATTGATATTATCCAGCCTACGCCTCGGAATATCGGTTTCAGTATCGCCCAAAGTAGTACCCCGACAATCAGACCGGCGATTATCCCTATCAGTTTTGCCGCCTTTTTTAATGCGGTATGAGCTGGAGAAGGAGTGAAGCTCGTATTTTTGATATGTCTGTTGTTCAGTGTCATAAAGCGATATTTTTTTAATGCGTATAATCGCTGTTTGAAGTTTGTTCGCTCGTTGACACACTTGCACGACGGGAGGAAAGGGGTGTTCTGCACTCGCCGGGAAAAATACTACCGACCAACGGGAGCTGTGGAGATTTTTTCAGGCGAATGCAAAAGAATACCCCGTCCCGGCGTGTTCATCAACTCCGAGCGAACAGACTTTGAACTATGATTATAATCCGCACGAAACATAGAGCTGGCATCGCCCCATGAGGTGACACTGAACGACAGACATACAGAAAATGCTATCCATAAGAAAATAGCAATGCCCCATAACCATTTCCGAAAACTAATGTATGTTATAATTTCTCACCGATGACAATGTCAATATTTTCATTAGAAACCGCTATGACAGCCCCGGTATAAGGCAATGTATGTGTCGGGGACGACCCCGGAATTTATGGAGGGATCGTAAGCGACACGTTCTTTGCCGCCGTGGGCCGTAACAAACGTAGAGTGGCGCGGCGGCTCAAATTCCATATCAAGTAGCAGGCGTTACGAACACGGGCTGTCGATTAGAAGTCTTGTGTGTGCGACATCCCTGTCGCAATCTCACAAGGCGTATGAGGCAGCCGGTGTTCAGCCTGCTCCCATAGTCGGCGTGCGGTCGGAGGGTGTCAGTGAAGCCTGCTTCGCCGTCACACTCTGACGGCATAGCCGACGACAACACCATGAGCCGCCACGCCTCTCGCAGTTTTCGCAGTGAGATGTGTCCTAAACTCAGTTTTTTGTAATAATTGCAGTTATAATCGCGAAAATTTGTACCTACACCAAATTATAATCGTGTGTTTTTGTATTTAGTCAGGAGAGGTAGTATTTTATTTTAAGTCCAAATTTATAGATTTCTTTAGAACAAACGCAACGATAAAGTTGTATTATTAAAAGAATATGGCTATCTTTGCACTATGATTACGAAGGAACAAGTCGAGAAATTCTTAGAGGACTTTAGTCTGAAGGTCAAAATCTTCGGAATCCGTTTCCGTGATAATCGCCAAAAGAACCAGAACAGTCTCGTTGAGCTGGGCATAACTCCTAATCAACGAATGGAGGTTGTCATGAATTTGAACTGCTACGATTATTCCGAAGGTCCGATTGTGGATGCTTTGAATAATCAAGGTGAAATGTGGGTGTTCGGCAAAGATGTAAGAGGAAATGAGATCTATATCAAGATTACTCTTGGAAAGCCTAACTCTCATACGATTTGTATTTCGTTTCATAAAGCGGAGCATCCGATGTCTTACCCCTTAAAGAATGAACACAATGGACAATAACAAATTATTACCCGGAGAAAAATACTTTCAGGAAGTAAGAACAATAACTTTCCGAAAAGAGGAGTTTTCCTATATTCACACCGGAATTATTGATGAGGAAGGTGAAATGTGGACCACAACCGAAATGGACGAGGCAAACATATTTCAGGTGTATAATCAGTATCGTGTCAAGCATGGTATTCCTTTTCCTGACGAAATATCAGCGATAAGGGAACACTACGGTCTGTCGGCGGCTAAAATGGCGCAGATACTTGGTTTCGGCATAAACCAATACCGTATGTATGAAGATGGCGAGGTGCCGAGTGTATCAAACGCTCGGACAATCATCGCAGCCCGCGAAAAGGACATTTTTATGTCCTTTGTAGAAGCCTCAAAGTCCGAGATGAGTGAACAGGAATATCTACGGATTAAAAAGAAAATCGAAGTTGCGGAAGGTGATTACAAGCCAAGCGGACAGCCGTCGGAATACACCGGGTTCCGTTCTATATCGTTAGATAAGATTGCAAATATCGTGCAGTTGATTATCGCCAATATAGGCTCGACTTTTGTCACCAAAATGAATAAGCTCCTGTTCTATGCTGATTTCATTCATTACAAGAAGCATGGATATGGAATAACCGGCATTACATATAAGGCTTTGCCATTTGGCCCCGTTCCAGAACATTGGGGAACATTATACAATTCTCTCCCGGGAATTGATATGGAAGAATTTGTTTATCCGAGTGGTCAAAGTGGCATCAAATTGGAGTCTGTTGAGAATAGCGAGAATATTCTCTGTGAATCTGAACTATCTACCATAGAGGCAGTATGCGAATACTTCGGTAAAATGAACGCCGGAGAAATTTCACAGATAAGCCATCTTGAAAAAGGCTGGATAGAAAACAAGGATAATCGCTCTGCTATATCTTATCAGGATGCCTTTGCTCTGAATTATGATTGAAATCCTAAACTTCGCTTTTTGATACTTCAATTTGAAATTAAAAAATGATTATCATACCCGATACTCATGGATTAGATTTTTGGAAAGATGCAGTCTCCACACGTCAAGATAATGAAAAAATAATCTTTCTCGGAGACTATCTTGATCCTCATGAGGGCAAAATAAATAAGGCTGCTTTTGAACAATGTTTTGACAATCTATGTCAAATCTTGGAGTTCAAAAAAGTAAACGAAGAGTCTTGTATTTTGCTTTTTGGGAATCATGAGCTCAGTTATCTTTTCGGGTGGTGGACTACTTTCCCTCATAATTTTGGTAGGCATTTTGCCTACAAAAAATTCCTAAAGAAAGAGATCTCTAATTTTCAACTGATGCATGTAGAACAATATGATAGTAAACCCTTCCTATTTTCTCATGCCGGCGTACACCCTTCTTGGATTAAGAAATATGTAAAACAAAAACATAGCATAGAGGCGGCTATTGAGTATTTAACAATCTCTCCAGTTAAGAAATTCCGCAGACGATTGAATTATTTGACAATCGAAAGAGGTTTTTTCCCTAAGAGATGGGGTTCATGTGTTTGGCTTTATTTGGATGATTGGGGGAAAATACAGCATGGTAAATTGGGCTTAGACCCATACTATCAAATCTTTGGGCATTCAGCATTATCGAATCCTATAATTACGGAAACATTCGCGGCCTTGGATTGTGGAAAAGCGTTTAGACTTGATGAAATAAGAGGTGTAATAACACCATTGTAGCATCCTCTAAGCTCAGTTTTTTGTAGAACTCGCGGTTATAATCGCAAAAATTTGTACCTTTGTATTCTCTTAATCGTGTTTTTTTGTATGGCAGTGAAAGTTGACACCCAGAAAGAGATTCTCTTCGGCTCATCTGATCCGAACATTTCTCGTGTGCTTAGCAAGAAAGAAAAAGATGGTGAGTTGCGAAAAGTCGCGCCACGCATATATACGACCAATCTTGTTGACAACTTAGAGAATATCGTGCGGCGAAACCTTATAGATATACTCGTATATCGCTATCCCGATGCTCTTATAAGCCATCGCAGTGCCAAAGAGATGCGACCGACGGCGACTGGTGATTTCTTTCTTACCAATTCAACTACAAGGAGAGTAACAGACTTACCCGGTATAATTCTCAATTTTGTCAAAGGGCCAAAAGCGTCACCGCATGATATACCGTTTATGGGTATGCACATATCGGGAGAACACCGGTATATGCTTGAGAATATGCAAGTGTCAAGAAAATCTGGTGATGAATCACGTGTTCTTCCTATAAGTGTGATAGAAAATAAACTTGAACAGATATTGCTCACCGGTGGTGAAGACCGTCTTAACGAATATCGCGATGAACTGAGAACCGTTGCTGAAGAATTGGGGATGCAGACGGAGTTTGCCAAAATCAACAGTATAATTTCCGCATTGCTCTCAACTCATGACGCTGGGGTGCTGTCAACTGCCTCTGCAAAAGCACTTGCTGTCGGCAATCCGTTTGACCAGACAAGGGTTGAACTCTTTGAAGTGCTTTTTGATGCGATAAAGGACCGATATTTTGTTATCCGCAACAACCGTAATACTGATGAGGTATCGTTCCGGCTTTTCTCATTCTTTGAGAGCTATTTTTCCAATTATATAGAAGGAACAGAGTTTGAGATTGATGAGGCAAAAGCGATTGTTGACTCCGGTATCCCTATGCCGCGACGCGACGAGGATTCGCACGACATTCTCGGTACATTTAAAGTCCTGTCAAACCGTGCCGAGATGATGAAGACTCCGACATCTCCAAAAGAATTGTTTGCGATGCTTAGCCACAGACACAGCATCCTTCTTGAAGGACGACCGCACATGAACCCCGGCATTTTCAAAACGAAGAACAATCGTGCTGGAATGACGGAGTTTGTGGACTATCAACTTGTGAAAGGCACACTCTCGCAAGGCTTCAAATATTATGCAGCCTTGACCGACCCGTTTGCGCGTGCAATATTCATGATGTTTATGATTAGTGAGGTGCATCCGTTCAATGACGGCAACGGTCGTATCGCCCGCGTGATGATGAACGCCGAACTTGTCCGTGCCGACCAATCACGAATCATTGTGCCAACAGTGTTCCGCGAAGATTACATACTTGCCCTGCGTAAGCTGACGCGCCACAAAGACCCGCTCGCATATATAAATGTGATGACGAAACTCCATCAGTTCAGCGATAACCTTTACGGCACCGACTTTACAGAGCTGAAGAATTACCTTGCCGCCTGCAATGCTTACGAGGAACCTTCACAAGCAAAACTTCAGATAATTGATAGGAATATCGACCTACAGTCTAATAATTGATAGTCACAAATTTATGGATTCAAATAACAATCTATTAGTCCCCGCAGCTCAAAAGTTATATAGTGCATTATCAAGTTTAGAACGATTTAGTAAATACAATAATTTTTACGATAACATTTCTTCATTAGATAATTTCCTGTCTGAATATAGAAATGTTACATTTGTTATTCAAAAATCTTTAGCTCACACAAATTTACTACATTTTTATGAGGAAACTCGTGATGAATTTCTAAGCGGGGATTTAGGGAAATGGTTTATTGAAAAGAGAAATGAAGTTTTAAAGGAGCATCCCTTTAATCTTCAAAAAGAAGTTATTATTACAATATATGACAGTCTTTCGACATTAAAAATAGTCTCAAAAACCTTCACAGCAGAAAATGATTCTGATTATTCAAGTCTGATCGAAGATTTGCGAATGCTTTTAAAATCAGGAGATCGTATTGAAACCTCTTTCTCTGTCGAATTTATATATAAAGAGAGTGGCTCAGATGTAAGCTTGTTTGACAAGTTATTGTCGGGTATCTCCAATATTTATAGATTCTTAAAAGCGTTGAATCAAAAAATCATGGATAATAGTAAATTGTTTCATGATATAATGGGTAAAATTGAGGGTTTAAAAGTTTTGAGATTAAATACAACTGATTTATTTGTTGATGACTATGTGTATTATTCGAAAGACGATAATTTCGAAAGAGGAGCTCGTATAGAACTAAGACTACCGAAATGTCGTATTCAAGCTAATCAAGCCTTAGGAATGTTTGGAGATGCTATTTCTCTTGAGAATCTTGGAATTAATCCAATGAACGAGGTTCATAAAATATTTTTGAAAATAGTAATATCTCATGCGTTCTTATATATACAACAGAATAAGCATATTATGGACACTATTATGCTCTTATATGACGATGATACTTTAGAAATTCTAAGTTCATTTGATACTTCTATCAGAACTACAGCTTATCGAAAAATTAATGAAGTTGCAGATTACATAATTGCATCTAAAGGGATAATCAAAGCAGTAATTGTAATCAATGAAATGTGGAGTTATCCTAATAATGAAGAAGTACTAAAAAAGAATTATACAGAGAGAGTTAAAACAGAAAATCCTATATCATTATTTGCTTGTCATATGGTAGATAAATCGCTATCTACTTATTCGTATCATTTTGAAAGTGATAAAATTGAATCTTCATCATATGTTATAGATATACTTAAGAAGGATAGCGACGCAACAATTCATATGAACTTTATGAATCCTGTAATTAAAGCTTTTCAAACTTTAAGTTAAAAAATCACAGCATCTCAGCCAAAGAAAATCAACGACACATCGCAAACCTAATGTATAATACATTTTCAACTTATCGGTCCGATAAAAATAATGGATAGCAAATTATCATTTAGAGTTTCCTTAATTTCGGCAATAAACATGATTTATTGCCGAAATTAAATGTTGTGACAACTGTCGCTGAGAAGAAAGTGAAATAGGATTTGAACCCATGACCCCAGGCATCACGAACCCAAGCATTTTTAACAGTCTGGGATATTGGCGATTGGAAAAGATTTTGTAACTTTGCATTACAGGATTTGCAATTCTGTGCAGAACATTGAAAAATCAGCGTGATAGATAAGTGAGTCACCCGACCAACGGGCTGATAACTCGCTGATACTCATCATACAGCGTTGGAGTTTAACGGCTCCACGCGAAAGCACTACGACGAACACAGGGGTATGCCGACTCGTCACCCTTATGTAAGTATTCTTGAAGGTTCGCAAGTGATAAAGCCCATGCCGAACTATCGAAAGAATATAAGGTTGTATGTCATATTCCTCAAGGATGTGCCGTGTGCCTTATGATTCGATGATGAAGGGTCTATCGGCAGATGTGGACTTTGCGGCCGTCGATTATATAAAGGCCTGGATCCAGGGTTTCGCGTGGCTGATCAAGCCGGATGCCGGTGATGGTATAGATGCCGCGGTTTGTCGTGCCGGGAACATCGGCCGAAACGGAATAAACGGAAGATTCGGGTCGATAGTGGATGAAGAATGATGCTTCGCCGGTGACATAGTAGGTGTTGTAGGGATGGATGGTCAGCTTGACCGGATCGTCGAACCATTCGAGTTGCTCGGGATTGAGTTCGTAGTCGATGGTGAGCGTTTCCTTCTCTACTCTGTAGTCAAGCCGGTTGAAGAAGAAATTGTCGGCGGCATCGCCGTTCTCGTCGGGTATCACAAACTCAAGGCCAAGAGGGTCAGCGACGTAATTCCTTACGTTGAGCGAGATTGTGCCCGAGAGGTCGGAGACATAGAGGTGGGTGATTTCGTTATCTTTTTGGGCCGGCCCTGTAATCCTCCTGAGTTTGTCGTATACGGTGTATGAAAGCTTGAGTTCGCTTACGTCGGAGGGATCGTCGAGCGAGACCGCCTTGACGGTGAGCGGGAATGTGCCGAGGGGAGTTGCATCGGTTGGCTTGAGTTCGAAGCGAACGCAGTGGTCGTGTTTATGGATGCCGGCAACGATATTGTTTGGCTCGCAGACTTCAAAATAGTAGCCGTTGAAGCGGCGCACGGGGATGGCCACATCGGCCGTTTTCATAGCGTATTCGAATCCGGTGCCGCAGGGTCGGTAGACAACGAAGTTGTCGTTGTTGTAGGTGTTCCAGAGGCGGTCGTCGTCGGCCTCCTCGGGTATCGGGATGATGTCGGAGAGTTCGGATTCGTTGCCCCATGCGTCGACCGACCGCATTCTGTAGCGGCAATCGATCGGAATAACTTTCCCTGTGATGTCGAAGGCAAAGCGGCTGCCGACTTTCTGTCCGTTCGTCCTGATTTTTATGGTAGGGGAGTCCTTACCGTCCTCATAGAGGGCGCAGTAGGCGGGAGCGTTACCGTTGCCGTCGGCGGGTACTGTCCAGGTGAAGAGAAGGCAGTCGAACGGAGTTCCGGCCAGACGGCGCACCGAGGGCTCTGTGGGAAGTGCGGGCGGGACGCCCGGGTCAGACTGAAGGGCAAGAGCCGCGTTAAGGAGGCCTTTGCCGATTTTACCGGCATAGGGATAGCCGGCTTGATAGCCGTCGATGGGCGAGGACGTGTCCATCAGTAGTCGGCGCACTTCGGCGGGAGTAAGCCCACGGTCGCGGAAATGCGAGACGACAAGCGCAGCTACGCCCGAAGCATGCGGACATGCCATCGACGTGCCGTTCATAAAGCCATAACGGCCGTCGGTTAAGGTGCTGTAGATGCCTTTGCCGTCGAAACCTCCGCCGGGCGCGGCGATGTCGACCCACGTTCCGTAGTTGGAGAAAGATGCCTTGACGCGCTTCGCTGAAACGGCTCCGACGATCAGCACTGAGTTCCGGTCGATGTCGACGCTGTTGATGGGGCTCGGAGCGTCGGTCGAATTCTCGTTAGCGGCTGCGAAAACCACCAGGCCGCCATTCAGTGGAGAGCCTTTAAATTTGCCTGCATTGCGGATGAAATAGTTGATTGCGTCGACTTTGAGTGACGAAACCGGGTCGAAATCGGCCCAGCTGTTGGAGGCGATTACGGCACCGTTGTCGGCAGCATAGACGAAACCGCGCAGAAGGTCGGCATCGTTTACGAATTCGCTGCCGCTTTCGCTTGACACTGCTATCGACATAACCCTGACGCCGGTATCGCGACCGTTGCCTCCGGCGATGCCGCATACCCCCGTGGCATTGCCGTTGACCGCGGCGATGGTGCCGGCTATATGCGTGGCGTGGTCAGCAAAGCCATTATCGGGAAATAGCCGCAGGCCGTGGATGTCGTCGACATAGCCGTTGCCGTCGTCGTCGACGCCTGGCAGACCGTTGAGTTCGGCCTCGTTGACCCAGCAGTTGGCGGCGAGGTCGGGATGCGTATACTCTACCGCTCCGTCCATCACAGCGACGACAATATTACGGTTGCCCTTCTCTAAATCCCATGCCTTTTCGAGGTCGATGTTGGCGTAGTCGGGATTACTGTAGTGCCACTGGTAATGGTAGAGTGGGTCGTTTACAGTTGCCTCCGCGCTTCGGGCTGCAATCTTTGCGGGTTGCGACTGAGGCGTTCCCGCCGCAAAGGGCTGCGGCCGAGGAATGCGTATGAAGGAGGCTGGAGCGGCGGCGCGCACACCCTTCACCTTCCGGAGTGCGGCAGCCTCGCGCAAGGCTTCCTCACGGCCCGACGTGGAGGCCTTAAACCAAAGGTGCAGACCGGCCTCGCGATGGCGCCGTTCGAGTTCGGGATTTGGAGCGGCGGGGATGATGCGCTCGAGTTTAAGGTCGGGGCGCAGCGACAGTATTGAATCGGCTGCCTGAGGGCTTTCGAACCTGACATTTACCGAAGACGGGGCTATGTCTGCGGCACTGGCCGCGGCCGCGAAGAGCGCCGGTAGCGCAAGAGATATTATTTTTCGTATCATGGATTTTCGGGTTACGGATAAACGAAAGGTGGTTAGTTTATTTGGTGTGAACGGGCAGCTTGATTTCCTTAGTGGTTTTTGCATCCTTGGTGCGTTCGCCGCAGATAGAGCCGCATTTGGCAGCCGACGAGCGCAGGCTTACCTCGAGTGTGGCGTTAAGTTTTGGCTCCTTTACACTCTCGGGGAAGGAAATCACGTAGTCCATGTAGGCGTTCATCGATGTTCGGCTGGTAAGCGAGCTCTCGATGAATTTTGAGCCGGCGCCGTAGAAGGGATTGAATTTCGCACGGGCTTTCATCAGTGAGAAAGTCCATGAAAGTTCGCTGCCGGGCACGCAGTTGTTCTCTATGGTTATGTCGGCGCGGGTATATGAGTCGGAGAACGACAGCGCTATGCCCCCGGAAGCAGAGCCGCCCCACTTGCCGTCGTATGAAACCTCGCCGGAGAGATTCCAGGAAAATCCCGATGTGTAGTTTACGTCGGTCTGGGTGGTGGAGGGTGAGTTGCGGTGGATAATCATTCCGGAGGATGATGCGTCGGGCTTGACCGAGAGCGTCATGTGGTCGCAGTAGTATTCTCCGACCTTGGCTATCGTATAGCAGCCGTCGGTAGTGATGTTGGTTTTGTGTACGCCCTTATAGCAATTCTTGAACGAGCCGAGGAACGACTGATGAATGTAATAGTAATTGCGTTTTTCGGCAACACTGTATACGTTCCAGATATCAAATTCCACATTGTATACATTGGTCTGCGAGGGCTTGGAATAGGACTTGCTCCGGTAGTCGGACTGAACGAGTGTATGCTTGTAGTCGGTGATATAAACTTTGTAGGCATTCACGACGGCAGTAAGATTCTCCGGATCCGCACGGCCCGACAGACTGCGGGCAGAGGGTGCCGCCGGAGAGGCAGAAAGCAATCCGTTGAGGCATTCGGCGGCTCGGTCGGCCATTTCGCCCTGTGAGTAATCGGAGATGGCTTCGCCGTCGTCGGCAAGCGGCGAGAGCTTTATGAACAGGCCGCGGTATGATGTTCCGCGAGCGTGGGTGAATGGATCGTCGGAGTCGGCCATGATAAACAGAGACGAGGCTATGTCGTCGATGTCGTCGGCCATCGGACAGAAGATTCCCAGATTGTCGCATATTCTGCGCAGTATGGTCTCGTTAGCGACTTCGTCAAGAATAAGGATGCAGCCGTTGTCGAGGCTTGCGGCCAATGGGGATTCTCCGCGCATATCCTCTATTTCGGAGGCTTTGGCATAAAAGAAGTCGCCTTTACCAAGCGTATTGCCGCTCCAATGGTTACGCACGGAGAAACGGGCGACCACATTGTCGTGGAGGCAGTCGGGGGTCTCGGCTACGTTGGCTTCGGAGATATAATACAGCGTGCCATGCACTTTCACGTTGTCCGAATCGACTGAGGGCATATCTTCCGAGGGCGTTTCCTCCTCGTCATTAGAGCCGGTATCTTGTAAGCGGACAATCTTGCCGTCAACGATGTGAAACACATAGGAATCCACCATATCAGCCCATTCCGCCTTCGACGGATCAATTGCCCCGGACTCGTCGGTCTCGTCAACAATCCTGGTATCTATTATCTGCCCCTTGCATTTCAGTTCAATAACCATCCTTACGGTCGACCGCAGGTCTACCATGGTGCCGGCGCTGATATTGTCGCGGATGGCCGGCGCCGCCATGAATCCGAAAGCTTCCGGAAGGCCGGGGAGTTCCATCTCATGTGTCCACCCTGAGTTTACAGGCTGTTTTATCGGCAGAGGATCGTCCTTTTCACCGACCGTATAAATTTCAACAGCGCCCAGTTGCGATTCATCTCCTTCAAGGAGATACGACATGGAAACGGCCACAGAGTAGTCGGCCGGATCATCCGAGGGTGCATCCTCATTGTCGGAGCAGCCGACCGACATAAAACCGATGACTGCAAGCGAGGCTGTCAGACCGAAGCCTTTAACGAGGTGGCACAGCGCGTCAGATAGAGAAATGTGTGTAAACATAAGCATAATTCGTTAGATGAATGTAAGGGTATATCGACATATCGCAAAGTTAGGTTTTTCCCTGATAAATCTCTAACCTGAACGGATGCAGTTTGTCCCATAAGCGGCGTACATTGGTCCGGGCGAACGTACAATTGTATAGAAGTTTGTACGGTTTGATGTACGCTTTCTGTCAATCGCTTGTTGTCTCGCCCTGAAAAAAGTTGACTCCCAACGAGTCAAAAGATGATAAAATTTCA